>Ga0070761_10002636_pt1 | contig 10957 bp, 8 predicted proteins | sample HubBroMetageREF1_FD_66724 | JGI IMG/M metagenome (GOLD analysis project Ga0070761, IMG submission 66724) | Reference soil microbial communities from the Hubbard Brook experimental Forest, New Hampshire, USA - Hubbard Brook CCASE Soil... | ecosystem: Environmental > Terrestrial > Soil > Temperate...
CTTCGGCTTCGGTAAGCGCCGTTCCGTAGACGCGAAAATTGCGGGCGGCCAGGAACAGCGAGGACGCCAGCCCCAAGCCGGAGCCCGCGCCGGTAATCAGTACAACGGGTCGATCGTCAGCCATTCAGTTACTCGGTTGCGTTGCGGCGCGCCGCCAGTTGCTGTTGAAGTCCGCGTACGGTACGCCGGTTCAAACGATAAGGCAGAATGAAAATCAAGGAAAGCACCAGCAGCGCTGCGGGAACGGCCCCATACAGCAGGCCCACATAAGGAACGGCGGCCGGCGGATGGCCGGGGGTGCCGAAGTGCTCGCCCGGCGACATCTTCCGGAAAACACCCAACAGACCGCCGGCAAACAAGAGGGCGCCTCCGGCGGCGATCTTTTCGCCGAAATTCATAATGCCGAAATAGATGCCCTCACGCCGCAGGCCGGTGGCCAACTCGTCGGTGTCGGTGACGTCGGCGATCATGGAGGCCGGAACCACCCAGACCGCGCTGGCGAAGATGCCGCCCACCACATGCCCGACGATCAGCGGTAAAGGATGGCCGATGCCCAGAGGCCGGCCGGTACCGATCAGGAAGGTTGCCAGGAACAACAGAGTGGCCGAGGAGATGGCGGCCATCATGTATAGGGTGCGCTTCTCCGTGCGCCGGGCCAGCGACATCCATAAGACTACACCTCCCAATGCGCCGGCGTAGAAGCAAGTCTGAATGAGACTTAAAACGTCGCCGCGGCTGATCTGGGCATACCAGGTGAAGTAATGAATCGCCATGCTGAAGTTCATCACCACGGCAAGGAAGAAAACCGTAGTGGATAACCAGATGCTGCGGAAGTCGCGGTTGCGCATCGCGATCCGAAAGCCGGAAAAAAAGTGCAGCCCGGCGGAGTTGTTAGCGCCGCCGGAAGTGCGATAGCGCAACGTGCCCAGAGTTCCGATGAGGCCGGCAACCGTCATCACCGCACCGAAGGCCAGCCCCATGCGCGGATACCCGGCGTAATGCAGCTTGTCGGCGGTGGCTGGAAAGAAAATTAGAAAAGAAAGCGCCGCGGCGCCCAGCGTACCCAAGAGTCCGAACAGCGTGCGGAGACCCATGGTGCTGGTGCGGTCGTCATAGTCGCGGCTTAATTCGGCGCCCAGGCTGAGATAGGGAATCCGGTACACCGCGCTGGCCGCACGCAAAGCCATGGACCAGGCCAGCAGCCACACAAACAATCCGGCATGTCCTAAGCTGTGCGGCGGGCTGAATAGGAAGAAAAAGCTGGGCCCGATGACCAGCGCTCCCGGCAGCATGAATACGTGGCGGCGTCCGAAACGGTGGCAGGTGCGATCCGATATGTGGCCGATGAATGGGTCGAGCACGGCATCCACCACCAGGCTCAACGACAAACCGATGCCCACAAGTGCGGATGGCAGGCCCATCACCGAGTTATAAAAGAACAACATGAAAAGGCCGGAGATCACCATCAGCACAGTAATGGGCATCTCTCCCACGCCATAGAGCAGCTTGGCGGAGAGCGGCAGTGGACGCGGGTCCGCTGGAAGAGACGCTACCGGGGTGAGGGTGGGCATGCTCATGGGTGTGTCCGAGGGCAGTTCGCGCGGGTTTCCCCGCAGCGATCAGCGGGCCTCCACCACCTCTCCCGAGTTCTCCGGAACAGGCTCGCGCAGGAATCCCAGGATATGTTCGGTCAGCAGCTCGGGTTGCTCGAGCGGCCCGAAATGCTCCCCGCCCGGCAGCAGCACCGGCTTGCAGTTGGGCAGCGCCGTATGCAGAAAGTCATAAGAGCTGATGAAGTGCGAATCGCGGCCGTACACCAGCAGGGTTGGTGTCCGGATGGTACGCACGGCATCCAGAGTCATATCTCCGACCACTTCGTAGTCTTTCATCAGCGTGGTATTCCGGATCAGGTGCAACAGCGGCTCGCGATTGCGCGGTAACCCGCGCGCCGGACCGTAAAACTTGGGGGTCTCCAGGCTGAGCTGCAACAGGAATTCGGCATCCGTGCGCTTGTCCTCGGGAACATGGATGCCGGATTCTTCCAGTTTGGCTACCCAGGCCGCCCAGCCGATCCAATCCTTGTCGTTGCGCAGGTGCACCAGCGCAGCCAAGCCGGGCTCCAGCGCGAGCAATTTGGGCACACGTTCGGGGTAGAGCATACTATAGTACATCGCGATATCTGCGCCAAAACTGTGGCCCACCAGGATGGGCCGCTCGATGCCCATTTGATCGAGAAAGCAGCGCAGGTCCTCAGCCATGTCGGCGGCTGTGTAGCCAGTCGGCGTTACGTCGCTATAGCCATGGCCGCGGAGGTCATAGGTAGTGACGCGGTATTCGCGGCGCAGTATGGGCGCCATGTAGAGATGCCAGACGGCCAGATTTCCGAGGAAGCCATGCAGCATGACAATATCCGGGCCTGCGCCGACAGTGATGTAATGTAAATTCACCCCGTTAGCATTTATCTTCGGCATCGCTCAAATCGACAGCTCCCTCTATTCGATATAACCCAGTTCACGGAGTCGTTCTAAGACTGTCTCCTCATCCTCCAATTCCCCTGGCACGGGGGTGCTGCCCGCTTGTCCCGGCGCACTCGTCCCGGCGGCCGCCTTTTGCACGGGGTGCTCTTTCAGCACGGCGTCGCGATAGACTTCTACTGGCACGCGGCCTTGCAGTTCTTCGGGAAGGGGCAGACCTAGGCTATAAAGCACCGCAGGCGCGATATCCAAGATCGACAACTCATTGGCGACGAATCCACTCCGGATGGCTGGACCGCGCGCTCCGAAGATCCCCACGGGGCGGTGAGAACCGCACACCCCGGGCCGCTTGGATACGGTTTCTTTCGAGGGTAAGATGGAAACCAGGCCGCCATCGCGCAGTATGAGCGTCAGGTCCGGCGCCGCGTCGTGATGGGGGCCCTGAAAAACTTCATCGCGCGTGAAGACCTCCTTCACCAGCGGCTCGCCGGTCTGCAAGCTGGGGATCGTGCGCAGATCGTCGGAAAGCTTTTTCAGGAAGGCGGGATACTCGCTGGCGGGCACGCCGGGCGAAGTTCCGTCGCTCACTACGACATAGATACCGTTGCTGGTGGGGGTGGTGGCGAAAGCCTTGGTCTTGTTCCAATCCATCAGCCAAGTGTGTTTGGCTACCTGTCCGACTCCCAATAATGCGCCCTGCGTATCGTGGGCTTCCCCCGCTTCGGTCCAAGCTAGGTATCCGTGTTGTTCGAGCCAGGCGTTGATGTGCAGCACGTCGTAGGTGGGCCCGAAACCGTGGTCGGAGGCGATCAGAACGGTGGCTTCCGGACCGGCCAGTTCGCACATCTCCATCAGCAGATTGTCCACGCATCCGAAATAATTGAGACACAGCTTGCGTATCTGAAACTCCCAATCTTCGGTGAGGGGCCGGTCGTCCTCCGGGCGAAGGTAGCGCCAGCAGAGGTGCTGCAGCTTATCGACGCCGTCGAACAGCACGGCAGTCAGCTCCGAAGGGTCTTCCTCAGTGAGATGCCGCAGGACCTGGAACAGGTTCTGCTCACGGCGGGCGTGCAGTTCGATCCACGGTCCCAGTTCCGCATGATCGGATATGCCTTCGGTGGCCTTTTCTTCCAGCTTGATATCCATGGCCAGCTCACGCTGGTTGAAGCCGGGGATGGCTTTGAGTTTCTCGAACAGATCCTCCGGCCAGCAGGCCAGGCGCAACTGCTTCCAGGGCACCCATCCCGGTACGACATATCCGGAAATGTGCGGCGGCGGGAACATTGCCGGAAAATTAATGGTCGTGGTGCGCAGGCCGCCGGCGGAAGCCAGCGACCAGATGGTTTCGCATTGCACGTCGTTGGAATTGAAGAAGCGAATGTGCCGGCTGGCGGGTGAATCCATGCGGAAAAAATCGAACACGCCGTGCTGGCCGGGCGTGCGCCCGGTCATCAGAGAGGTCCAAGCAGGGGGTGTCAGCGGAGGCACGATGGTGCGTAATCCGGCGCGCGCGCCTTCCGCGAAGAAGGACTTCAAAAAGGGCATGACGCCCTGATCCATGAGTGGATCGAGAACAGAAAAAGTGGCGCCGTCCAGGCCGATGAGCAGCGTGCGGATCTTCATTGGACCCGCCTTGTGGCGCCGCTGGTTCCAGCCGGGCCGCCGAGGTGGGTATCCACGAAATCCGCTAATTCGTCGATCGACAGATCGCGCTGTTGCTGGCCGATCTCGGCCAGCAATTCTGCGAAAGGCATCGGGGTTTGATAGTGCTCTTGGATGGCGGTGCACAGAACCACGGCGTCGAGCGATTCAAATCCCAGTTCGGTGAATAGCTTCGATTCCGCGCTCACGGGATCGGGATAGTCCCAATCCTGCGTCAACTCACCCATTTTATGCAGCAGGTATTCAAGTATCTCCTGCCGGCTTGGCCTCATTCGGACTGCTCCATTTTGATAGTGTTGATAAATAATCGCAGAAAACACAAAGTTGGATTCACGCACCGTGTAAACAATTAGAGACTTGCCTTGCAATTGCGGGAACTGGTTGAGCGCGCCGCCCCGCAACTGCACTTCCAAGATGCCGCTGGGGGCGACGGCGCGGGTGATATGAAAAGCCAGCAGGCCGGCGCTCAAACCGCGCCCCAGCGCCTTGCCCACGGCCTCTTTGGCGCACCACATCCGCAAGGCCCATTCCCGGCGCAGCTCCGGCGCCAGCGCGGCCAGCAGGCTGCGTTCATCCGGGCTGAAAGCGATGGATTCGAAATCCTCGCGGCGGCGAGTCAGACTTTCCAAATCGATGCCTACCCGCGCACCCGGGTCGAGGACTGCCAGCGCCACGGCCGTGCCATGGCTGTGCGCGATGGAAAGGGAGGGCCGCAGCCGCTCCCTCACGGTCGCGGCTCGGCCAGGCGCGACAGACACCAGCGGACGGCCGTAGGAGTCTGGCACAATGTCGATTTCAGTGAGCGGCACGTGCAGGTCCAAATTCCTTACGAGCAGCGACCGCACCGCTTCCTTAGCGACGCAACGGCCCATCAGCCATTCCTGACGGCGCTTCTCGACTGCGCGCATCGACTTCCAATGGTCCCGCTCGCCACGGCTGAGGATCAGGTCTGCCAGCACATCCGGCTCACACGGAAAGGCATCCAAGCGGCAGCACGCGGACTCGGGCCAAGGAACCAGAGGGCACCCTGCAGGCAACCGCGCCTGTACCACAGACGAATCGTAAACCAGGCTACCAAAGGCATTCATATGCAGGCCGGCCGTGTGGATCTACTACTGGGCAGCGGTGGCCGAAACCGGGGCCCCCGCCTGCGTACGGTATTCTTTATCGTAATACTCGCGTACCCATTCGCGGTTGAGCTCTTCCCCGGAACGTAATGTAATCTCCAGGCCGCACTGCGCGCACTTCATGCGAAAACCCATGGAGGCCCCCATGGGGCCGCCACAGAACGCGCATTCCGCGGGCGTGTACTGCGCTAACCCCTGGACCATCCGCACCCAGGTGCCGACTCTTAGAAAATAATGCTGCAGGTCCTTCAAGGCCACTTCGCCATCGAAGGCCCGCCCGTCGGCTTCCGGCATGCGGCACAACAGGAATCGTTTCCCCTCTTCGGTGAGGTATCCGTCTTTTTCCAAAATTCCGGGGCCGAAGACTTCAACGGCGGTCTCCAGGATGGACTTATCAGGCAGGAAGATGTGGAATTGGGTCTCCGTCTCCATCGTGATCTCGATCAGATCGAGCGATTCGGCGCCAAGGTCGGTCAGGTGCGTGTCGAAGGCGATTTGCGACGCATCGATGCGCAAACTTTTCGCAACGATCTGGGCAAATTTATCGAACACCTCCGATTCAGTCATACTTGGCATTTTGACTTCTCCTTGCGAATATCCGCGGCTCTATCCGGCCCACGCGCGCACGGCCAGCACGGCATTTTGGCCGCCAAAAGCAAAAGCGTTAGCTAAAGCGGCGCGAACTATGGCGGCGCGGCTCTGATTGGGTACGTAGTCGAGATCACACTGAGGATCCGGCGACCGCAGGTGCATGGTGGGCGGGACTTGGCCCTCGGCGATGGCCTTCGCTGCGCAAATCACGTTACAGACGCCCGCCGCGGAAATCGTGTGACCGATTTGGCCCTTGTTCGAGGATACCATCAAACGCTTGGCATGCGGGCCGAACGCGCGTTTGATGGCGGCAGTCTCGATGGGGTCGTTTTTGGGGGTCGAGGTGCCGTGTGCGGCTATATAGTCCACTTCTTCGGGGGCCAGGGAGGCCTGGCGCAATGCGATCGTAATAGCCTGCGCTTCGGCACTGCCATCCGGGGAGGGGTCGGTGAGTGTGTGGGCATTCAGGCTGGAGCCATACCCTGCGAGTTCAGCATAGATACGCGCACCACGCTCCTGGGCACTCTCGAGAGTTTCCAGCACCACGGCGCCGCCGCCTTCACCCATTACGAAGCCGTCGCGCTGCCGGTCGAAGGGGCGGGACGCCAGTTCCGGATCGGCGTTGCGGCTCAAGGCCCCCAGGAGGCTGAACGCAAGAATGGGCAGCGGACTCACCAAGGCCGCCGCGCCACCGGCCAGCATGGCTTTGACTCTGCCCAACCGCACCAGCCGGAAAGCTTCGCCGATGGCATGCGAACTGGCCGCGCAGGCTGTATCCATGACGAACGCCGGCCCGGCGAGCTTCAGCAGCTTGGCTGGCACGCTGCCGATCATGTCCCCCAGGCGGCGGTAGAAACTATTGTCCGGCTGCCGTCCTTCGCGGGCGAAACGCGCCATGTCCAGCGCCGGACTGTCCGGCTTGCGGAGCTGGAAATAATGCTTCATGAGAGACATGTCGAGGTAATTGACGCTGGTGCCCACCGCGATTCCGATATCCGCGGCGGCCAGCCCGGGAGGTCCCTCCCCGCCGCGGTCCAGTTGGGCGTCCGCCAGGGCCTCCCGCGCGACCGGTAGAAACAGCCGCACGCCACGGCGGCACCAGGCCGACGGGATGAAATCCGAGCCGGTCTCCCGCGGCACGTGTTTGACCTCGGCCACTACTTTGGTGTTGTACTCCGAGGGGTCCCAGAAGCTGAGTGGGGCGATGCCGCTATCACCCGCCAGCAGCCGCCGCCAGCACGTGCGCAGATCCGGACCGAGCGAGGTGCTCATGCCCATTCCGGTGATAACCACTCTGTGCATCGGCGTTCAGCTTTCAGATATCAAGCCGGGAAATTTAGACTGCGGCGAGCAGCTCCGCGCCTTCTTCCTTCGCTACCTCCGCCGTGTCGCGTAGCAGGAATCCCTGGCCGATCAGGTACTCCATGATGATCTCGGCGTTGTTTTGCGGGGTCGTTGTGCCGGTGAGAAGAGTGATTTCCGGATTGACCGGCGCTTCGTACGGATCGTCCACACCGGTGAAGCCCTTGATCACACCGGCGCGGGCTTTGCCGTAAAAGCCTTTCACATCCCGTTGTTCGCAGAGGGCGACCGGAGTATCCACGAATGTTTCGATAAAAGCGTCGTTGCGCATCATGGCGCGCACGCGGTTGCGGGTCTCGCGATATGGGCTTACCGCCGCGCAGATGACCGCGCCGTGATGCCGCACGATTTCCGAGGCTACAAAGCCGATGCGCAAAATATTGGTGTCGCGATCTTCGGCCGAAAAGCCCAGGCCCTTGGAGAGATGTGTGCGCACCACGTCGCCATCCAGCACCGTGACCGACCGGCCGTGTTCCATCAGCATCACCGTCAAAACGTCGGCGATGGTGCTCTTGCCGGCGCTGGGCAGGCCAGTGAACCAGATGCAGAAGCCTTGCTTGTTGCGCGCGGGGTACGCCGAACTGAGGATCTCGGCCGTTTCCTTGCGCGTGAACCAGGAAGGCAGCAGGCGGCCTTTGGTCAGGTAGTTGTCGCGCACCTGCGTGCCCGAAATAGAGAAGACTTTGCGGTTGGGCTGGACTTCCGTGACTTGCTCGTAGCGGTCCTCCTCGGCCAGGTAAACCATTTCCTCGTATGGCAGGCATTTGACGCCGATCTCGTCACCGTGCTTCTTCAGCAGTTCGCGAGCGGCGGCGGGGTCGTAAAAGGGCTTGCCCTTGGAGTTCTTGCCGGGACCGGCGTGGTCGCGCCCGACGATAAAGTGGTTGCAGCCGAAGTTCCGGCGGATGATGGCGTGCCAGATAGCTTCCCGCGGGCCGGCCATGCGCATGGCCAGGGGCAGCAGGCTCAACAACGTCTTATTCGGGTCGTAATAATTCTCGACCAGCGCCTTGTAGATGCGCACGCGCGTGTAATGATCCACATCGCCGGGCTTGGTCATGCCGACCACCGGATTGAGGAGCAAATTCGCGCCGGATTCCTGAGCGGCGCGCTTGGTGAGTTCCTCGTGCGCACGGTGCATAGGATTGCGGGTCTGGAACGCCACCACGTCCGAATTACCCATCTGCGATAACAGTTCCCGCACTTCCGCCGGAGTGCGCCGCAATTCCGGAAAGTCGAAATGCTGCGGCATCTCGAGCACTTTGAGAGGCCCGCTGAGACGGAACTTGCCCCAGGAGAGCATCTCACGGTAGGTGGGGTGCTCCTCATCGGAGCATCCCAAGCCTTTGGTTGCCTCTTCATGCGGGTCGGCTTCAAAGATCTCGTCCACGCGCATCCAGGCGATCAGGTTGTTGTTGGCATTGCGCAGGGCGACTTCCTGCCCTTCGTGAATGCCATCCAGTTTGGCGACCGGTAAGGTGATGGGGATTGACCAGATCAATCCGTTAGCCAGCCGCATGTTGTTGAGCACGCTGTCATAATCGGCTTTGCCCATGAAGCGGTCGAGCGGGGAGAACCCGCCAAAGGCCAACAACTCCAGATCGCATATGCTGCGCGGCGAAAGTTGCAGCGTGATCCCCTCGCCGGCGCGGCGCACCAAATCTTCGCGCTCGCTGCCTTCAACCCGAAGATCGAGCAATTTGCCGCCGTAAGGCGTGTTCAATTCGACTTTATTCATAGATTCCATATTTCTCCAAAAGTTCGTTGTTTTCATTTCGCGCGACGGACGGGAGCGCGCAGGCAAAGCCTAATATAGCCGCGTTGGCGCAAGCGGAAGATCGGGCAAAAACCGGGGATTGCACCCCGTCGTCAAACTGGCCCTACTGTCCGGATTGCTATGTGAGCCAAAAATTAAAGATACCCTGCCGACTAATGTTACGCAGAAGGGCAAGTACTAGACCTCTAGGTACTTTACCACCTTTGCCGACTGCAAATTCCTAGAACTGTACTTATCTTAACGAATTATTAACGCATTCGCCCGCAGCCGACTTCATTGCGGCTGCGCGCCATGAGGCTACATCCCTGCATGGATTCCGGCGTTTCAAGTTCCGCTAAATCCAGCAAAGTGGGGGCGACATCCAGCAAATGCATGCCTTCCACTTCACCCTTCACCGGCAGATTGGGAGAGGCTAGCAAAAAGCTGCCAAACTGAGCATGGTTGCAATCGTCGGGGCCAGTGTCGTTCTCCTGCAGATAAAGCGAGTCATACCCCAACCCGCCAATGGAGCGCCAGTATAACGCTCCGAAATGCACAATCAGATCCGGAGGCACATTGCGCAGGCGGCGGTAAAGATCGCGTGGCTGGAACACCAGCGATCCCATCGCTTCGCCGCGATCGTCGCGCAACGCGTGGAAACGCGCCGTCATTTCCTGAATTAAATCGTCGTACGCGGATTCTGGTACGATGCCCTGCGGCTCACGGCCTTCCACATTGAAAAAAACCCGCGCGTAATAGCCGCCTTCGCTCCAGACCCGCGTGCGTTGCCAGTCCACCAGCGACGGCGAAAAAGGAGTGGGCTTTGTAAGTGGTTCTTTTAACACCAGCAGGCCCTCTCGCCGCAGCCATTCATTAACGCAGAAGCCGCCTTCCAGGCGTTGCGCGCCGTGATCGGAAACCACCAGCACGTTGGTATCGTCGTCGAGCAGTTCCAGGAGGTTGCCGATCTCCTGGTCGACGTACGCGTAGTAGTCGCCGATGAGCGTCTCGTACGGATTGCCCGGAACGTATTGACGGTGCTGTTTATCGTGGTACTTCCAAAAGCCGTGATGCACACGGTCGACGCCGATTTCTACGAACTGGAAGTAGTCCCACTCCAGAGTGACCATCAAGTAGCGGATCACCTCAAAATGCTTCCGCGTCATGTCGTAAATCTGGTCCCGGAGCCACTCTTTGTTGTCGGTGCGGAAACCCTTGACGTCCACAGGGTACTCCCCGACCAAGCGGTCGATCTCCTGTCTCACGCTGACCGGATAGGTATAATCGTGCGTCTTGGTGTCCGGCGTCATGAAGCACCCCACATTGACGCCATGCATGCGCCGCGGCGGATAGCTGGGCGGCACTCCCACGACCACCACATTTAGGTGGTGTGCTCCCATAACGTCCCAGATTGCGGTCTGCTGAATGGAACTGGAGTTCACAACGGAGAGGCCGTGGTAGGAATAATCTTTGCGGTTGCGAAATCCGTATACCCCCAGGGATCCCGGATCCTGGCTGGTGGACATGCACATCCAGGCTGGCACGGTAATGGGCGGAATCACGCTTTCCAACCGGCCATAACAACCGCGCTCCATCAGCGCCCGGATATGGTTCAATCCCGGGTGATGGAATAGAATCTCGGGAGCCGCGCAATCCAGCCCAATGACAAGAGTCTTCACGTCATGCCTTCTTCAAAACCGTTTAGGATGTAGTTTCGCGCCCAGGGCAAAACTGGAAACCTGCTAGCTTCGCTATTAAGGCATCAAACCATGACAGCAACCCCGGAGTCAAGTTTTCAAGGGGTGTCTAGTACTTCTGCCGTACTACATAAGTCCAATGGCAGGTGATGGTTGCGGGAATGGCAGTCGTGTTGTCAAAGAAATGCTTAACATTTGCTTAACAGAAGCTGCGGCAAACGTATGACAATTGTAAAACTTGGCAGGCCGTGCGCTACGACAACCGAATCGCTGGATCCGAGTCCGGGG
>Ga0070761_10002637_pt1 | contig 10955 bp, 8 predicted proteins | sample HubBroMetageREF1_FD_66724 | JGI IMG/M metagenome (GOLD analysis project Ga0070761, IMG submission 66724) | Reference soil microbial communities from the Hubbard Brook experimental Forest, New Hampshire, USA - Hubbard Brook CCASE Soil... | ecosystem: Environmental > Terrestrial > Soil > Temperate...
ATCGCCGTCGCGATTGCCTTTCTGCCCTACCTGAAAACGACCAGGCCCGAGCCCGCCAGCACGGTACTGGCTAGCACGGTGCCGGCTAGCACGGTGCCGGCTAGCACGGTGCCGGCTAGCACGGTGCCCGCCAGCACGGTGCCAGCTAGCACGGGGCCGACCGGCTCGGGGCCGACCGGCAGCGGCGAAGAGACGCCGGCGGCGTCACCGACGACCTGAAGCCTCCTCCAGCCAGTCCGCCGGGCACGACCCCGCGACCAGCAAGAACGAGCCAACGGGGGTCCGCGCGACCAGGTGCGCCCCGCGGAGTTCCAGCTTCAGCTCCCCGGCCCCCGCCCCGGCCTCCGGCGGCGCGGCGGGCAGCGGCACAGCGGGCAGCGGGACAGCGAACAGCGGCAGCCCGAGCCGCAGCAATCGCCAGGGCTTGATTCGCCGCTGAACGGCGTGCGCCAGCCGGTCGGCCCCCGCGCCCCGGTCGGCGTCGACGGTGGCGGTCGCGAGCAGGCCGGCCGCCCGCAGCGGATGGCCCCAGAGCACGGCCGACCGGCGCAGCCTGGCCGCGCGGGTACGCCAGGCGGCCCGGCGGCTGCCTGGCTGATCTGGCAGCCGGCCGAGCCCTGAGCGGCGCAGCAGCCTGGACAGCTCCCTCAGCTGCGGCCAGAGCATGGTGACTGTGAGCGCGCCGCTGAGGGCGTCAAGTCCGGCGCGGTCTAACTGGCCGGCGAGGATGGCCAGGTCGTAGATATCGCGGGTGCGGAACGGCCGCTCCCACCGTTCGGCCGCCAGTGCGATGACATTCGCGGCCGCCGGTGGCAGCGGGGCGCCGGCCAGCCGCCTGGCCGGTACCCGGATGCTGGTCGCGACATCGGCGGTGCGCAGCTCAACTCCGTAAGGCTCTTCGATGCAGTCGCTATCACCGGGCCTGCTCACCTCGATCAGCACATGGCACCACTGCCTGACGTCCAGGTCGGCACCGGGACCGCTCGGGAACAGGGTGAAGGCCTCCAGCTCCCAGCCGTGGCCGATCAGCGCGAGGGCGGCCTGCCAGAGTTCGCCCGGCGGGCAGACCACGTCGAGATCACCGGCCGCCCTGAGCATTCCGGGCGGATAATGGTCGCCGATCGTCCAGCCCTTCACGACCTGAGCATGCGGTGCCGCGTCACTGATGATCGACCACGCCGCCTGGTACTGCTTGAGCCGGTCCCGGTACGCGGCCAGTTCGGCTTGCTGTTCGGTCGTCAGCGGCTGCCCAGCGGATTCCCTGGCGCTCAAGACTGTGACATGGAGCTTGTGCCTGGCCGTGCGGGCGGCGCGCAGCAGCTCCTCCTCGTCGGCGCCCGGCGATACGCCCCGGCTGACGAGCAGTTCGCGCAGCGCGTCGGGATGCCCGAGATCAGGCGTCGTCATCCGGGCTCCTTGCTGGCAGAGGAAGCTATTTTCGGCCCGGTCAAGCTCACGTCAAATTATGCGGCAAAAATGACGCGCGCTGGTCGGGCCGCCGGTAAGCAGGCCGGACTCCGCCGGCCTCAGATCCGCACGGCCGCGTACTCGCGCATCGCGAAGAAATGACACACGTCGCACAGCGCCTTGGGGTTGTGCATGCCGGGCTGCGGCAGGTACGAGGCGCCGCAGGTACGGCATTCGTCATGCTCCAGTTTGCCCAGGCGCTCGGCGAACGACCTGTACGCCTCGAAGACGTAGTAATCGATCCCTGGCCACAGATCGTAGAGGTGATCGGTGAGCGCATAGGCCATGGAGCGCTCCTGGGGGCCGGTGGTGAACCGCCCCGGCGTGCCCTGCCGGTTCAGCTCAGGTGCGACGATCTCCAGGTAGAGCGTGAGTTCTTTCTTGGTGATGCGGAACAGCGGGAAAACGTACTCCAATGGGCCGATGGTACGTTTCGGGATGCTGCCCATGACGAAGCCCGAGGTCAGCCACGTGACGATCGAGGCGAGCAGGTCGTCGCCGTTCAGGCCCAGCACGACGGTGCCGACGCCCTGGCGAGCGCCTTCGATCTCGATCATCCGGCGCATGACGTGATGGGTAATCACCATCACCATCTGCCGGGAATCGCCGCCGACGACGTCCTGCATCACTTCGTGGAAGCTGCGCCGCAGCGCGAACGTCTCGCGAATGGCGGCCTCGTCGACCAGAACCTGGTTCACGCCGAGTGACTCGGCTACCGCCTTCGCGGCGCCGAATGTAGCAGGCTCCTCCCAGTCGGGCAGGCCGGTGACGGTCACCGCGGTCAGCGGGAACGTGCCGATCCGGTCCCGGCACCGTTCGAGCAGCTTGAGGAACGCGACACTGTCCCGGCCGCCGGACAGTCCGACCACGGCCGGCCGGTCGATCGCGAGAAGATCGTGCTCGGTGATCGAACTGGCGAAGACCTGCTCGACGTAGCTGGCGAACTGCTCTTCGTCCATGTCTTCTGACTGCACTTCGAGCGAACCCGCGTCGTCGAAGAGCACGGCTTTGGAGTACACCGGCGGATTCGCTGATGGGAGCACCCGGGTGGCCGGCCGCCTGGTGACGTCAAGGTCGTAGTGGCGGACCTGGCGGATCTCGACGTGATCGTCCGGGCCGAGCGTCGTCTTCTCGGCCACGATCTTCCCGCCCATGGAGCAGAGCACGGCATTGGCGGGGATGCCGTTGTTGCGGAGCACTTCCCTGATCGTCATGCCGGCCGTGGCGATGAGTGAATCCGCCTTGCCGTCCTTGCTGTAGAAGACTGCGGTGGGCACACGGCCTCCTGGTGACGCGACAGCCGAGCGGGACATCAGCCGGGAGCCTCCGGGGGAGCTATGCTCCGCTCCGGAGGCTTACCCTGCAAGCCTCAGAGGTTTGGTACGCAGTCCGAGCAGTTCGTGCGGAACTTGACGATCTGGAAGCTGCGCCGCTCGGTCAGCATCTTCGCCACGCGCTCCGGCGTGAGGAACACGCTGGGCTTGACGACCGGCGTCGTGACTCGTGCAGAACTCTGCTGCGCGACAACTGTTGCCATGGGGACCCCTTTTTCCTCGGGACGTTGGTGCGGCCGTCATGCAGATCGCCGCGTCCTTTCCCTGAGCTAAGGGCAGTGTTTGCCGTTAGGCAATATACCTGAAAGACAATGTTACCTATCCTTCCCGGCCACGGTGTCTGTGGTCATCAGCGTCGGTCAGCGGCATTATTCGGGCATTAGTTAGCTGATGTCACAGAAGTCAGGCCGGGGGATAGGGCGAACCTCAGCACTCCACGGACGGCGGCCGGCGCGTGCCAGTGCGTGCCAGCACGTGCAGCGCCGGGTCGGCGCCCGGCCGCCGTCACTGCCCTTGCCGCTGAGAGCGCTCAGCCCGGTGCCGGGCTGAGCGGCCTCGTACAGGCGGAGCTACTTGGACTCGTCCTTCGTCGGCTTCGACACTACGCGTACTATCTTCAGGCTCTTCATTGCTTCTCCCGGGGAAGTCGGCCAGTTTTCTGGAATGTAAGTCCGCCCATAACGTTCTGTCAACGGGGCTGGCAAATGCTTATCTGTTACATTTTACGCTCTTATTCTTGCATATGACATAATCAGCGGTCATTGCGTCATGTCATCGCTCATGACCGCCGCGCCAGCGCCAAGCACCTGGCGGAGCGCGCCGGCGGCCTCGTCGTCGAGTCCGCGCACCATGCCGTACTCATCGATCATGCGGCACCCTCTTGACCGTTTCGCCTGTGTCGCCTCGATCGAGTAGTGCACCCGCCGTACGCCTTCGGTCAGCGCGTAGTCCACCGCGTGATAGAAGATCAGGCCGTAGTACAGCGGCAGCTTGCCCTTGAAGTCATAGTCGAAGCCGGCTGACCGCAGCACCAGGGAGTTCTGCCAGTGCAGGCCGACCACGAAGCCGCGGATCTTCCCGCCCTGCTCGGCCGTGAGCACGACGGCCCGGTCGCCCATCGCGTTGCTGATGATCTCGTGGCCACGCCTGGCGTCCGCCACGCTGCTGTCGGTCGGCCCGTACCGTGACTCGAGCGCCATCCCGAGCGGGGTGATCTCGTCGAGGACGTCGGCTAGCCGGCGTCGGCGAAACGTCACGTCAGCGGCTGCGAATGACCGCAGCTCGCTCCTGATCCGGCGGCGGCGGTGCGCGCTGAACCGCTCCAGGTAGCCGTCGAAGCTGGTGAAGTCGATGTCCATCACGCCCGCTGTGGCATGCCTGAATGCCAGGTAGTCCCGGCCGGCCAGCTCGGTGAGCAGCCAGTTGCCGGCATCGATGAACATGAATGCCAGCGCCCTCGCCCCGATCGACCTGGCCAGGGTGACGGTTTCGTCCAGCAGGGCAGCGATCGCCTGCGCCCGCTCGGCCTCGGAGAGTCCTTCGGCCAGCAGCAGCCGGGTATGAGCGGACTGCCGCCCGCCGAGCAGCAAGTGCGGCATGAGCGTCAGCGGTTCCCGGCCGCGCACCCCGACGATGCCGCGAGCGTCCCGGTCGGGCATGGCGGCGAGCCGGGGCAGCACGAGATCCAGCCGGTAGAAGATGTACGGCGGAGCGTCTCTGGTCATCAGGTGAGCGGCCAGGCCGGCCAGCGCCCGGCCACGGTCATCGGTGGCGACGAGATAGTAGCGTGGCAGCGAGTTGACGCTCTCGACGGCCTTCAGCCAGGTCGATGACTGATAGAAATCGCTCGACCTGAGCAGCCGGTCATCCCAGCCGCACCGGTCAAGCTCAGTCGCGGCGGTCAAGATCTCGATCTTCAATTGCCTTCTCCTGCCTGGCCAAGGACGGCCTCAGTACCCATCGCTACTCCTCCGCCTGACTCCTCCGCAGGCATCCGCACCGCCCGGATGGCTGGCAGCAGGGCCACGAGCGCGCAGGGTAACCCGAGCACCAGCGCCGCGCCCGTGAGCGTCGCCGCCGGCCCGGCCGCTGCCGCGACCGGCCCGACGGCGGCGAGCCCGGCTGGCATCACGACCAGCGAGATCAGCCAGTCGTAGGAATCGACCCTTGACCGCACCTGATCGGGAATCAGCCGCTGCATAGTCGCCGTCCATACGGTGTTCGTGAACACCACGGCGGCACTGCCGAGCGCGGCGGCGACCCCGATTACCCAGACCCGCAGCGGCCCGGCCAGGGCCAGCAGCGGCAGCGTCCCGAGCAGCAGGACGAGGTTGCCGGCGACCAGCGGCCGGGGCGGCCTTACCCGGAGCGCGATCGCGCCGCCGAGCACCGCGCCCGCCGCCCAGCAGGCCGATATCGCTCCCCAGGCGGACGCGCCGCCGAGGGTACGGAGCGCGATCACCGGCCCGAGCACGAGGTAGGCCGGAATGGCCAGGTTCCACAGCGCGTGGGCGATGAGGTTCAGCCAGTACCACCGGCGGATCACGATCTCGCGCCAGCCCGCGGCGAGATCGGCCAGGAACGGCGTGCGATCGGCCGGACGCCGCGGCGGCGGCCTGAGCAGCGTGAGCGCGACCGCGCTGACCGCGAAGGTGGCGGCGTCGACGGCGAAGGCGACGCCGGGCCCGAAGGCGGCGATGAGCAGGCCGGCCACCGCGGGTCCGGCGACGCTCGTCAGGCCGCGCGAGAACCCCATCAAGGCGTTGGCCTGATGCAGCTGCCCGGCCGGCACGAGCTGTGGCAGGAGGCCGGTCGACGCTGGGCCGAAGAAGGACTGGGCGGCGCCGTAGAACGCGGCGCCCAGCCCGAGTTCCCACACCCGGGCCAGGCTCGCCAGCAGGAGCACCGCCAGCGCGGCCTGCACGGTCATGCGCAGCAGATCCGAGCTGAGCATCAGAAGCTGGCGGGGCAACCGGTCAGCCCACACGCCACCGGCCAGGATGAACGCGACCCTGACCAGCACCTGGATTGCTATGACGTACCCGATATCGGAGGCGTCGCCGCCGGAACGCAGGATGGCGAACACCAAGGCGACCTGAACGAGCGCGTCACCGGCGGACGACACCGTCTGGCCCAGCCACAGCAGCCGGTACGCCCGTACGGATAAGGGCGCAAGTGCCGTCGCCGTTCGCACCCGGCAATGGTACGCCGAGACAAGCTCGCAAGCTCAGCCGGAAAGGTCGCCAGGCATTTCGTTTCACACTGACCACATGCATAACTAACTGGCCACGCTGGTATTGACGCATGCTAAACGGCTTCTTACGCTAACGACAACCTGCGTTTTCTGGGAAGGGCTGCGGAGGGTCGGGCCTGCTTGCCCGGCATCGTTGGGCGTCACGCCACTGATAGCCAGGGAGAGTGATGGACCTCACCGCAGAGAACCTGATCGAGGCGCTCGCCGTCACCTCGGGCGGGCGGTCGGAGGATCCCGCGGAGATCGTGGAGATCGTGCGCAGGGCAGAGCCAAATTTCGCCGCGACGCTCTACTCGGCCTGGCAGGCCGAAGGCATGAAGCTCAGCCCGGCGCTGCGCGAGGAAGTTGACGCAATCAGCAGGAGGGTCGAGTTCTACCGCTCGGTGGCCGCCCGCCTGCGCGCGGAGGTCAGCAGCCTCACCACGATCAAGGGGCTCGAGGTCGCCGCTCTTTACCCGCCCGGCCTGATCCGTTACATGAATGACCTCGACTTCATCACGTTTTCTGAGCCCGACTTGTGGCAGGCGGTCAGCGTGCTGGTGGCGGATGGCTGGTACCCCGACACCGCTACCTTCTCCTACCTCGGCGGAACGCTGAACGTCATGGTCAGCATGCGGATGCCGGCCGAGGATCCGTTCCGGCTGGCCTATGGCGTCGAGCTGGCCACCTATTACACACTCGGGAATCGCGGTGGCATCCCGCCGGTACTCCAGATGCCGCAGCGATGGCTGAGCCCGCCAGTCAAGAACACCATCATGCTCCTGCATGAGCGCTACGAGCAGCCCTTCCGCGCCAGGGACGTGGTCGACACCGCATTACTCCACCGGTCCATGCGCGAGCCGGATCGCCGGGCGCTGCTCGACGCCGTAGTGTCACTGAACCTGGTTCTCGCCTACTCCGAGATGACCAAGCTGGTCAACGACGCGGGACTCGGTTCGCTCGAGCCGCTCCCTGGCGGGGTGCGGACTATCGCCAGGGCCCGGGCGACCCGGCTGGCCCGTGGCGCCGCTCTCTTCGCCCGGCCGGTCGCCGGGACCGGGCAGCACCTGCAGCGGCGGCTCATGATGGCCAAGCCCAGCCGCGCCGAAGGGCTCGTGTGGGACCTGGTGCAGCGGCGGTTGCACCCGGCGACCGCGGTCACGGCCGGCCTGCTCGCGTTCGGGCTGCCGCTTACCGGTCCGAACCCAGACGTGACCAGGGCGGTGCTTCGCCGGCGGGGCGGGCAAGCCTGGGCTGACACGCCGGCCGGACGGTTCTTGCTGACGATCGGGGACTACGTCTCTGAGTCGGCCGTTGACGAACTCACCGCTGACGGCGCCGGCGCCGGTGCCGGTGAAGCCGGTGCCGGTGAAGCCGGCTCCCGCCAGGCCGGTGCGCCCGGTCGTATGGACGCCGAGTTCCCCGAAGGGAGGTACTGATGGACCGCCATATCGTGGCCAGCCGCAAGCCGCGGATCAAGAAGAAGTAACCCGTTCGCATGCAGCGGACATCCGGTGCCAGGCCAACCGGAGGGAGGAGCAGTGGACCGTCATCGCCAGAGCGCGCGTCGTCCGGTCGTGAAGACCAAGAAGTGACGCTCGTCATCAGGATCTGACATTTCATGCCTAGTGACGCCGGGGCGCGGAGTGCCCTCAGGGGACGCTCCGTGCCCCGCGCGGCGCGAACTGAGCACGGAGAGTCAATGCCTATACCGCTGGATCGCGCCGCCGATCAGATACTGCGCTGATGAGGCTGGCCGAGCTCGTCACCTCCCTGCACGAGGCGTTTGATCCCGGGCTGGCCATGGCCGACGTGCACGCGGTCTGCGGGCACGACCGGTATCAGGCTTCCGCCGGGATAGCGGCCGCCGCCGGCTACGTGGCTGACCGAGCGCGGGCGGCCGGGCTCGCTGATGTCAGGGTGCTTTCGTTTCCCGCCGACGGCGTCAAGCGGTGGTGGACCTACCGCGCTCCGCGGTCTTGGACCCCGGTCAGTGCGACCCTCGCCGTGGACGGCACCGCCCTGGTCAGTTATCCCGACCAGCCCTATTCCCTGGCCGCCTACTCGGCGCCGACCTCCCGAGGCGGCCGGTCGCTTCCGCTGGTCCGCTTCTCGGCGGTGCGGGCGGGCGCTGACCCGCGCGGCACCCTGATCGTCGCCGACGAGCCGGTCTCGCTCGGGGTGCTCGCCGAGGCCATGACAGCGGCCGGCGCGATCGCGGTCGCCGCTGACCCGCTGGCCGGGCTTGCGCACCGTGCTGCCGGTCAGGTCGGCAGGCTCGAACTGCCTCCCGGATCCGGGCTGGCCGCGTTCAGCGTCACCGCCGCCCAGCTCAGCAAGCTGCTCAGCGCCGCCGACGCTGGCCTGACCGCGCGGGCCGACATCGAGCTCGACGCGGCCGTCAGCTCCATGCCGGTGGTGACCGGACGGCTGCCGGGCCCAGGCCGGGCTGAGCCGGATGGCGAGCTCTTGCTCAGCGCGCACCTTTGCCATCCGCGCCCTGGAGCGAACGACAACGCGTCCGGCGTAGCCGCGCTGCTGGGGATCGCGCGGGTGCTGGCCGGTCGCCAGGCGGGCGGCGCGGGCGGGCTGCCAGGTGCGAGCGTGCGGTTCCTCTGGGGACCTGAGTTCGTCGGCACCGTTGCCTTCTTGCATGATGTCATCAGTGCCGGGCAGGCCGCTCGGCCTACCGTGGCGATCAATCTCGACATGGCCGGGCAGGATGTGGCCCGGTGCGGCGGGCCGCTCGTCATCGAGCGCGGTCCTGACGACATCGACTCATTCCTGCCCGCGCTCGCGGCCCGGTGCGCCGCACTGCTGCCGCCATCCGCGCGCTCTTACAGCGGTGCCGTCCCTTGCGATCCGTGGAGCTGGCGCGGCACTCCCTTCGCCGGCGGCTCGGACCATGCGCTATTCGCCGACCAGCCGCTCAGGTGCCAGGTACTCGGACTTGGCCACTGGCCCGACCTGGCCAACCACAGCTCGGCCGACTCCCCTGAGCTGGTGGACCCGGCTGAACTGAGACGGACGGCGGTGATCGCTGCGGCCACGGTCGCGGCGGCTCGCGGCGGCGCCGACCCCGAACTCGCCGCTGACGTAGCGGAGGCCACGGTGAGCTGGGCGGCCGAGCATGTACTCGCCGTGCTGCCCGGCCGGCGAGATCGCTCGCCCGGCCGGGCGGACGAGCCGGTGCTTGATCCGCATGACGAGGTGAACGCCGTCCGCTGGCTCCGGCATCGGGGCGCGGTCGCGGGCGGCGCGGTCGCTGCGCTGGCAACCGCTGGAGCTGACCCTGGGTGGCTCCGGTCAGCGCTGGCCTGGACCGGCTCTCTGGTCGAGTCCACTGCCACCCGCCTGCCAGTGCCGTCAGAGACCCGCGCCCGCGTCGGCGGCTGTGGTGCCGACTCGGGCGGCGGCGGGCCGGCGCTCGTCAGAGCCTGGGCCGGCCCGGCCAATGTCCGCGGGCTGATGCAGGACGCCTGCCCGGCCGACCGGGAGTGGCTGAATGAAAGGCTCGCTGCCGACCGCGGCGGCAACTATACGCGAGCACTTGCCCTGATGAATGGCGTCAACGGCGAGCGAAGCCGGGGTGAGCTGGCCTGGTGGGCGGCGCTCAGCAGCGAGCTGCCGCTATCGCTGAGCTTCGCCGAGACATTCCTTGACCTGCTCAGCCGAGCTGGGTGGGCGCGTGCGGCGAGGACCCGATGATCGGCGGACCCCGCGTGCTCGCGACCGGGACGGTGTCGGCCTGGCTCTCCGATGACCCGCTCAAACGCGCGATCTACCAGGATGACCTGTACTTCGCCGATGGCTGGGCGGCATTCGAGATCGCCTGTTCTGGTGAGCCGGACCAGGCGATCCTCAGGCATCTCACCTTCGTGCTGATCAAACCCGAGGCCCTTACGGGCAGGCGAATCGAGCCGATACTCGACTTCCTGTGCGCCCTGGGATTCCGGGTCGCCGGAGCCTGGCCGGTGCACCTGAGCCGGCACGCGGTCAGGGCGCTCTGGGGTTACCAGATCAATTCAGTTCCTATCGCCTGGGTGCACAGCCTTGAGCTGGGCATTACTTCGGGCGAACTGTTCGTGGTCGGGCTCACCCACGCGCTGGAGGGCGGCGAGGCGAGTAGCGCGGCCGAGTTGCTGCGGCTGAACAAGGGCACGTCCTCACGGCCGGGTGGGAACAGTCTGCGTGACCGGCTGAATTGCCCGGCACGGATGCTCAGCTTCGTGCACGCTCCCGACGAGCCGGCTGACGTGCTCCGCGAACTGGCCGTCGTATGCGACGGACCAAGCAGGAAGGAAGACCATCAAGCCGATCACAGCACGACCGGGCTCGGAGAGGTTGCCGCTGCTCTGGTCGGCGCCGCCAGCGAGCAAGGAACCCGATCCGATGCGGTGGCGCGATCCGATGCGGTGGCGCGATCCGCGCGGAAGCTCATGACCTCGCGATACGCCCGGGTTGCCGCGCACGATCTCGACGTGGAAGCGACGTTCCTGCGCATGCGCGGTTACCTGCGCGACCGCCCGCAGGCCAGGCTGCCGCAGGCGACGCACGCCGCCATCGAACAAGGCTGGACGACCCCGGAGCTAGCGCTGGACGTGGTGATCTCGCTGGAGCGCGCCCATGCCCTGCCGCTGTGGGACCGGATCGTCACGGTGGCTCACCTGACCGATAGCTTCCGCAACGGCCGGCCCATGCTGATCACGCCTCCGATCTAACGCTGACCCCTAGGGCACCTCAGCTCCCCGGACTTTGACAGTTGTCCTCGAGTTTTTGCCGGGCGTAGCACCTTCGCCGGCCTCGATGAGGTGTGAATCCGCTGCTTGCGTCGGCGGGCTGCTGTCGCGGTGGCTGTGTGGCGGCCGGGCTGGGATCTGGCTGGCCCGTCGCAGTGGCGTTGATGGTGCTAGGGCGCCCTC
>Ga0070761_10002638_pt1 | contig 10954 bp, 9 predicted proteins | sample HubBroMetageREF1_FD_66724 | JGI IMG/M metagenome (GOLD analysis project Ga0070761, IMG submission 66724) | Reference soil microbial communities from the Hubbard Brook experimental Forest, New Hampshire, USA - Hubbard Brook CCASE Soil... | ecosystem: Environmental > Terrestrial > Soil > Temperate...
CCAGGCAACTGGCCGCGGAGATTCGCAAACTTATCATGGAAGGGCCTCCACGCCCGCAGCGGGGCTCAGGATTAAGATACAGGGGTATCTAAGGCTGATTATGCGCGCTTCGCGCCTCCGAATCAATAGGTACTAGGACTACATTTCGGCGAATTTGGGACCACTATTGGTCTTCGCGCGCCAATTGCGGATCTGACGGGTGCTGGCCGCTAATCTGCCGCTCCAACTCATCGCGCGTGGCCTGTTTGAGGCGGGTGGATTCGTCAAATTGGGACTTGGCTTCCTGGCGGCGGCCCATGGCGAAGAGGATCTGGCCGCGCAGGTAGTACACGCTGGAACTCCGCGGATCGATCGCGCCGGCGGCATGCAGCGCTTCGAGCGCGGCGGCGTATTTGCCTTGCTGCTTGTAGATTTTGGCCAGCCCATACTCGGACGCGCCCAATGCGGGATCCAGGCGCAATGCCTCCTTGAAGTAGCGCTCGGCCTCCGGAATCTGGTTGAGGGCGTAACATACTGCGCCTAGTTCGTCATAGTCGTAAGCTACATCCGGCGCGATGGCGATGTCTTTAAGGAATTCCTGCCTGGCGTGTTCGAAATCGTTCTGCCGCCGGTATTCGGTTCCGAGGAAGTAATGTATCAGCGGCAGCTTGGGATCGATACGGGCGGCTTGCTGGAACTCTTCCATCGCCCTGTCGTACATGCCTTCGCCCACGTGCGCCTTGCCAATGATTAAATGGAACTCCGCTGAGTCGCGGCCCACTTCGATCAGGTGCGAGGTGGCGCGTTGGTCGAGTTCCTTAAGCCCGGCCTTGTTGGCGGCGATGGAGACCACATACAGGTAGTTCAGATTGCCGGACTCGCGCGGCCAAAGCGGCTCGAGCGTTCGGGCGGCTTCCGCGTAGCGTTCGTTAAAGAAGTAACAGAGGCCCAGCAAGTAGCGCGGCTGGGTGGATTCCGGCTGATCGCGGACGACGGATTCGAAGGGCTGAATCGCGTGCCGGTAATCGGCCCGCCGATAGTAGACCAATCCGATATTCAGCCGGATGCCGGGCATCTTGGGCGCCAGCCGTTCGGCGGCGTGCAACTCTGCCAGGGCGGCGTCCCACTGCTTGCGGCGCATGTGCACGACGGCCAGATTGCCGTGCGCGCCCACGTTATCCGGCTCGGCCGCCAGGACCGTGCGGAAGGCTTTCTCGGCTGCGGCGAGATCGCCGGCGTCCATGGCGTGCTGGCCCTGCTCGAAGATCTGGCGGGTATCGGCCGCGGCCAAAGCAAAAAGACTTAGCCACAGATGCACACAGATGCACGCGGATAAGACGGGTTTGCCATCGCCTATCACCCAGCAGCCACCACCTGTCTTCTTGGCGTCATGCTCCAGAGGCGGTCCAGGGAGCGTTCTTTGTCCCATGTGGGAGTGGGCTCGAAATAGCCCGTATCCGGCACAAGATGCTGGCGCACGACATCCTCATTCAGGGTGATGCCGAGCCCCGGTTTGTCAGGCACGGCGATGAAGCCTTTATTGATGATGGGCTTTTCGATGCCCTCCACCAGATCCTGCCACCAGGGCACATCCAGCGAGTGATTCTCGCATGCCAGGAAGTTTTCGGTGGCCGCCGCGCAGTGCACGCTGGCCAGCGCGCCGATGGGCAAGCCGGCATAATGCATGGCCATCGGCACACCGTATTCCATGGCTGCGTCGCCGATCTTATGGGTCTCGAGGATGCCGCCGGATGTGGAAATATCCGGATGAATCTTGCTGATCGCGTGCTTCGCGCACAGGTTGATGAACGGTTCCTTGAGGTAGATATCTTCGCCGGTGAGAATGGGAGTGGGGCTTTCCATGGTAATGCGCTGCAACAGGTCGGTGTATTGCCAGGGGATCACGTCCTCGATCCAGGAGAGGTTGTATTTCTCGTAGGCTTTTCCCAGCCGGATGATGGAAGTCACGCCGAGGTGGCCCAGGTGATCCATGGAAAGCGGAATCTCCATGCCCACGGCCTCGCGTGCAGCCGCCACGTATTCACACAGTTTTTCGATGCCTTTGCCGGTCACTTCGGCGGCGGTGAACGGATGCGGCAACCGATTTCCGCCCCAAGGGATTTCTTCAGAGGGCATGGTTAGCGTGCCGGGAATCTTGGCGACCATCTGGATGCCCAAGTCCATTTTGAGCCAGGTGAGTCCCATCTCTTCCTTGCGAATCTTCAGCCGCTTGGCGTACTCCATGATATCGTCGGACTCTTCGGTATCGGCGTAAATGCGGACCTTGTCGCGGAATTTGCCGCCCAGCATCTGGTAGATGGGCACGCTGTAGACCTTGCCCGCGATATCCCAGAGGGCCTCTTCGACGGCCACCACTCCACCCGCCTGCCGTGAGTGGCCGCCGAACTGTTTGATTTTCTCGAATATGTAGGTGATACGGAGCGGATTCTCGCCCACCACGCGGCTCTTCAGGAACAGGGCGTAGGTGGCGCTGGCGCCGTCGCGGACTTCGCCGAGTCCGTAGACTCCCTGGTTGGTGTCGAGCCGGATGATAGTACAGGGGCCCGGACCGGGCTTGCGCACGGTGGCCACCCGCAGGTCGGTGATCTTCAGCGTGGAAGGGCTGGAATTGGTGTTGACGTTTTGAAAGGGTGGCTCGGGGGCGGCTTTGGCGCGCGCGCCGAGCATCGCGCCACCCAACAGGGTGGCGGATGCTTTGAGGAGCCCGCGGCGGCCTAGGGGGGGCCCTTCGTGGTTTGGCATGGGTTGGTTGTTTCTCCTTGCAGATTCACTATTATAGTGCCGGGGCTTGGCAGGCGAAATCGCGTGCCCTACCACTGTGGGATCGAGGATTGGCAGGGTCGAAAATTGTAGGGCAGGATTGCCCGCCCTACTATTTCATGAAATTGCGCGCGCCGGAGGCGCTGGAGGACAGACCACAAAACGAACCCCACCAGTGAGCTATGATTGCAGTACAGGAGGTGTAGAGTGTCGCGAATCGACAGGCGATCGTTCATCCGGCTGATAGCGGCCAATTCAGCCTTGCTGGCTGCCGCTAAGGCATCCGGCGGCCCGCGCTACTACGTAGGCGCCGGCTATTCCACGGATTCGTATACTGCCGCATCGGTGGCTCTATCCGCATGCGGGCAGTTTCCCACGAACCTTGCGGGGCAGACGGTGGTGATCAAGCCCAACCTGGTGGTTCCCCAGCCATCCACCACCGGCGCCACGACCGACCCGCTGGTGGTGCAGGCCATCGTGGATTTGTGCATCGCCGTAGGGGCGACCACGATTCTCATCGTGGAAGCTGCGCCGCTGGGGCAACCTTCGAACTTCGATGCGTGTGGTTACACGACCGTTTTCGCGAGCTACCCGCAAGTGCAACTGGTGGATTTGCGGACTGGGACGTACGTTCTGACGCCCGTGCCCGGCGGCGGCTACGCCTACCAATCGATGTGGGTCCCATCGCTGGTGCTCGAACCGGATACTTACTTCATCAGCGCGGCCAAAATGAAGACCCACGTAGACGCGGTAGCCACACTGTCTATGAAGAACCTGGTGGGCCTGGCTTCGGAGACAGCTTACGCCAAGCCGGTTGCCGGGGACTATCCGCGGCACGATCTGCATGAGCGCGGTATCGATCAGTCGATCATGGATCTGAACATGGTGCGGCCGGTCGATTTCGCGGTGATCGACGGCGTTTGGGGCATGGAAGGCCAAGGCCCCACGCACGGAACGCCGGTGGCCACGGATGTGGTGCTGGCGGGCTTGAATCGCGTGGCGGTGGACCGCGTGGCGCTGACGGTGATGGAGATTCCCAACAACGCCGTCACCTATCTGACCTACGCGACCCAAGCGGGCCTGGGCCCGCCGGATACCAGCAGCGTGACTGTGTTGGGCGACGCTTACATCCCTTACCCGTACCTTCCCGCGATCACACCTCCGGAACTGTTTCAGCCGGTGGCCTCGCCCAGCACCATCTCGATTTCGGCGGGCCAGTCGACTGCTATCACCTACAAGATCCCGAGCACCTGTTACACGCTGGCGCAAATTATTCAGGATAGCGACGAGACGCCGGCGGTGGTACCGGTCAAGACCCTGCATGGTTTTAAGCAGGTTTCCGCGCCAGGACAAACCGTAACCTGGGACGGGACGGACCACACGGGAGCGCCGGTTGCGCCTGGGACCTACTTGGCCCGCATACAGGCGGCTGCATCGGCTACCAACACACTGATCAATTATGCGGTGGCCAGGATCACGGTTACTTCTTAATTCCAGCGATCGAAGCCCAAATAGTTGGAATTAAGGCGCGTTGCGCGGCGGCCAGCGTTCGAGATCGTCCCTCCAGGCCTCCGCGAACTCTCGTAGCGCATAATGCCGTACCAATCCGTCTTCATCCGAGCGCGCGCGTTCCTTATGGATGGCGGGGCTGTCGAGAGCGTTCTTCCAGCCCCACGCCAGCTCCTCCATGGCCGCACGGTGCACGGCCTCCTCTTCGGCTGAGCGGGCGCGGTTCGCTCGCCGCTGGAGTTTCTACATTTGCAGGGTGTTGTGGGGCAGGTTGGCAACCTGCGGCCGATTGGTAATCGGCCAGGCGCTGGACCACGGAAATTCTTCGGGTGCCATTGCTAAGCCCGCAGTTACCGGGTTGTCCTCGATGTTAGTTCGCCATGCGCACGAACTCCGCCTGGTCCCGTACCAACCGGTCATAGCTCTCGTCCTGCCAAAATGATTGTCCGGTTAAGCGCTTTACAGAGCCTCACCACGCATCCTACTCCCACGGTGCTCGCCTGCATGGTCTTGGTGGCGGATTCGATCTATAGCTGTACCCGCTAGCCCTGCTTTACCCCGCGGTGAGCGCCGTTCCGGTGTGCATTGCGATTCTGATTCTCGACCTGAACGAGATCGAACCCCTGCGACGTATGTTCATGGCGGTGTTCGCTGGCGCCAGCGTCGCGCCGATCCTTCCCTTAGTGACCCACATGTACGTCCCCGACAGCCCATGGTCGGCGGCTATTTTTGAGGAGATCGCCAAGACCATAGTGATCTTAGGAATCATTGTGGTTATGCGCGATGCCACCAAAGCCTGGGGCGACGGCCCGCCCTTCGCCTACCACTGGGGACTCGAACTAGCCCGTGCGCACCTCGCCGCTCTAGGCGCACCCGAACCAGCACTCCCGCCGTTCGACGAATCCAAGTACGAGCCGATGCCAAACGTCGAAATCGACCCGCCCGAGTAACTACAGCTTCATCCGTTCCAGCTTCCGGTACAACGTCTTCCGCTCAATCCCCAAAATTTGCGCGGCGCGGCTCTTATTCCCCCCCGTAGCGGCCAGCACGCGGCGGATGTGCTCCTCTTCCGCGTCCGACAGCGTCTCCACCGGCTCCTCTCGCGATTCCATCACGGTCAGCGCCTGCTGCACGGCCTCCGCGTCGATGCGTCCGCCGGCCGCCAGAATCGTCAGCCGCTCCACCAGGTGCTGCAACTGGCGCACGTTGCCCGGCCAGGTATATTCCTGCAGGGCCCGCAGCCCGGATTCCATCAGCCGCGTGGCATGACGATAGCGGGTGTTGTACTTGTTCAGGAAAAAGCGGGCCAGCAGCGGCACGTCTCCGCGCCGGTCGCGCAGCGGCGGAATCACGATCCGCACCACGTTCAGGCGGAACCACAGATCCTCGCGGAACTTGCCTTCATCCACCAGCTTCTGCATGTCGCGATTCGTGGCCGCGAGCACGCGCACGTCCACCTGCTTGCCGCGCGCCGCGCCCACCGGCCGTATCTCGCGCTCTTGCAGGAAACGCAGCAGCTTGAACTGGAAGTTCAGCTCGATATCGCCGATTTCGTCCAGCAGCACGGTGCCCCGATTGGCGGATTCGATCATGCCCGTGCGGTCGCGGTCCGCGCCGGTGTAAGCGCCCTTCAGCGCGCCGAACAGTTCGCTTTCGAGCAGCGTGGGGGCGATCGAAGCGCAATCCACGGGCACGAAGGGCTGGCTGGCGCGCGCGCTGAAGCGGTGGATCATGCGCGCCACCAGTTCCTTGCCGGTGCCGGTCTCGCCCTCGATCAGCACCGTGGCGTCGGTGGGCGCCACCAGCGACGCGGTCTTGTAAATCTCCACCATGGCGGCCGAACTGCCGATCATTTCGCTTTCCGGCAGATCGTCCGGGCCGGCTTCCTTCTCCTTGTCGTGACGCGCGGCTTCGGCGCGCTTGATGGTGTCCAGCATCCGGTCGATTTCAAACGGCTTGGCCACGTAGTCGAATGCGCCGCCGCGCGTGGCGGCCATCACGGTTTCCATGGTGCCGCGCGCCGTCATCAGGATCACGGAGCATTGCGGGTCTTTGTTGCGCGCCGCGTCCAGCACGTCCAGGCCGGTACGGTCGTCTATGTAAATATCCGAGATCACGATGGGGTAACTGTTTTCCGAAAGCCGCTCCAGAGCTTCGCCGGTGGAGGCGACCGCGTCCACGGAGTACCCCTCCAGTTCCAGGAAGGTTACGACAGTCGTACGCACTGCCGCATCGTCTTCGACAACCAGTAATCGCTGCATCAGATCTCTTTCACTACCGTCGCCGAAACCGGCGCGGGCAGAACCATGGTGAACCGGGACCCCTCCCCTGGGCGGCTCAGCACTTCAATAGTACCGCCATGCCGGATCACAATCTGCTCCACGATGGAAAGTCCGATACCGGTCCCGACCTCGCCCGATTGCTCCGCATGCTTGGTGCGGTAGAACTTCTCGAAAACCTTCTTGACCTCTTTCTGGTCCATACCGATGCCTTGATCCTCCACCGAGACGCAGGCGTGCTCGTGTTTGCGCACCGCCGCCAGGGTCACTTGCGTACGCGGCGGCGAGTACTTGATGGCGTTGGTCAGCAGGTTGTAGAAGGCGTATTCCATCAACTCGCGGTCGCCGCTGAGGAGGACATCCTGCGGCGCAGCCTCGGTCAGAATGCGGATCTGCTTACGCTCGGCCAGAGGGAGCGCGCGCGCCACGCAACCGGCCATCAGTTCGCCGGCGGAGAAGGTTTCCTTCTTGATCTCCACCTGGCCGGCGGAAAGCCGCTCCACGCTCAAGAACATCTCGATCATGCGGCCCAGGCGCTTGGATTCCGCATTGATCAGCTCGGCGATCTGTTTGCGCTTCTCCTCCGGCAGCGCATAGCGGCCCATCAGCTCGCTGGAGCCTTGGATGGCGGTGAGCGGCGTGCGCATCTCATGTGTGACGAAGTGGATGGTCTGGCGGTAGCGGTCGCGGTCGGCTTCGGATTTGCGCAGGCTGCGGCGCACCACGAGCAACTGGTAGCCGCCCGCAACGATCAGCGACAGCCATGCCGAAGATACCGGAGTGAAGAACGAGAACACAATGCGCTGCGTGAAAGCCAGGTAAGGCGTCACATGCGCGACGACCAGAATTCCAGCGGCCAGGCCGTTCGCCGCACGACCCGTAAAGCGGCTGTAAGTGAAGCCGATGGCGGCCACCAGCAGCAGACTGAAAGCCAGCACCGCCGATGGCGAGGCGTCGGTGATGATCAGACCTTGCGCGATGGTCTCGAATGCGTTGGCGTGGATTTCGACACCCACCATCGGCGCGCGCGTGGAATAAGGCGTAAACAGCCAGTCCTTGGCCGCGGTCTGCGAGGTCACGCCTGCGAAGACGACTTTGCCGGTGAACTCGGAAGCGCGGCCAGGATCGTGGAGCAGCGCTTGGAGCGAAATGCGCGGAATGTGCATGGAAGGGGGCACGTAGCGGATGCGCATGAGGCGGCCGCCCGCGCTGGTGGAGGGAATCAACCGGCCGCCCACGTCGAGGTCGCTAGGCGATTCCATGATCTGCACGCCCGGCCCGCCGCGGCTCAGCCTGTAAGCTTCCAGCGACAACGCCCAGCGCCGATCGCGACCCGCCGCTTTTTCGAGAGGCAGGCTGCGGCCCACCGAATCCAGTTCGTCCGGCTCGGCGTGGACGTGCCCGAGCGCGGCGGCCTGCGCTCGAAAACGCGGCAGCGGGTCTTCCCACGCCGCGCCATCGGGCAACAACTGGCACGCCAGCACCAAATTGCGCGTAGCGTGCAGAGCTTCTTCCAGGCGCGCGTCGACAGCGGGATCCGTATCGTCGGCCAGAATCAAATCCACCGCCACGGATTTGGGTGCGGCACCGGAGATCAGCCGCAGAGCTTCGGCCAGCGGCTTGCGCAAGCCGGGCACGCCGCCGTACGCATTCAGGGATGGCTCATCGATGGCCAGCAGGATACTTTCGGTAGTCCAGGTGGGCGGCGTGTATAAGCGGAACATCCAGTCGTAGGCGTCGTTATCGATCTGAGCGCCGAAGCTGGTCCAGCTTGCAGTCAGGGCTAGGGCAAAGGCGGCTGCCAGCAGTGCCCAATAGATCGCGTTTTGGCGCCTAATGTGCATGGCTCAATTGTGGGGCGGCCAATCCTGGCCGCAGCCGCCTTTTAGGCGGCCAAGCCGGCTGCGGGCAGAATTGCCCGCCCCACAAGACGTCCTCCATCGTTCACCTGCCCAGAGCTTGCTCAATCTCGCTGGGATCGCGCGGTAGCGCCCCGCTCATCAGCTTCCCGCCGTCCTTAGTCACCAGCACCATGTCCTCGATCCGGATGCCGATATTCTCCTCGGGAATATAAATGCCCGGCTCCACCGTGATGACACTGCCTTCGCCGAGCGGCTGTGTAAAATCGGTAGCGTCGTGCACGTCCAGGCCGACATGGTGGCTGACGCCGTGAGTGAAGTATTTGCCCAACGGCTCGCCGTGCAAGTCCTTGCCATGAGTATTAATGTACTCGCGCGCGATCTTGCTCAGATCGCCGAACGGCATGCCTGGCTTAATCGCGGCGATCACCGCGTTCTGCGCGCCCAGCACGATTTCGTAGACCTCCCGCTGGCGTTTGGTGAACCGCGCACCCACCGGGATGGTGCGCGTGATATCCGCGGCGTATCCGGCGCACTCCGCGCCCACGTCCATCAGCAGTAATTCGCCGCGATCCATGCGGCGGGAATTGCGGGAATAGTGCAGCACGGTGCTGTTCGGGCCGGAGCCCACGATGGGCGCATAGGCGTGACGCTCGCATCCTTCGTCGAAATATACGGCACTCATGGTGGCGGCCACCTGATATTCATATAAACCCGGCGCCGCGCGTTTCCACGCGGCGCGATGCGCTTCCAGCGTGGCGTCGATGGACCTCTGGATGAGAGACAGCTCTTCGGGCGACTTATGCATGCGCAGGCGCGCGATCGGCGAACTGGCGTCGGAGATATCGCGCAAGGGGGCCAGCGCCTTAAGCCGGGTGGTGCTTTCGTCGCCGAGAGTGTAAATGCCGGAATAGCGGTCCAGTTGCTTGCGTAACTCGCTCTCGAAATTCTCCGTAGGCAACACGCTTTCGAAGCCTGTAAGTTGCCCGATGTTGGCGTCATCCGGTCCGGCTTTGCGGCCGGTCCACTTCTCCGTGTCCGGCTGGCGGCGTGGGATGAAGAGGACCGCGTACGGTTTGTCGTCCTGTGGCGGTGTGACTAAAAGAATGGCGCCCGGTTCCCGCCATCCGGTGAGGTAGTAGAAATTGGGCTCCTGGAAAAAGCCGGTACGGATGTTCTCCTCGCCCTTCTCGGTGTGGCCAAACAGGACGAGCACGCCATTGCGAAGTTTCTGGGACACCTCGGCGCGGCGCGCGCGATACTCCTCCGGGCCGGGCGCGGCAAGACCGGGCCGGACGGCCAACAGGGCACAGAAGAAGTAGAAGATGCGCATTCCTATACAGTATAGCGGGCGCGTAGAAAACACGCACAGAAAAAAGTTGACATTCGAATTCGGCGGCGGTAATCTGTAGTTACCGCGTCCGCGGAGGTTCCATGCACAACACTGTTGTAATTGCTGTGTTGGCGTGTGCCGTTGCGGCCCACGCCGGCACTTATACCACTTACATAGGCGATACGAACCAATACCAGGTGTCGGCCATTGCCAGGGACACGAACGGAAATACCTATATCGCGGGCAGCCGTATCATTGCGCCCAACGCACCCTCCTCGAACGGCGAGGGCGTGACGGATGTCTTCGTCGCCAAGCTCGACCCTTCCGGGAACCTCACCTTGGTCGCCACGTTCAGCGGCAAGGGGACTGGCTTTCTGATGAAGCTAGCGGCGGATGGCTCATTAATCTACTCGACCTACCTCGGAGGCACGCTCGGGGGTAGTTCGCTGGCCAGCGTGGCAGCGGACGCTCAAGGTAATGCCTATGTGACGGGCTGGACCGCCGCTACCGACTATCCGCACACTCCAGGGCTACCGGCGGGCATGGTCTCCACTAGTCCGGTCGAATACATCTCCGCTGCCTTTTTCGCCAAGATCGATCCGACGGGTAGTGGGATTGTATATGCCGGGGCCGTATCGGGCGGACCGTCCTGCGGCGCCACCTGCCAAGGGGGGGCCGTCTCGACCACGGGAAACTCGATCGCCGTGGACCCGGCCGGCAATGCCTATATCGCGGGCAACACGGACGGCGGCTTGGCCGGCACGGCGGGAGCGCTGCTGGCGAATGGGATTGGCGCTTTTGTCGCCAAGATAAACTCCGCCGGGACCGGCTTGGTGTATTTGACGATTCTGGGGGCTGGGGACGTTCAGCCCGGAGTCGGCACCGTTGCCACGGACTCCGTCTCCGCTATCGCCGCGGACGCAGCGGGGAACGCTTATATTGCCGGCTCCACGTCGGATCCGGCGTTTCCGGCGACTGCGGGTGCGTTTCAGACCAAGCTCGCGAACCCGGCAACTCCACCATTCGTGGGCCCCACCGACGCATTCGTGGCGAAGCTCAACCCCACAGGAAGCGCCACGGTGTGGGCCACGTTTCTGGGTGGAACGGCCGCGGATTCCGCACAGACCATTGCCGTCGATTCGACGGGCAACGTGTGGGTATCGGGAGTCACTCAGTCCGCCGATTTTCCTACCAATGTGTCGGTGACTCCGAAC
>Ga0070761_10002642_pt1 | contig 10946 bp, 10 predicted proteins | sample HubBroMetageREF1_FD_66724 | JGI IMG/M metagenome (GOLD analysis project Ga0070761, IMG submission 66724) | Reference soil microbial communities from the Hubbard Brook experimental Forest, New Hampshire, USA - Hubbard Brook CCASE Soil... | ecosystem: Environmental > Terrestrial > Soil >...
CCGATGCGCGCCTCGGTTTCCTTGCGGCGCTCCTTGTAACGCGAGATGCCGGCGGCCTCCTCGACGAAGGCGCGCATGTCTTCGCTGCGGGCGTCGATCACGCGGGTGATCATGCCCTGCTCGATGATCGCGTAGCTGCGCGCCCCGAGGCCGGTGCCGAGGAACAGGTTGGTGATGTCCTTGCGGCGGCAGCGCACGCCGTTGATGAAGTAGGCCGAGGTGCCGTCGCGGGTCACCTGGCGCTTGAGCGAAATCTCCGCGTAGCTCGCGTACGCGCCGCCGATCTTGCCGTCGGCGTTGTCGAACATCAGCTCGACGGTGGCCGTACCGACCGGCTTGCGCGCGCCCGAGCCGTTGAACACGACGTCCGCCATGTTGTCGCCGCGCAGGTACTTGGCGGACAGCTCGCCCATCACCCAGCGCACCGCGTCGATGACGTTGGATTTGCCGCAGCCGTTCGGGCCGACGACACCGGTGAGATTGCTGGGGAAGCTGATTTGTGTGGGATCTACGAAGGATTTGAAGCCGGCGAGCCGGATCTTGGTCAGCCGCATCTTGAGGAGTCTTCCGCCGCTTCGCAGCCCCCGAGGATGGTGTAGTGTAGAGCAATATGCCCTCGCAGCCCACCGGTGAGCTCGAGACGTTCGCAAATCCCGCGCCCGATCGCGACTACACCATCCGCATGCAGATCCCGGAGTTCACCTGCCTGTGCCCGCGCACCGGGCAGCCGGACTTCGCGACACTCGAGCTCGAGTATGTAGCCGACCGCCTGTGCGTGGAGCTGAAGTCGCTGAAGCTGTACCTGTGGTCGTTCCGTGACCGCGGCGCATTTCACGAGGCGGTGACCAACGAGATTGCGGCTCACCTCGACGACACGCTGCGCCCGCGCTTCCTGCGCCTGAGCGCACGCTTCAACGTGCGCGGCGGCATCTCCACCACCGTTGTCGCCGAGCGCCGACAGCGCGGCTGGCAGGCCGCGCCGACGGTCACCCTCCCGTAACGCACACCCTCGAGCCCCGCCCCGGACCGCGTGCGCCTCACCCCCGGCGGACACCCGCCCAGCGGGGGCGAAAAAGGCGTTCCAGGGACACCTGTACAGGCCGGGGGGCGCCGGTATAATCGCGCGTTCTTTACGAGCCAGAGGGCGGTTTTGGGGAGTAATTGATGCCGGCCAAGAGACCCGCGCCGAAGTCCGCAAAGGGCAAGAAGGCGGTGAGCCGGCCTGCCGCCAGAAAGACCGTGGCCGCGCGCAAGCCGGAGCCGGCCCGCGCCCGGACAGTCGCCCACCAAGCACACGCGCACAAGAGCGTCGCCAGCGCCCGCAAACCGCCGGTGCACACCGCGGCGCCAGCGCACGCTGACAACCCGCTCGAGAAAGGCAAGCCCGCGCGCCATCCGCCGCCGCGCGAGCTGCCGCGCACGCCCACGCCGGTGCCTCAGGCCGCGGCTCGCCCGGCGCCAGACGCCGACGATGTCGAGGGCGCCGAGCCCGGGAGCCTGCTCGCCGGACCGCGCGATGTTCAGCCGTACATCGTCAAGCGCGGCGAAGCGTACATGAGCACCGAGCAGCTCGATCACTTCCGCAACATTCTCCACAGCTGGAAGCGGGACTTGATGGTGGAAGTCGACCGCACCGTATCGCACATGAAGGACGAGGCGGCGAACTTCCCCGACCCCAACGACCGCGCCACCCAGGAAGAGGAATTCAGCCTCGAGCTGCGCACGCGGGACCGCGAGCGCAAACTGATCCGCAAGATCGACGAGGCGCTCAAGCGCATCGATGACGGCTCGTACGGCTACTGCCTCGAGACCGGCGAAGAAATCGGCATCAAGCGTCTGGAAGCGCGCCCGGTCGCGACCCTCAGCATCGAGGCGCAGGAACGCCGCGAGCGACGCGAGCGCCAGTACGGCGACCGCGACGATCGCTATCGATAGTCGGACCGCCTACGTTGGGCGGTTCGCGCCCTCGCCTACCGGCGCACTGCACCTCGGCTCCCTGGTCGCCGCCGTCGGCAGCTACCTCGACGCGCGCGCGCACGGCGGCCGCTGGCTGGTGCGCATCGAGGATCTCGATGCCGGGCGCGTGGTCCCAGGCTGCAGCGCACAGATGCTGCGGACACTGGAGGCCTTCGGACTCACCTGGGACGGCCCGGTCGAGTACCAGAGTGTGCGCATCGGCCATTACGCCCAGGCCCTCGACGGGTTGGGCGCGCGCGGGCTCACCTTCGAGTGCAGCTGCAGCCGCAGCGAGCGACTTACCGCACGAGCCTACCCCGGCACCTGCCGCTCCGGTCCCCACCGAGGCGGGCCGACGGCGACCCGCTTGCGCGTCCCGGACCTGAGCATCTGCTTCGAGGACCGCGCGCAGGGAAGTTGCAGCTTCGAGCTCGCGCGCCTCGGGGACGTGATCATCCGCCGGCGCGATGGCACCTACGCCTACCAGCTCGCGATCGTGGTGGACGACGCGCTCCAGGGCGTGACCGATGTCGTCCGCGGCGCGGATCTGCTCGACAACACTCCCTGGCAGATCGCGCTACAGCAGGCCCTTGGCCTCGCCACTCCCCGCTACGCCCATCTGCCGGTGGTGCTCGAGCCCCGGCGCGGCAAGCTCGCCAAGTCCCGCGGTGCCATCGCGCTCGACCCGCGGTCGGCGGGTTCCCAGCTGCATCAGGTACTTACGCTGCTGCGCCAGGACCCTCCGGCCACGCTCAAGCTAGAGTTAGGCGCCACGGTCCTCGAGTGGGCTCGGCGGCACTGGAAGCTGGATCGACTCCAGGCCGTGAAGGAGGTGACGCTGACGGTATAACTCAACGGTCGGATGTTGGGTTCCCACTGCCGTTGTACTAAGGTAGCCGCTCGGGAGGGGTAGCCGTTGACGCCGGGCACTATGGAAGGTGCGCAACCCATAGTGAGGGACGTGTAATGAGCGAGCTGCGGACGATAAAGAAGTATCCTAACAGGCGCTTGTACGACACGGTCGAGAGCCGTTACATCACGCTCGCCGACATCCGCCGCCTGGTGATCGAGCAGGTCGACTTCGTAGTGGTCGACAAGAGGTCGCAGGGCGACATCACGCGCTCGATCCTGTTGCAGGTGATTGCCGAGCAGGAGCACGGCGAGGAGCCACTCATGAGCCGCGACTTCCTCTCGCAGGTGATCCGCTCCTACGGAGTCGCCTCGCGCGGTCTGGTCGGCGACCGCCTGGAGCAAAGTCTGCGGGGACTGGCCACACCGCTGCCGCAGCGCGACCCATCACAGGCCTGAAGCGCCGCCTCAGGCGGCGTCGACGTCGCGCATCGACAGGCGGATGCGTCCCTGACGGTCGACCTCGAGAACCTTCACCCGGATCACATCTCCCTCTTTCAGCTTGTCGCTGACGCGCTCGACGCGCTCGTTGGAGATCTGCGAGATGTGCACCAGGCCGTCGCGTCCCGGCAGGATCGTGACAAACGCGCCGAAGTCCATCAGCCGCGCGACCTTGCCCTCATAGATGCGCCCGACCTCGACGTCGGCGGTGATGAGCTCGATGCGCCGCTGCGCCTCGCGGCCCGCGGTGCCCAGCACCGAGGCGATCTTGACCGTGCCGTCGCTCTCGATGTCGATGGTGGTGCCGGTCTCCTCGGTGATCTGGCGGATCACAGCTCCGCCCTTGCCGATCACATCGCGGATCTTCTCCGGATCGATCTTGAGGGTGATGATCGACGGTGCCCACTCCGACATCTTGTCGCGCGGCGCGCGGATCACGCGGTTCATTTCCGCGAGGATGTGCAGGCGGCCGTCGCGCGCCTGCTCGAGCGCCACCTTCATGATCTCGGGCGTGACGCCCTCGACCTTGATGTCCATCTGTAGCGCGGTCACCCCGTCCTTGGTGCCGGCGACCTTGAAGTCCATGTCGCCGAGGTGATCCTCGTCACCGAGAATGTCGGTGAGCACCTGGTAGCGGCCGCCCTCGAGCACCAATCCCATCGCGACCCCGGCCACCGGTGCCTTGATCGGCACGCCGGCGTCCATGAGCGAGAGCGAGGTGCCGCAGACGCTCGCCATCGATGACGAGCCGTTCGACTCGAGGATCTCCGACACCACGCGAATCACGTACGGGAAGGTGGTCATGTCGGGCATCACGGCGCTGACGCCGCGACGCGCCAGGTTGCCGTGACCGATCTCGCGGCGCTTGGGCGAGCCCATCATCCCGGTCTCGCCCACCGAGAACGGCGGGAAGTTGTAATGCAGCATGAAGGGCTCGCGCCGCTCGCCCTCGAGCGCATCGATGATCTGCGCATCGCGCGTTGTGCCGAGCGTCGTCAGCACCAGCGCCTGGGTCTCGCCGCGGGTGAACAGCGCCGAGCCGTGGGTGCGCGCCAGCACTCCGACCTTGACGGTGATCGGGCGCACGGTGCGGGTGTCGCGGCCGTCGATGCGCGGCTCGCCGTTGAGGATGCGCTGCCGCACGATGTTGCTCTCGAGCTTGAAGAGCACGCTCTCCACCTGCTCCGCGGTCCACTTCGGCTGCTCACCGCCGGTGAGCGTCGCCAGCGTCTGCGCCTTGATCTCCGAGAGGCGCGTGTGCCGCTGCTGCTTCTCGGTAATGCTGTAGGCCTGCGCCAGCGCCGCTTGCGCGTGCAGGCTCACCGCGCTCGTCAGCTGCGGGTCCTCCGCCGGCGGCTGCCACGTCCAGCGCGGCTTGCCGGCCTCGGCCGCGAGCTCCTTGATGGCGCGGATCGCGACCTGCATCTGCTCGTGGCCAAACACCACCGCGCCCAGCATCACGTCCTCGGGCAGGCCCTTGGCCTCCGATTCGACCATGAGCACCGCCTGCTCGGTGCCCGCCACCACCAGGTGCAGCTGCGACTCGGCGAGCTGAGCGGCGGTCGGATTGAGCAGATAGCGGCCGTCCTTCCAGCCGACGCGGCTCGCGCCGATGGGACCGTTGAAGGGAATGCCGGACAGCGCCAGAGCCGCGGAGGCGCCCAGGAGCGCGGGAATGTCCGCATCGATGTCCGGGTCCATCGACAGCACGGTCGCGACCACCTGCACGTCGTTGTAGAAACCGTCGGGGAACAGCGGCCGGATCGGCCGGTCGATGAGGCGCGAGGTGAGCGTCTCCTTCTCCGTCGGGCGGCCTTCGCGCTTGAAGAATCCACCGGGGATGCGCCCGGCGGCGTAGGTCTTCTCGATGTAGTTGACGGTGAGCGGGAAGAAGTCCCGTCCCGGGTTCGCGGTCTGCTTTGCGCACGCGGTGACCAGCACCACGGTATCGCCCATGGCAACGCGCACTGCGCCTTCGGCCTGGCGGGCTACCTCGCCCGTGTCGATGGTGACCGCGTGCGGGCCGTAAGAAAACGACTTGCTGACGACGCTCAAAGCTTCAATCCTCGGAGGTGAAAAAGTTCAGGCACAAAAAGCCAAGACCGCGCACCAGTGCGCGGCCTTTGGTCTCTCAGCGGCGTAGTCCCAGTCGCTCGACGAGCTCCTGGTACTTCTGCGGTCGGGTGGCTCTGAGGTAGTCGAGGAGCTTGCGGCGCTGGTTGACGAGCTTGACGAGCCCGCGCCGCGAGGCGTGGTCGCGCTTGTGCGCGGTGAAATGCTCGCCGAGATCGCTGATGCGCTCGGAGAGCAGCGCGACTTGAACTTCGGGGGAGCCGGTATCGGCGGGCCCGCGGCGGTACTGCGCGAGGATTCCGCCTTTCTTCTCGCTGGTAAGAGCCATTGCAGGGTGAGTCCTAACTATCTGGTATCTAAGAGCCTTTTGGTAAGCCGCGCATTGTACCGGTCCGGGCAGCGCACCGACAAGCTAATCGGAGTCAATTAGCGGGCCGCCGGCCGGCACCGGATCGTGCAGCCGGCGCGGAAAACAGGGCCGAAAACGGCGTACGGCGCGCGCGGCATTCAGGCACGGTAAGGCGCCTGGAGAGCTCAAGTTCCGCTCTCTTGCGGGGCGCCGGGCGCGGGCATAGTCTCCGAAGCTGAGGTGATGGATATGCGCAAACTACTGACCCTGGGTGCCTTCCTGGCCCTGACTGTGGCGGCCTGTGCGACACCTCCGCCGACGGCGCCGGTGGCGCAGGCGGCGAAGCCGGCAACCGGTTGCGTGCCGCAAACGGCCAGTCGCCTTCCGGTAAAGGACGGCGAGTGCTCCGCGTTCGGCGCCAGCTACTCGAAACAGGAGCTAGACAGCACCGGGCAGCCCTTTGCCGACCAGTCGCTGCGCATGCTCGATCCGTCGGTCACGGGACACTAGCGGGCCGTTGGCTAGCCGTTGAGGAGCCTGCGCGGGCGCACGGTGCCGGCGCTCTCGATGGCGCCGATACCGAGAAATCCCCCCGCCGCATCGTAGAGCCGCACGCGCCCTTCGCCAGCCGGGGCGGTCAGCGTACCTGTCGCGATGCTCACCGCCTGACCGTGGCGCACGCGCGCCGCATCATGCTCGGAGAGCGGCACCGCCGGCAGATGCTGCAGCGGCCAGTCGACCGGCAGCAGTGACGGCAGGCGGCCGTCGCGGCTCGCGCGCTCGAGCGACTCGAGCGTGTGCATGGTCTCGTTCGCGAACGGCTCGACGTACAGGCGCCGCAGCGCCGTGACGTGCCCGCAGGTTCCGAGCCTCGCCGCGAGGTCCTCGCCCAGCACGCGAATGTAGGTGCCCTTCGAGCAGCTGGCTTCGAGCTCGATGCTGCTCGCATCGAACCCGGTGAGCACCAGCTCGAAGATCTCGACCGCGCGCGGCGCGCGCTCGACCGTGACGCCGGCGCGCGCCAGGCGGTAGAGCGGCTCGCCGCCGCGCTTGAGCGCCGAGAACATCGGCGGGGTCTGCAGCGATGCGCCGAGAAAGCCGCCGAACAGGGCCTCGATGCCTGGACGTGTCAGCTCGGGCACCGCAGCCGTTTCAGTGACGGCGCCTTCCGCGTCGCCGGTCGCGGTCCGGACCCCCAAGCCCACCGTGAAGCGGTAACGCTTGCGGCCGGAGAGGATTTCGCCCGCGACCTTGGTCGCCTCCCCGAGGCAGATCGGCAGCATGCCGGTGGCGAGTGGGTCGAGGCTGCCCACGTGCCCGGCCTTGAGGCCACCCCACAGCCGGCGTACGCGCTGCAGCGCCGCGTTCGACGACAGCCCGCGAGGCTTGTCGAGCAGCAGGATTCCCACGGACATGGGCAGCTGTTTCAGCGATCCGGATCGCCGGAGTCGGCGGCGGGCTCGGCGCCGGCGTCATCCGCGGCGTCGGCGGCGCCGGCCTCGTCGGCGCCGTGGTGCCCGGCGCGATCGGCAGCCACCGCGCGGTCGATGAGGCTCGTCAGCCGGGCCGCTCCCGCGACGCTGTCATCGAACACGAACGTCAGCCGCGGAGCGTGCCGCAGCGACAACCGCCGGCCGAGCTCGCCACGCAGGAAGCTCGCGGCGTGCGTGAGGCCGGTGCACACCTGGTCGGGCGACTGGAGCGAGGCGAAGGGCGTGAAGTACACGCGCGCCGTGCTCATGTCGTGCGCCAGGCTCACCGCCGTGATGGTGACGTTGCCGACGCGCGGGTCCTTGACCTCGCGCGCGATCAGCCCGGCGAGCACACGCTGGATCTCGGACTCGATGCGGCGGCTGCGGGCCTCGCTCATGACAGCGTGCGGGCCACCTCGACGCGCGCGAAGCACTCGATCTGGTCGTTGACGCGCACGTCCTGGTAGTTCTTCACGCCGATGCCGCACTCGGTGCCGGCGCGCACCTCGGCGACGTCGTCCTTGAAGCGCCGCAGCGACTCGAGCGCGCCCTCGAAGATGACCACGTTGTCGCGCAGCACGCGGATCGGGTTGTTGCGTTTCACCAGGCCCTCCACCACGAGACAGCCGGCGACCACGCCGAACTTGCTGGAGCGGAACACCTCGCGCACCTGCGCAACGCCGACGATCTGCTCCTTGATCTCCGGCTGCAGCATCCCGGTCATCATCTGCTTCACGTCATCGATGGCGTTGTAGATGATGCTGTAGTAGCGCACCTCGACTCCGGTCTCCTTGACGGCCTCGCGCGCGCCAGCGTCGGCGCGCACGTTGAAGCCGATGATGAGCGCCTTGGAGGCGGCCGCGAGCTGCACATCGGACTCGGTGATGCCGCCCAGGCCGGCCGCGATCACCTTCACCTGCACTTCCTCGGTGGAGAGCTTCGAGAGCGCCTCCTGCAGCGCCTCGGCGCTGCCCTGCACGTCCGCCTTGATCAGCACCGCCACCACCCCCGCCTTGGCCTCGCCGAGTTGCGAGAACACATCCTCGGGGCGGGCCGTCTGCCGCGCCAGCTTCACGTCGCGGAACTTGCCCTGGCGGTACAGCGCCACTTCGCGCGCCTTGCGCTCGCTCTCGGCCGCGAGGATCTCATCGCCGGCATTCGGCGCCGCCGACAGCCCCAGCACCACCACCGGCATGGACGGCGGTGCCTCCTGCACGGGCTTGCCGCTCTCGTCGAACATCGCGCGCACCCGCCCGAATTCCGATCCGGCGATGATCGGATCGCCGACGTGCAGCGTGCCCTTCTTCACCAGCACGGTCGCCACCGCGCCGCGTCCTTTCTCGATGGAGGATTCGATCACCACGCCCGAGGCGAGCCCGGTCACCGGTGCGCGCAGCTCGAGCACTTCGGCCTGCAGCAGGATCGCTTCCAGGAGCTTGTCGACTCCGTCACCGGTGCGTGCCGAGACCGGCACGAAGATGTTCTGGCCGCCCCACTCCTCGGAGATCACCTCCTGCTTGGAGAGCTCGGTGCGCACCCGGTCGAGGTCGGCGTCGCTCTTGTCCATCTTGTTGACGGCCACGACGATCGGCACGTTGGCCGCGCGGGCGTGCTGGATCGCCTCGATGGTCTGCGGCATGACGCCGTCGTCGGCCGCCACCACCAGCACCACGACGTCGGTCGCCTTCGCGCCGCGGGCGCGCATGGCGGTAAAGGCCGCGTGGCCCGGGGTGTCGAGGAAGGTTATGCCGCCCCTGGGAGTCTCGACGTGGTAGGCGCCGATGTGCTGGGTGATGCCGCCGGCCTCGCCGGCGGCCACCTTGGTGCGGCGGATGTAATCGAGGAGCGAGGTCTTGCCGTGATCGACGTGGCCCATGACGGTGACCACCGGCGGACGTGGCTGCAGGTCGGCCTCCGCCTGCTCGCCCTGCAGGTTCGCCTCGATCTGGTTCTCCTCGAGAAGCTTGGGCGTGTGGCCCATCTCCTCGACCACCAGCACCGCGGTGTCCTGATCGATGGGCTGGTTGATGGTGACCATCACGCCCATGTTCATCAGCACCTTGATCACCTCGGTCGCCTTGACCGCCATCTTCTGCGCGAGCTCGGCCACGGTGATGGTCTCGCCGATGCCGACCTCGCGCACCACCGGCGCCGTGGGCATCTCAAAGCCGTGGCGGCCGTCGGCGGACGTCGCCACCGGCCGCGACTTCGCGCGGCGCTTCTTCTTGTAGCGCGAGCTGACGTCCCCGGTGACGTGCAGCTCCTGCCGTCCGTAGCGCGTCTGCTTGTCGTCGGTGGGCCCGGCGGGGGCGACCACGGCGGGACGCTCACGCACCGGCGCCGGCGGCGTCACCGTCTCAGGCCGCTCGCGATCGCCGGCGCGCCGCTCGTGCTCCTCGCGCTCGCGCGCGCGCCGCGCGTCGTCGTCGCGGGAGCGCTGCTCGGCGGCGCGACGCGCGTCCTCCTGGGCGCGGCGCCGCGTCTCCTCCTCCTCGACACGCCGACGGTTCTCGGCCTCGAGGCGCTCGCGCTCGCGCCGTTCCGCCTCGGCGCGGTCGCTCTCGCGGCGCGCGGCCTCCTCGGCCTCGTGGCGGCGGTGGTCGAGCTCATCCTGCTGCACGCGCGCCTGCTCCTCGAGCACGTCGCGCTTGATGTAGGTGCGCTTGCGGCGCACCTCGACGTTCACCGTGCGGGCGCGTCCCTGGGCGCTGGCGAGCTTCAGCTCGCTCTGAGTCTTGCGCTTGAGGGTGATCTTGCGCGGCGCGCCGTCGCTCTCGGCTTCGCTCCCGTGGCTGCGCCGCAGATGGGTGAGGAGCTCGAGCTTCGCCTCGTCGCTGATGGCGGCTTCGGGTCCCTCCACCTTGATGCCGGCCTGGTCGAGCTGCACCAGCAGCCGGTCGACCGGCACCTTGAGGACTTCAGCAAACTGGGAAACGGTCACTTCAGCCATTGACTCAACCTCGTTCGCTCGGCCGTCACTGTCCCGCTTCGAACCACGGGGCGCGCGCCGTCATGATGAGCTGCGCGGCCTTCTCGGCCGCCAGGCCCTCGATGTCAGCGAGCTCGTCAACCGACTGCTCGGCGAGATCCTCGCGGGTGCGCACCCCGCGGCGCGCCAGCGCCAGCGCCAGGTCCGGGCTCATGCCCTCGAGCAGCAGCAGGTCCTCCGCCGGCATCGACTGATCGAGCGTCTCCTCGCTGGCGATCGCCTGGGTGAGCAGCACGTCGCGCGCGCGGTTGCGCAGCTCCTTGACTATGGTCTCGTCGAACTCCTCGATCGCGGCGAGCTCGGCCTGCGGCACGTAGGCGATCTCCTCGATGGTCGAGAAGCCCTCCTGCGCCAGGATGGTGGCCACGTCGGCGTCGACGTCGAGGTGCTTCATGAAGTTCTGCACCAGCTCCTTCGACTCGGTCTCGCTCTTCGCCTCGGCGTCCGACTCGGTCATCACGTTCAGGTCCCAGCCGGTCAGCTGGCTCGCGAGGCGGATGTTCTGGCCGCCGCGGCCGATGGCCTGCGAGAGCTTCTCCTCGCTGACCGCGATGTCCATGCTGTGCGAGTCCTCGTCGACCACGATCGACTGGACCTCGGCGGGCGACATGGCGTTGATCACGAACTGCGCCGCGTTGTCGTCGTAGGGAATGATGTCGACGCGCTCGCCCGCGATCTCGTTGGAGACCGCCTGCACGCGCGAGCCGCGCATGCCGACGCAGGCGCCCACCGGGTCGATGCGCGGATCGTTGCTGCG
>Ga0070761_10002646_pt1 | contig 10938 bp, 8 predicted proteins | sample HubBroMetageREF1_FD_66724 | JGI IMG/M metagenome (GOLD analysis project Ga0070761, IMG submission 66724) | Reference soil microbial communities from the Hubbard Brook experimental Forest, New Hampshire, USA - Hubbard Brook CCASE Soil... | ecosystem: Environmental > Terrestrial > Soil > Temperate...
TGCAGACCACGCTGGGCGTGTCGAACGTGTCGTTCGGCCTCAAGCCGGCCGCGCGCGCCGTGCTGAACTCCGTCTTCCTGGCCGAGTGCGTGCGGGCCGGGCTCGACTCCGCGATCGTGCACGCGGCGCGGATCATGCCCATCGCCCGGATCCCCGACGAGCAGCGTCAGGTGGCGCTGGACCTGGTATACGACCGGCGGCGCGAGGGCTACGACCCGCTGGCCAGGCTGCTGGAGCTGTTCGAGGGCGTGGACGCGGCCGACCTGAAGGCCAGCCGGGCCGCCGAGCTGGCCTCGCTGCCGCTGTGGGACCGGCTCAAGCGGCGGATCATCGACGGGGAGCGGGTCGGCCTCCAGGCCGACCTGGACGCCGCCCTGGCCGAGCGGCCCGCCCTGGAGATCGTCAACGACGTGCTGCTGGACGGCATGAAGACGGTCGGCGAGCTGTTCGGCTCCGGGCAGATGCAGCTGCCGTTCGTGCTGACCTCCGCCGAGGTGATGAAGACGTCCGTCGCCTACCTCGAGCCGCACATGGCCCGCACCGACGAGGCGGGCAAGGGCAAGATCGTGCTCGCCACGGTCAAGGGCGACGTCCATGACATCGGCAAGAACCTGGTCGACATCATCTTGTCGAACAACGGCTACGACGTGGTCAACATCGGCATCAAGCAGCCCATCTCGTCCATCGTGGCGGCGGCCGAGGAGAACGACGCGGACGTCATCGGGATGTCGGGGCTGCTGGTCAAGTCGACCGTGGTGATGCGGGACAACCTGGCCGAGCTGAACTCGCGCGGCCTGGCCGGGCGCTGGCCGGTGGTGCTGGGCGGCGCCGCGCTGACCCGCGCCTACGTCGAGCAGGACCTGGCCTCGCTGTTCGACGGCGAGGTCAGGTACGCCAGGGACGCCTTCGAAGGGCTGCGCCTGATGGACGCCGCGATGGCGGTCAAGCGCGGCGAACCAGGGGCCAAGCTGCCCGAACTGCGGACCCGGCGGGTCCGCGCCGTGCCCCGGGCGGCCGGGGACGACGGATCGGACGCAAGCACCACGGCCCGTTCGGATATATCAACCGATGGTCCGGTGCCGGAGCCGCCCTTCCTCGGAACCGAAGTGATCAGGGGCGTACCGCTGGCCGAATACGCGGCCTACCTGGACGAACGGGCGCTGTTCATGGGCCAGTGGGGGCTCAAGCCGACCCGCGGTCACGGTGGAGTGAGCTACGAGGAGCTGGTCGAGACCGAGGGCCGGCCCCGGCTGCGCATGTGGCTGGAGCGGGCGCAGACCGAGGGCCTGCTCGAGGCGGCGGTGGTCTACGGCTACTTCCGCTGCGTGAGCGAAGGAAACGACCTGATCGTGCTCGGCCCCGACGGTAAATCGGAGTTGGAGCGGTTCTCCTTCCCCCGCCAGCGCCGCGACCGGCGGCTGTGCCTGGCCGACTTCTTCAAGCCCCAAAGCAGCGGGCAGACGGACGTGGTGGCCTTCCAGCTCGCCACCATGGGCCCGCGGATCTCGGTGGCCACCGCCGAGCTGTTCGGCAAGGACGCCTACCGCGAGTACCTGGAGCTGCACGGGCTGTCCGTCCAGCTCACCGAGGCGCTGGCCGAGTACTGGCACACCCGGATCAGGCGCGAACTGGACATCGGCGGCTCGGATCCGGACGAACTGGACGGCTTCTTCCGGGTCGACTACCGCGGCGCGCGGTACTCGTTCGGCTATCCTGCCTGCCCCGACCTGGCCGACCGGGCCAAGGTCGTTCGCCTGCTCGAGCCGTCGCGGATCGGCGTCGAGCTCTCCGAGGAGATGCAGCTGCACCCCGAGCAGTCCACCGACGCGATCGTGGTTCACCACCCCGAGGCGAAGTACTTCAGCGTCTGACCATGGCAACCATGACCGCCGTCCTATTCGACATGGACGGGCTGCTGATCGACTCCGAGCCGATGTGGCTCGAGGCCGAGGCGGTGGTCATGGACCGGCTCGGGGCCGGCTGGACTGAGAAAGATCAGGCCGCGCTGCTGGGCGGCAGCCTGGACCGGACCGTGCGGTACCTGCTCGCGAAGGCGACCCGGCCCGCACCGCCGGAACTGGTCGGCGAGTGGCTCATGTCCGACATCACCGACCGCGTCCGCCGCGAGGGCGTGCCCGTCCGGCCCGGCGCGCGCGAACTGCTCGCCTCGGTCGCTCGCGCCGGCCTGCCCCGGGTGCTGGTCACCTCCTCCGAGCGCGGCTTCATGGAGGTCGTGCTGGCCAGCACCGGAATGCGGTTCGACGCGGAGGTGTGCGCCCAGGACGTGACCGCCACCAAGCCCGACCCCGAGCCGTACCTGCTCGCGGCCAAGCGGGTCGGCGTGCATCCCGGCGACTGCTTCGCCCTCGAGGACTCACCCAACGGCGTCGCGTCGGCCGAGGCGGCCGGCTGCCGCGTGTTCGCCGTCCCGTCGCTGATCCCCATCCCGGCCGCCCCAGGCCGGACCGTGGTGCGCTCCCTGCTTGACCTGAGCGCGGACGCCGGAGGGATCGTCCTGCGGAAGGACCCTGCAGAAGGACTGGGCAAATCGGGGGGGTTAGCCCCAGCGATTCCGTGCGGATCTGCGCCTAGACTTCTCTGTAGACCCACGGGGAGGTGCGCATGTCCACCTACGACCAGATCGTTTCGCTGCCGCTGTGTGCGGGCCTGACCGGGCTCGGCCTGGTGCTGAGCTTCCTGGTTATGCGGCGCCGCGGCTTCGGCTCTGGCCTGCGCGGGGCGGCGTGGTCGCTGCTGCCGCTGGCCGCGTACCTGACCGGATCGATCAAGATGTTCTGGAAGATCGGGGTCGCCATCGCGGACTTCGCGAAGGGGTTCGCCTTCTCGGCCGAGGTCTGGTCCGGGATCGCGGTCGCCGGGGTGGCCGCGCTGCTGTTCGTGGTGTCCGGCCCGCTGCGCCGGCGCCGGGTCAAGCGGGGCCAGGACCAGCCGGCCGTCAGCGCGAAGAAGGCCGCCAGCCAGGGGCGGGAGGTCGCTCCCCGGACCGCATCGGTGCCCGCCGCGGCGCCGGACCGGACCCCGGTCAAGGCGCGCAAGGGCAAGAGCGCGGCCGGCGATGACGATGACCTCGGGGATGTCGAGGACATCCTGCGCCGCCACGGCATCACCTAGGAAATCTTCCCGTAAACACCACCTATTGCCATAGATTCCAGCATCGCGTACCGTCTCTCAGACGTAGCGTCATGACCGGCCGATGAGCTGCTCGTAAGCTCTGTAGTCGCATGAGCCTCTTGCGTTACGCACTATGACAAATAGGAAGGGTTTTAATCACGATCCCGCTACGACTCGCGCGCGGGGGTGGTACCTGCGCGCCAAATGACGGAATCTCAACAGGTAAAGGCCAAGGGCGTTGCATTGCGGTACTCGTGGGGGCCGGTCCCGATCGCGATAGCTGCCTTAGTTCGAGCGCAGAGAGTGGTTTGTAGCGATGGCCGTGCCCATAGACGTGGCGACGGGTCCTGGGGGTCCTGAGCCCGAGGCCCCGCTGTCCGTCGCGGGTAAGGCGATCGAGGGCCGCTCCCTGGGGCAGATCGCCTGGATGCGGCTGCGCCGGGACAAGGTAGCCATGGGCGGCGGCGTCGTCGTGATCTTCCTGATCCTGGTCGCCATCATCGGCCCGCATCTCGTGCAGAACCCCGACACCTTCCATCCCAACCTGATCAACCCCACGTTCCTGCGCCCCAATGGCTTTTTCGGCGGCATCAGCCTGGCCCACCCGCTCGGTGTCGAGCCGGAGACCGGACGTGACCTGCTGGCCCGGATCGTCGTCGGCGCCCAGTACTCGTTGCTCATCGCGTTCTTCTCTACCGTGCTCGCCGTCGTCATCGGCACCTTCTTCGGCGTGATCGCCGGCTACCTCGGCGGCTGGGTGGACTCGCTCATCGCCCGGTCCATGGACGTGTTCCTGGCCTTCCCGCTGCTGGTCTTCGCGCTGGCCCTGGCGGGCGTCATCCCTAGCTCCGCGTTCGGCCTGTCCGGGAACTCGCTGCGGATCGCGGTCCTGATCTTCGTCATCGGCTTCTTCAACTGGCCGTACATGGGCCGGATCATCCGCGGCCAGACGCTGTCCCTGCGCGAGCGGGAGTTCGTCGACGCGGCCCGCAGCCTCGGCGCGCGCACGCCGTACATCCTGTTCCGCGAGTTGCTGCCGAACCTGGTGGCGCCCATTCTGGTTTACGCGACGCTACTGATCCCGACCAACATCTTGTTCGAGGCCGCCCTGGACTACCTCGGCGTCGGCCTCTACGTGCCCACACCTACCTGGGGCCAGATGCTCTCCAGCGCGGTGCAGAACGGTTACTACTCCATCGACCCGGAATACATGCTGGTCCCCGGGCTGACGATTTTCATCACGGTAATGGCATTCAACCTATTCGGGGACGGGCTGCGCGACGCGCTGGATCCGAAGACCCGGTAACCAGCGGTTCACGGCCCTGACATGAACGAGTAACAGGAGGCGTTCCACGGCATGAAAAGACGCAGCATTTTTGCGGCGACGGCGACCGCCGCGGCGGCGGCGCTGTTGATCAGTGCCTGCAGCAGCAGTAGCGGCAGCAGCGGCAGCAGCACCACCACCCCGACATCCACGACCGGAACCGCGGCGTTCAACGCCGGCATCACCAGCGTGGTCAACCCCTCCACCCACAAGGGCGGGACCTTGACCTACGAGGTCAGGGGCACGCCGGACTCGTTCGACCCCGGCAACACGTACTACGCCTGGGTGCTCGACTTCGACCACCTGTACACCATGCCGCTGTTCGGCTACAAGTCGTGCCCGGGCTCGTGCGGCCTGCAGCTCGTGCCGGACCTGGCCACGAACATGGGCACGACCAGCGCCAACGGGCTTACCTATACGGTCCAGATCCAGCCTGACGTCAAGTTCGAGAACGGCACGGTCGTCACCTCACAGGATGTGAAGTACGCGATCGAGCGCACCTACGACCGGTCGGTGCTGGCCAACGGGCCCACCTACTACCAGGCGCTGCTCACCGACCCGACCTACCCGGGCCCGTACAAGGACCGGGCCAAGAACCTGATGGGCCTGACCGCGATCGACACGCCGAACGCCACCACGCTGGTGTTCCACCTGCAGGCCCCGTTCCCGGACCTGCCGTACGTGCTCGCGTTCCCGAACACCGCCCCGGTCCTGCCCAGCGCGGACACCGGTAGCAACTACCAGCTGCACCCGCTGTCGACCGGCCCGTACATGTTCAAGAGCTACACGCTGAACAAGCAGCTCATCCTGGTGCCCAACCCGAACTGGAACGCGTCCACGGACCCGAACGCCGAGCAGCTGGCCAGCGAGATCGTCGTCAACCTCAACATCAACCAGGCCGATCTGGACAACAACCTGATCGCCGGCAACGCGGACATCGACGCCTATGGCGCCGGCGTGGGCCCCGCGGCGCAGGCCCGGATCCTGTCCACCCCGTCGCTGAAGGCCGACGCGGACAACCCGATCAACGGGTTCGCCCGGTTCGTCTACCTCGACACCAAGGTGGCGCCGCTGACTAACCTGCACTGCCGCGAGGCGATCGAGTACGCGGCGAACAAGACGACGATGCAGACCGCGTGGGGCGGCCCGGTCGCGGGCGGGGCGATCGCGAGCACGATCATGCCGCCGGTCATCGTGGGCTACAAGTCGTTCGACTACTACAACGCGCTGTCCCAGCCGAACGGCGACCTCTCCGCGGCCAAGGCGCAGCTCGCCGCGTGCGGACAGCCGAACGGCTTCACCACCGCCATGGCCTACCGCTCCGACAACCCGCAGGAGACCGCGGAGGCCACCGCGCTGCAGGCCTCACTGGCGGCGGTCGGGATCAAGCTGACGCTCAAGGGATTCCCGAGCGGTCCTTACTACACCAACTTCGCCGGCGACCCCGCCTACATGTCCTCGCACAACATCGGCCTGGCCGGGGGTGGCTGGGGCGCCGACTGGCCGGACGGCTACGGCTTCCTCGACGAGCTCCTCAACGGGAACGCCATCGCCCCCACCGGCAACACCAACATCTCGATGGAGAACGACCCGGTGATCAACAACCTGTTCACCAAGTCGAGCACCCTCAGCGGCGCGGCCCGGACCGCGGTCTGGGCGCAGATCGACGAGCAGGCCATGAAGGACGCGGTCATCCTGCCGGCGGTGTACCAGAAGACGCTGCTGTACCGGAACCCGGCCACCACCAACGTCTACGTCCAGACGTACTACGGCATGTACAACTACGCCGTGATGGGCGTGAACTCCTGACCATGAAAGCGCGAGCGTAGAGAGCAGGTGAAGGCGCCGCCGCCGGACGGGTACCCATGAGGATCTGTCCGGCGGCGGCTCCCGCGCGATGATCTACTTCATCATCCGGCGTCTGATCATGACCGTGTTCTTGCTGCTTCTGGTCAGCATGATCACGTTCGCGATCTTCTTCCTGGTACCGCGGCTGGCCGGGCAGACCGCCTACCAGCTGGCCGCGCAGTACGTGGGGCGCAACCCCATCCCGTCGGAGATCAAGGCGGTCGAGATCAAGCTCGGCCTGAACGCCCCGCTGTACCTGCAGTACGGCCGGTACGTCAAGGGCATCGTGGTCGGCATCCACTACAACAACGGCACCGACGTCAGCTACTGCCCGTTCCCGTGCTTCGGCTACTCGTTCCGCAACGACCAGCCGGTCTGGCCGCAGCTGATCAGCGATGCGCCCGTCACGCTGTCGATCGCGGTCGGGGCGGCCGTGCTCTGGCTGCTCGGCGGCGTCTCCATCGGCGTGCTGTCGGCCCTGCGCCGCGGCAGCTTCTTCGACCGGCTCTCGATGGGGATCGCGCTGGCCGGGGTCTCGCTGCCGGTGTTCTTCACCGGGCTGATCGCATTGGAGTTGTTCAGCTACAAGTGGTCGATCTTTCCCAACGTGCACTACGTCGGGATCACCAGCAATCCGCTGCTGTGGGCCCGTAACCTGGTCTTGCCCTGGATTACTCTCGCCTTCCTCTACGCGGCGCTGTACGCCCGGTTGACCCGGGCGGGGATGCTGGAAACGATGGGGGAGGACTACATCAGGACCGCACGAGCGAAGGGCCTGGCGGAACGCAAGGTGGTGATCAAACACGGGTTGCGGGCCGCGCTAACCCCGATCGTCACGATCTTCGGCCTGGATCTCGGCCTGCTCCTCGGCGGCGCCATCCTGACCGAGACGACGTACTCCTTCCCCGGCCTGGGTCAGTTCACGATCCTGGCCATCCAGAACCAGGACCTGCCCGAGATCATGGGCGTGGTCATGATCGCCTCCTTCTTCATCGTCATCGCCAACATGGTGGTGGACATCTTGTACGCCGTCGTCGACCCGCGGGTGCGGTTCTGATGGCGGCGCTACTTGAGGTCAGCGACCTTACAATCCACTTCCAGACCGACGATGGCCTGGTCAGGGCGGTGGACGGAATCTCGTTCGTGCTGGAACGCGGCCGCACGCTAGGCATCGTGGGGGAGTCGGGCTCGGGCAAGAGCGTCACCAGCATGGGCATCATGGGACTGCACCAGGGGACCAAGGCCCGCATCACCGGGCACATCCGGCTGGACGGCGAGGATCTGGTCACCGCCAGCCCGGCCCGGGTCCGGGAACTGCGCGGCAGCAAGATGGCCATGATCTTCCAGGATCCGCTGTCCTCGCTGCATCCCTACTACACGGTCGGCGCCCAGATCATCGAGGCCTACCGGGTCCACAACAAGGTGAGCAAGAAGGTGGCCCGCCAGCACGCCATCGACCTGCTCGGCCGGGTCGGGATCCCGCAGCCGCAGGTCCGGGTCGACGACTTCGCGCACCAGTTCTCCGGCGGCATGCGGCAGCGCGCGATGATCGCGATGGCGCTGTCCTGCGACCCGGAACTGCTCATCGCGGACGAGCCGACCACGGCCCTGGACGTCACGGTGCAGGCGCAGATCCTCGACCTGATCTCGGACCTGCAGTCGGAGTTCGGCTCGGCGGTCATCATCATCACCCACGACCTCGGCGTGGTGGCCGAGCTATCCGACGACATCCTGGTCATGTACGCGGGCCGGGTCGCCGAGTACGGGGCCGCCGCCGACATCTTCGGCCGCCCCGACCATCCGTATACGTGGGGCCTGCTGGCCTCGATGCCCCGTCTGGACCAGGACCGGACCACCCGGCTCGTCCCGATCCCGGGCACGCCGCCCAGCCTGATCAGGGTCCCGCCGGGCTGCCCGTTCCACCCGCGCTGCCGCTACACCGAGCTGGTCAGCGGGAATCGCTGCCAGACCGAGGTGCCGCCGCTGCGGGAGGTGGTGACGCCGGGACACGCGGCGGCCTGCCACCTGACCGCGGAGCAGCGGGTCCGGCAGTGGGCGGACCTGTCGGCGGGTAAGCTCCCAGACGACGCCGGGGTGCCGCAGGCTGAAGCGGCCGGGGAGCCAGAAGCCAGGGAGCCGGTGTGACCGAACAGACCCAGACCCCGCCCGCGTCCGAGGCGGGCCAGGCGGCCCGTTCGGACGATGACGCGCTGCTCCGGGTGACGAGCCTGGTCCGGCACTTCCCGGTCACCCGCGGCGTCGTATTCCGGCATAAGGTCGGCGCCGTCCGGGCCGTGGACGGGATCGACCTGTCGGTGGCCAGGGGCCAGACCCTCGGCCTGGTCGGCGAGTCCGGGTGCGGGAAGACCACCACCGGCCGCCTGCTGACCCGGCTGGACGAGCCGACCGGCGGCCGCATCGTGATCGACGGCCGTGACGTCACGCACCTGCGCCCGGGCCAGATGCGGCCGCTGCGGCGCGAGATCCAGATGATCTTCCAGGATCCCTACTCCTCGCTCAACCCCCGGCATACGGTCGGCGCCATCGTCGGCGCCCCGCTCAAGCTGCAGAAGGTTAACGTCAAGGGCGGGATCAAGCGCAACGTGCAGGAACTGCTCGAACTCGTCGGCCTCAACCCCGAGCACTACAACCGCTACCCGCACGAGTTCTCCGGCGGCCAGCGGCAGCGCATCGGGATCGCCCGCACCCTGGCGCTGCGGCCCAAGCTGATCGTGGCGGACGAGCCGGTGAGCGCGCTGGACGTGTCAATCCAGGCGCAGGTCATCAACCTGCTCGAGGACCTGCAGGACGAGCTGGGCCTGACCTACGTGGTGATCGCGCACGACCTGTCCGTGGTCAGGCATATCAGCGACCGGGTGGCGGTCATGTACCTGGGCAAGATCGTCGAGTTCGCCGACCGGGACAAGCTGTACGCCAAGCCCCGGCACCCGTACACGGTGGCGCTACTGTCGGCCGTCCCGGTGCCCGAGCCGCTTAGCAGCCCGACCGGTCAGCGGGAACGGCGCCAGCGCATCAGGCTGGAAGGCGACGTGCCGAGCCCGCTGCTGCCCCCGCCCGCGTGCCGGTTCCACACCCGGTGCTGGAAGGCGCAGCCGATCTGCCGGACGGAGGAGCCACCGCTGGCCGAACTGATCCCGGGCCACCAGGTGGCCTGCCACTTCCCCGAGAACACGCCCCAGGTGCCGGAAAGCGCCCCGCAGCCGGCCTGAGGCCGATGGCACCGGGATCTCCTCCACATCGCGCGTGGCCGTCCGGTGTACGGAGGATTATCAGCCGGTGAACGTTTGAATATGCCTTTCCCTGACGGAACGGCCGTCGCCGGTGCGTCCCTATGCTGGCTGCTGGTCGCTAATTCGCAAGGAAACACCCCTGGAAGGCCATGCGGACCAGACGCCTGCTTGCCGCCGCATGCGCGGTGCTCGCGGCGGCTCTGACCGCCTGCAGTAGCAGCGGCGGCGGGGGGCAGCCGTCGAACGTGATCACCGTCAGCAGTAACCAGTGCGGCGGGACATGGCATCTCGCGGTACCGGGCTGGCACACCTTCGAGATCGACAACCAGTCCACGGGCGGCGGCGAGATCGACCTGATCGACCCAGCCACCGGCGCGATCTACGACGAGATCGAAAACACCGGGCCCGGGACCACCACCCCGATGAGCCTCGATGTCGGGTCCGGCAGGTACGCGTTCTTGTGCCTGTTCGAGGACTACGGCCCGCTCCCTGGGCCCACGGTCACCGTAAGCGGCCACGCGAAGGGCACTCCGGCGATCCTGCCCATCACGTACAACGACCTCATCCCGCTGGCTAAGGAATACCAGGCGGAGACTGCGGCGGGGATCACGGTGCTCGCGCGGGAGACGGCGACACTGGCCGCCGCCGTGCGCGGCGGGAACCTGGCGACGGCGCGTCGTGACTGGCTGACCGCGCACCTGCAGTACGAGACGCTCGGGGACGCGTACGACGCGTTCGGGACCTTCGACACCGAGATCGATGGCCGGGCGGACCCGGTCGGGGTCAGCAGCCCGGAATGGACCGGCTTCTACCGTCTGGAGTACGGACTGTGGCACGAGCAGTCCCTGACTTCGCTCACCACCGTCGCCGACACGCTCAACAGGAATGTCGACGCGCTAGGCGCCTGGTGGCCGGCACAGCAGGTCCCGCTCTCCGACCTCGGGCGCCGCGCCCATGAGGTGATTGAGAACGCGCTGGAGTTCCAGCTCACCGGGCACGACGACTACGGCAGCGGGACCACGCTCGCCACCACGCTGGCCAACATCACCGCCAGCCGCCAGCTGCTCGCCCTGCTGCACCCGCTGCTCGTGCCCAGGTACCCGGGGCTGCCCGCCGTCTACGCGGGGCTGGACAGCCTACAGGCGCTGCTGGAAAAGGAGCGTCTTCCGAACGGATGGTGGGTTGCCGTCTCGCAGCTGCCTACCGCCGCGCGTCAGGCCATCGACGCGGCGTGCGGGCAGCTGCTCCAGGAACTCGCCCCCATCGCCTCAATCACTGAGCCGAGGAACACCGTCGATGACTTCTGAGCCGGAGTCCCCTGAGCCCGCGCCGGCCAAGCCCGCGCCGCCACGGACGGTCACGCCGCGCGGCCCCGGGCGGCGG
>Ga0070761_10002647_pt1 | contig 10936 bp, 8 predicted proteins | sample HubBroMetageREF1_FD_66724 | JGI IMG/M metagenome (GOLD analysis project Ga0070761, IMG submission 66724) | Reference soil microbial communities from the Hubbard Brook experimental Forest, New Hampshire, USA - Hubbard Brook CCASE Soil... | ecosystem: Environmental > Terrestrial > Soil > Temperate...
CAGCAAGAATCCCAGACCGCCACCGCCGCCACCCCGACCACCACCACCGCGGAAGATCGACCTCAGGACTGGAATCACTATAAAAAAGAGGACGAGAAGCAAAACCACTACCGTGCCGACCCCGACATCAGGTGCGGGGCGCTCCCGGACAGGCGCCGCCAGACGAGGCTGATTGTTCAACGCCACTCCCGCATCTTTGGCGATCACATCGGCGATTTCCGAGGTCATCAGCGACAAACCCGCCGCATAATCACCACTAGTCAGATATGGCACCACTTCCCGGCGAAAACCACCTATCTTGCCATCCGGAAGAATCGGTTCCAAACCAAAGCCGACGCTTGCCCCGAACTTACGGTCTTGGGTTGCGAGTAGGATCAGCACACCCCGATCGCTTCCCTTCTTCCCGATCCCCCACTTCTGATATAGATCCACTGCATAGCTGAAAACGTCTTCGCCATCCGTCGACTTCACTGTAACCACGGCGATCTGCGCGTTCGCCTTTTGCTCCACTTGATGACACAAATCATTGAACCGCGCCTGTGTGGCCGCATCCAGCACTCCGGCAAAATCGTTGACGTAGTTGCTCGGGCGCAGTGAGGCAATGGGCTCGGCAGAAGCCCACACCGCCATCCCCAGCACGATCCCGAGGATCGCCCCAACTCTGGCTATCTTTTTCATTCGGAGAAATTGTACAGGAGGGCTAGCCGCAAGGATCCGGGGCGTATAATCGCGTCTTCGCGAAGTCAGGAAAGAAATCCCCGTTGTTACTTCGCCCTGGAAAGCAGTTCTAAATTCAGGGAGCCTCCCGATGCCAGATAACGCTGCCGCAGAGGCAGGCCCGGAACCGCGAAGACCTTCCGAATCTGCGTCCGTTGAAAAGCCGCTGGACACCGTAAGCGTGCCCGCGGAGTTCCGGCCGATTTTCTTGAGAGCGCAGCAGTACGTGGAGCAATATTTCAGCGACCGGGTGGAAGACCCGCGCCACAGTTCCATCCTGATCTCCGGCGAACGATACATTCTCGTCCGCGCCGCCTCGATGTCGGTCGAATTTTTCGACCTGGTGACCTCGCTTTATCAAGACAAGGGCCCGGACGAGGCGCGAAAAGTCGCGAGCAATCTGCTCTTTGATGTGGCCCACGCCATCGGCAAAGCCGATGCCCGCAGCTTTCATGAAAAAATGGGCGTCACCGATCCCATCGAGCGCCTTTCCGTCGGGCCGGTCCACTTTTCCTTTTCGGGCTGGGCCTTTGTAGATATCTCTCCTCAGTCGCGTCCCTCTCCAGACCAGAATTATTTTCTGATTTACAACCACCCGTTTTCCTTTGAATCGGATGCCTGGATACGGCACGGCCGCAAGTCGGAGCAGCCAGTTTGTGTGATGAACGCCGGCTACTCGTCCGGATGGTGCGAGGAGAGCTTCGGCATCCCATTGGTGGCGGCGGAGGTGGAATGCCAGGCCATGGGGGATGAGCACTGCCGCTTCGTGATGGCGCCGCCGGAGAGGATCGAAGAGCATCTGCATCGCTATTGGCAATCCAGCCAGACCGAGCCCAAGCAGGCGCGACACGCCGGCGCTGGAGCCACCGGCAATGCCGTGCCGGAGTTTTTTCAGCGCAAGCGAATGGAGGAGGAGCTTCGAAAATCGCACGCCGAACTGGAACGGCGAGTCGCCGAGCGCACCGGGGAAGTGGTGCGAGCGTATGAGCAACTGATGCGCGAAGTGGAGGAACGTCAGCGCGCCGAAACACTGCGAACGGCGCTGTACCGCATCGCGGAAGCCGCCGATCGCACGGCTTCCCTTGATGAACTCTACCAGCAAGTGCAGGAAATCATCGCGAAAGTGATCCTGGCGAAGAGCTTTTACATTGCCCTCTACGATGAGCAGCAGGATACCGTGTTCTTCCCCTATTACCTCGACGAGGTGGACCCGAAACTTACTACCCGCAAAGCGGGCAAAGGCCGGACCGAGTATGTCTTGCGCACGGGCAAGTCGCTGCTTTGCACCGCCGAGCTGCAACGGGAATTGCAGGAACGAGGAGAAGTGGAATCGATCGGCGCGCCCACTGCCGTCTGGCTCGGGGTTCCGCTCCGCATCGAAGGCAAGACGATCGGGGTCATGGCGGTGCAGCACTATACCGACCCGGCCGCCTACGGTGAGAACGAGCGGCAGGTGCTCGAGTACGTTTCTTCGCAGGTTGCCCGGGCGATCGCCCGCAAACGCGCGGAAGAAGAACTGCAAGAGAGTGAAAAACGCCTGCGAACCTTGGCTGAGGCCTCGTTTGAGGGATTGGTGTTCAGCGAGAATGGCGTCATCCTCGAAACCAACGAGCAAACCGCCCGCATGCTGGGCTATTTCCGCGAAGAGGTGGTCGGCAGGCACATCTCCGACTTCGTGGCTTTCGAGTCGCGAGAACAAGTGATGCGAGCGGTGCAAACCGACGACACCGAAACCTACGAGCACATGCTTATTCGAAAAGATGGCTCCATTCTTCCGGTGGAGACCTGTGCGCGGATATTGCAGTCGGGCGGCCGTAAAACCCGCGTGACCGCGATCCGCGACATCACCGAACGAAAGCGAGTCGAACAGGCCCACCAACAGAGCGAAGAGAGATTCGCCAAGGCATTCGACTCGAGTCCCGAAGGCATTTCCATCTCCACCCAAAAAGAGGGTCGACTTCTGGAAGTCAACGACGCCTACGTGCGGATGATGGGATACGAGCGCTCAGAACTCATCGGCAAAACGGTAAAAGAACTCAACCTGTGGGCTCCCGGAGAACGAGATCGCGTACTGGACAAACTGGAAGTAGGCGGAGCGATCCGCGACCACAACACGACCTTCCGGATGAAGGGAGATCGGATCAGGGAAGCGCAGATTTCCGTCGATAAAATCCGGGTCCAGGAAGAGCCTTGCCTGTTGGTGACGATCCGTGATGTTACCGAAAGCCGCCTGATGGAGCTGCAGCTTCGCGCCGCGCAAAAAATGGAGGCCGTCGGTCGCCTCGCCGGCGGCGTGGCTCACGATTTCAACAACGTCCTGATGATCATCAGCAGCGCCGCCCGGATGATGCAAAGCGCGGCGCATGACGAGAACCGAAAGGCGCATTACCTCTCCCAGATTCAGACGGCGGCGGGGAAGGCGACCTCTTTGACCATGCAATTGCTGGCCTTCAGCCGCCAGCAGGTGCTCCATCCCGCCGTTCTCGACTTGAATGTGGTGGTCTCCGACCTCTGGAAAATGCTCCCCCAGCTCTTGGGTGAGGATGTGGAAACCGCGCTGCACCTGGCCTCCGATCTGGGCAGTGTGAACGCGGACCGCGGCCAGATCGAGCAGGTGATCATGAATCTCGCGGTGAATGCCCGCGATGCCATGCCTGGGGGAGGCAAGCTGATTGTCGAAACCGCAAATGCCGCGCTCGACGGATCCGCCCTGGGCCACCATCCCGCCGAGAACCCCAGCGGCGACTTCGTGATGCTGGCCATGACCGACACGGGAACCGGCATGGACGCCGAGACCCAGGCGAAGATCTTCGAGCCCTTCTTCACCACCAAGGGAATCGGCAAAGGCACCGGGCTGGGCCTTGCTACCGTATACGGAATCGTGCAGCAGAGCGCAGGTCATGTGACGGTCAAGAGCGAGCCGGGCGGAGGGGCCACGTTCAAGGTGTATTTGCCGCGCGTGCGGGAAAAAGCCGTGCCCGCGCTGATCGTTGCCAGCAAACCAGCGCTGGGAGGAACCGAGACCCTGCTCTTGGTAGAGGACGAAGCCGCTCTTCGCGAGCTTGCCTCGGAGTTCCTGCGATCCAGGGGTTACACGGTCCTCGAAGCCGGAAACAGACGCGACGCCTTGCACGTCTGCCGGAACCACCAGAGCCCGATCCACGTGCTGGTCACCGACGTTGTCTTGCCGGGAGGGGGAGGGCCAGACCTGGCGAAGGTCGTGCTCGAGATGCGCCCAAACCTGCGAGTGATCTACATGTCCGGCTACACCGATCAGGTGCTGAGCGAGGAACTGGTTGGGGAAAACGCCACCTTCCTGCAGAAGCCATTCGACCTGGAGACTCTGGCTCGCACCCTCCGCTCCGTGCTCGGGGAGAAGACCTAGCCCACTATCGCTTCGGAGCCCGCTTCTTCTTCGTTTTCGTCTTCGTGTTGTTTTCCACCCGACGCATCCATGCCAAGCGCAGAGCGCCCGCCAGCACATCCTCGTTCGCTTGCGCCAGCCGAATATGGGTCGCTCCCATCCTTCCCCATCCGCCATGAACCGGCAGAAAGACGTCCGGCAATTCCCGCACAAATTCCGCCTGCTGCTCCGGCGTGAGCATCAAGTTGCCGTAGCCCTGTTTTTCGGAGGCAAGCGTGGCGAAGATCCTGCCTCCCACACGGAAATCGGCCGCTCCCATGTGCGAACCTTCCTCCGCGCCTTCGAAGCTCAGAGCAATCCGTCGGAAATCTGCTGCTTTCATTGCCCATCACTCTGATTCAACATCTCACGCACCCCATCACCGGTTCGCATTGGATTCGCCTGCACGATGGTTATCCTTCGATCGAGCTTCAACGCCGTTGCCAGACCGCGGTACGGCTCGCACGGCGACCACTGGTGGGACGGGAATGTTAAGAGGCGCCCTGTAGAGCCCCGCGTCCGACATGGTGCCGCAAGCGGAAACGACGCCGTAGGCGATCGATATGAAGATGCTGACCAATCCTAGCCGGATGGACATGCATGCCTCGCAGGGTCAGCAAGAGGGAATCCTAGCAGGGCACGGAACTTTCTAATGTCGGCTGCACCCATGACTTTCGCTGCGCCGTCTGACATCAGCGATCGCTCCATGATAATGTTTTCTCTTCGACGCGCAAGCCGCGCCCCGAAATACAATATTATGATCCGCTCTTTCAAAGGCGTCACGCCCCAGTTCCCCGACACCGCCTACATCGACGATTCCGCCCAACTCATCGGAGACGTAATTATCGGCGAACACTCCAGCGTCTGGATGAACGCCGTCCTCCGCGGCGACGTCCACCAGATCCGCGTCGGCCACTACTCCAACATTCAGGACAACTCCGTCCTCCACGGCATGAAAGAACAATACGGCGTCTACGTTGGCGACTACGTCACCGTCGGCCACAACGCCATCCTCCACGGCTGCAAGATCGAAGCCCGTTGCCTCATCGGCATGGGCTCCATCATCCTCAACGGCGCCGACATCGGATCCGGTTCCATCATCGCCGCCGGCACCCTCATCCCCGAAAAAACCATCGTCGAGCCGAATTCCCTCTGGATGGGCTCACCCGGAAAATTCCGCCGCAGCCTCGAGGAAACCGATCAGGCGACCATCCTCCGCTATGCCGAAAATTATCTGGGCTACAAGAAGTCGTACCTGCTCGAGAGAAAAAACGCTTAGCTCCTATAGCGCCCACGGGCTCGGTGTGCCGCCGTCCCGGCGGCTGTCCGGCCGGCCTCCCCGCCCGCCGCGCCAAAGGCGCGACGCCCTCGGGACGGCCGGCAAGATGCTGGCGCTACAATCCCATCCGCGAATGAATTCTCAGGTTGACGCGCGCGGATAACCAATCAAGTAGGTAATTGGCGCCTTTCCACTTCCATGCTCGCCGATTTCCCACTGGTATTGGTTAGCGGTCAGTCTTTCGACGAGCTCGCGCAGTTCCCAGGGCCGATACGTCCGCAAGCAGGACACCACTCCATCGAATAGCAAGACCCATGGAATGATCGGAACCAGATACGTCCAGAACAACCGCGACCACCGGAACGGACGGATCCAAGGAGTGCAGACGAACAGCATGAAGACAAACGCGAAGGTAAGGCTGATGGTTGACCAGCCGCGCCTCGGTACCTCAAATATAGCGACGCTTTCGCCGGCATCGACAGCATCCTGGAGCACGGCGCGAGCGTCATCCGGCGCAAAATGATGAAACGACGTAAACATCGTGCGCAGCCCCTTCAGCTCACGAGGAACTTTCGTAGCATCAACCGACCCCGGATGGAAAGTAATCTGATTCTCAGAAGCCAATCGGGCATTTTGGAATGCCTTGAGATTCGGGTATTTATCCGTGAGCCAGATCTGCAGGCTCGATAAATATCCTCCGGGATTCCGGCCCCGCAGCTTGCGACAAAGGTCCAACCATGGTCCGCCGCCGCCGGAACACATATCGACAATCGATACGCTGCACGTAGAATCAATCGCGCTTTGCAGCAGCGGGGCGATCGGCGCGTAGGACTTCAAGAGGTTGAACCCGAACTGCAGCGCCTCCGTAGTTTCGTCCCGCATCGACGACGGGAACCACGGTTGATCGTGGAGTTCGATAAACTGTATGCGACGCATGGCAACAAGGCCTGATGAGTAGTATCAACTCCGCGCGCATTCGCGTCCATTTGGCGAAATCTATTGCGCAAGCGACGCTCAAAGTACAATTCGACGTTAAACTAATGATTCAAGCTCGAAGCCCGCAGCTCGTAGCTCACAGCGCCCCTATGATCAAATCTCCCCGAGGAACCCGCGACCTTCTCCCGCCCGACACCGCCCTCTGGAACTTCGTCGAAGCCGCCGTCCGCGACGTCTTCCGCGCCTACAATTTCCACGAAATCCGCACTCCCATCTTCGAGTCCACTGAACTGTTCGCGCGCGGCGTAGGAGAAGAGACCGATATCGTCAGCAAAGAGATGTTTACCTGGGAAGATCGCGGCCGCGCCCAAAGTGATAAAGGACAGTCCCTGACCCTGCGCCCCGAAAACACCGCAGGCATCGTCCGCGCCTACATTGAGCACAAACTCTGGGAGCGTGGCCTGAACAAATTCTTCTCGATCGGCCCTATGTTTCGCCGCGAGCGCCCGCAAAAAGGACGCTACCGGCAGTTCTATCAGATTGACGCCGAAGTCATCGGCCCCCCCGCCTCCGGCAGCCAGTCGCCTGCGAGGGACGCCGAGATCCTCGAGCTCCTCGCCACGCTGCTCGACCGCATCGGCATCGCCAACTGGACCCTCGAACTCAATTCCGTGGGCTGCCCCGCCGACCGGGCAAAATTCAACGAGGCTCTCCGCAAGGCGCTCGCACCCGTAGTCGACAAAATGTGCGCAGACTGCCAGCGCCGCGTTGTCACCAATCCACTGCGCGTCTTCGACTGCAAAGTTCCCGAAGACCAACCCATCATCGCAACTCTGCCCACCATCAACCAGTTTCTCGACGAAGCCTGTCGCGCCCACTACGAAGAGGTTCAGAACATCCTGAACGCCGTAAAGATCCCCTACGTCGAAAACCCGCGCCTGGTGCGGGGTCTGGATTACTACACCCGCACGGCGTTTGAATTTACGCACGGGGCGCTGGGCGCGCAGAATGCAATCCTCGGCGGCGGCCGCTACGACGGTTTATCGGAAGCGCTCGGCGGACCGCCAGCTCCGGGAATCGGTTTTGCTATCGGAGAAGATCGTCTCGTGCTCTCACTGATGGAGACAGCGCCGGCGGAGTCGATGGTGCGCAAGCCAGATGTCTACATTGCTCCGCTTGGCGCCGGGATGAACCGCGAAGCCGCCCGCGTGGCTCGCGAACTCCGCCGTCACGATCTCGTGGTCGACCTCGGCGAAGAGACGTTTCGTCTGAAAAAATCGTTCGAGGCCGCCGACAAGATGGGCGCACGCTACATTCTTATCGTCGGCGAAAACGAAGTCGCCGCCCATGCCTTCGCGCTCAAACATCTGGCCTCCGGCGAACAAGTCACCGTTCCGCGCGCGGAACTGGCGCAACGGATTTTGCAGAAGCAGAAGCCCTAGGCATTTGCTGCCTAGCTCTTGAGCTTTTGACATCCCCTGTGTCCTCTGTGGTAAAGATTTTCCCACCACAGCGTTCGCAGCGGAGCACAGAGCAAATGTATCTCGTGGAGGCGATCATGCGAGGCATCCTTCTATTGTTGGGCGCGGTTCTGTTGAGCTTGACCCTGGCTCTTTCTCAAACCCCGTCTTCCAAAGCAATCCCAGCTTTCGACCAGCAACTGATCGATCAGCAGAAGCAGTTGCTACAGGCGACCCAGAGCAAGAACTCAACCGCGGTCGAGCGCGCCATAGCCGATGATTTCCAGGGCATCGAAACCAATGGCGACTTCTACGACAAAGAGGACGTGGTCGATACCGCGCAGAAGGGAATGCCCAAGGACACGCGTGCCTACGATTTCCGCGTGGTTAAACTGACCGATGGCTCGGCCGTCGTCGCCTACAACCTGATCGTTCCCGGAGAACGTCCACGCTATCGCCACATGGCCGACACCTGGGCGAAAATCGACGGCCATTGGAAACTGAAATTCCGCCAGATCACGCCCAACCTTTGGAGTGCAACCGATCTGGACTAAGCGCCCGTGCGCGGCCTAATGGCTCGCCGGGAACGTGAGCCACCCGTCACGCAACAAGTAGTACTCGTTGACCGGGCGGTCATCCTCCATGGCGGGCACATCCTTATCCACAGCGATCAACTGATCGATCGCAATTTCTTTCTTCAGAACGTCCGCAAACTGCTGTTCGGCAGTAGGAAACGGCCCCCATTCCACCAGATCGGCGGCCGCACTCGCCGGCATGCGTTCCGCCAGTTCGGCTGGAGTCCGATTGGGGATGGGCTGGCGGCTGGCAAGAAAGTGGATCCCCCAGCCCTCGATTCCGACAAACGCGCGCACGTAGGGGAACGACTCTTGCAGGGCGCGCGCCACGGCAACCGTCGTCGCTAAATCTCCGCTGGGAAACCATTGCTGCAAAATGCCGTCCGGCCGTAAGCGCTTCTTTGCGGCGGCATAAAACTCGCGCGAGTACAGCAAACTGGAGCCCGCTGCTTGAATCGGCGGAGGCGGATCGATGACGATCACATCGTACTGTGCCGTGGTGCGCTCCAGAAATCGGCGCCCATCGTCAATTACGACGTGCGAGCGCGGAGACTTCAGCAGTTCCGGCGCGTCCGCGTGGTAATACCAGAACAGCTTGGGAACGCTCGGGACAAGCTCCACCGCCGTGGAATCGATTCCCCAGGACAGCATCGAACGATGAGTGGTGCCCATGCCAAAACAAATCACCAAAGCATTCTGCGGAGGGTGATTGAGAAACGCCAGGGGCATGGAGGCGATCATTTTGGTAATGGGCGTCAGGATGGTCATGCCCACGCCATTCACCAGCAGCATCTTCCGCATTCCATGGCCAGCCGCAACCACGGTGGCCGTGCTGTCCCGCCGTACCTGCGCATCCGGTGCCTGTTCCGCATAACTCTGCGTCCTGAAGACCAAACCAGCCGACACGGATAAAATCGCCACACAAGCGATCGCACGCTGAACCGAAAACTGTTTTGCCGGCCCCGGCTGCCGGGCCAACGCGAACCACAAAGCGATCAGCAACCAGGGAAGCGCAAGCGTCACCAGGGCGTACCGCTCATTCAGATGCGGCAACAAGGCAAACCCCGCAACCAGTGGGCCCAGGATGCATCCGGCCACGTTCGCCGCGTATCCGATTCCCGCTCGATTGGGATCGCCTTCCGAGAAGCGGTCGACCAACCCCGGAGTTATAAATCCTAAAAGGCCGCTGAACGCCGCAATACCCAGAGGCACGCGCAGCCCCGAGGAAATCCCCATGCGTGAGTCGGCGGTCAGCAGCGGAATTAAAGAGACGAGCCAGACGAACAGCCATATCAGAGATCCATCACTGCTGTGCCGGCGGCTCCAAACCCGGTAGATGCTCGAGCCGATGAACGTCGCGGCCAGATAAACGCCCAGGATCGTCGCGAAGGAATAAACGAATGTGCCGACATAAGGCGTGTATTGTCTGGTCCAGACCACTTCCATCCCCATGCTGGTCAGTCCAGTGGCGAACAACAGCCAGAGAGTGCCGCTCCCCGCCATCTGACGTAAGGCAGGTGAAGCTGTTCCAGCGCCAGCGGCATCCCGTTCGTCTTCGCGATTGAGCGTTTCCTGCCTGCTCGCCAGCAAAACGGCCGCGGCGCAGATCGCAAGATTAAGCACCATCCCCAATTGCAGGGTGCCGGAGAAACCGAAGATCTCGACAAACAGCAAGGGAATCAGCGCTCCCGCCACTGCCCCAAACACATTCGCCAGATAAAGAAAGCTGAATGACCGTCGCGACTCCAGCCGTCGGTCACTGCGGATAGCAAACATGCCCAGCGGAATCGTAGCTCCCATGCACGCGCACCACGGAATCAGACTGCAAGCCAGCCAGAACCCGGCAGCAATGTAGTAGCCCGATGACGACAAACTACCCCCCATGTGCTCCAGCACGAAGCGGCCACCCCGCAACTCCAGCGGCACGAGTACCGCGGAACAGCCAATCAATAACTCGGCAGCCGCGTAGAGTCGTAATGGGCGAGAGGTGAGTCGCTGGGCATACCTGCGCACCAGATGCCCGGCGATCAAGGAGCCGGCGCCCAATCCTGCCATGAAGGTCGAAAGCACAATCGACACCATGGCCGTGGTAACGCCAAACTGCGCCATGGCAAGACGAAGCCAGATCAGCTCGTACAAAATGCTGCAAAACCCGGAAATGAAGAAGAAGGCGAAATACCAATACCAACTCGAACCGCTGCTCGCAGCTGCCGTCTCTCCCGGTCGCTCCGTCCACGCCTTTGGAGAAAGAACTGCCACTGCGGGCGGCAGGGTTTCAGTACTCATAGGTGACTCCGTTTATGCCACTCAAAGAATGCTCCCTCAAGTCTCGCAGACAGTCGCACGGTGCAGGCAGATGTTACTTGCCGCCATGGTGACGAGAGTCACCAGCCGCGATGGACAATGAAGTCGTCACATCTGCTTCGAAAACGAGCGCAGCGCGTTGCTATTTGCCCACCGGAAACGTGAGCCACCCGCTGTTGCGCAGCATGTAGTATTCGTTGAGTGGGCGATCGTCCTGCATGGCGGGCACATCTTGATCCAGAGCAATCAGCCGGTTGATCGG
>Ga0070761_10002651_pt1 | contig 10932 bp, 6 predicted proteins | sample HubBroMetageREF1_FD_66724 | JGI IMG/M metagenome (GOLD analysis project Ga0070761, IMG submission 66724) | Reference soil microbial communities from the Hubbard Brook experimental Forest, New Hampshire, USA - Hubbard Brook CCASE Soil... | ecosystem: Environmental > Terrestrial > Soil > Temperate...
CAGATGTCCGATAGGGTTTTCCCCCGGTCGGAGCGTCGCAACCCTCCAGGTGGAGCCCGCCTTTACCATGAAACCGCTGTAAAGAGAGGGGATCAGACCGGAGCGGACCAACGATGATTTCCCGCTGCCGGAAGTGCCCACAACCGATAAAAATCGGTTGGCACCGAGCCGCCGCAGCAGTTCGTCGATCTCTTTTTCGCGGCCGAAAAAGAGATGATCTTCGTCGGGCTCGAAGGGACGAAGGCCCGGGAAAGGATTGAACAGCGATCCAGGTGACATCAAACCTTTCTCTTAGCCCTTCAGGCTAGAGATCAATGGCTGCAATGGTCCAGGGGAAAATCCGTCCCACTGAGGGATCACCAGCGCCTCGTGGGTTCGGAAGCGCTCCTTGTCCGAGGTTCTCGGAGGTATCAGGGAAATCGCCACGGTTGGTATTGGTTTGCTCCGGCCATAACCGGGGCTCTTCTGAAGTTCCCGCAGCTTTCGGCGCAGCCAGCATTCATTGCCCGAGCCATAGAAAATCAGGGCTCCGTCGCAACTCCTCAGGTTCTCTTCGTGGTGCTCGCGAATTTCCGCCTCGTCGCCCTCGAACACCGGTCGGATGACTTCCAATTCTTGTTCGAACAGAAAATCTTCCCATGGCGCAGTGACGGCCGCGTCGCGCTGATCGTAGATGAGGTAGAGCCGGACGTGTCCGCCTGCAACCACCGAACGGCTTGCTTGGTGCGGCCCGGGCGCCGGCTTGGGAGCTTTCTTGAGCCGCTCTTCTTTGAGGAGCCGGTCCTCGATCACGGTCCGCAGATCTTCGAGAAAGGTCTCCAGTAAGTCTGCCCCATCTTGGGTCCGGGGATCTATTCGAAGTTGCTCAATGACCTTCCGCTGACGTTCGTCTCGCACCTCCAGACCCGGAGGAATCCACAAGAGGCGCGAAAAATCGCCCTTACTCCCTCTTTCAATCGCGAGTTCGTTTTGAATCTCCAGCAAAGACTGCATGCTTCCTTCGGGGACGAGGCTGAAGGTCTTGCCGATTAAGTGAATCGACATCTGGCATTGAGCCAGATCCGCGCGCACAGCCTCCTTCACCTCCGATTCGACCTGGGGTAATGCGCCAGCGGGAAGCACGGTGTAACCGTGCTGCTGTAAATCCCTGTGGATGGCTTCGCGCTGCTCCCTTAGATCGTAAGTGGTTTGTGCCAGGAAGACGGCCTTATGAGCCTCGTCAAAGTTCGGAACAACCGCCGTTCCTGAGGCGTCCAGCATCTCCAGCAGGCAGCACACATCATGGGCCAAATCATCCAGCCGCATCCAGAAATCCCTTTGCGCCTCGGGCCCGAACACTTCGTCCAATTCGCGCACTCTTCCAGTATCCGCGTCGATGTTGAAGAACTGATAGCCCAACAAGGACTGCAATTCCGGGGGATGCAATTCCAAGGGGACCGGCGTCTTTAGCACTTTGAAGATACGGGCCTTGTTGCGAAAATGGATGCCACCCTGCTCTTCCGCCGCTTTCCAGAATTCGGCCAGCTCTTTCCGCGCCCATTCCGATTTGACGTAGCGAGGCGAGACCACCGATATTAGCGAGGCCACATGGCGGAGTCGCTCCATCAGCGTCTCCCCAAAGAAATCGTTGCCTTCAAGCTTAGGATCGCGCCAGATCTGAGACGGTTTGCCGAGTAGCTGCCCAACCCGGATTTCGAGCGCCCGATGCAAGTTGGCGACCCATCCCTTGTGCCCTTCGATCAACTCCACATCATCCATGTGCGCATAACTGATGAAGGCGTCCCCTTGAAAATTCATGATTTCCTCCGAACGGGCGATGGAAAGACGGAGCTGGCAGTCGGGGAAGCTGAGTCGAGAATGGGGGCCATATCCGTGGTCAATTCAATTTTTCGGTCCGCTGTGCAATCCCACGTTTGAGTCTTATATTCCAAGCCACAGCGTTTAGCAAGTCTTTTCGCCACAATGTCATAGATGCTCTTCGTTACACACGCTTCTCCACCGTCGTCTTGCCACGGAGCACTACATAGGTTGGAAAGGTTCCGTACTTTTTTGCCATCGAAGTTTGGCCAACATAATCGCAGCGAAACTCCTTCACCCCTTCCGCTGTCGCGAGTGCAGCAAACGCCTGACTGGCATAGACTTGACCTGTCGGTGTAATCGGCTCGATGCGCGCCGCCCGGCTCACGTTAGCCCCGATGTAGGTGGTGTGCTCGGTCACTGGATCGCAGCAGTGATATACCGGTCCCGCGTGCAGGCCGATGCGAAGGTTCAAAGTCGGCAGACCATGCTTTGACCAGTCGGTGTTGCGGACCACGTCGCGCAAATCGAGCGCAAATTGGCCGGCATCTCGGACGTTCGAGAAAACCAAGTAAAGGCCGTCTCCCCAGGTGTTCTTGGTAACGGGCCGATGCGCAGATTCTGCCGCCAGTCTCCCTGCCAGTCCAAGAAAGTGCTGCACGAATAAAGGAACTTCTTCATCGGTGAGTTTACTGAATCCCTCCGCATCGGCAAAAAGTAAAGCTCGGATTTCCGGGGCAAATTCAGATGAGGCCGCCTCGGCCTGGTTCGAAGCGGTTGTAGCCGACGCAGCGGCCTGCACAGAGAAGCTGGGACGCTCGCGGCGCAGAATCTCCTCCAAATCGATGACTTCGACGCGAAGCCCAAGTCGCCGCCAGCGCTCCACTGTGCCTGCGGTACCCCCCTCGCCGGTTCTCGACTTACCGTCCCACACCGCCACCGGCACCAGTTTGGTTTCGAGTTGTTCGGCGCGCACGCCGGCCAATCCGTGCAGCATCAGATTGGCAAATTCGTAGGAGACGTCGCTACCGCTCTGGGATTTTGAAACTTCCTGCGTGTCCGTCGCTTGGGCGATTACGTTATCCAGTCGTTCTGCCCAATCGCTGCCCGGAACAATCTCCACGCAGTCCTTGATAAAACGCCCCTTTTCGTAAGGCAGGATCACGTAACTTTCGCCCTTCATCTTCAACATGACTTCGTGGAAAAGGATGTCAGAGCCGCAGGCTCCAGATGCATAGCCAAAGCCAGCATTCAATTTGCCTAAACAGTGCTGGACGGCGTCCTTCACCATCGGTTCGAGGCGGGGCGGGAATCGGGGTACGATGCGGTCATCCCGATCGATCATGTGGCCGGCGAAGACCACCACATTGGGAAATCGAAACAGCTGCTCAATGCGCCCTCCGTCATCCCTCGGGGCAATGCATCGCATCAACAAACGAGCATTGTGACGGGTAGATTGCAGACTCCCCCAGTCTCCGCGTCCGAGCTCTACGGCTTGGCAGTACCAGTTTTCGGCTTCCGGCCAGTCTCCGAGCAGAAGTGCGGCTTCTCCGAGAGTTGACATCAGCCAGTAACGCTCCCCGTCCGCCTCGGCGAGTCCCCGCAGCCTTAGCCGGCACTGCTCCCGGACTGGGCGGGCTAAGGCGGCCGCACGGGTTCGCTCTCCCAGCAACAGTGCCAGTGTGGCCGCGTTGATTCCGCTCCAGTAGCCACCGCTCGTCTCATACCCCTGCCTGTAGAATTCATACGCCCGCCGTAAGTGCTGACTTGCTTTGGAGACATCCTGTTCTTCACGGGCGAGATCCTTGTGGGTGCGTGCGAGCAGGCCGAGAGTTTCCTCATCCCTGTACCCATCTTGATACAAATGCTCGAGCACGTTGTTCGCGGGTCCGGCCGCACCACTCCGGGCCAGGGCCAGCGCCAGAAGTTGACGCAGGCGCACGTCCTGCGGATAAGACTTCATGCCTTCAGCGACCACGTCGTAGGCCAGCAATGGTTCGCCCAGCTTAAGTATTCTCTCGCCAAGTAGCCGGTAGGGTTCCGGATTGACTGACCAAACCTCGGGATCATGCGCACGCCAGAACCCTTGCAGCAGAGCGAGATCTGGTTGCGAGCAATCTCTAAGCAGTTGCAATATACTCGCGAGTTCGCTTCCTGAAGCAGGTGAGGTCCCTTCCGCCGAAATGCGCGTTCCCGCCGGCGGCTCTATCGTGTAGCCCGTTGCCAACAAGGCTTTGATCGACTCCAAGGCGGTCTGGCGGTCATATTGCTTTTCGGATTCGGAGAGTTGCTCATACGGGACCAGGTTAGGATGCTCTTTTTCCCGATCATCCCGGTGCGGTCCGTAGTGCCATCCTTCCGCGATCCGGAGCTTGGCCCAGTTTTCGTGAACATTCCTGGCGAGCATCTCACTCAATCGGGCGATCTCCGGGGTGAGCGCCAAGCGCATGGTATCGATTGGTCCCGGTTTGTAATCCAAAAGATTCCGCTCCGATCGGTTGGTCGTCCCACATTCTAAACTAAACACGGCAGCCAAGAAGAAAGCCGACGATGGCCCAGTGTTCCACCACTTTGAAACCGTTCGCGACAAGAGGGCGACGTCTGCAATGGGGACTATAATGGCGGGCGGATGGCGCTAACCTCGGGCACAAAGCTCAGTCAGTATGAGATTCTCTCGCCTCTCGGGGCGGGCGGCATGGGCGAGGTGTATCGCGCCGCCGACACGAAACTCGGCCGCGACGTAGCACTCAAGGTGCTCCCCGCCGAAATGGCGCACGATCCGGAGCGGCTTGCGCGCTTTCGTCATGAGGCGAAGGCCCTTGCCCAACTCGACCACCCGAACATCGTCACCATCCACTCGGTCGAGGAATCCGACGGTGTCCACTTCCTGACCATGCAGCTCGTCGAAGGTCAGCCACTCGACCGCCTGATCCCGCAAGGCGGCCTCCCGCTCGAGCGAATCGTGGACATCGCCACTGCTATCTCCGAAGCCCTGACCGCGGCGCATGAGAAAGGCATCGTGCATCGCGACTTGAAGCCCGCCAATGTGATGGTGACCAACGAAGGCCGCGTCAAGGTGCTGGACTTCGGGCTGGCGAAAGATGTTCGCGGGACCGCTCTCGGCGACGCCACTCTGAGCTCGACCAGCCACACGCAAGTGGGCGTTGTGATGGGGACGCCAGCCTACATGTCGCCCGAACAGACTTCGAGCCGCCCGCTTGACCATCGCACAGACATTTTCTCGCTGGGCGTCTTGCTGCACGAGATGGCGACAGGCCGGCGGCCGTTCGAGGGAACTTCTTCGGCCGAATTGTTCTCGGCGATTCTGCGCGATACTCCACCGCCTGTCACCGACGTTCGGCCCGATCTACCCAGCGATCTGGCTCGCATCATCCATCGCTGTCTGGAGAAGGATCCGCGCCATCGCATGCAGACGGCGCGCGACGTCAGCAACGAGTTTCGCGATCTGGCGCGGCAGGCGTCCCAGAAGTCGCCCCCGGCATCGCGTGCCGTGTCCACCGCTGACTCGGGCGCGACTCGCGCCGATGAAGGTTTCTGGGTCGCGGTGTTGCCGTTCAAATACAGCGGCGGCAACGCCGAACTCACGGCTCTGTCGGAGGGGCTGACTGAAGATATCATCACCGGACTTTCCCGCTTCTCTTACCTGCGCGTCATCGCGCGCGGCTCGACCCTGCGGTACGCAAGCCAGGCAGCCGATTTGCGGACTGTGGGCAAGGAACTGGGCGCCCGCTACGTCATGGAGGGAACTCTTCACCACGCAGGAACCAGGCTGCGCCTCGCGGTACAACTCGTCGATGCGACTACGGGTGCCCATCTGTGGGCTGAGAACTATGAACGCACCTTTAGTCCGGAGACGGTTTTCGCGCTGCAGGATGACCTCGTGCCCCGGATCGTCTCCACCGTCGCCGACATGAACGGTGTTCTGCCGCGCAGTATGAGCGAAGCGCTCCGCAGTAAGGCCGACGACCAGTTGAGCCCGCACGAGGCGGTGCTCCGCGCCTTCAGTTACTTCGATCGAGTCACCCCGGAAGAGCACGGGCAAGTGAGACAGATTTTGGAACGCGCGGTTCGCAACGCACCCGACCAGAGCGATACCTGGGCCATGCTGTCGAATATGTACCGGGACGAGCACTGCCACGGATTCAACCTCCGACCCGATCCGCTAGGCCGTGCGCTTGCGGCGGCGCGGCACGGCGTGGACGCCGCGCCGTCCAATCACCTCGCCCAACAAGCCCTGGCGGCCACGCTGTTTTTCCAAAAGGATATTCTGGCTTTTCGTCCAGCTGCGGAACGTGCAATCGAACTCAATCGGATGGATGGATCCACGGCCGCCGTCCTCGGCATCTTGATAGCCTATTCGGGCGACTGGGATTATGGCTGCGCGCTGGTGGAATCCGCCATGCAACTCAATCCCCGTCATCCCGGTTGGTACTGGTTTCCTGCCTTTTTCAATGCCTACCACAAAGGCGACTATCGCGCTGCCCTGAGCGTCGCGCTCAAGATCAACCTGCCCGGCTATTTCTATACGCACGCCGTGACCGCGGCGGCCTACGGGCAGCTCGGCCTGCGCGAGGCAGCGCAGAAGGCATTGAAGGAACTGCTTGCGCTTAGGCCCGACATCGCCACCGCAGCACGCCGGGAATTTGAAAAATGGTACGATGCCGAACTCGTCGAGCGCCTGATCGACGGCCTCCGAAAGGCGGGGCTGGAGATTGCCAGCGCGCAATTATCGGAGCCCGCCAATCCTGAAGCCAAGGCAGGATCGTAAAGACTCTTTGCGGGCGCTAGCAGATCACTTCTGCAATGCCGACTGCTCGGGGGTCATCGCGTTATGGCGTAGGCGACCGCCCAGTCCGGGTCTTGCGAGTTTAGGCTACAACGCGGATCAATTATGCAAGGGACCGCGCAATCACCAGTGTGATGTCATCCTGCTGTTCGCTTCCGCCGCTGAATTGCTGGACCGCCCCAACCACTGCTTGGAGTAGGGGTACTGCTGGAAGGTGAGAATGGCTCCCGAGGGTGTCGAGCAAACGAGACGCGCCAAATTCTTCCCCATCCGCGTTCTCGGCCTCGGTGATTCCATCGGTGTAGAGTACCAGCGTGTCACCGGCAGCAAGCTCCACTTCCGCAATCTCGCACTGCCAGGTTTCAAACAATCCCAACACGGTGCAGGTGGAACTCAGCCACTCCACCTTCGGCGTCTCGGAGACCCGATCCTGCGAGCTTCCGCTGGCGCGCAGCAGGAGCGGGGGAAGATGTCCACAATTCGCGTAACGGAGCTTGCGGCTTGAGTCGTCGTAGTCCGCAAAAAATAAGGTAGCGTAACTGGCATCGCCGCTATTCTCATAGAACAAGCGGTTGACCGAGGCGAGCAGTCGCGGCAGGTCGTCGACCGCGAGGGCATATTGGCTGCGCAGATTGGCTTGGAGATTCGCCATCAGCAGGGCGCCAGACACTCCTTTACCAGCAATATCCGCCAGCACCATCGCCAAGCGGCCGGGGCGAAGCTCCAGAAAATCGTAGTAGTCTCCGCCCACTTTGCGAGCCTGGATACAACCGCCCGTGTATTCGAGCGTCCTTATCGCGGGCAGCTTTTGCGGGAAAAGCCTGGCCTGCACCTGCCGGGCAATTTCCATTTCCTGAGCGAGGCGGCGATCGGCTTCCATTCGCTCCGCCATTTTTTCTGCGAGGGCTATGTTCTCCAAAGCGATGCCGGCTTGGGCCGCCACGGAATCGAGCAGGCGCTTGTCTTCGCCGGAATAAGGTTCCTCGGAAAGCCGCTGGCCAAGAACGAGCATGCCAATGAGATTGTTCTCACGGCTGAGGATCGGCACCAGGCATTCCGGCGCGAGGGGCGCCAGCGCGGTTAACTCTTCGGCACTGGCGGGATCGGACGTGACCTCCCACGTTTTCCCGCGGCGCGCGAGTTCGAGGAAAACCGGCGCGCTGGCCGAGAGCGTTTCGAGGGCCGCGGGGAACGTTCCGGAGATTGCGGCCAGCCGGCCGTTGCCTGATTCCAGGCAACACGCCAGGGTCTTCGGGTGCACCGCTTCGCTCACGTGGCGCTCGATGAGCGTCGCCAGCTGGCGACGGTCGCTCACGGTGCGGGTTTTCTCCGCGAGGTCTTGCAGAATGATACGAGAGTCATAGGCGCTGCGAAAGAAGGCCCGGTCGATACGCATGGTTCCCCGCTTCACCAGCGGCGCCGATGTCCAGACCAGGACAACCCCAAATACTGCGCTCACAGCCATCCCGATGTTTGCATCCGCGCGGAGGAATCGCGAGAAGACGTGGGTGAAGAGTGCGATGGCGGAAGCCGCAACGATGAACGTCAAAACGATAAAACCCCGCTGCACCAGAACGTACCGCGCGCTGCGTCGCAGCAGCACCGGAAGCTCCATCACGCGGTGCTTCACCACCGCATAAGCAAAGGAGAGGGGATAGAGGAACAACACCAGCACCAGCCCGGTATCGAGCCAGAAAGAGGGCCGAAATCCGGTGAAATCCACGGCGGCACGTACCAGCGCGATTGGCAGTACGCCGACCACGGTTCCCCACAAAATCACTCGCGATTTGCGCCGCGCTTCTGGAGGGACGCTGGCCATGAATGAATTTTGCGCCAGCGAGATCATGCCGAGAGCAAGTAAGGCGTATTTCATGGCAGCATCAATGAGGTCGGAGTTGCGGCTGCCTACCAGGTGGGCGACCACTACTGGAAAGCCTGGATCGCCTGTCCGCAAGCCGGGAATGACGGTACAGACTCCCAAGAGAAGCCCCGCCCACTTCAACCACGGGAGGCGCCGATCCAGAGGCGATTGCACCGGGAAAACTGCAAAGAAAAGATAGAAAAGGGGACACAGCATCCCGGCAAACACGGCACGAAAAACAAGCACGAATGCGCTAAGCGCGGGAGAGATCCCGGAATTGTGAAAGCCTGGGGTGGCGACAAAGGCGCAGAACAGCAATGCCAGAAGCCATGCATTAGGCTCTTCCAGCCTCAACAAGAGGACGGCGAATGCCACCAGAAGAAAAGGAATGGGGAATGATCCCGTGATCTGCTGCGCGGAGGACCTGGCCAGGCCCTCGGAAGCACTAGCCATCGGGGCAGCTCGAAACACGCCGTGTAGAACCAGCGGCTTGCGCTCACTGGCGCGCTCTACGGTTATTTCCACCGCGTCGCCTGGCCGACCATGAAGATAGGCTTGGTCGGAACCAATGTCGGTCAACAACGCCCGCCCATTTACCCCAATAATGCGGTCGCCAACGCGCAGACCGGCGCGCTCCGCAGGGCTCCCTTCCACCACATCTTCGACTGCCTGACAGTGCGTTCTCTCGTCATACTGAGGGTCATGTTGGTTATTGAAGCCGAGCTCGACCTTCGGACGCGCCCGACGAACCGTGTACATCCAGAGGGAACCGTAAGCGATCGCAGCCACGGCAAACAGGGTCGCCAATGTTGCCAGGAACGGTTTTCGGAACGACGCGCCCCCACTCATGATTTTAGTTTCGGCTTCGCGCCGAATCTTCCCGGCAAATCCTATGCCCCGCTTCCAGATGCCGTCAACCAGCACACGCTCCACAGTCTCATTAGCCGGTCTGTCAAGGCAGTATAAGGCAGAAGGTCCGAGAAAACACGAAGCGTCCGATTCATCCTGAAGAGCGCAGTTCCACGAGAGAGGACGGGCAGTTCCTCGATCTCCCAACGCACTTGGTCGGGCCGTCGCCTGCGAGCAGCAGTGACCCCTCTCGCCGCCGATGAGAGGCGCCTCTCCGGAGTACGGGCAACTCTGAAGTTATGATCCAAGACAGACTTCGGCCGGGCCTGAGGTCCGCTTCGAGGAAGTTGGCGCTCTGGGACGACACAAGAACCTGACCGACGATCTCCCCAGTTTCATAACAAAGAGGAAAAAGGCGTGTCATCGAGCCGGCCCGTGCGGGCCGGCTCGATTGGTTGGCCAAAATCAGATCGCTGCCTTGTGTCACTGCACGGCAAAGATCGGATCATTTCGCTATTTTAGACGGCCGTCATCGTGCCACCGTTATCGTAACGGGCGTCTCGTTCGTGAGTGATCCAGAAGTCCCGATCAGCTCGATGGTTGTGGTTCCACTGGGTGCGCGTCTGGAAGCGCTCCAGGTAATGGTCACCTTCACGCTGCCATTCGCCGGCGGCGTCACGGGGTTGGCCGAGGCCGTCGCCGATACGCCACTGGGGAATTCATTCACGCTCAAATCCACTGCAGAATGGAATCCATTCACGCTGGTGACGGTGAGAGTGGTGGATACACTGCCGCTTTCATCGATCGTGAAAGAAGAAGGCGACAGCGACAGGGTGAAGTTCTTCGTTCCCGAAGAAGCATTGACCGTGAGCGCGATGGTAGCGCTTTCAGTGGTTGAACCCGAGGTTCCGGTGATCGTCACCGTAGCCGTGCCGACCGTGGCGCTTGAGGAAGCGGTCAGCGTGAGGGTTGAAGTCGCGCTGCCATTGGCCGGCGGAGTGACTGGATTCGTTGAGAACGCCGCCGTCACGCCACTGGGCAGGCCACTTGCGCTCAACGTCGTTGCCGAGTTGAATCCTCCCGTACTCGTGATGGTGATGGTGCTGGTGCCGCTGGCGCCTTGAGTTACCGTGACCGAAGTCGGCGATGCAGCGATGGTGAAGTTTGGCGTCGCCGTCGAATTCACCGTCAATGCCAAGGTCGTGGTTGCAGTCAAACTGCCGGAGGTTCCAGTGATCGTCACCGTGGCCGATCCGGTAGTCGCCGTGCTGCTTGCCGTCAGCGTGAGCACGCTCGTCCCGGTGGTCGGGTTCGTGCCAAATGCCGCCGTCACGCCGCTCGGCAGGCCGGACGCAGCCAGAGTTACGCTGCCCGTGAATCCGTTTACATCCGTAACTGTGATCGTGCTGGTGCCGCTGCCGCCTTGGGTGATCGTTAGACTGCTCGGCGAATCCGACAAGGTAAAGCTCGGTGTCGACGAGCCAGCGAAAAGATTGATCAGGCCCGTGGTGTTCGGACTGCCCCACCCGGTGCACAGATCGTAGCCGGTGATTCCCGAGTAAGTGCCACAGCTGCCGCTGGTGATGTCGTGGAAAAGCGTGCTGTAGCTGGAACCCAG
>Ga0070761_10002653_pt1 | contig 10926 bp, 10 predicted proteins | sample HubBroMetageREF1_FD_66724 | JGI IMG/M metagenome (GOLD analysis project Ga0070761, IMG submission 66724) | Reference soil microbial communities from the Hubbard Brook experimental Forest, New Hampshire, USA - Hubbard Brook CCASE Soil... | ecosystem: Environmental > Terrestrial > Soil >...
TTGCGCGGATCCGGACCATCTTCCCGTTGAACGCCGCGGGATCCTGGGCAAGCTCACAAAGGGTTGTCTTAATAACTACGGCTTCATTTCCAGGTTGAGCGTCAGACAAAACTCCGTTCAGGAGCGGCGCCAATGCCAGGAAAGAACACCAATGAATCACCAATGCCTCCAGCGGACCAAAGGGGCTTAGACCGAAAAGGTCGTGTCCCCAGCTGCCACTCTATACCAGAAGCAGGCCGGCGGGTTCGTCGGCGACAAATTGGAGGTAATCGCGGTCCCGCAGCTTTCACGATGTTATTGAAGCTTCCGGAATTCGTCAAGACCGATTCCGAGTTGAGCGAGGATTTTGTGAAAAAGAGGCGGCCCGATTTCGCTTCCGCCGTGGATCGGGATCGTAACCGCCCGCCCATCCGGATGAATCCAGCGCTCATGGCTTCCAGTCTGCCGGCGCCGTTCAAAACCAAGTTGTGCAGCGGCGCGGCGGAACTCCTCAGCGCGGGCGCTAGGCATTCACAATCGCGGTGCTGTCCGCCGGCAGCAATAGCCCTTTCTCGCCGTATTCAGCGGCAATCATCTCAAACACGCGTCCGAGTTCGGCCAGAGCTTCTTCCCGCGTCGGCATGAGCGCGTAACACCCGCGAATCGCAGGGACTTCCGCCACCCACCCATCCGGCTGGTTCCGATACAACACTACCTTGTAATCGTCAAGATTCATTCCATCCCCATTCTACGCCGGTCCGGGCGAATCCAGGGGGCGCGAGTCCGGACGGACCACATGCACTAACGCGCTGGAGATCGAGTGTCAGGCCCCCGGCGGAAAGAACCCGGCTCAGACAGCTTCGAGATCGAAGCGCACCCGGCAACCCAGCGCTGTCGCGATGTTGACCAGCGCGTCGAGCGAGAAGCGGGAGACCCGGCCGCGGAGCAGATCGTTGATCCGGGGCTGCGTTACGCCGCAGCGGCTCGCCGCTTCAGCCTGTGTCCAGTCGTGCTGTTTCAGGCGTGCCGCAATCTTCTGCATCAGTTCGGCCCGGGCTCTAAGGTTCGCGGCCTGTTCGGGGGTGTCCGCGATCGCATCCCAAACACTTGCGTAAGTCTCCGTTTTGGTCATATCGCGCCTCCCAACAGTTGCCTAAATCGTCTTTACGCCATTTCAAGATCCTTCATCGGCGTTGCGTCTGTTTTCTTGTGGATAGGCGCCGCTCGGGTCTGGAACGCGAAACTCTTTGACACCCTTGCCGATGGCGGGCATCGGCTTGAAATCGTCGGGCCGGTCCCCTCGCTGGACTTTATCGAGTTGATAACCCGCATCATGGCGGGCTTCGTCGGGGAATCCTCGCAAGCATCTCAGCGAATCGCCAAGGAAGCGCACGGGCCGCACAGCTCAATTATATCCGAGTGGATATAAGGGGGGTGGTGAGCGCAGTATTAGGCATTCACAATCGCGGTGCTTTCCGCGGCAGCGATTGCCCCTTCTCGCCGCGAATCGCGGGGACATCCGCTACCCAGCCGTCCGGCTGCCCGCGAAGGCATTTCACGCGCTATTGCTCCTGTTTGGAACCGAACACAGGCCGGGGTGGATCGCACCCGGCCAGTGTCGGCTGTGCAGCGCCTATAGGCTACGGCCGGCGTGCCCATAATAGGAATTGTGAATCGAGCCGGAGAGTCATTTCACCTTCGCCGCGCGACGGCAGCGGACGTGCCGGCGCTGCGTGCGCTGATCGAGTTGTCGGTGCGCTTGCTCCAGGCGCAGGACTATTCTCCGGCCCAGATGGAAGGCGCTCTCGGCACGGTTTTCGGCGTAGACAGCCAACTCATCGCCGACGGAACGTATTTTGTCGTCGAGGCGATGGGCGCCGGCGGAAAAACGGAGATCGCCGGCTGCGGGGGTTGGAGCAAGCGCAAGACTCTGTTCGGAAGCGATCGGGGACCCGGCCGTGAAGATGCGCTGCTCGACCCGCTCAGGGATAACGCCAGGATCCGAGCGTTCTTTGTGCATCCGGACCGGGCCCGGCGAGGCATTGGCAGCCGGATTCTCCAGGCTTGTGAAGAGGCTGCCATGGGGGCCGGTTTCAAAGGCTTCGAATTGGGCGCTACCATCACCGGGGAACGGCTATATCGGGCGCGAGGCTATCGGGTGATCGAGCGGGTTGAGGTGCCGCTGGTTAATGGCGTGTGGTTGCCCGTAATCCGCATGTCGAAAGCGGCCATTGCTAACATTATTTCGACAGCATCGCTCTAACATTCGCCTCGACGTCGTTTCTGTCCACCAAGCCCTCCTTGTACACCGCTGCCACCCTCCCCTGCCGGTCGATTAGGAATGTGTCGGGAAGGTTATCGATTCCGTAGCGCTTGGCCATGGCATTGTCACCGAGCACGATCGTGTAGGGCACGTGAGTCTCGGCCAGAAATGGCTTCAGTACCTTCCATCCCTCTTCGTCCATGGAAACGCCGACGACAGCCAGTCCCTGCGCGCCGTACGTTTTTTCGAATTCCGAAAACCACGGGATTTCCTGTTTGCATCCGTGGCACCAGGTGGCCCAAAAATCCAGCAAAACTACCTTGCCATGGTAATCCTTGAGCTGCACAGTTCGCCCGGAGCTGTCCTGGAGCGTGAACTCGGGCGCGGGCTTACGCTCGTTTGCGGGTTGCAAAGCGGCGCGGACGGCCGGTTGCGCCGCAGCCGGGGCGACGCTGGCCACAGCTAGAAGCACGATTCGAAATAAGCGGGTCTTCATGTGTTGTTCTCCTTGAGTCGCATGGTTGCGGACATAAGTCCAAATTGCCAAACGATCGCCACAAATGGCAGCATACTGGGTGTCCACGCGAGCCGTCCATCCAAAGCTCCGCCGCTGCTCCAGGCCGCAAACGCGAGGTGCGACCGGCCATCTTCCACCTGCATGATGAGAGTTAGTATGGCGATGGCCGCGGCCAACCACACGGCCCGGCCGGCTCCGAGCCCGCCGCGCCGGATACCGCGGTACACGCCGCATAGAAAAGGAATCAAGATCAGTACGACTCCTGGGAGCAGCCAAAACAGCGTGGCGTGAAGCCGGCCGGCGAGCAGCGCGCCAACGCACCACACCCAAGCGGTTCGACGCGACAGGACGCCTTGCACGAGACCGCCGCTCCAAGCCCAGGCAATCGGCAGAAGCGTGGCACAGACTAGCGTCACTATGTCGTCGGTGACCGGCAGTCCTGCCTCGAAACGCACTCCATAGGTCCAAATAGTCCGGAATTGCAAGCCGATCCAGCCGATGCCCAGGACGCCGGAAAGCACCGGCGCGGTCAGTCCGAGGGGAGCCACCCAGGGACGCCAGTCATTCCACACGGCCACCTGCCGCCGGACGACCAGGCCGATCAGACCGCGCAGGGATTGCCCAGCACTCTCGCCGGATTCAACGAGATCCCCGCGCACAGCGTCGCGCTCGTCCGGGTCGAGCGTTCGCGACAGGATATCCACCAACCACCAAGCGATTTTGTTCATGGCTGGACTCCTGCACGGTGCGCCTCCCAAGCCACACCGCGGCTCGCCCGCGTGACCGCGGCGTAAAACTCGGAGGCGGCCTGCATACCCTTGGCCGTCACGCGGACCATGCGTTTGGGCCGGCCGCCGCGCTGCGGAGTCGGTTCGCCCATCCACGTTTTGACGAAACCCTTGGCTTCCAAACGGTCCAAAGTCGTGTAGAGCGCTCCGATGGAGCAACGGCGCCGAGTGGCGGCTTCGATCTCCTGCCGCATGGCGGCGCCGTAAGCGTCCGCGCCCAAGCGGGCGGCGGCGGTTAGCAGCAAGTATTCAAACTCGCCCAGCATTATTATCACATTGTGATACTAATCGTCCGGCGTGTCAAGACCTGATACAGTGTATGGAGATTTGGCGCCGGCTGGAGAAAAAATCGAAGAGCTCCAGGAGAGAGGCTTCTGTTTGCTCAAAGCGCATTTCGACAGGGGTTTGGTTCATAGTTGCCGTCAAGCATTTTGGCCCATTCTGCTCGACTACCTGGAGCAGAATCGCGACAAGCCCAACCGCGGCGCGCATCGCCACTTTCTCGCCATGCCTTTCGACCCGCCCTGCTTTGCGCCGCAATTCTTTTTCGACGACGGGATCCTGAGCATCGTACGCAGTCTGATGGGTAAGAGTTTCGTGGCCGATCAATGGGGTTGCGACGCGCCCCTCAAAGGATCGACGCATCAGCAATTTCATGTGGACTACCGGCACCCGTTATTTGCCGAAGCGCCCGATTTGCCCCTGCCCACGTATATGCTGGTGGTCAGCTTTGGACTGATCGACATTTCGACCGAGCACGGTCCCATAGAGATCGCACCCGGCACTCACCGGATGCCGAGGCAAGACGCCATGCGTTTTGTCGCGGCCGGAGAAATTGAACCACAGGCGGTGACTCTGGATTTAGGCGACGTGCTCATTCGCCATCCCTGGGCCTTGCATCGCGGAACGCCCAATGTTACGGATACACCACGCGCTCTTGTCACAATCCGCTATGTGCGCCGCTGGTATGTCGACGACAGCCGCGACGTCAATGCGATTCCGGCCGTGGTGTGGCAATCGCTCACGCCGGACCAGCAGGAGATCATGCGGTTTCCTCACTCGTAGCGCAATGCAACCATCGGATCCACGCGCGTGGCGCGCCGCGCCGGCACATAACACGCAGCCAACGCTACGGCGCAGAATAAAATAGCCGCTCCGCAGAAGGTCGGCGCATCGGTTGGCTGTACCTCGAAGAGCAGGCTGGCCATCGATCGCGTCAGCGCCCAGGCGCAGCCGCATCCCAGCGCAATGCCCGCGAGCGCGAGTGTCGCGCCCTGTTGCAAGATCAAACGCATGACACTGCTGCGCGGCGCTCCCAGCGCCATGCGAATCCCGATCTCGGCGGTTCTCTGCTGGACCGAATAGGCCATTAATGCATACAGGCCAACCAGCGACAGGAAAAGAGCTACGCTGCCAAACGCCGTCAACAGGAGCGTTTGAAAGCGGCGTTCCGCGGTAGACGCGGAAACCAACTGGCCCATGGTGCGCACATCCGCAATCGCTACGGCCGGGTCGAGACTCCGCACCAGCGTACGCATTTCCGCGGCCAGCCGATCCGGCGCGAGGCTGGTTCGCGCCACCACAGAAAGGGAGTTGGCCCCGGACTGCCACAGTGGGTTGTAGATCTGCATGGGCGGCGGGGCTTCCAAGCTCCTATACCGCACGTCGCCTGCCACGCCGACAATCGTCCACCAGACATTGTCGCCATTCCGGTACCGCTTCCCTACGGCATCCTGGCCGGGAAAGTACTTCCTGGCAAAGCTCCGGTTGACAATTGCGACCAGCGGACGGCCAGCCGCGTCGCCATCGGTGAAGGCCCTGCCGCCGAATAAAGGTATGCGCATGGCGGCAAAGTAACGAGGCGTAATCGAGCGGCCTTCAAAAAAGGTTTTGTCGTCGAATGGGTGACCCTCCACCTGCAGTCCTGTGTTCAAAGACTCGCCGCCGCCCAGAGGCAGTTGATTGATGGCGGCGGCCGCCTCCACTCCCGGCAGGGCGCTGGTCCTGTCGATCAGGCCGCGGAAAAAAGCGTTCTGACGCGCAGGCTGGTTGTATCTCGCGTCGAGTTGGATGCTCATCGCTACCGTCGACGAGGGTACAAAGCCTTTGTCGACCGACTGCAGCTTTAGAAAGCTGCGAATCAGCAGGCCGGATCCGGCGAGCAAAACGAAAGTGAGCGCGACTTCCGCGACGGTCAGCCCGCGCTGCAACCGGCCCGCGCCTCCTTTCACCGTGCGGCTGCCCGAATTTTTCAGCACCTCGTTCAGATTGCACCGCGAGGCGGACAATGCCGGAAATAATCCGAACAAAAGGGCCGTCGCCAAAGACGCGCAGACGGCAAATAGCAGTACGCGCCAGTCGATGGAAGTCTCCTCGAGACGCGGAATATTGGCTGGATGGAAACCGACCAGCATCCGAACAGCAACGAATGCCATTAACATTCCCAAGATGCCGCCCACGCCAGCCAGGCACAGGGATTCAGCCAGCAGTTGGCGGACCAGGCGCACGCGGGAAGCGCCCAGGGCTGTGCGCACGCCGATTTCCAGGGACCTGCCAGTGGCACGCGCCAGAACCAGGCTGGCGACGTTGCTGCACGCGATCAGCAGCACCAGAAGCACGGCCGCCATAAAAATCAGCAAGGCGCGGCGCGAGGCTCCCGTGATAGAGACGTCAAACGGCCGCACAACGGCTTGCGCGCCTTGAAACATGGGCGGATGGAGCGAGTCCGTGCGGGCCACGATCGCGCTCATCTCCGCCTGCGCCTGGGTAAAGGAGACGCCTGGCCGCAGCCGCCCGATGGCGTTGCCGGCGTCATCGTCCCGTGAGGCCCTTTCTTGCGGCGTCATCGCCCAGGACATCCAAACATCGGTCGCCCCGCCGATGGTTTCCAGGCTCTCGGTTCCATGCGGAAAGGCAAAGCCGGCGGGCATCACGCCGACGATGCGGTAGGGCCGCGCATTCAGCAGCAACTCCTTCCCGAGCACGCCGCGATCGGAACCGAATCGGGATTGCCAGAGCGCATGGCTGATTACGGCGACCTGTTCTCTGGCGGGCTGGTCGTCATCGGGTTGCACTGCGCGGCCCAGTTCCGGAGCGATCCCGAGAAGTTGGAAGAACTCTCCCGTGATGCGGGAACCGCTGACCCGCACAGCCATCCCATTCACAGACAGATTCAGACGATCGTTGGTGAATAGCGCGAGGTTCGTAAACGAGTGGCTTTGTTTTTGCCAATCGTAGAAGTCCGCGTTGAAGGGTCCCCAAGCTTCGAGCGGCACGTCCGCAAAATGCGGATTGGGTTCAAACAGGAAAACCAGCCGTTGCGCATCGCGGTAGGGCAGGGCGCGCAGCAGGACGGCGTTCACCAGGCTGAATACGGCCGTGGTTGCGCCGATTCCCAGGGCCAAAGTCAGGACAGCCAGGGCGGCAAAGCCGGGATTTTTATGGAGCGTCCGCAGGCCGTGGGTGAGGTCTCGCAGCAGGGATTGAAGCATCCCCCCCAGAATATCAAGGAGGAAGTTCGGCAGGCGAAAGTTTTGTGGCGGTTTCCGTCAACGGGCGGGCGCCTTTGCCGATCCTCGTTGCATGGCGATAGATCCGTATACTTCCAGCGCGCGTGAGGCCATTCGCGCGGCGCTATAATGCTCGCGGACGCCTGCTACGCCACGCTTTCCTAGGCGTTCTAGGAGAGATGGATCCTTCCAGAGCGAGAAGATGGCCCGCGCCAGGCTGGCGGTGTCGTCCGGTTCCACCAGAATACCGCCTCCGGTCTTCTCGACGATCTCCGTAAGGCCGCCCCGGCGCGGCTCGACCACAGGCACTCCGTTGGCCATGGCTTCGAGCAGGAACAGGCCCTTCGGCTCGTCGTAAGTGGCGGGGACCGACAGCACGTCCAGGTTGCGCAGAAAATCGATCTTGTGCGGCCGGTCGAGGACGCCGCGATAGCGGAACTCGTGATCCAGGCCCGCCTCCTTGATGCGCCGCTCAATGCCGTGCAAGTAGGTGCGGTGCTCCGGCGCCAGATAGCCGGCGACTTCCAGAGCGGAGCCGCCGAAATCCGTTTCGCGCCGCAGCTTCACGTACGCGTCGGCGAGCACGTGCAGGCCCTTCTCCGGCGCCACGCGCGCGAAGTATCCCACGGTAAAACAATTGCTGTGCAGCTTCAGCGTGGCGTCGTATCCTTTCAGATTCACGCCCAGCGGCACGACGTGCATTTTGCCCTCGGGGATACCGAGGCAGCGGCACATGTGGCCCGCGTAGTATTCGCTGACGGCGGCGAAGCCATCCACGTGTTCGATATTGGCGCGGATCAGATCGAGCGACTGCGTGCGGTAGGGCTCCGGAAGCTGGCTGAGGAAGAGATCCTCGCCCTGCAGCGTGCAACAGATGGGACGGCCCACGGCTTCGCGGATGGCGGGCGCGAGGCCGATCAGCAACGAATTCGGCAGCGTCACGATGTCGGGGGCCGGCTCGTGGCGCAGCCAAGCCGCGAGTTTGTGGATCTCTTTGCGTTGCAGGCCATCTTCACCGCGCAACATGGAGACGGTCATCTCGCCGAGCAAACGCGGGTTTACCGGAATCGAGCGGCGGGCGGCAAGTTTCAACGCCCACTCGGAATCCCACAGCTTATCGAGCAACCAGGGCGTGTTGCGGAAAAGGCCGGAGTGCTGTTCGAGATACACGCTGATGCCTCCGAAGAAGACCTTGTGCGCGGCGACGTTGGTCTCGTCGGTGAGGGTTGGCGTGTAGATGGGCAGCAGGACGATGTCGTGACCTTGGCCCTTCAGTTCGGCAGCCAGGGCGTTGTCGCGGATGCAGCTTCCGCAGTACATTTGCGCGGCGCCGGCGGTGAAGGCGAGGATTTTCATATGAACTTCATACCGCGCACTGAATCGCCCGGCGGGCGTAGAGGTGGTCGAACAGGTTGCCTTCGTGGGGCTGATCCCAACTGATGCGCTGCGTGGGAATCGCACCCAGGTTCAAGCGGCCTACATCGGGGGAGGCCAGCAGGCGCGCAATCACCTTGCGGTCGTGGGTGATGGCCGTGACCACCAGGCTCGGGCCCAGTGCGCGCGGTATCTGGTCCTGACCGACCTGTACCACGCTGGCAAAGGGGAAGAGGAATTCGCGGTTGGCCAGCGGATGCGCGGGCGAATCGCACAATACGATGGTCGGCAGGAGATACGCGCAGCCTTGAAAAGTCGCGAGTCGCGGGCCTTTTCGGTACGATGCCGTGACTTCGCGCGCCCCGTCGCCATCCAGTTCGCCATCGATGGTCTGCGAGATGCGCTCGGCCAACGCGGCGTTGGCGAAGGGCGCGATCTGCGCCTGTTCGTCGGCTGCATCGCGGGGCGCGACGGCGGCCAGGCGCATGGCCAGCGCCTCGGCGATCTCGGCCGCGTGCGACGGCACCCATACCCCCGACGCATTAATGCAGGATCGGCCGGAGTTCTCCAGAATCGACGAAACCATCACGTCCAGGTATTGTTCCCAATCGCGAATGCAATCTTCGCCGATCGCGATCTTGCTGTAACCCGGACCATGCACCTCGATGCGCGGATCGCCCTGCCACTGCCGTGTCGAGGAGACATCGCCGAATACCATGCCGCGGCCGCAGCGGCGTAGAATCTCAGCCGCGCCCGCGTGATCGGCGGGATAGTAGCCGAAGACTTCCGGTGGCGCTCCTGCGTGGATTAACGCCTGGATGATGCGGTATGGCGTCCAGGGTTCGGCTGCTCCGGGCTTCAGCACCAGCGGGGTCTTCAACGCGAAGGCCGGCGCCCACAGCGAGTGCACGCCGGGCGAATTGCTGGGCAGCACTACGCCGAGCGACTGGCCGCGCGGGAAGTAGCTCAGGCCCTCGGCGTGGCCTGTGTCGAGCACGCGCAGATCCAGGTGGCGCGTGAGGCCGTTCACCACCGCTTCCATCTCCGCCAGCACCGTGCGGATCTTGTGCATGTTCCGGCGCACCATCACGTGCGGCAAGCCGGTGGTGGCGGAGACCTGCTGCACGTAATCTTCGGGCGACTGGGTGGCATCGCCGAGAGGGAGCGGGGACGCGGCGAACAGATCCGCGGCTTGGGCGCATATGCGGAACAGTTCCTGCGTGGTGAATCCCGCCAGCAGCGCGCGCGCCATTTCTTTGTCGAGCATGTCCAGCAGATCGCGCCGGATCAGCCCGACGTTGGCTTGGCTGATTTCGACAAACGGCTCGCCGGTGCGGTAGTGCGGGGTGCAAACGGTATCCAGGCTGCGGTACGGCCGGCCGCGCCGCAACAGCGGGATGTGCACGACATGATCCAGCGCCGGTTCCATTAGTACACGCCCTCGACCACGGTCTTCTGAAACCTTGAAAACGGGCGCACGTTGCGCACGCCGTCCCAAGGGTACTCTGTATATGACGGCTCCCGCTCCGCCTCGTCCCGTTCTAAAAAGCGCGGCATGAAGAATTCGCGCGTCAGGGTGGTCAGGCGCACGCGGCCGGTTTCGCCATAGCCCACCACGCGGGAGGGATCGTCCGGATCGACCACTTCGATCATGGCGCGCGGCGCGGGCGGGTAATAGATGATGGCGAAATTGTCCTCGGGCCGTCGCGGTTTGTGGACCGCCAGTCCCATGAGCGTGTTGCCGTAGGTGGGCGCGAAGTAGACGCCGTCCAGCAATTCTTCGACGGCGAAGCGATGGAACTGCGGAGTCATTTCGGTGCCGCCGCAGAATACGCCGCGGATGCCCATTTTCTTCAGCGACACCTTTTCGCACAGGGCCTCGAGCAGTTTGGGCGTGGTGAACATGCAACGGATATTGTCGTGCGCGCGCAACAGCGTGAGGCCCTGCTCGACAACATGTTGCTTGTAAGCCTCCGCTTCTTCGATTTTCCCGCGCTTGATCAGCTTGATGACCCAGCGGGGGTCCAGATCCGTCATGAAGCAGATGCCGCCGCGGAATTGCGCTAGGTGCTCGACGGCCAGGCGCAGGCGGCGCGGGCCGCTGGGGCCGAGCATGAGCCAGTCGGAGCCGGGCGGAAAAGCGTCGTCCGGCAGAGTGGCGCTGAAGGCTTCATAGTCGATGCGGAAATCGTCGATCGAGATACGCGACTTGGGCACGCCGGTGCTGCCGCCGGTTTCGAAGACATAGACGGGCCGGCCGGCGTAGGCTTTCGGCACCCAGCGGCGGACGGGTCCGCCGCGTAGCCATTCGTCCTGAAAGGCGCCGAAGCGGTCCAGATCGTCGTAGCCGTGTATTTCGGTGCGCGGATCCCAGTCGAGCTTGGCGGCGTAGTCCAGCCAGAAGGGGCAGCCGGTTTCGGGATTGAAGTGCCACTCGACCATCTCGCACGTCCAGGCGTCTAGCGCGGCGCGCGCGGCTTTGGTTTTGGCGGGGAG
>Ga0070761_10002658_pt1 | contig 10906 bp, 9 predicted proteins | sample HubBroMetageREF1_FD_66724 | JGI IMG/M metagenome (GOLD analysis project Ga0070761, IMG submission 66724) | Reference soil microbial communities from the Hubbard Brook experimental Forest, New Hampshire, USA - Hubbard Brook CCASE Soil... | ecosystem: Environmental > Terrestrial > Soil > Temperate...
GTGACGCAGGTGCTGGAGCCGACCATCGGTAACTACTTTCGTAACGCTGCTCAAAACTCCGATGTCATCGATTTCCTCAGAAAGCGCACAACCCGCCAGGACGAAGCACGTGCGGCCATTTCGGCGGCCTTGACGGAATACAATGTCGGAGCGGTCGATACTCTCATCGGAGATATCGTTCCGCCCGAACAACTCATGAAGACGCTGACAGATCGTAAGATCGCCGAGCAGGAACAGGTGACCTACGAGACACAGCGGCAGGCCCAGGTGATCCGCCAGGGCTTTGAGCAAGCCACCGCTATGGCCACTACCCAGGCACAGGTCGTGAACGCCGAGCGCACCGTATCCATTGCCGAGTTCAACGCCAAGGCGGTGGTGAAGGCGGCCGAGGGTGAAGCGCAATCGAAGACCATCAATGCCTCTGCCGACGCCACGGTCCTGCGCACCGTTGGCGACGCGACGGCGGCCAAGACGCTGGCGGTCGGCACGGCCGATGCCGAAGTCATAAAGCTCAAGGTTGCCTCAATGGACCAGGCCAACTATGCAGCGGTGCAGATTGCCCAGGCGCTGGCGACCTCCGGCAATAAGCTCGTGCCGGACATCGTTGCCGGCGGTTCCGATAGCAGCGGCGGCATCGTCAGCGTGCTGATCGCTCGGATGCTCAGTGATTCGATCGCAAAGAAGGCTACCTGACTCGACATGCTGGCGCCCTGCCGTCGGGATCCTGACGCGGTTGCAAAGGTAGCCCGGCGCGCATATCGTTGATGACGAATATTGCAAGGTTGCGACGCCGGGGAAATGTATGAACAAGCTCGGTCTGGGTCTGCTGTTGGTTGGCCTCATCTCCCTGCCCGCGATGGCGGCGCTCAAGGCGGGCGACACCGCACCGGAGTTCACGGCGCAGGCGTTGCTCGCCGGCAAACCGTTCACCTTCTCTCTCAAGAAGGCGCTCGCCAAAGGGCCCGTGGTGGTCTACTTCTACCCGTCCGCCTACACCCAGGGGTGCGATATTCAGGCGCATACGTTCGCAGTCAACCGCGACAAGTTCACGGCTGCCGGCGCCAGCATCATCGGCGTGTCGCTCGACAGTATTGAGCGCCTCAAAGCCTTCTCCGCCGATCCCGACTACTGCGCGGGCAAGTTCCCGACCGCCTCGGACGCCGATGGCAAGATCGCCACCTCGTACGATCTGACCATCCAGCAGGGACCGGCGGGGTTGAAGGACGTGCGGGGCACGGAGATCGGTCATGCTTTTGCCCAGCGCGTAACCTTCGTCATTACGCCGGACGGCAAGATCGCCCAGACGATCGGCGGCGTCGCGCCCGACAAGAATGTCGAGCAGGCACTGCAGGCGGTGCAGCGTCTCGCGCCACTGGCGGGGCGGCCGGCCGGCTGAAGTCCCTCCCCATGGGGGCGCGTCGTGCCCGATCACACGCTCACCACCCTTGCCGAGGAATCCGGATTCACCAGAACCGGCCGCACGGCTGAAGTTGCCCGGCTGTGCGCCGCGTTCGCGGCTGCCTGGCCGGACGCCGTGCGAAGCTTCGAGTTCGGACGCTCGGCGGAGGGACGAGCGATGTGGGCGCTCATCGTCTCGCGCGCCGATCCACGCAAGGTGCCGCTCCTCATGTTGCAGGCCGGCATTCACCCCGGGGAGAGCGACGGCAAGGACGCCGGCTTCATCGCGCTGCGGGAGATCCTGAGCGGGACCGCCGCCGCCCGTGCGCTCGAGCGCATCGCCATCCTCTTCGTGCCTGCGTTCAACGTCGACGGGCACGAGCGTTTCGGGCGCTGGAACCGCCCGAACCAGGACGGTCCCGAGGAAACCGGCTGGCGCACCACGGCGCAGAATCTCAACCTCAACCGCGATTACGCCAAGGCGGATGCTCCCGAGATGCGCGCGCTCCTTGGGCTCATCCGCACCTGGGACCCGCTGGTGTGTGCAGACCTGCACGTCACCGACGGCGCCGACTTCCAGCCCGACATCTCGCTGCAGGTCGAGCCGATCAACCAGGGAGATCCGCGCCTGTTCGCCGCCGGGCGCGAGCTGCGCGACATGCTCATCGCCAGACTCGCCGCCCACGGCTCGATGCCCCTGCCCTTCTACCCCGACTTAGTCCGGCCCGATGATCCCGCCTCGGGCTTTCAGCTCACGGTGTATTCGCCGCGCTTCTCGACCGGATATTTCCCGCAACGCAACCGCTTCACGGTGCTGGTGGAGACTCATTCCTGGAAGGACTACGCGACGCGCGTGCGCGTGACCCGCAATACCATCGTGGCGCTCGCCGAGCTGCTCGCCGCGCACGGCGACGCCTGGCGCGCGGCGACGCGCGCGGCGGATGCGCAGGCGATGCGCCTCGGCGGCACGGACGTGGTGCTCGACTACGGCTGCGAGTGGCACGAGCCGGGAGGCGGTGGGCGGCCGCACGCGAGCGGCGCGGGCGGCGGCGAGCTCATCGACTTTCCCGGCTACGCCTACCGGCGCGAGCTCTCGCCCATCTCCGGCGCGCCGGTCACCGTCTACGAGCCGACGGTGAAACAGACCTGGCGCGTCCCGTTGCGCGATCGGGTGACGCCGACCTTGGTGGTTCAGGCGCCGCTCGGCGGCTACGTCGTCCCGGTGGCGTGGGCGGCGGAGGTCGGCGAGCGCCTGGCGCTGCACGGCCTCGCCTTCGCAGCGGTGCACACCGCGAGCGACGGCGTGCGGGTGGAAGCGTTTCGCGCCACGCGCACGCAGTTCGCCGCCGGCCCCTTCGAAGGCCGTATGTGCCTCACGCTCGAGGGTCGCTGGCAGCGTGAGACCCGCAACATCCGCGCCGGTGCGCTGTTCGTGCCGATCGCGCAGCCCGGTGCGCGCCTCGTCATGCATCTGCTCGAGCCGCAGGCGCCCGACTCGCTGTCGGCCTGGGGCTTCTTCAACGCCTGCTACGAGCAGAAGGAGTACCTCGAGCCGTACGTCGCCGAGCAGATCGCGCGCGAGATGCTGGCGCAGAGCGCAGAGCTGCAAGTGGAGTTCGCGCGCCGACTCGAGCAAGAGCCCGCGTTCGCCGCGAGCCCCCAGGCGCGGCTCGACTTCTTCCTGCGCCGCCATGCGTCCTGGGACGAGCAGTACAACCTCAATCCCATTCTGCGCGTGGATGAGCTGCTGGCCCCGGCGGCCCACGAATAGAGCGCCTTACCGCACAACCGCCCGCGCGTTGCGTGAGTTAATATTGCCGGCATGGCACTCACGCCCTTCCACGTCGCGCTGCAGGTGCGGGACATCGATGAGGCGCGACGCTTCTATAAGGAGGCGCTCGGCTGCGCCGAGGGCCGCAGCTCGCGCGACTGGGTCGATTTCAACCTGTACGGACACCAGCTCGTCTGTCATCTGAACCCGCAGCTGGGTCGCGGCGGGCGTATCGCCTCCCACTACAACCCCGTCGACGGGCACGGCGTACCGGTGCCGCACTGTGGCGTCGTGCTCGAGCCTGACAATTGGGCGGAGCTGGCCGCACGCCTCAAGCGCCATCAGGTCGAATGGGTGATCGAGCCCTGCACGCGCTTCAAGGGCGCAACGGGCGAGCAGTCGACGCTCTTCATCTTCGACCCGTCCGGCAACGCGCTCGAGTTCAAGTCGTTCAGGGACATCCCCGGACAGTTGTTCGCCACCTAGAACGGGTAATTGATGCCGGTGAACACCGCCGCGCCTTCGCTGCCATAGCCGACATCGACGTAACCTACGACGAACGGCTTGGCGATGCCGCGGAATCCTACTCCGCCGACGGTGTGGATATGCGACAGCGGAAAGGTGTCGGCATAGGAGAATACACGGCCGGCATCGACGAACGGTGTCACCTCGACGTCCACCCGCGTCGAGACCGCATCGAACGAAAGCACGTTGTGCCGCAGCTCGACGCTGGTTGAATAGCTGTCCCGGTCGGTGAACCGACCGGCCCCAAAACCGCGCAGCGGCTGTTCGCCCCCAACGTCACTGTTTTCGCCGCCCAGGGTGCTCAGCGCCCAGAAGGGGGCATTGTGGTCGCTGATCAGGTAGCGCAGCGCGACGTGTGCGGCCAACACGGTGTCGTGAAACACCGGCCAGAACCCGCGCCCGTCCAGGCCCGCCTCCTTGTAGAGCTGATCGTTGAAGAGCGCGTCACTGAGCGCCACACCACTGTATGCAATCCACTGCATGCCGTGACTCGGGACGGTCAGATCATCACGCGTGTCGTAGATCAGTGACAGCCGGTTGAGAAACTCGCGGCCGGTGCCGAGCGCCGCATTCCCGAACAGCTGCTGGATCGAGTAGATCCCGGGCAGTGTGCCCGGCAGCACATCGACCTGGCGCGCGCGCAGCGTGTATGCCAGCTGCCAGATGTGCGAGATATTCCAGCCCGCCTGCACGCGTCCGAGCTCCTGGCGCGCCGTGTAGTTGCTCTGATCCGACTCGGGCGTGTGGTTGCCGATGCCGTAGAAGCGCGGCGTGCCGTCGGTGCCCGCGATCACGCTCGCGTTGAAGGACCACACGTCGCGTCGTGCACGCCCGATCTGATACTCCAGGTCAATTTCGCGCTCGACGCGCTCGTTGACGCCGCCCACGATCGACCATTGCTCATCGTCTGAAGGGTACTCGTACAGGCGTGCGTGCATGCCGTAGCCGAAGTAGGTGTTGTGCAACACATCGGGCGCGATGATACGGTCGATCTCGCGCTGTGCGTCCGTGCTCAGCCACACCGGCAGCAGTCCGACCGTGGTTCCACCATTGGGGTCGGTGGCTATCTCGGGCACCGGGAGGAACGGTGCAGTCGAGGGGTTGAGCCAGCGCGCCAGGCCGGTCGGCGACGGCGGCGGCGGTCCCGCGGGTGGCGTCGGCCCCGTGGGCAGCTGCGTGCCCGGCGGTACCGGTACCGGCTGCTGCGGCACGCTGCTCGGCACCTGCGCGAGGAGTCGCGCGCACGGTAGCAACAGCAGCACCGCGGTGAGAAGCGTACGCATGGTCGCGGATGTGCTTACGACCGGCGGCCGAAGCGCTTCACGGCAGGAACTCTGCCATGCACTCCAACAGCCGCGCCATGTCGCCCGCACTGATCTCGCCCATGTGGGCGATGCGAAAGATGCTGTCCGCGAGCCCGCCCTGACCCGCGTAGATCACGAAGCCGGCGTTCTTCAGCGCATCGTGCAGCCCCTGATAATGGACACCGGCGGGCAAGCGGTAGGAACGCAGCACGACCGAAGAATCCTCCGGCGGCAACAGCGCCGCAACGCCGAGCGCCGCCAGGCCGACGCGCACCTGCTCGGCGAGCGCGGCATAACGCCGGTAGCGCGCCGGGCGACCGCCCTGCTCGGCGAACTCACGCAGACCTTCGGCCAGGGCGTAGCACGCCTGCACCGCAGGGGTGAAGGGCGTATTGCGCTCATCCTGCAGGCGCGCGAGCCGCGCGAGGTCCAGGTAATAGCTGCGGCTCGCGCCTTTGCCGACAGCGCCGCGCCGCGCAAGCACGAATGCCACGCCGGGCACGCCGTGCAGGCACTTGTTGGCCGTGGCCGCCAGTGCCACCAGGCTCTCGTGCTGAACGTCGATCTCCTCGGCGCCGAAGCTGCTCACCGCATCCACCAGCAGCCCCACGCCGTGGGAACGGCACAGCTCGCTCAAGGGTGCCAACGGATTCAGCCGTCCGGTCGTGGTCTCGTGATGCACCACCGCCAGGTGCGTGAAGCGGGTGCCGGCGCTGCCCGCGGTCAGCCGCCGCTCGAGCCCGGCGAGGTCGAGCGCCTGCAGCCAGTCGCCCGGCAGCCGCTCGTGCGGGATACGAAAGCGCGCGCAGATCTGCGCCATGCGCTCGCCGTACACGCCGTTCTCCGCGATCAGCACCGCACCGGCTTCGGGAACCAGTGACGTCAGCATGCTCTCGACGGCTGCGGTGCCCGAGCCGGTGAGGAGCACCGCGCTCCATGCGGCCGCATCGCACTGGTACGCCGCCAGCAGCCCGCTGCGCAGCTCGTCCTGCAGATCGAAAAACTCGCTCTCGCGGTGGCACAGGTCAGGTCCGAGGAGACTGCTGCGCACGCGGGCGCTGAGCGTCACGGGGCCGGGATTGAGCAGGATCACGGCGCGCGACCCCCGCCGATGTGCTGCATGAAACGCTCCTTCACCGCGCTCGGACCGAGCGCCGGACGCGGCAGGTCCTGCGGTACACCCGGCTGCGTCCGCAGGCAGGCGAAGCGCGGCCCCGGCAGGGGCGCAGCGCCGAGCCACTCGGCGACTTGCGCCAGGTCCTGCGTCTCCAGCACCGCGCCATAGCCACAGGCCGCGGCGATGCCGGCGAACGAGACGCAGGGCGACACCGTCGCCTGGCCGCCGGTCGATTCGTGCATGCCGTTGTCGAGCAGCAGATGCCACAGGTTGGCCGGCGCATAGGCCCCTACCGTGGCCATGGTGCCCATGCGCATGAGCGCCGCGCCGTCGCCGTCGAGCGCGACGACCTTGAGGTCGGGGCGGCTGAGCGCCAGGCCCAAAGCGAGCGCGCCGACGCACCCCATCGAGCCGACCATGTAGAACTGGTTGGCCCTATCCTCGAGCGCGCACAGCTCGCGCCCGCAAAACCCCGTCGAGGCCAGCACCACGGTGCCGCGCCCGACCGTATGCGCGAGCACGGTGCGCAGCGCTGCCGCGCGCGTGGCGCGAGTGCCGGTGTCGCCGGGCGGCGCGCGCCGCGGCAAGACGCTGGCCCGGGGAGCGCACGGGCCCGCAGCCGCGCGCAGCGCAAAGGGAGCTACGAGTCCCTTAGGCATCACCAGCGCATACGGCCGCCCGCTGGCATCCATATGGCGCACGGCGCGATCGAGCGCCGGCCCGACCTGCGCGGCCTCGCCCGGAAACAGCTCCCACGGAATCTCCATGAGCGTCAGCAGCTGCGGCGTCACCGGCCCCATGAGGCCGTGCTGCGGCTCGTCGGGCACGCCGGGCTGGCCGCGCCAGGTGACGATCAGCAGCTGCGGCAGACGGAACGGCCAGGTGAGCGAGGTGAGCGGACTCACGGCGTTGCCGAGACCGGAGTTCTGCATCATGGCGATCCCGCGGTGCCCCGTGCCCGGGCCGCCGCCGAGCGTCACGCCCGCGATGAGCGCGACCGCATCGCCCTCGTTGGCCATCGACAGGTAGCGCAGCGTGCGCTCCTGCAGGACGTAGTTGATGAACGGCGTGAGGTAGGAGCACGGCACACCGGCATACCAGAGAAAACCCCGCTCGCGCGCGGCGCCGACGAACTGCTGCGCCTCGATCATCGCGCCGGACCGTCGGCTCCGCCCGCGCCGCTGCCGTAGGCATCCTGGCCGTGCGCGAAATCGACCGCATCGCGGAATTCCTCGAGGTCGTTGACACCGCGCCAGTGCCCGTGCACGTACAGCACCTCAACCAGGGCGCCGTCGGCAACCAGCGCGTTGAGCAGCGCCGGCACGTCGAGCTCAGAGAAATCGGCACGCGCGGCCAGTTGCGCCATGAGGCGCTTGAGGCGCTCGACGCCGCTGCGTCGCACGTACAGCATGCCGATCCAGCGTCCCTGCGCGGCGGGCTCTGGCGCACCGCCGCGGCTGGCGATGCGCTGCAGCCGCACTTCCGTGCCGAACAGGCCGCGATCATCGGGTCGCGAGCAGAAGGCGAAGTCGCGCACCGTGCTGTTGATCCCGGCGCTCGCGGAGGAATCGACCACCACGGCGAAATCGGCCTGGCAGTCGAGCAGATCGCGCAGCACGTAGCGGCGGAACAGCAGGTCGCCGTAGCAGATAACCGTATCGGCTACCAGGGTATCGAGCGCACAGGCGAGCGTCACGAGCTCATCGCTGTCGGCGAAGCGCTCGTTGACCAGCAGGCGGACTGCGGTTGAGTCGATGACCTCGGCGCAGTAGCCGCCGATCACGGTCACATCGTTGATACCTTCGCGCTTGAACGCGTCCAGCAGCCAGCGCAGCAGCGGCTTGCCGGCGATCGGCAGCATGATTTTTGGGCGATCGGTCGTGAGGGCCTCCACGCCCTTGCCGCGGCCGGCCGCCAGCACCACGGCCGCGCGCGGCGGCGCGCTGCCGCGCAGATAGAGCTCCTCCGCGGCGGCATACTCCTCGGCATCCTGCAGGCGGAAGATCTCGCCCACCGGCACGAGGCGGTCCTCGACGTTGACCAGAGTCTCGCTGCGCTGCACTTCCTTCGCCAGCGCCTGCATGGCCGCGATAGCTGCGCGCACCATGTGGTTCGCCCAGATGACGACGCTCACGCCCGCCTGGCGGAACACCTCGGTCGGCGTGCTGTAGTAGCGGGTGGGCACGATCACCAGCGGCGCGCGCTGCCCCCATTCGCGCGCGAAGGTAACGATCTCGTCGGCCTTGGGCTGCGCGCTGTGGATCAGGATCGCATCGGCACCGGCGCGGCGGTAAGCCTCGGCGCGCTGCAGCGCCTCCTGCATCCCCCAGCCGGCGATCAGTGCCTCGACACGCGCCACGATGCAGAAGTCCGCGTCACGCTGCGTGTCCTTGCCGGCGGCGATCTTGCCGGCGAACTCCTCGACATCCGCGAGCGGCTGGCGCGCGCCGTGCAGGAAGCTGTTGGTCTTGGGGAACTGCTTGTCCTCGATGCACACACCGGCCACGCCGCGCTGCTCGAGCTTGCGCACCAGGCGGCGCAGGTTGTTGAAATTGCCGTAGCCGGTGTCACCGTCCAGCAGGATCGGCAGATCGCTCGCGTCGACCATGAACTCGAGCATGTCGACCACCTGGGTCCAGCTCGCTTCATTGTTGTCGCGCACACCGAACTGCGCCGAGATCGCCAGCCCCGACGCCCAGATGCCCTTGAAGCCGGACTCGCGCACGATGCGCGCCGAAAGTCCGTTGTGCGCCTCGAGCAGGAACTCGAGCTGCGGACTGGTGAGCATCGCACGCAGCCGCGCGCTGCGCGTCGCCACGGCGCTGCCCGCCGACGCTGCGCGGCGCTCAGGCGGCGGAGCAGTGGGCGAGTCGTTCATGGCGCAGACTGCCAGCGCTCACAGCCGCGGCAGGATCTGCGCGCCGGCGCGCTGCAGGTCGGCCGGAAAATCGATCTCGATCCACGGCGCACCGCTGATGTCGGCGACCTCGAACGTCTCGCCGGCTTCGTGCAGCAGGTCGCGCACCGCTTCCTCGTGCGGCAGGTGCGCGCGTGCGCTGGCCACGTAGTCGCCGACGATGGCGGCCAGGCGCCGGGCGCCCGCCTCGCTGAAGCGGAAAAATCCCACCGACTCGCCGATGGTGTCGTAATTGAGGTCGGGGGCAAGCTGCTTGCGCAGCTCGATCGGCACGCCGCCGCGCACGCACACTTTCACCGGCTCATCCCCGGGCTCGAAGCCGCGATCGATCAGCAGCCGATTGACCGGCGGCGGCCCGGCCACCAGCGCACTCATGATGCGTTCGTGGTAGAGCACGTCGGCGTCCATGACCAGCACATCGCCGCCGCGCGTCAGCGCCTCCGCCGCGGTGTGCAGCGTCAGCACGCTGCCGAGCTCGAAGCGCGGGTTCAGCACGATCTGCGGGCGCGGCAGGTCGGGCCAGTGCGCCAGTTGCGCCTCGACCAGCTCGTGGCGGAACCCGAGCGCCAGCACCACCTCGCGGACGCCGGCGCGCGCCAGCAGGCGCAGATGCCGCTCGAGGAGCGTGCGGCCGCCGAACTCGAGCAGGCATTTGGGCAGCTCGGCATGGGTCGGCTGCTGCAGACGTAGACCGCGACCCGCGGCAAGCAAAATGGCGCGCATGTGGATGCTTGGGCATGGGAAGACCACGAATAGTACAAAATTGCAGCCGGTGGCGCGCCACCACCTGCGGCCACGCCGGTCAGGGCGAGCCGCTGACGCGCACCGCCAGCTCGCGCCGGCGGAAGGCCCGCTCCGCGGCGTGCAGATAGATGAGGCCGGGAATGCCGAGCAGCAGCTCACGCACGCGCTTGGCGAGCGACAACGCCAGCGCCACGTCGGGTCGCAGGCCGGCGAGTGGCGCGAGCAGCAGATAGCCGCCCTCCTGCACGCCGAGCGAGCCGGGTATGGCGAACGCGGCGGCGCGGATGGCCTGACCGAGACTCTCGAGCAGCAGCGCATCGCTCCAGCTGACCGTCGACCCGAGCAGGCGCAGGATCAGCCACACCTCGCCGGTGCCGACGATCCAGCCGAGCAGGCACAGCGCAAAGCTCCACCACACTCGCGCCCGCCGCTGGTAGGCCTGGCGCAGCGCGCAGTCGATGCCCTCGGCGTGCCGCTGCAGCTGCGACCAGTCACGCGCCGGCGCAAAGCGCGCGGCGAGGCGGGCCACCCGCGCGAACAGACCGCGCCGCTGCACCAGATAAAACGCCGCCGGGCACAGGGCGAGCGCCACAGCAGCGAGCAGCAGCGCCGACCAGGAAGCGGCCGCGGGCAAGCGTGCCGCGCGCCCGCCAATGAGTGCCACGCCCATGAGAGCGAACACCAGCTGCGCAAAGCTCTGCAGCGTCGTGCTGACGGTGATGGCCGCAATCGCCTCGGCGGCCGCCGTGCCTCGCTGCATCAGCTGCCGGATCATCAGCAGTGGTCCGCCGATCTGTCCCGCCGGCATCAGACTGTTGGCGGATTCACCGATCCAGCGAACCAGCACCGCATCGCGCAGCGTGCCGCGGTGCGCGCCGACCTCGAGCACGCGGATGGCGCCGGCATCGAGCACCAGCGGCAGCAGGTGAAACAGCGTCACGCCGATCAGGCCCCAGCCGGCGAGCGCGAGCACCGCCAGGATCGCCGGCAGGTCGTGCGACACCAGCACGACGATGAACAGCAGCGCCCCCGCCCCCAGCAGCCACCACGCCGCGCGCGACACGCTCTACCTCGCGCCGGCGGCTCGCCCGGCCCGGCGACTGCCAAACACCTGGCGAAAGCCGAAGTAG
>Ga0070761_10002661_pt1 | contig 10900 bp, 14 predicted proteins | sample HubBroMetageREF1_FD_66724 | JGI IMG/M metagenome (GOLD analysis project Ga0070761, IMG submission 66724) | Reference soil microbial communities from the Hubbard Brook experimental Forest, New Hampshire, USA - Hubbard Brook CCASE Soil... | ecosystem: Environmental > Terrestrial > Soil >...
AAACAGTAGTAGCAGGGAAAGGCTGATCTGCCACCCGGGCGGCGTCCGAAGCGAGATGCGCAGAGCCATCAGGACTGGCGAGAAGAACGGAATCTCTGAAAGCACGACGGAAATCGTGGAACTGGGATCGTTGAGGATGACGCCATATATCACCATGCAGAACACCAGCGGTGCCATGGCCAGCCATTGCAATTGCTGGGCATCCTGCTCGTTCGAGGTAGCCGCTCCGATCGCGGCAAACAACGAAGAATACAGAAAATATCCGCCCAGGAAATAGACTGTCGCGTAGAGGACTAACGAAAGCGGAACATGGACCCCTGCCATAGGCGATCCCCGACCCACGCTCGTTGCGGCCAGCGCGTCATAGGAGAAAAGTAGCGCGATGGAAATCATCCAGATCGCGAACTGGGTGAAGGCGACCGCTGCCACGCCCAGGATTTTCCCACAGAGGAGTTCCCAAGGGCGGACCACGGAGATCAGGACCTCCATGGTTCGTGTGGTCTTTTCCTCGAGGACCGAACGCATCGTAATGATGCCGTACGTAAGGAGCGCCGTATACAGCAGCACTACCAAAGCGATCGCGATCCCAATACTCTGTCCTTTTTCTTCCGCTTCGCCGGTCTCGTTCACCTTGAGGAGCTTGAGGTCTGGACCGCGGAGGATTTCCTTGCTGTCGACCAAATGGACGCCGCGCTCGCTGAGCCGTTCAGAAATGACTGCCTGATCGACAGCTCTCGAGAGCGGACCATCGGGACTGAAATTGCCGGGATTCTGCATATGCAGCTCGAACGATTGGCTGAGGTCCTGAGGAATCCACAGGTACGCATCGAGCTTCTCGGCATTGATCTGTGCGCGCAGGTTCTGCTGAACGGCGTCCGGCGCCGCGGGGCGGACAATCGTCTCTACGACTGTGAATTCGGGCTGTCCGTTGTCGAGCGTGGCATCCAAACAGCTCCTAACGGATTCCGCGAGCGTCCCGGAATTGTCCACGATCGCGATGCGCGTGCTTTGGGTGGGCTTGTGGTTTACCAAGAAGATGATCAACAAACAGAACGCAGCGCCGAGCACCGGCACAATGATCGTTCCGATGATGAAGCCCTTGCTTTTGACTCGGGTCAAGTACTCCCGCTTCACGATAAGCCAAACCTTACGCATCGGCTGTCCTATCAATAAGGATTTCATTCAGCGCTGGTTCAAGAAGCTCGCACCGCGTGATGCGCAGCTCCGCTTGCAACGTGGCCTGTAGGATTTCGTGCGGGTTTGGCGCAAACACTTCCGTCCTCACGTGCAATCGACCAGGCACTGTGCGCACCTTTCGAGAGCGATACGACATTCCTGGGATTCACGTCCCTCGCGTGGTGCCGGATTCTCTGTACATTCCGGCACGCAAACCTTGGGTTTGCGCATCGTACGCTGCTCCAGCCCGGTACGCAACGAATTCGGTCACCAAGCCGCGTTACATTCCTCCACTTGCGGACCTTCCGCTGTCGTTTCCTCCCAACCGACATATGGTGAGACGAAACCCCATGCACTTCTTCAATCCATTTGGTGCGGCCCATCAGTCCCAAGAAGCTGCTTCGTTTCCGGAGGTTACTGCAAACGAAATCGAAGCTCGTCACGCTAACCCCAGATATTCGCTCGGCAATTGGGCCGCGCGCTCACCCGACCGTCCCTTACGCATGAATTCTTGGCCTGGCTTTATGAGCTTCGGCTGTTGCGGCTCGCCATCCGGCGATTTCCTTGGTCGAGGCACGAGAGTAAGCGGAAGGACGAGAGGGCTCGGCAAATTACGGTGACGATCGGTTCTCTGGACTGGATTATCTCGCAGAGCCTGCCGTACGTTTGCGACCCCTTGCTGGCCCACAGGGCAACGGTATCCAAGAAAAGCGATCCCGACGTCGCTAGAGCTGAACGCACAGCAATTTCATTGTGTCCCCGGCAAGAGAAGCATACGATGCGGAAGCTAGGGATCTCGATCGGAAATTCCGGTTGATTGGTGTTGGTCGCAACTGAACCAAGTAGGGGGAGTAGCAACATGGCAGCATCGCAGCCTGAGAATCGGCTCGTCGGATCGGTGATTAGGCTCTGGAGTAGTTCGATGTTTTCCGTGATTCTGTGCGTTTGCTCGGGCGTCTGCGCGCAGGCTCAAGATGCTCATACGAACAACACCAACGAATCCTGGACAACCACGACGCAAGCTTCCGTAGACAACACGGGCCCAACGCGGACGACGGAGAGCCACTCGAGGTCGGGCAACCGGAGTGTGGATAAACAGATTGTGGAAGTGCTCGGGAGCAACGGCCAGTACCTGCGCAATTTCGAAACCGAAAAGGAAACAGTTTTCGTAAATGCCACCACAACCCGCACGGTGGTGCGGACCTACATTTGGGATGTGGATGGACGAAGGAATCTAGAGCAGGTAACGGAAGAAGAAGCACGAAGCTCAGCAGATGGCGATGTTCAGGTTATACGCACGACCTCGAATTCCGATGGGAACGGAAATCTCCAGGTTGTGCAACGCGAGGTCGCGGACACGAGAGGGACAAGCCCGGACGTGCACGAGACGAAAACCACGATCTACCGGCCCGACGGTAACGGCGCTTTGAAGCCATCCCTGCAGACACAAGAGTTGCAAAAGCGCAGTGCTGACCACACGATCGAAGTGAAGAAGACATTGTTACAGCCGGATTCCAGCGGCAACTGGGAGGTCGGCGAGGTAAAAGAAAGCACAATCAAGGAAGACAACAAGATTCGAACCACAGAAGAAAGCATTTCGCGCCGCGATTTGGAGGGCAGAGTTTCAGAAGTCTCACGCACCGTTGGGAAGGAGACAGAAACCACGTCCGGCGAAAAAAGCACCACGGTCGAGACATACTATACGAATACGCCTGGGGTAGCTCCCGACGGCAGCCTGCATCTGAACTGGCAAGTGACCACCGTCCAGCAAAAGGATTCGGATGGAAAAACAACCGATCAGCAAGGCAAGCAGCCCGACCCGGATGACCCGAACGGCAACCTGCAAGTAAGTACAAGAACCAAATATATCGTGCTGTATGCTGCCTCCGGTGCACAGGAGACAAGAACCACTCAAACGCGCGACATCAACGGCAGCTTCAAGGTGGTCTCCGTAGAGACGCAGAAATCAAACCAGACTCCCGCCGAGCAAGTACAGACAACACCCTCAGAAAAACCCAGATAGTGCGCAAAGTTTGTTCCCAGCGTTCCGGTAGGCAGTCAAGTCCCGCCTTCTATCGCGCAGGGGAATATGACGCTTCCGCCCAAATTAGGTTCGAAGACTTCGGGCTGGAAAGGTCTGGTCGATCAGGGATCAACCGCCTGGATGCAGGCCGCGGACAGGAAGACGATCGCGAGAACGGCGGGCCAGATGATCGCGTTTTTCAAGGATCTTGGTCGGCATCATACCTCAACGCGGGAATGCACTCCCGTAATCCATCTGCGCGGAACAGCACATTCGTTTTTCGAGATCAGCATCACCAGCGGTGCGACAAATCACGCAAAGACGCTCAACCGGATCCCGCTGCGACGAGTAGCGATTCCATGCAGCAGGAGGAAGACGAAGCTCATGCCCGGTCGTAGTTTCAGGTTATCGGATTGACCTTGATTTGACCTCTATGGCCAGGTCCGATCGTCCCCTGCGGCAACCCTGCCGCGATTTCGCTAGGGCGCGTTCGGCTGGAAAAAACATTGCATCCAGTTCGAGAGAAGCGTACGATGCGCGAAACTTAGGTCCGCATTTCCGAATAAATACAGCATCGTTTATCAGCGGGAGTAACTCATGTCCAAGGAACGTCGTGTTGCCCCTCGGAAGGTTTACACAGCGCCTGTTCGATTTCGAGTGCGTAGGGATGTCTTTGCGCCGGCGCCGCTGCGGGGAGGTGCGCGCGGGGCGCAAACTGCTGCAACTCTTGCTCCCGATGTGCTCGAAGGCGAAACGGTCAATATCTCTCACCTGGGAATCTACTTCAAGTCTAGCGGGCACGTCGCTTTCGGTGAGGAACTCGAAATGTCCTTCAGGCTCCCTGGCGAACTGACCGGACGTAGTGCGGTGGACGTGCGGTGCAACGCCCGAGTAGTTCACGTGAATGCGAGCGTTGATCGCGAAGGCACTTCGGGAATCGGTGCAGCGATTAGTAACTTCGCGAAGAGTTCAACCTGAAACGGCTCGCGCGTTGTTCAATCTGATTTGCGGCAACGCGGCCTGGATTCTCATCAGCCCGTGATCGCACAGGGAGGCTTCCGGTTAAACCAACGCGTGAATACCGGTCACCCAGATGCGCCAGTGCCGCTGGCCCGGGAATTTGCTGGAATCGAGTCGCAGGCAGTGGCAATGACTTCGGTCGGCCGTCTCGGATTTCAAATTCGCTTGAAAACTTAAGATGGCACGCGTGGTGACCGCATCGGCTTCTTGCGGCAGGTTAACAGTCCGGCGGAGGGCGGAAAAGTTCTGGCAGAGATGGCAGGACAAGCGCGGTCAACGTGAGCAGCGGTGCGACCCGACAATTATTAACCCGCCAACCGCTGCAAGTGAAGCCATCGGTTGCCAGCCCGTTCGATCGTTGATGCGTTACTCGCTCCGCCCTGCTTCCGTTTCGACGTCCCGGTCATCGAGCCGGACGGGCGGACGTCCCGCCTGAGGAGTCGTAACCGATTGTGATCACAGCCGGGAGTCCCCTGTCTCCTAAGAGCCTCCGTTCGACTGTCGTCTTGGGACATGCTTTCCCGTAACCTCATAAGGATCAGTTCTTTGAATTCGGCATTTGGCTGGAGCCTAGATTGCATTCGATTTCGGAAGGCGGAAGCTCGCTTGATTGCTTCCGGAGATGGGGGCGAGTCTCATGTCTGGAATCCCTCTGCATGCACTAGGAGCAGCTATTCTGACGGCGCGGCTTCTCCAGTCCAGTGCGTCGCCGAGTTCTTCGCCCATCCAGGTGATCCTCGATTTCGCGACGACGTGTGTGCACCGCGCGGAAAGATAAACTGACTCACCGAGAATCCAGTGCCTAAGCTTCGGCCTGGTCTCTTGAACGCTGGAATTATACGCACCAATGAAATGCCCGCATTGCAACTTCGGCATATATGAAGGTTTCGTGGAAAGCCGGATTATCCAGCGGCCGATGGAAACTTCTGAAGATGGTACGTTTCTGGCCCATGCGGTTGCCTGGAACGTTGCCTACCAGCGATGCCCCGTGTGCCATGAATGCATAATCTTACTTAAACGTGTCACACCCTCGCATCAGCCGGTCTCGCTCATGGCATACCCGTCCTCATCCTCGAGGCCGATTCCGCCCCAGGTCGGGGACCCGTACCGTCAGGATTTCTCCGAAGCATGTAAGGTTCTCGCATGCAGCCCGAAGGCTAGTGCAGCTCTGAGTCGGCGGTGTTTGCAAACGATTCTTCGGGATAAGGCCGGAACAGTGAGCAAGGACCTCACCGACCAAATCGAAGAGGTGATCAATGCGACGAAGGTCCCGGTGCACGTTGCCGAGGACCTCCAGGCCGTGCGGAGCATCGGTAACTTCGCTGCCTATCCGATGAAGAGCACGACGACCGGAGTCATAACGGACGTTGAGCCGGGTGAAGCCGAATGGAATCTGGACGTTCTCGAATCTCTGTTTGACTTCTTCTTCGTGCAGCCTGCAGCCGCTGCCAAGCGAAAGGCCAATCTCAACAAGAAGCTTAAGGACGCTGGCAAGCGCGAGCTGCCCTAGCGTGCCACATCACGAGTAGAGGGAGTCTGTGAAAATACGCACAATTTGGTTGGCTGTCGGTTTCATCTTTCTCGCGGGTTGGGCAATCGTGAATCTGCGCGACGGAACTCACCTCGTGCTGTTCTGCTGCGCGATGGGACTGCTCGTATATCTGATTGAGAAGTTTGTGAAGGCGTGAGTTTACTTCTCGTCACCGTTCACCCATGCGCGCAACCGCAGGGATCGCTCTGCGTTGCTTCCGCCTGACCGGACGGAGCAACCGCCTGCGCATGCTCATCGGAGCGGATGGTCGAGTGCGGAGCGCGAGAGAATTGAGTGGTTCCGCTCCTGGGGTACCGGAGGCGCTAACGACAGTTCAAGAGCGGCGTTTTATCCTAATCTCACTGAACGGCGGACGTATTGATGCGGAAATGGATGTCGGAATCCAGTTCCGCCTGGCGCGCTAACAAGCTGTTCTTGGGCCAGAGCAGGCAACTTTCCAGGCAAGCTAATCGCGCTCAAGGTTGCCGAAGTCAATAGTGCCGATCGGGGTGCCGCGAGGGAAACGCGTCCATTCTAAAATCCGATCGATGCAACAAACGACCATGCCCCGTTCGCGGACTGAATATTTCCGACAACTTGGCCTCGGTCGTTGACACCATTCGCGCTGCCGCTAATTGCGCCGGGGATAAGAATCGGATTGAGTGAACTGGCCATGTACAAGAACGGGTGCTCGTGCCCTTCTGCATCAAAGTAGCCGCCCACGATTTGGCCGCCATTGTTAACTCCTCGAAGCGCAATCTCCGTACTGGGCGGGTTATCGAGGGGCGGCGTGAACACACCTACATTTTCCAAATAAACGAAGCCGTGTGTACCCTTGGGATCGGGGAAGTCTCCAACAACCTGGCCACTGTTGTTTATATCCTGAGCGCTGGTTTCAGTTGCGCCAGGATAAACTAGAGTCCCGTAGTTTCCAGCTTTGTAGAGAAAGCTGTGTTCGCCAGGTGCAGCATCCTGGTACACGCCTACGATTTCACCCCGGTCATTGATTCCATTCGGAATGGTTAGATTTCCCGCACCGGGATAGGTCAAGGGTGGGCTAAACGTGCCCCGATCGTAAGAGAAACCAGATGTGGCGGTTAGCGTGGTGAATAGTCCCACCATCTGGCCGAGATTGTTGATGCCAAGAATTTCCGTTGTAGTTGCGCCGGGATAATCCAACTGGCAAACAGACTCTCCCTGATATACAAAACCGTGGACACGATTTTGAGCGTCAGTGAATTGCCCTACCACCTGGCAGTCGTCGTTAATGTCGTTGGCAGACATGCGGATGGCTGCGGGTATCGCGAGCAGCTTAACGGTGATTAAGTTTAAGTTGGTCGGCACGCACTCCGCTCCGTTGTACGCAAAGTCAGCTGCGAGTCGCGGCAGTAATGACAGCGAAATTGTTCGCTAGTCTACCACGGTCCGTGGATTGCCCGCTTCCCAAGACATCCACCGGCGCTCTCCCGTTTGAAACCGCTGATTATCGAGCGTGCCGAGCAGTGTGACTCGTCCGTTCGGATCTCAGCTGCTCGCTGGCATGCCATATGGCCAAATTGGCGATCGTGGTGGCCAACGTGGCGTAGGAGCTGGAGCAAGTACCTATATCCTCGTTTTTGGCGCCTTTCCCCGGTCCCTATATGCCTAGATCCAGGTGTGCATTGCGCCGATGAGTGAACGTTTGATTTCAAATTGGATTAGATTCAAAAATTAAGAGTCGCTGAGTTTCGGGGTTACTCTTTAATACGTGAAGAGGGCCGCTTGCGACGGACCCTAACCTGTCCTCGCTTTCGTCCAGGCTTTTCTGAAAGTGACTTCAGTTTGACTTCCGCACGACATCTTGTTTCACGTCACTCGCAGGTGAGCGCTGCTGGCCGACGACGCAGAAGCTTCGCCGCTGCCTAAAAATCATTCTCTATCGATTTTCGTCCATGGAGATGACCAGACATCATCTTCGACTTTATCTTTGCTTAGCTTTTTCAATTGGCAGCGGATCCCTCGCCAGTCTCGTTCCATGTCGTCGAAACGATTCGTGGCCTGGATACACTACGGTGCAGCGCCGAATAGACGACGTGAACAAGGAAACAAGACTCGGGGAATACGATCTCAACCGATGGAAGAATCTTGAAGCGCGCCCACGAAGAACCGTCGGATGGCATCGCTGAGATATCTGCGAAGGCGCGCCGCTAGGATTCGAACCCAGCACCAACCGTCAACGAGATAGAGAGTCGCCGCGCGAACGGCTATAGAGGGACCTCGATCAACCTCGGCCCAGCACTCTCCAGTCCTTCTCTCATTGCTTTTGCGAATGCGTCGAGCGAGGTGACACGGCTCGCGGGCACTCCCATGCCCTTCGCCAGATGCACCCAGTCCAGAGCAGGATGGCCGATGTCGAATAGCTCCGCAGCGCGGGGCCCAGGTGAGCCGACGCCAAGGGCCGAAAATTCCCGCTGCAGCACCGCATAGGTATGATTGGCAAACACCACGGTCGTAACGTTCAGGCTTTCTCGTGCCATGGTCCACAGCGCTTGCGCGGTGTACATCGCACTTCCGTCCGCAGTTAGACACAACACCTGTCGCGCCGGGCAGGCGACGGCCGCGCCCACAGCGAGCGGCAGGGCGATCCCGATCGAGCCGCCAGTATTCCCGAGCCAATCGTGGGGAGGGGCTCCCGCCGTGGCCGCCATCAAGCCTCGCCCGGAAGTCATGGCTTCGTCAACCACGATCACATTTTCAGGCAGTAGCACTCCCACTGCAGTCGCCAAACCTTGCAGCGTAATCTCGCCGGTCGGCCTCGGCGCTCGCTCGGCTTTTTCATTCAGCGACTGTTTTGAGGATCGCGGCGAAAAATCCGCCGCCAGTGTCTCGAGCACACCAACATAATCTTCCCCTGGACTTGCCAGCGTGTGGATTTCACATTCCGGCGACGTCAGCACGCTGGTGTTGCCGGGGTAGGCAAAATAGGAGACCGGAGGTGCCGCACCCACCAGGATCAGCTGGGGAATTTCCCTTAGCAGCTCGATCGCTTGCTCCGGCATATAGGGAATCCGCTGCACTACAGGCATACCAGAGCCACGCTCGAGGCGTGTGACGGGATAGGGTGCAAACAATTTGGCACCGGTGGCGGTAGCGATGCGTCCCGCTGCTTTCAGCCCTTCGCCGTGAAGTGCATCCCCGGTGAGTAACAATGCGGTGGGCAAACCCGTCCGGAGCATGGACACCGCACGGCTAATGGATTCAGTTGAGGGTAGCTTCCTTTTCGGTACCGCGGGGATTTTGGCGACGGCCCCGCCATCACTCCAGGCAACATCAGCGGGAACAACTAGGGTGGCGATCTGTCCAGGAGCAGTGCGCGCAGCTACGATCGCTTCAGCGCCATCGCGCCCTATCTCGGACGCTCTGGACGATGTGCGCAACCATTTCGAATAGGGCCGCGCAATCGCTTCGATGTCGGAGGTAAGTGGTGCGTCATATCGCAGATGGTAGGTCGCATGCTGGCCAATAAGGTTGACGATTGGTACTTGCGCTCGGCTCGCATTGTGCAAATTCGCGACGCCGTTAGCCAGGCCCGGGCCGAGATGGAGCAGCGTACAGGATGGCTTTTCGGCCATGCGCGCGTAGCCATCCGCGGCTCCCGTCACCACGCCTTCGAAAAGGCCGAGCACACAACGCATCTCCGTCACGCGGTCGAGCGCGGCAACGAGATGCATTTCCGACGTGCCTGGGTTCGTGAAACAGGCGGTCACTTCTCCAGCAACCAGAGTGCGAATGAGACTTTCTGCGCCGTTCATATTATTGGCAGTGCACTCCGAGCAGGTCCTTTCCGGAAATCCGGCTAACGATGGTATCACTTTTCAAACAGGCTGCCGTTGTACGATTCAACAAAAGCATCGTCGGTTGGTTCGCCGGTGCCGCAGAAGTCCAAGCTCACGCTGTTTGGAGGGGAGCCGCTGATCCAGCATCTTCGAAACAGCCTCTGGGCCCCCGTCTACGCGAATCGTTTTTGATGTCCGTCGTTCCATGGAAGCCCGAGCGACTGAAGTGATCGTTGCAAAAGTGGCGTATCGCCAGTTGTTCGAGAGACTCAACGAGCGTCACACCGATCACAGAAATCGAAAGATCGAAATCCTGACCGGCGCGTGGATTGTGATGAGAGATTTCAGGACAACCCAGCGGGACTATGGAATCGATCATTGAGGCGTGGCAGGGAAAGGCTGTTAGGGAAACACCGCCAGAACCGATACCAGAACCAGACCCCGCGCCAGAAGTAGAACTGAAGCGCAAGGCGGCGCAGGGCTAGGAAGGGTCCTGCACTTTGCTACAGGCTCCTCAGCGTGTCATTTTTCTGCTCCTTGCGGCTTTTTCCACTCGGGGATTAAAGCCCGAAGACTCCCGCCACCTGTCCTCCGCCGATCCCTTGGTCCGCTTTGACCGCTAGACGTTCCTGCGTGTAGTCATCCATTTCCATCAGGGAGCCCGCAATCGCACTCGTCGCAGAAGGCATCGGAGACAAAATCCATCGACCAGCATACATTCGCCGCACCCGCCCTGCGACTTATGCGAAAAACAAGCCAGGATTAGTGGGGGCGATCAATACTTTTTCGAGGCCGAGGATTCTAAATTTGGACCAAAACCGCTGCTACGTCCAATGCACTTACCAGAAAACAAAAAACTTACTCGCACACGGATGTTACGGCTGTTACGGATGTCACGATACCAGTCACGTGGCGGCCACACCTGGAGAGGGGGAGGTGTGCGCGTGATCGAGATCGGATCGACGGCGATTCCGTTGAGCGGCAAAAAAGATCCGGACTTGCCGCATCTGGCACCGGCGGAATGGGCGCAGCTACGCGGTGCGCTCGGGGTGCTCGATAAATATCACGGCAGCACGGACGAGAAAACGTAGCACGCGCTCGCGCGGGCGCTGGCGAATCTGCTTTTTTGTTTTAGCGACACACCGACGGTCTTGCGCGCGTTAATCGGAAACTGACACTCATTGGTGGAGTCGAGGTGTGGCGCGGTGGTTTAGGCGCAGCCTATCGGTTGCCGGCCCTTTCGTCTGTCGGTGCCTCACTATTCCCACCATGCTTCCGTTTCCACACCCCGCTCATCGAACCGGACGTGCGGATTTGCCGCATCCGGCTCTCGGA
>Ga0070761_10002662_pt1 | contig 10899 bp, 9 predicted proteins | sample HubBroMetageREF1_FD_66724 | JGI IMG/M metagenome (GOLD analysis project Ga0070761, IMG submission 66724) | Reference soil microbial communities from the Hubbard Brook experimental Forest, New Hampshire, USA - Hubbard Brook CCASE Soil... | ecosystem: Environmental > Terrestrial > Soil > Temperate...
TACATCGCGCGCCTCACGCGCCAGACTTTGCGTCAAGCCGATGATCGCGCGCGCTTCGTGGCGCGGCAAATTTATCTCGCCTGCCAGAATTCCCTGACCGACGCCGCAGCCCGTGGCGAATCCCCGGCTTCTTCCAGCCCTGCGGATTTGCGCGCCTATGTGCAACGCGCTCTGGACAACAGCAACACGCTGAATTCCGTGATGGAATCCGCCATCGGCTACTCGCCGACCATCTACGAGATCAGCATCAGCGATCTCGACGGAATTGTGCTGGTCTCGACGGACGCCAGCCTGCGCGGCCAGAAAATCGCCCAGCGTCCCCCCGTTGATTCGCTCGTTCGCGGTGGCTTCTTCCAGCAGTTGCGCACCCTCTACGGGCCGCCACTGGTGTACGAAGATTCGCTACCTTTCAATATCAACGGGCCCTTTGGCGACATTCGCATCGGCCTTTCTTCGGCGTTAATCCGCAACGAGATTTCGCCCGGCCTGATATCCGCCGGCTATTACGCGCTGGCTTCTGTGTTGCTTTCCACTCTGCTGGCACTGATCGTCAGCCGCGCCTCTCTCGCTCCAATTGACCGCATCTCCGCTCAACTGGATCGCATATCCGCCGGCGAATTCGATCTCGAGCCGGTCGAACGCGGCGATGAACTCGGTGCGGTTAGCACCAAAATCATCGGAATCGGAAAGCAATTACGCGACGTGCGCGAAATTTTCAGCACCCTGCGCGAGAATCTCGACCAGGTGATGGGCGGACTGGAAGATGGCCTGCTGCTCTTCAACGCGCGCGGCAACGCCGTGCTGGTAAGCCCCTCGGTGGAAAAGTTTCTCGGCCAGCGGTCCGAAGTTTTGCGCGGGATGCGCGTCAGCAAAATTTTCCCTCCCGGCCATCCCGCGCGCGAAGCCCTTGGCATCCAAGGCGACGAAGTCGGCCACATCGAAAATGCCGAAATCACCCTCGCCGGCCTGCATGGCTCGCAACGCATCGGCCTCAGTGCCCAGGTGATTCGCGAGCACGGCATCGCCATGGGCGCGCTCATCACCTTGCGCGACGTCGAATCGCTCGAACGTATCGGGAACCAGCTGCAAGTTTCCGAACGCCTCGCCGCGCTCGGCCGCGTTACCGCTGGCGTCGCGCACGAAGTAAAAAACCCGCTGAATTCGATGCGCCTCTGGCTGGAAGTGCTGAAAGCCAACATGCCCGTCGAGCCCGAGCCGCAACAGGCCGTGAAAATGCTCGATAGCGAAATTGACCGCCTCGATCGCGCCGTGAAAACGTTCCTGAATTTCACCAAGCCGCTGGAAATCAAGCTGGAAGAAACGGATCTGCGCATCTTGCTCGACGACGTGCTGGAAGCCGCGCGCCCCACCATCGCCAAAGCCGGCGTCGAACTCCGCGTGGATCTGCCTTCGGAATTTCCGCATGTCTTAGTGGATGGCCAGCTGATTCATCAAGCCGTGCTCAATCTTCTGCTGAATGCGAGCGACTTCACCAGTCCCGGCGGCACGATCGCGCTCAGCCTGCGCCGCCTTGGCGATTTCGCCGTCATCGCCGTCGCTGATTCCGGCGCGGGAATTTCGCCCGAAAATCAAAAGAAAATTTTCCAACTGTTTTTTACAACCCGTCCCGGAGGTACCGGCATCGGACTGGCAAACACTTTTCGGTTTGTGCAGTTGCACAACGGTCGGATAGAATTTGAATCGGAGCCTGGACGCGGCACCACGTTTCGCCTGGAATTGCCGCTGGCGCGTTCCTTGGAAGCGCCAACAGGCAAGCATCGCGATTTCGGCCAGCCCTTTGCTGAAGAAAAAAGATAGAAGTTGGAATTTAGAACTTACTTGATCGTTAGAAATTAGAAGCTCAATGCCCAGCCGAAAAACAGGATCCGCATTGCTGGCAGCCTTTTTTCTTAGCGGGCTGTCTTTTGGCGTGGCGGGCTGCGCCCACAACACCGTGAAAGCCGCCGCGCCCGTGGCCGCCGCGCCCGCTCCCGCCTCGGCGGATTCCAAACCCATCACCAACATCGCGCCGGACACTGACGCTCTGCCTCCGGTCGAAACCGTGGCGCCTCCGCCGACTCCAGTTGCCACAGCCGCTGCTCCGCTGCCGGTCGAGTCAACGCACACCAAACCTCCGCCGCCTCCGCACCGCCCACCTGCCGAAGCTTCCTCGGACACGCAGGCCGAGCAGCCCGCGCGCACTCCGCCGCCCCAAATCTCGCCCCAGCTCTCGCCCGGCGATCAAGCCAGCCTGCGCCGCAGCACAGGCGAAGACGCAAACGTCGCGCAGAAAAATCTGCAGCAAGCCAACGGCAAAGTCCTGAACGCCGCGCAACGCGACTTACAGGAAAAAATTCGCAGCTTCCTGGCTCAATCCGATGAAGCCGGCAAAAGCGGCGACTGGTCCCGCGCCCAGACCCTGGCCCAAAAAGCCCGCCTCCTCTCCGTCGAACTCGTCGATTCGCTTTGATTGCGATTAGGCTTCGCGTTCAATTGAACCATCACGTAAGAGAACATGACCCCGCCGGGGGTGGTCTCGCCGGCATTAAGTCTAAGAGAATGAAATGCTCCGTCCAAGGCACAGCACATCGAGCTTCGATGTCCAAAGAATCCTGAGCCGGCTTCGATCATTGCGATGGGATGGACGAAGTTCACCGCTTACGCCGACCCCGCCGATGTTCGCCGTCTCACGCAGCTCGACCTTTCGCGCCTGACTCGCTGGCACTCCTGCCTGAATCAAAGCGACATGATCGCTGCTGCGTCGTCGCAGTACAGTGTCGAACATAATCGCGGGCGTGAAGATCGGACTCAGGCGACGTCGTCATCCCCGATCACCGAGATGCTCGGCCGCGACAGTTCCAGGATCGCGACCGGAAACATCCTCGATTACCGCGAAATAGTCGATAGCGACGGATCCCGATATGGTCGCGCAACGGTACGCGTCGGGAAGAGCATCCAAGGCGCGACGGATTGGTGGATGGGCGAAATTCGCGAAGTGCGGGTCAAACTGGGATCCAAACAAGAGTATGCGAACCTTCGGCGTCGAGCCGAAATAGTCTTCTTCGGTCGCTGGGATCGCTCAGACGATATGCGGCCCGACCCAGGCTACGGCTGCCCATTTATATTAGCGAACGAATCCAACCTGAATCTTATCCGCGCCGGAGCCGCCCGAGACTACGCCGCGACGGACGACGCAGAGTAGGTCCAAGTCCGTTTGCAGGAAACTCGCTTCCAATCGAACGATGACTTCAAATCTGTCCACCCGGCGCATGGGCGTCGCGCTCCACGGTCCTCGGCAATTTCCGCGCCGCAATTCCTGCTAATATGAATCGGTGAGTTCTTTCGACGTAATCATCGTTGGCGGCGGACTGGTCGGCGGCTCGATCGCGTTCCAGCTTGCGGCTGAAAAATTGCGCGTCGCTGTGCTCGATCGCAACGTGCCCGGCCGCGAAGCATCCTGGGCCGCTGCCGGGATGCTTTCGCCGGGGCCGGATTCATCGGAAGCTTCGGCGCTGGTTCCCCTCGCAAAAGAAAGCCTGCGTCTCTACCCTGAATTTATCGCAGCAATCGAACAAGCCTCCAACAAGTCCACGGATTTCACGCGCAACGGCACGTTCGAAATGTTCCGTGGCCCCGATGCCGAGAACGCGCGCGATAAAATGGTCGCCCAATTTCACCACCTGGGATTAGCCGCCGCAGCGATGTCACCAAACGAAGCTCGCAAGCACGAGCCATCGCTTGGCCCGCAGGCCGGCGCAATCGCCTGGCTGCCCGAAGAAGCAACGGTGGATCCACGCCGGCTCGTCGAAGCCGTGCTCGCAGCTGCAAAGCAACGAGGCACCGAGATTCGCGCCAACTGCCCGGTCGATGCACTACTCTACGAAGGCAACGCGTGCGTGGGAGTGCTTGCCGGCGGCGAGAAAATCGCAGCCCAGCAAGTCGTCGTCGCTGCCGGAAGTTTTTGCGGCACGATCTCAGACCGCGCACACGAAGTAGGCTCGCATCCGCAGCTGCGCCAGTATGCACCGGTGCATCCGGTCCGCGGACAAATGCTGGCGCTGCGCTCGCTAACCGTGCAGCTGAAAAAAGTTCTGCGCTCGCAGTACGGCTACCTCGTTCCACGACGCGATGGCCGCATCATCGCCGGCAGCACGCTCGAAGATGCCGGCTTCGTAAAACAAGTCACGCCGCAAGGAGTCCGACAGATCCTCGACGCCGCGCTCGAACTAGCACCAGCCCTGGTCGACGCGAAAATCGTGGAAGAATGGTCCGGCTTGCGCCCCGGCACGCCCGATCTTCTGCCCATCATCGGTCCCAGCGACATCGCAGGTCTATGGCTCGCCACGGGGCACTACCGCAACGGCATTCTGCTGGCCCCCGCCACCGCAATGATCATGCGCGATTGGATCGTCACGGGAAAATCGAATTTCAACGCGGAGAGGTTTTCGCCACTACGCTTCACCGCCGCAAAATCCCACGCGCAGGCGAATCGCGGCGCTTCCGGAGCTTAACGCAGCAAGAAATCTAAAAGGGATCGCGATTCCGCACGGGCTCGCGATTCGCCGGCCCCGCCAGCGCCGAAGCCTGCCCCGGTCCGCTAAACTGCACCTTATCCGCATCCAAATAGAGCGAACGGTCAATCACCGCTTCCACCGTCGACCCTCGCGGCATCTCCGCATCCGGCCCGCGCGTCAAGAGCACCGCCGCCAGACCCACCGCCGCTCCGGCTGCCGCGCCAATTCCTACTCCCTTCGCGCTCTGTGTAGCCAGTCCGCCGATACCCGCGCCAGCAGCAGTGGTTTTCGCTATCGTTCCGATGTCGTGCCCCTTCTCCGAATCTCCGATGATCTTTCCTTCGCTGTCCGTAGTCTCATTGCCGCCGGTCCCCGCATTGCTGGGAACGGCGTTCAGATTCACCATGTAAGCATTCGGCAAAATCATCGTCGTCAATTTGATCATCAATTCGCCGCGCCCTTTCACTCGCCCCGGTCGCTTCGATTCCGTGACTTCGCCGCTAACGTACGATCCCGCCGGGATCACCACTTTCCCGTCTATCATCACCGGAAACAAAGTCTCGAAATACACCGGGTCGCCCGGCCGCGCGCTGCGCGTGGATACCGCGTTGTGCAGCACCAGCGGAATATGCGTCCCCGCTGGCACCATAATCTTCGCAGTCGGTGCCACGGCCGGAACAGCCGACGCAAGGGCAGAACCCAGAGTAGCCGAAGCAGACGTGGCGCCATTCGCTGCCTGCGCAGCCGAATCCGTAGCCGCCGTCCCCGAACCCGACGATGGCGCCGGAGCAGCAACTGTTCCCGCACCAGATGCGCCGCCAGCTGGATCCTGTGTTTTCTGCTTTGCGGGCTGACTCGCAGGAGTAGGTGCGGACGTCGCAGGCGGCGGAGGCATCGGCCCAGCATCCTGAGCCACCGTAGGAAGCGCGAATCCGCCGGCGACCAGCAACAGCAGGGCCTGCAGCGCGTGAACTGGATTCTTCGTCATCGGACCCCTCTGCAACGCGGATCGGTAAGGGTTACGTAATAAGGATGCCTGCCCACGGCCAGCGAGATGTATCGAGGATAAACCTTCCCGGCTCCCCGCCGCCACGCTTTACTTGCCAGCCTGCTCGGCCGCAAACCGGCCGTGTACGACTAAGACACCGCAAAAACCGTCCGCCCGTGACACCCGATATAATAGCGCTTGAGGCCTCTCTTGGCGCCCCTCCACATAGCCCAGCTTCGTGTGCCGTCCTCTCTACGGCGCAAGACCCTGCTGATCATCGGTATGACCATGCTCGGCCTGGTCGGCGGCTTGTTCATGCTCTCGCGCATCGTGCTCATGCGCGGCTTCGCCAAGCTCGAGGAAGATTTCGCCGGCAGAGACATCGAGCGCGCTTCCAGCGCTCTAGCGAACGAACTGAACACGCTCGATCAGACCACCAGCGAATACGCTAGCTGGGATTTGACCTACGAATTCGCAAGAGGACAGCGCCCGAGTTACATCAAGACGGAGTTTCCCGTCTCCACCTTTCAGGAACTGAAAATCAGCTTCGTGGTCATCGTTGACGAGCAGGGCCGCAAACTCTTCTCCAAGGGCTTCGACCTAACTCGTGGTGGCGAAATGCCCGTTCCCGCCGGCCTGGATGATCATCTGAAACCCGGCTCGTTGCTCCTCAACTTAAACGATAAACACAGCAAAGTGGCAGGAATTCTCGATCTTCCCGGCGGACCGGCCCTGATCGATTCCCGGCCAATTCTCACAAGCGACGCCTCCGGGCCCATTGCCGGTACTATGATCATGGGCCACCTGCTCGACGCTGCTGAAATTAAACATTTGGGCGACCTAACGCTCATGCCCGTCGAGGCGCAGACACTCTCTTCAGCTACCCTGAGCCCGGATTTCAGCACCGCAGCCGCCGCCATCTCCAAAGGCGCCCCGAATTTCATACACCCGCTCGACAATCAATCGCTCGCGGCCTACCAGGTCGTGGAGGACATTTACGGCCGGCCCACCGTAATCATCCGCGTCCTCTTGCCCAGAACAATCTACGAGCAAGGCAACACCAGTCTGGTCCAGTTTCTGCTGCTGCTAGTCGCTGCAGGCTTCGTTTTCGGCGCGGTCACCCTCTACTTGCTCGAGCGCGTCGTCATCTCGCGCATCGCCAACCTCACCGAGAACATCACCGGAATCGGCGCCAGCGGCGATCTTTCCGCGCGTCTGGATGTCCCGGGCCAGGATGAACTGGCCTTCCTGGGCGTGGCGATCAACGGCATGCTCGAAGATCTCGAAAAATCTCAGATCGAGCGTCACGAAGGGCGCGCGCGTCTGGCGTTGATGATCGAGCGCATGCCCGCCGTCCTGTGGACCACCGACAAAGAGCTGCGCTACACCTCCAGCATGGGCGCCGGCCTGGATTCGCTGGGCGTGAAATCCGGCGGACTCACTGGCAAGACTCTTACCGAATACTTTGACACCAACGATCCCCAGCACCCTTCCATCAGCGCGCACTGGCGCGCTCTCGCTGGCGAATCACTCACCTACGAACTGCACTGGCAGAAACGGATCTTCGAATCACACGTGCGGCCGTTGCGCGGCACCGATGGCGAAATTATCGGCGTGATCGGCGTGGCGCTCGATATCACCGATCGTAAACAACTCGCGGACCAGCTGCGCCAATCGCAAAAGTTGCAGGCCGTAGGAGAACTAGCCGGCGGCGTCGCGCACGATTTCAACAATCTATTAATGGTGGTGAAGGGCCACGCCGAAATGCTGCTCGACCGCCTGCCTGCCGCCTCCGCCGATCGCCAAAGCCCGGCGCGCCAAAACGTCGAACAGATCCAGCAAGCCGCCGAGCGTGCCGCTGCACTGACTCGCCAATTGCTCGCCTTCAGCCGCATGCAGGTGCTTCAGCCGCGCGTTTTGGATTTGAACGAAGTTGTCGCCGGAATGATTCAGATGGTTTCGCGCGTCATCGGAGCGAATATCGAGCTGGCTTTTCTGCCCGGCTCCAACCTCGGCCGCGTAAAAGCCGACCCCAGCCAGATCGAGCAAGTCGCCCTGAACCTCGTAGTCAACGCGCGCGACGCCATGCCCGACGGCGGGCGCTTGACCATCGAAACTTCCAACGTGCACCTCGATCGCGATTACGCTACAGAGCACGCCGTCGTTGACCCTGGCCACTATGTGATGCTGACCGTGAGCGACACCGGCATCGGCATGGACGCCGCCACTCAAGCGCGCATCTTCGAGCCATTTTTCACCACGAAATCGCAAGGCCGCGGCACCGGCCTGGGCCTCGCCACTGTCTACGGAGTTGTGAAGCAAAGCGGCGGATACGTTTGGGTATACAGCGAAGTCGGCCATGGCACAACTTTCAAGGTGTACCTGCCGATGGTGCAAGCTCCAGCGGAAAAGAAAGCTCCGGAAAAGCCGGCGAGCGGCCACGAACCCGGCAGCGAAACCATACTGTTCGTCGAAGACGAACAAAGCGTGCGCGAACTCGTCACCGAATACCTCGCGGCTCGCGGCTATCAAGTCCTCGACGCAGCCGACGGCATGCAGGCCCTCGAAATCGCCGCCGCGCACAAAGGAAAAATTCAGCTCCTCATCACAGACGTCGTGATGCCCCGCTTGAGCGGCCGCGAGCTAGCCTCGCGCCTCGCCGCCACGCGTCCCGACCTGAAAGTCCTGTACATCTCCGGCTACACCGACGACAGCATCTTCCGCCACGGCGTGCTCCAGGGCGGCATGGCCTTCCTGCAGAAACCCTTCAACCTGAAAGCACTGGCCACTAAAATCCGCGAAATTCTCGAAGGCGTCCCTGTCACCCCGTAACGCCAACAAATTTCGCGGAAAACGACAGGCAAGCTGAGCTGTTGACTTTGTGAATCGCTCTGCAGGGCGATTCATCCTGAGCTAGCGGCTAGCGCTACGAGGGCGCTGTTGCGAGGGTTTTCTCTGCGAACTCTGCGTCTCGGCCGTAACTCTGTCTTTCGCGGCTCGAGCTGCCTTCCGGTTTTTCTCTATATCCTCATCCTCGGTGTGGATCCGCTGACTTAGGTGAGGATGACTGTCTGCCCGGTAAGATCAAACCGCTTGCGGCAGCGAATATTCCGGCAAGCCACCATGTCATCCATGCGCACCATGTAAGACCGCGCCTTCGCGAATTTCGCGCGATCGTCTTCATTCCCGCCCGGAGGTAGCGCGCCCTTTTTTGTCCGCGCCATCCAGCGCACCGGATACACACCCTCTTCCCGGCAATGCGGACACACCAGCGTCATCTGCTTCGTTTCGGGCTTCTCGTCGTAATATCTTTTTTCGTCCATGCGCTCTAGCCCGCCTGAGTTTTGAGTTGCGATTCGTCGAGATTCACAAATTGTATGCCCGCATCGCGCCAGCGCGGCAACCAATATTCCAAGGCCGCCAACACGTGCCCACGCTTCCCTTCCAACACGCGATGATCGCCATCGTGTAAAAGGACGATATCCCCGCCACGCGCCCTGCGCAAGCGTTGAATGACTGGATCAGGTGACTGCGTCCGCCAATCTCGCGCCGCCACATTCCACATCGCCACACCCGCACCGCCGCGTCGGCGCACAATCCCGTCCAGCAGCGGGCTGCGATAACCGAAGGGCGGCCGCATCCATCGCGGCGATTTTCCCGTCGCGGTAACGATCGCTTCATCACATCGGTCAAGTTCATCCGCAATTCGGCCCGACGACAAAAACGTAAGCGAAGGATGCGTCTCGGTATGATTACCGATCGCGTGCCCGCGCTCTACAATCTCCCGCGCCAAGCCAGGAAATGCCCGTACGCGCTGCCCAATCAGAAAAAATGTAGCCGTCACATTGTGCCGGTCGAGAAGCTCGAGCACTCTCGGCGTAACAGTCGGATTCGGCCCGTCATCAAAAGTAATGGCCATGCACGACGCATCATCGAATCGCCGCAAAGTGCGCCCAAAAAGCTGCGAGCCAGCCGCCACCGCTCCCCACGCAAACAGCCCGCCCGCCGCACACACCCCACCCGCCGCAAACCAAGCTGGATTGATCGTCATCCCGGCTCAAATCTTCGCACGCGCCCACCAAGTGCGCCAATAAATGTGAAAATGTAACCCGCAATCAAGCACGCGTTCCGTCGAGGTCCATATCGCTTGCGGCGGCTTGTGAATCGCGCTGCAGCGCGATTCATCCTGAGATCCCGCCCTGCTCGATCGAAGGGCTCGCCCGCGCAATCCGCACCACGCGAAAATCGCACCGCCGCCACCACTCGGTGGGATTTCGCCAATCCATTTGCTACGATGACCGCATTCGCAACCACAAAATGCCCACTCCACCAGCAGCACGCCAAAAAATCCCCCATTGGTTCGGCTGGCTAGCGCTCGTGTGGCTCGCAGTCTGGTTCGTCGCCTACTGGCATGCCTGGGGCCCCTCAAACTTTCTCCACCTCTGCGACATCGCCGTAATCCTCACCTGCATCGGCCTGTCGACCAGCAACGCGCTGCTGCTTTCCAGCCAAGCCGTCTCCTCCGTACTGATTGACCTGGTGTGGACCCTCGACGCAGCCGCCCGTTTGATATTCGGCCACCACCTCATCGGCGGGACCGAATATCTGTTCGACGCCACCATGCCGCTCTGGGCGCGTCTGCTCTCGCTCTTCCACATCGTCCTACCCTTCATCCTGCTGTGGTCGCTAAGCCGGCTTGGCTACGATCGCCGCGGCTGGAAACTGCAATCCGCCATCCTCCTGCCCGTCCTGATAGCCTCGCGCTTCGTCACTCCCGACCAAAATCTCAATTTCGCCGTAAAAGATCCCTTCCTCCATCGTTCCTACGGCCCCGCTCCCACGCACCTCTTCCTCACTTTCCTCTTCCTCGTCTTCGTGGTCTATTTCCCCACGCACTTGCTCTTCAGCCGCGTATTCCCGCCGCCACCTGGAGCCTCACCCGGCGAGCGGTAACAAAAACAAGCCATCAGGCGTATAACAAATAGCTGGAATTTCCGGACATATTGAGAGACCCATGAAAGCCACCGATTTCGAATTTCGCAATCGCTTCTGGATCTTCGGCTTAATCTTCGGCACGGGCTTCTGGCTCTACGCGCTGGACCACGTCAACAGCGTGCAATATCTGAGCAACGTCATCGTCGGCGAAAATTCCCCTCAGGCGGATCTGCTCGCGCGCTGCGCTCTCGCTTTCGCCGCGCTCCTGACGCTGCTCACCGCGCTCCTGCGCACCTGGGCTACGTCGTACCTGCGCTCCGACGTGATGCAAGACCACGACCTGCGCGGGCACTGTCCAGCATTTCTGTTGAAACCGAGTATAGGGGTGTCTCGCATGGTCGTTTCCTCAGGCATGCATTCGTTCCGCAGCCAGCAAGTAGCAGCCCAAGACTTGTTCACTAT
>Ga0070761_10002663_pt1 | contig 10899 bp, 10 predicted proteins | sample HubBroMetageREF1_FD_66724 | JGI IMG/M metagenome (GOLD analysis project Ga0070761, IMG submission 66724) | Reference soil microbial communities from the Hubbard Brook experimental Forest, New Hampshire, USA - Hubbard Brook CCASE Soil... | ecosystem: Environmental > Terrestrial > Soil >...
CCCCGGACGCGAGAAGAGTGTGCGCCCGCCCTCGCGATCGACGGCGCGAAGGGGTTGCCCGCCATCGAGGGATTCATCACGGCGCGCCTCTTTATGTTTCAACAAGTTTACCTCCACAAGGCGACGCGCTCTGCCGAATGGATGATCCGGACCATCCTGCGTCGGGCGGTGCAAGTGATGCGTGCGGGCGTGCGACTCCCTTCGACTCCCGCGGCCGTATCGACCGGGGCGCGTCGAGACAGCATCGCTTTGGGCGACTATCTCGACCTCGATGACGGGGTTCTTTGGGGGGCCATTCGCGCCTGGGAAGACGCGACCGACGAGCCGCTCGCCGACCTATCCAAACGGATTCGAGCGCGCGCCCTCTTCAAGACGATCGAATTGTTCGGAGAGCAGGCGGCGCCCGAGGGTCGTGCACAGGTTCTCGCCATCGCGCGCGACATTGCGCGGAGCCGGGGCTTCGAACCAGATACCCACGTCGGCATCGACATCGCCACCGACGAGCCGTTCGCGGGGGGGGAGGCCCCCTTCATGGTCGTCTATGCCAAGGGGCCAGCGCGTCCGTTGCACGAAGTGTCGTTTCTGCTCGGGCGTCTTGCCGGGCAGGTGCTCTCCCGCTCCCGGCTCGTCCTGGCCCCGGAGTTGCGGGACGCCGTGACCGATGCGCTCGGGCTTTGAGCAGGCCGCCGCGGCTCTCGCGGTCGCCGCATTCGGGTCGCTCCTCTCGAGGGCGTCTCTGGGGCAGGAGTCCTTCGAGCCCACGTACGGGCGCGTCTCGGGCGACGTGTGCTGGGTGGCCGGCGCCGGTGCCGCCGTCGCATCGCGAGGCGCACGAGCGGAAGGAGAGCTGCGACTCAGGTACCTGGATTCCGCGGGCGTGTTCGCGACCTACGAGGACTCGCTCCTCGCGAGAGCAAGCGCCGAACCGCGGCGCGTGATCTCCGGTGGGGCCGAGCTTCGGCCGCTCTTTCTGTACCGATGGCTGCGCGGGCTCGAGACGCAGCGAAGCCGTCTCGACTTGGCGATCGACTCGCTAGGCCTCGAGCTCGGGGCGTTCCTGGCGGCGCCTTCCACGGCCCCTTCCGACTTCCGACCCGGCTTCGAGCTCGGCCTCGGAATCGAATTTCCGTTCGAGACCGACGCTACCGGCCCTTGGGTCGGACTTCACGGCGGCGTGCGATGGGCCGACCAGCCCTCGGCACAGGGCTCCACCGGCGGCCCGGACGCTCGTGCGGCTTACCTGACCGTCACCTTGGCCTGGCACCAAGTCGTCCGTGCTCACATCGTCGAGCTCCACGACGAACGCCCGCAATAGCTCGAAGCCCGTCGAGCTATTGCGGGCTCCCGGCCGGGGCCCGGCGCCTCTTTGCCGGGCGTCAGGGGCCTGCGCCGCCGCGTTCAATCGCGGAGTGAAGCGCGTCTTCAACGGCGCGCCCGAGCGCGCAGTTGTTGGCTTGTCGCTGCATCGCGTCTCTCGTCTCCGGATCGGTCGAGGCACGCTCGCCAACCTGGATCACGCGGCCTAGGCCCGATCTTCGAAGGCGCAGCAGCTCTTTGCCGCTGCTCGTATCGAACAGGTAAACGCGGGTCGGGTGCGCCACGAGCTGCAAAGCCGCCTCCGTGATCGACCCCCCATCGGCCGAATCCACGGCGTCGGGGGCGTCCTCGTCGAGGGCCAACAAGAAAAACCTGGCTCTCTTGATGATTTCGACCGCCAACGGGATCTCGGCCCGCATCGCCTCGTCGTATTGCGCGGCGTAGACACGCAACCTCAGGGGGTCGTCGGCCTCTCCCACAGCCGAAGCCCATTCCGGCGAAAGGATCCTCGTCGCCCAGTAAGCTTGCCCGAGGTTCCAGGGCTGTTCGGCAAAAGCTCCGCCGTCGAGCTCGCCTCGGAGACCGCGCTCATTCGGCTCCCGGAGGAGACACGCGACGAAGGCATCCTTCTGACCAGCCACGGCGGCGCGCGCGACGCTCTCGGGACTCCGTGCGTCGGCCAGCCGGATTCGAAGGTAGAGGCCTGGCTGCGTGCGAAAGGCACCCGCCTGCGCCTCGGGGTCGACGTGGTCTCCCGCGTAGGCGGCCGCGGCCCGAACTGCGTCCTGCTCGATGCGCTGGCGAAACACGGACCACTGCACCCCAAGGGTGACCTGCACCGCGTTCTGTTTCGCCAGGAGCGCGCGCTTGTCCGCAGCCAGATCTTGTCGGCTCACGACGGTGTGCGCGACCAGCGAAACGACGACGGCACCGGCCGCCACGAGCCCCGCCTGCATCGTCCAACGCGAGCCTCGTCGCGACCGTTCTTCCCTCAGGCGAGCTATCGCGGGGAGGCCCCTGGGCCCCTTCTTCAACTCCGACATCGGCTCGCGATCAGGGACTTTCCCCCGTCAGTGGCCCGTCTTCGGGAGATTGTTCACCATGAAGCTGACGTTCGGGAAGCCTGCGAACGCGGCGGTCTGAAACACACTCTTGACGATCACGGCCTTGATGTTCTGATCGATCTGCAGCATCACGACGCCGGGGAAATCCTTGTTCGGGTGCGTCTGCTTCCAAAGCTCGCGCTTGGCCTTGAGAATGTTGAACAGCTCGTCGATCCGCTGCATCCGGTCAGACTCCTCGACCGTGCGGGTGTTCCCGCTCGGGGAGCCGTCGACGAGAATCTGACTGCCGACCACGGCCACCATCGGGGCGTCGATCATGTCGAGGGTGTTCTCGGCCTTCGGGAGCGTCAGGCCTTGCGCGATGGGCGTCTCGCCGCTGGCGCTGAAGGTCATGAGCAGGAAGACGACGGTCACCACGAGGAAGTCGATCATGCTCGTGAGCGAGAGATTCGCGTTCGTCGAGCGATGCCCGCCGCCGCCTACTTTCGCTTCGACGAATTCCAGCCCCACGTGGCGCATCAAGCGGCGGGCGGGCATCTGAATCGGCATGTGCGGTGCTCCGTAAAAAACGTAAAGTTGCGACTTCGACTAGTTGACGGCGAAGGTGATGTTGAACGCCGGCACCTGCTCGGTCTTTGGCCCGAGCTGCATGTCGCGGTGAATTTGGTAGATCGCGTCGATGACGCCGATGATGTACTTGAACTCGGTTTTGTTGTCCGTGTGCAAGATCGCCTGATCGAGCTTCCTGTCGGTCGGGTTCGAGTGCTGGCCCTTGGCCTTCCACTCGCTCTCGACTTTTTCGGCAAGGTCCGGGAAGCGGACGACTTCGACGTTGCCTTGCTGCTGGATGACGTCTTTTCGGGGCACGTCGATGGAGTCGACCGTCGTGCTGCCCTGCTTCCAGACAAGGACGAACTTGTCCTCCGCACGCATCTCGACGTGCAGCTGCTTCTCGGGCTCGATCTTCTCCTGCTCGACGTCCGGGCGCGGCGGTCCGGGCACCTGAGCATCGGCGTTGATGCGCGCCATGTGCGTCCACACCGCGGTGATGAGGAGAAACGAGATCGTGACCATAAGGAGGTCGATCATCGGGATCATGTTGATCTCCGAATCGACCGATTTGCGTTTGCCGCCGCCCCCTGTTCCTAGGTCTACGCCGCCCATAATCTCCTCCGCATCCTGCGCCGCTTCGAACCTGTCACCGACGCTGCGGAGCGTCGTATTGCGCTCCGCAGCGCTAACCTCGAAGTCCTCGGTGTGTCAGCCCGGCAAACCCGCCATGCTGACCTTCTGCCGATTCGTAATGACCAGGTTGAGCACTTGAACGCTCGCCTCGTTGATGTCGTCCTCGAGGGTCTGCGTCTTGCCGTTGAGAACGGCGAAGGCGATGAGGCCCATGATGGCGACGATGAGGCCGAACGCGGTGCAGTTCATCGCCTCGGAGATACCCTCGGCCAAGATCCTGGCCTTTTGACTCGGGTCGACGCTCTCTCCCGACACGGCCCCGAAGCTGACGATCAACCCGGAAACCGTTCCGAGCAGACCGCTGAGCATCGAAAGGTTTGCCAAGAGCGCGAGGTAGCCCGTGTTTTTTGCGATACGGGGAATCTCACGCAGCGCGGCTTCGTCCATCGCCGCTTGCACTTCCTCGTCGGGTCGGTTCACTTTGACCAGCCCGGCCTGAACGATGCGCGCGAGCGGCGCGTTGGCCGCCGAGCACATCTTGACCGCCTTTGCGATGTCGCCGGCAAGGATGCACTTCTGCATCGTCGCCAGGAACACGTCTTTGTTGATCGAGGCTCCGAAGAGGTAGAGCGCCCTCTCGAAGATCACGCCCAGAGTGATGATGGACCAGAGGAGGATGACGTACATCCCCCAACCGCCCTCCTTAAAGTGCTTCCACACAACAGCCATCGAACCATCCTCCGTCAGGGTTGTCGTCGAGCGCGCCCAGTTACGGAGCGCGCAATGACCACGCGGGCTGAGCGCCCCCGGTGTGCCGACGAGTTGTCTTTCTTGCGAGCGAGCCTTTGACCTCGAACCGTTGCTTCATCCCTGCTCGTGCGCCGTGACCGTTCGCGCGAGCGACGTTATCTGAATGACTCAGAGGCAAGCAAGCAGGTACGCCGGACGCTCGCGCGCCGGCGACCGTACCTGGGCGGGAGCGTTGCAGGTATAGGGGAATCGCGTCAAGCGAGAACGCGCGATTCCGAGCCTTTGTGACTCCTCGAACGCGTTTGGGCGCGTTCGGGGCCCCCAAGAACACGACCCTCGACGAACTTTGCAGCCATGTCGCAACTGCGGCACTCGCCGAAGGAACCAGGACTCGGCCAAGGACGATCTTTAGAGAGGAGGGTGGGAACAGGAAGTCGGGAAGTCGGGACGATTTTGGGGATGCATCGGACCTTGTCATCGGCTCGTGCATCGCCGTGCACCGACACCTGGGTCCAGGGCTGCGCCGACTCACGCTGCCGGACAGCTTCCCGTCTTCCCTCCTTTCCTGTGAATTCTCAATCTTCGCCGGAAGGGCCTCAATAGGGCCTCGTTATTGAGCCGGCGGCTCCCCCCGCGAGTGTCGCCAACGCGCCGACGCGATCGCGTTGACGCGACGAAGCGGAGGGCGCTATCGTGCCGTGGGCCTGAGGTCTCGGCCGCTCTCCAAAGGTGAGTGCGCCGTCCACCACCAAACCTCGCGCAGTAACTCCTTGGCAAGCCGAGGGACTCTTGTTCGACGCCGATCGGCGTCCTTGTGGGAGCGAGGTTCTGGGCCAAAAGAGCGAAAAGTGCGAATGTACGGAGCGTTACGGCGGCTCAGTTAAACCGCGATTCACATTTTCAGGTCGCGTGCCGCTATAGTGGCCGCGTAGAGTGCGAACAGGCGCCGCAAACGGCGCTCGAGGGTCAGAAAGGAGCGGCGGGGAATGTTGGTGGTCCTAGTTGCGGAGCAGGCGGCGCAGGCCGCGAGTGGCGGTGGCGGCTTGATGGGGGCATTCCGCGAAAAGCCGACGTTCCTCGTTGCCAACTTGATCGTGAGCGCGGTGGTCATCGCGATGATCATCGAGCGCGTGGCGTTTCAGCTGACCAAATACAGCGTGAACTCCAAGGAGTTCTTCGCGCAGATCAAGAAGCTGGTTGCCGCGGGCAACATCGACCGCGCCATCAAGCTGTGCGATGCGGGGGACTATCCGATTCTCGCGCTCGTTAAGGCCGGGCTCACGCACTCGAACAAAGGGCCGGACGAGATCGATGCGGCCATGAGCGAGAAGATGGGCGAGCTACGCCCCGCAGTCGAGAAACGCGTCGGTTCCCTCTGGTCGCTCGCCAACATCGCGACCCTCGTCGGCCTCATCGGTACGGTTACCGGTCTGATCACGACGTTCTCGGCCATCTCCGATCCGCGACTCTCCGCGGCCCAGCGGCAAGCCCAGCTCTCCCTCGGCATCTCCGAGGCCATGTACAACACGGCGTTCGGCCTGGGCATCGCCGTCACGTGCATGATCGCACACCTTTTCCTGCACCAGCGCGCGAAGAACATTCAGCACGACCTGGATGCAACGCAGGAGCGCGTCTTCAATTTGCTCACGATCCAGACGCGGCCCGGCGCCTACTGAGTCTGGCGGGAGCCCGCGATGCCGGACGAGAAGCTCAGCGCAGCGCAGCGGAGTCGCATCCGTCGCCTTTCCGCTCCGAGGGAGCTTGCGCCCGACGAAGAAGGCGGCGAGCTCAATATCGTTCCGTTTCTCGACATCATCACGAACGTGCTGATGTTCGTTCTTGCCACCATCAGCGTCACCTTCACGGCGATGATCGACTCGGAGCCGCCCCGCGCGGGAGGCTCATCCGCGCGGCCCCCGACCAAGCCGTCACTTTCTCTGAACATCATCGTCATCGACAAGGGGTTCATCGTTTCAGCGTTCGGCCAGCGGATCGGCGAAGGCTGTCAAGGACCGGGGTCCGGTGTCGCCGTCGGCCTCACGGGCGCGCCGCAAGACTACGACTACGCCCAGCTCAAGGAGTGCACGAACCGTCTGAAGCACCAAGTGGAGGAAGCTGCCGATGAAACGGCGGCCACGCTCACGGCGAACAAAGACATCCCGTTCCAGGTGATCATCAGCACGATGGACGCCATTCGGCGCGCCGATGACGGGACCCCGCTCTTCCCGGACATCAACTTCGGAGTGCCTAAGTAGCCATGAACGAGCCGCCGCTCGGGTCCGCTCCAATGACGTCGCAGCCGCCGCGGCCGAAGGGCGCCGGCATCGTCACCTACAAGCGCGAGCTGCGAAAAGCCATTGCGCGCAATCGCGCCGAGCCGGAGATCAACTTTCTGAACATCACGGCCATGATGGACATGATGACCATCATCCTGGTCTTTCTCCTCAAAAGCTTGAGCTCGTCCACCGCGTCGCTGCCCCAATCGCAAGACCTGCAGCTTCCCAAGAGCGTGCTGACGACTGCGCCCGATTCGGAGCCCGAGGGGCTTCCCGTGATCATTTCGAAATCGCAGATCATTGTCGGCGAGAGCGTCGTGTGCCCCGTACCGCCGGATGCAGCGCAGTACGGGACCGAGGGCAAGTACAAGCGCGGGTCTCGGAACGATTACTTCATCGTCCCGCTCGGAAGTGCCCTTCAGTCGTGGCGGGACGCCGACAAGCGCATCCGCGCGGCGACCGGAAAAGACCCGTCGCAGAGCGAGGCCATTCTCATCGCCGACTCGCGCGTGCCCTATCGTCTCCTGACCGAGGTGATGTACACGCTCGGGCAGACCGAGTTCGCTAAGTTCCATCTTATGGTCTTGCAGTCGAGCAACAAGAAGTAAGAGGCTCCCGGTGGTCAGCGTCTCGTCGAGACGTTCATGACGAGGCCGACACCGAGCAGGATGGTCATCACGCTGGAGCCGCCGTAGGAGAAGAGGGGGAGGGTGACGCCCACGATGGGCAGCAGGCCTGTCGCCATGCCGATGTTGAAGACGGCGTGCCAGAACGCGATGGCCCCGACGCCAACGGCCAATACGGCGCCAAAGCGATCCTTGGCTCCCGCGGCCACGCGAAGTGACCAGAGCACCAAGAACGCGTAGAGCGCGACGAGCGCGACGCTGCCGACGAAGCCCCATTCCTCGGCAAATACGGGGAACGGAAAGTCGCTGTGCTGCTCGTGCAAAAACATGAACTGGTTCTGCGAGCCCTTCATGAAGCCTCGCCCGAACCAGCCGCCGTTGCCGACCGCGATGCGCGCCTGGTGGGGGTCCCAGTTGTAGCCAAGAATGTTTGCCGTGGGGTTGAGCCACGCGTTGATGCGCTCGTTCTGGTAGCCGCGAAGCCCGTGGCTCCAGAAGATTGCGGTTGCGATGGCCGCCCAGAAACCGAGCCACGCGAGGCTCTTGAGGCGGATCCGAACGAGAGCGCAAATGGAAAGAAAGACCAGAGCGAGAATCAGGGCCGTGCCGAGGTCGGGTTGGAGAAGCACCAGCGCCGTCGGCACCGCTGCGAGGAGCGCCGGCACGACCAGGTCTCTCAACGTTCGCCCTTCGCTCTTGGGGTCATCGTGCAGATACTTTGCGAGTGCGATGACGAGGAAGAGCTTCATGAACTCGCTCGGCTGAAAGCTGTACGAGCCGATGTAGATCCAGCGCGCGCTTCCGCGTATTTCGCGCCCGAGCATGAAGACGAGCAGCAGAAGCACGACGCCGACCGCGTAGAGCACGTATCCGAGGCGCTCGTAGTGTCGGTAGTCGACCGCGGCAACGACCGTGGCAAGGATGCCGCCAGCGACGAGCCAATAGATTTGCTGGATGTAGTCGTCCGCGTGTGGGCCGCGCGCGACGCTCGTCGCCGAATAGAGATTGATGACGCCGACCACCGCGAGAAGCGCTACGGCGATGAAAAGCGTCCAGTCGAAGTGCTCGCGCACCCGACTCAAAGGCGTGGCGGAGCTCGCCCCTCTCACGGCCGCGCTCCAGGAGGCTTTGCCTTGGGCACGGGGGCTCGTGCGGGAGGTGCGTGTCCGAGGCGCACAGCCTGAAGGCGCTCGTATTCCCGTACGATCTGCATCGCGACGGGGACGGCGACTTCGGGGCCGGAGCCGCCATGCTCGACGAGCACGGTGACTACGACTTCAGGCGAATGGGCGGGCGCGAAGCTTGAGAACCAGGCGTGGTTTTGCCCAAGAAACCAAGCGAGCTTCGGGTCATCCTCCTTCTTGGCCACGTAGCCGGTCTGTGCGGTCCCGGTCTTGCCGGCGACGTCGAGCGCCGGATCGCGAGCCGGGTACGCCGTCCCCGCCGGGTCGTTGACGACGCCGTAGAGCGCATCGGAGACGAGGCGGAGGTTGTCCGGATCCATTTCGATTTGTCGCCGAATTCGCGGAGGAAACTCTTGCACGACGGCGCCGTCGGGGGTCTCTACCGCGCGCACGATCTGAGGCTGGTACAGCGTGCCTCCGTTGGCGATCGCCGAGTACGCGATGGCCAGCTGGAGCGGAGTGACCGTGACGTCACCCTCTCCGATGGCCATGTTCAACGTGAAGCCGACGCGAAACTGGCCCCGGTACCGGAGCGCGTACCACGAGCGCGTCGGAATGCGCCCGGCGGCCTCCGGATTGATCCCGAGGCCCGTTTTCTCGCCGAGTCCGAACGCCCGTGCAGTCCGTGCGATCCGATCCATGCCCACCGTCTCGGCCAGGTGAAAGAAGTACACGTTGCACGAGCGCGCGATGGCATCGCGCAAGCGCACCTGGCCGTGGACGTGGCTACACCGGAAGATGCGTCGACCGAATGACACGTACCCCTCGCACTTCTCGTTGTGCTCGGGGTCGACCAGGTGATCCTGGAGAGCGGCCAGCGCGCTGAACGGCTTCATCGTGGACCCGGGCTGGAAAGCCCCGCTCATCGTCTTGTCGAGCACGGGACGGAGAGGGTCGGCATAGATATGCGAGAACGCCTCCCGCACGCGGTTGCGCCCCGATCCGCCGGACAAGTCGTTCGGGTCGAAGTCGGGCTTCGAGTAGAGAGCGAGCAGTCGCCCCGTTCTCACGTCGACGGCAACGACCGCACCGGCCGCGTGCGGGCGCATCGCTTTTTCGATGGCCTGCTCAAGCTCGACGTCGACCGAGAGGCGCAGGTCGCGGCCTGGGATGGGCTCGAGGCGCGATGGGGCGTCGATGAGCTCCTCGGCTTCCGGTCCCGTTCTGTACCGGCCGCGCGCGTCGACCACACGTTTCTCCCAGCCCCGCTGACCCCGAAGATAGCTCTCCCATGCGTGCTCCACGCCGGTGGCACCGAGCGTGTCGCCCGATTCGTAATCGAGAGGGTTGTCGCGTTGTTGGTCGTCGCGTGACTGACTCTCGTAGCCCGAGGGTCTGTATCGGTTGAGAGTCTCGGCGTCGATTTCGGAAACGTATCCGAGCAGGTGCGCCCCCAAGCTTGCGTACGGGTAAAAGCGAACGGGGACCGGAATGACATCGACGCCGGCAAGCGCGTCTCTGTGCTGCTTGAGCTCCGCCACGACATCGCGCTCGACGTCCTCTCGCACGAGGATAGGGGTACGCCAACACGGCGACGTATCGGCATCGTTGGCACAGGCCGCGCGAATGCGGCTTTCGAAGCTCCGGCGCTCGTCCGGATTGAGTCGCAGGATATCGGCCAGGCGGTCCCACGAATCGGGATCGTGCGCGATGGCCAGCCCGTTGCGATAACGGACCGGTCTCGCGCTGGGCATCACGCGGCCAGGAACGACCTCCACGAGAAACGAGGGGCGGCTGGACGCGAGCACCTTGCCGTTCTCGTCACGAATGACTCCTCGAGTGGTCGGGAGACCTACGCGGCGAATGATGTTCTCGTGCGCGATCGTCGCGTAATCACTCCCGCTCAGGACCTGAAGTTGGAACAAGCGGATGCCGATCGTGGCAAACGCCGCAAGCGCGGCGAGCGCCATCCACTTGTAGCGACGACGAAACTCTCCGACCGTCGACCGCGACGCGAGGCGCTGGGTCAAAGCGAGACCCCCGCCATGTCCGTTCTCGGGGAGCCTCCCGACAGCGAGTGCACGGCCTGGGCCAGCCGGAACACGAGCGGTGCAACGGCCGCCGTTGCGATCGCGTGCGGGAGCGCCAGGGGATAGAGGCATTTCGGGACCCAAGGGTCACGACCGAAGATGGCGAGGAGCACGAGAACCATCGTGCTCTGCAGAAGCGTGAATGCCAAAACGAGGAATGCTTGCATCCAAAGCGTCTGGGCGGCGAGCCGGACACCCGCCGCCCGTGCGAGCAGGAAGGTCGCCACGTACGTGAACGTGTAGAGGCCCACCGGCACGATCCCAAACACGTCGGTGGCGTAGCCGATGACGAAGGCGATCGCCGCGCCCCGCAAGAGTGAATACTCGTGTACTCCCATGAACAGGACGAGTGGTAATACGAGCGCGGGTATCGGACGGCCTGGGTGGGCATGCCCGACGGAAACGAGAAGCGCATAGCCGAGAAGCACGGTGGCGGGCAACGCCAACTCCGCTCGAAGCACCGAGAG
>Ga0070761_10002664_pt1 | contig 10896 bp, 10 predicted proteins | sample HubBroMetageREF1_FD_66724 | JGI IMG/M metagenome (GOLD analysis project Ga0070761, IMG submission 66724) | Reference soil microbial communities from the Hubbard Brook experimental Forest, New Hampshire, USA - Hubbard Brook CCASE Soil... | ecosystem: Environmental > Terrestrial > Soil >...
CATCTCGATTTTGACCGAAGAAGACTATTTCGGAGGCTCGCTCGACGATCTCCGGCGGGCGCGCGAGCTCACGAGCAAGCCGATTCTTCGCAAGGACTTCATCGTCGACGAATATCAAGTCTGGGAGGCGCGGGCGAGCGGCGCCGACGCCATCTTGTTGATGGCTGGTCTACACGAGCAGGAGCCTCGGCGAGCCACGCGACTCCTCGACCTGGCTCGAAGCCTAGGGATGGACGTTCTTTTCGAGCTCGGAATGAACGGAGACAGCGACCGTCCCATCGCGGGCGCCACGATTTGCGGCATCAATTCTCGGCGCTTCGAGACGACTTCGCTGCAAGTCCGATCGCGGCTCGGGCGCTTGATCGGTGCGGAGTTGTCGATCGACTCCGACAAGCACCGCGTGCTGAGGCCGCTCATCGACGAGGGGCGGCTGGCGGTCGCCGAGAGCGGAATCGACGATCCGTCGAGGCTCAAGGCCTTGTTCGAGATGAAGTACGACGCGGCTTTGATCGGAACGGCTTTTCTGAAGAAAGGCGTCAAGGTGGCGGAGGTGGTTCGAGACTTCGACGAGGAAGTCGGAAATCTCTTGGCTACCGCGGCCACGACCTCTCCAGTCGTAGCGCACGCCAAGATCGCGTGAGTTTGCCGACCACGATCCCGTGGCTCGCGATCCGGGGCCGGACGAGCGGGGTTCCAGTGCAGCGGATGCCCTCCCTCCTGACGAGGCTTTCGCGACGCTCGTTATGGCCGGAGCTCACGAGCGCGTTGGCAGCGCTGGCAGCAGCGGGGTACGTCGCCGCGGACGGGCTCCGGGAAGGATTTCCACTGGACGACGCGTGGATTCATATGGTGTACGGCCTCGGCGTCGTGCGGGGCGGCTCGCTTTCGTAGAGCGACGGCGAGCCTGCGACCGGGTGCACCTCCCGCCCTCTGGGCCGTCGTGGCGGCACTGTCTCATATCCTCGTGGGGGCTCGCGGCCCGTCGATGGCTGTGGTTCTGGTGCTCAAAGCGCTCGGAGTCGCCGCTCACGTCACGACAGCGACGCTCTCATCGCGCCTGGTTCGCATCTCGGCGCCGCGCAACGCACTTGGTTCTCTTGCTGCGCTCACGGCCGGTGTGGCCGTCGCGACGTGTCCCGTGCTTGCCGATGCGGCTGCAAGTGGCATGGAGGTCGGGCTCACGTCCGCGCTGATCGTCGGATCGCTCGTTACAGCTGTGCAGGGAAGGGGCGCCCCAGGCGCCTAGTCGCACGCGATGGATTGCTCGAATTCGCGAGAGGCTTCGGGTCAGCGGGCTGGTCCCGGGCCGGCGCGCCTCCGTTCACCCAGGTCGCTTGGCGCTGTCGCGGTGCGGGCTTGGGCGCAGCAGAACGCCATGTGGCCCTCGAGGGCTATCCGTCGCCCCTTGGCGGCCGCTGCGCGGGCCCGTGAGCTTCTGCGCTACGCTACGCGTGCCGGCCGTCGACACCCCGAGCTTCCCCGCAACATCGGATCCCAACATGCTCGACCTTTATACGTGGCCCACACCCAACGGGAAAAAGGTCCCCATCCTCCTCGCCGAGCTCGACTGGGCGTACGAGCTTCACCTTGTGAACCTCGGACGAAACGAGCAGAAGCGACAGGAGTATCTGGCCATCAATCCCAACGGCAAAATCCCCGCTCTTGTCGATACGGAAGGGACGGGCGGCCGGCTCGTGACGGTCTTCGAGTCAGGGGCCATTCTGCAATACTTGGCTGAAAAGTCCGGGCGTTTCTTGCCCGTCGAGCAGCCCGCGCGTGCCGAGGTCCTCTCCTGGGTGTTCTGGCAAGTCGGGGGTCCCGGCCCGTTCTTCGGCCAGCTTCTGGCGTTCGGGCACCATCTGCCACGAAACGACGAAGCCATCGACAAGTTTCGTGTCGAGTCCAAGCGCTTGGTGATGGTTTTCGACCACCATCTCGCCGGTCGGGAGTGGGTCGCCGGGGCCTACTCGATCGCCGATATCATCAACTATCCCTGGTTTGCGTCCCTCAAGAAGAACGAGCCCGACACGTTCGAAGGAGCCGACGGCGTGAAGGAATGGATGGCGCGGATGGCGGCTCGCCCTGCGGTGCAAAAAGGCATGGCCATCTAACGAAGAGCACGTCCGCAAACCTGCTGCGCGCCGCGAACCGTCGTTTCAGCGAGGCCTACTTGATGGCGCGGAGATGAACGACGTACCACTCTCCGCGCCACGAAATCAGCGATTTGATCTCGAAGGCATCGCTGTCGCCGTCGACCTCGTATCGCAGCTTCGATCCGAAGACTCGGTAATAGCCAAGCTTGTTCCATTCTTCGCCCGGGTCGACCCATCGAGCTTGAGCTTCGGGGACCTCGAGCCTCAAAAGATGCGCCGTGGCCGCTTGGGCGCCCAGGCGCGCGTGGAGCGCGTGGATGTCACGCTCGTACGCGGCCACGAGCCGGTGCTTCCAGTCGGCAGACGGATCGCCCACGTCTTTCACTTGCTCGTACGCGTCGAGTGGAAAGAAAAAGGACATTGCGAGCGCGGGCTCGTCCTTCACGATGGCCGCCCACAACGCCGCCGTTCTCTGCTCGACCGCCGGCGACGATGCCGGGGGCCTATCTCGAGTCTGCGGCAGGCGAGGGGAGGCCGCGTCGGCGGCCCCCGCGGTGCTCGACGAAGGCGCCACCGCGGGGGCCGCGGAGCCTGGAGCGGCCATTGCCGGCTCGCCGCGCGTGGGCGCGACCATCTCGGGCAGCGCGACCGAGGGGGAAATATCGGGCGTCGGGGGCTCCCCCCGCGAGCAGGACACCAAAGGCAGCCCCAACACGACTCCGAGCGCAGGGGTGGGGAACCTCAATAGGAGGTCGTCACGAAGTCGGTCTTTGCGCTCGCAGGCCAGCGAAGCCCTCGGACGGAGCGGTCGATGCACGCGGCGACCCCACCGCTCGCCGGTTGGGTGTTCACGGTCACGCCGATGGGAACCCCCATCCTGACGGCCACGCGAACGGTCACTTTCATGGCATCCGGGGCCCCGCATCCCGGAACGAAGGAGGCGCTACGGAGCGGTGCTGCGAGCTGTGCGTTGTTCAAGTCGGGCGATCCCCCCTGCTCGCCCATGCTCACAGTCTCGTTGTTGCTGTTCAAAACAGCCTCGTAACTCTGGCCGCCCGAGTAGCCGACTCCTCCCACCCCGTGACCGGGGCCTCCCTGCTTTCCTTTTTTGCCTTTGATATCGCCGTTGATTTCGATTGTCCCGGTGCGATCGTTCGAGACAACGACCGAGTCGTCGCGCGTCCCCCGACGCGTGAAGAACCAAACTGCGAGCACTCCGGCGAGGGCGAGCACGAAGCTCGCCGCGACGATGGTCTTGGCGATGCCCCGTTTCTTGTCGGCATCGGCCGCCCGGACGACCGCGGTTTGTTCAGCCCGTTTCTCCTGAACGAGGAGCGTTTGCTCCGCGAACGGGGCAAATTCTTCCCACTCGGCAATGGGCATCTGCTCGCCACCGATCGAGTCGCGCAAGACATCCTCCGACCCGAAAGCGCCGGAAGCGATTTGCTGGAGAAGCTCGACCGCGGTGAAGGGCCCGTGGTCCATCCGCTGCTTGTTGACGACATACCGCGAACGCGGATCGCTCTCGAGTCGGTTCTTCAGGGCCCCCAAGCGCGCAGTGGGATCTTCGCCGCTGATGCGGGCCCCCGATTCCTGTCGGGGGCTCGTTCGCTCAATCACCGGGGCGCCAAAGGGATCCCCGCTGGCGGGCGCCAGCACGGGGGCCGGCTGGGGGAACGCCGCGACGACCGTGGGAACTCTGGACCGGTAGACAACCTCGCTTGGGGGAAGCATGGAGAAGCGCACGTCGACCTCGAGCTCGGCGCTGGCGTCGAGCCGCGCTTCGCTGATCTCGGGCGGATGCACACTCTTTTGCGGCGCCACATGGTACATCGCGCTGGCCAGGGCCCCGAGATCGCCGGGCCGATGAGCGCGGTCTCCGATGATGGCTTTGCCGATGAGAATCTCGAGCGCTTCCGGGAGGTCGGGGTCGAGCTCGCGGGGGCGTTTCATGGCCGGGCCTACGTGGTGGCCCGTGACCATCTCGTAAAGGATGGCGCCAACGGAGTAGACGCTCGCGCAGGCATCGCCCGGCTCGAGCTTCCGCTGAAGCTCGGGGGCCAGGCAGTGCCGATCGAACGGGTGGGCCGGCGGAAAAGCAGCCTCGGCTTCGAGCCGCGGTACCCCGTCGACCCCCGCGGCGATCGAGGACGGATGGACGAGCAAACGTTCTCCGCGGCCGTGCCGCGTTTGCAGCTCGAGACAGACTGGAACGATGACGGCAATGGCCTCCTCCACGGACATCGTCCGGCCTTCGGCTCGGCGGCCATCGAGGAGGGCCCGCAGGGTCACCTTAGGCTTCGTGGCTTTGGGCGCGCTATCGGCCGACATCGACGCGTTGGGCATTGCCATGGTCACGACGCAGAATACGGCACTGTGGCGCCTATCCTCAACGGTCCTTCGAGCTCAACCGCAAACGTCACCGAACAGGTTCCCGGCACGAGGCAGCTATCTTGCACGCGCGAGCTCGGCCATCACCGTACGTCCACCTATGACCTGGCCCGACAGCGCGGCCACCGCACGGTCGACGACCCCCTTTCGCAAGGCGATAAAGGTCATTCGGTCGCGGACGCGGATGGCGCCAATGTCGGCCGTTGGAATACCGGCCGCGGATAACAAGGCCTGCAGGTCGCTTGGCCGTGCCCCCTCGCGCGTGCCGACATTGACGAAGAGCTGAGCAACGCTCTCGATGTCCGCAGCGGTCTGCGTGGCTTCGTGCGCAGGGTCCACACGCGGCGAGGGCTCGGCCTGGGGCGCGGCCGGTCGAGTGCGCCGAGCGGCGGGTGCTTTCGTGTCGCGTGGTCTGTCTGCGATGGGGCCGGCGGCGACACGGCTCTCTGCCGGGCTTTCGTCGGCTTTCGTGATCGGCCGGGGAGCCGGGTTGCGAGCCCTGCGAGCTTCCGCGGCCTCTGCCGCGGCGTCGCCCGGGCGCGCTCCCAAGTGATCGCGAAGCAGGCCCGCGACGATCGCCTCCGCATCTTGGTGGGTCAGCAGCCGGCGGGCGAGCGACACGTCGTCGGGATGCGATGGCCGGCCCGCGAAGGCTTCGACGAACAGCTGCACCACGTCGAGCTCCGAGCGCGTCTTGAGCTCTCCCGCGCTCGGAAGCTGCTTCTCGACCGGCCGTATCTTGAAGGTCAACCGCAAGATGTAGAGGTTGCCGATGTCCTTCGGGCCGACGAGGGCGATGGCTGTTCCGGTGCGTCCCGCGCGCCCCGTCCGGCCCGTCCGATGAACGTATTGCTCTGCCGTCTCCGGAAAGTCGTAGTTGATGACGTGGGTGAGATGCGAGATATCGATGCCGCGCGCTGCAACATCGGTGGCGACGAGAAAGCGAAGCCTGCCCTCGCGCGTCGCGCTCATGACGCGCTCTCGATCGTTTTGTGGCAGGTCGCCGTTGAGCCAGTCGGCATCGAAGCCGCGGTTCTTGAGCGCTTCGGCTACCCGCTGGGTCTCGTCGCGCGTGTTGCAAAAGATGATGGCGCTCTCGGGGTCTTCGACCTCCAGGATGCGCACGAGCTGGCCAATCTTGTCGCCGTCGCGTGTGACGTAGACATAGTGATCGATCTCGAGGGCGCCGACCTGATCGCTCGAAAGAGTGATGACTTCGGGATCGCGAAGGTGCGTGCGAGCCAGCCGGTCGATGTCCGGAGGGAGCGTCGCGCTGAAGAAGAGCCCCTGGCGGTTCTTCGGCAATAGCTCGAGGATGGCGTTCAGCTCGCGCGCGAATCCCATCGACAGCATTTCGTCGGCTTCGTCCAAAACGAGGAGGCGAATCGCCGACGGGTCGAGCGTGCGCTGCCGCAAGTGGTCGAGCACCCGCCCTGGCGTGCCGGTGAGGACTTGAGCTCCGGCCGCAATGGCTTCGATCTGCTTTGTCATCGAGGATCCGCCATAAATGGCGGCCACGTGGATCGACCGAAATTGTCCGAGCTGCTCGATCTCCCGCCCGACCTGCAGTGCGAGCTCTCGCGTCGGGCACAAGACCAAGACTTGGGGAGCTTTGGTCGCAGGTCGAACGATTCGGTCTACGATCGGCAAACCGAAGGCCGCCGTCTTGCCGGTGCCCGTTCGGGCTTGCACGACGAGGCTCCTGCCCTCGGCGGCGGGCTCGAATACGGCGCGCTGGACGGGGGTGGGGTGCGTGTACCCCATCGCGTCGACGGCGCGTCGGACGTCGGCGTTGAGCGCCAAAACGTCGAAAGTCGGTTCCGGCGGAGCCGATTCCGCGGGCGGGGCAACGGGAGCGGTCATGGAGGGGGTATTCTCTTAGCGCAAGTCCGCGGGCAAGTGCGCGATCACCTCGTTACGGAGGGGTTGCAGGTCGGCGGGTGTTGGCTCCGAGAGCTGCAATTCGGCCGCCCGAAGACGTAGGAGGGCGTCCCACGCGTCGAGCCCTCCCGTGGCGTTTCGGCATTCTTGCTCGACGCGATCCGCATCGTTCCACGGAGCCTGGAGAGCTTGGGTCGCAGGCGGGCTGGCGCCACTGCGAGGCGCAAGGGTTCTCACGAGGTGGCCGATCCCCTCCGCACATCGACGTTCGGGCGAATCGACAGGCCCTGCCGCCAGGGGGACGGTTCCCAAACCAAAAACCGCGGACACGATTTGCGACGCACTGGCCACGACAAAGGTCACCGCGACGACGATCACGACCCCGAGCCCAACACGTCGTCCGCGCAGGCGGGCGCGGAGCTCCAGTTCGTCGCGGTGGGTGTCGCCGGTCACGGCCCTCTTGATCGTCGGCGCGGAGTGTTCTGTCAATGTGCTAGAGGCCGCGGGATGGCGGAGGCCTTTCTCGAGGGACAGGTTGCCATCATCACGGGCGGTGGAAGAGGTATCGGCCGCGCCGTCGCTCTCGAGCTGGCGGGACGAGGAGCGCGTGTGGTGCTGAGTGGCCGCCACGAGCGCGCGCTCGGGGAGGTCGTAGGCGAAATTGCTCATGCGGGCGGGCAAGCTCGTCACCTTGCGGGCGATGTTCGCGACGAGGCGCACGGCCGCGCCTTGGTGGCTCGCGCGACCGAGACATGGGGGCGGCTCGATATCGTCGTTGCGAATGCAGGCCAGACGGCCGAGGCGCGACTTGGTGGTGGGAGCGGCTCCGAGGCTCGCGGCGTCATGGAGACGAATCTGTTCGGCACGTACTACGTGTTCGACGCGGCGCTGGTGGCTTTGCGAAGCCCGGGACGGCTCGTCGCGATCAGCAGTGTGCTCGGCAAGTTCGGAGCCGCCGGGCAGGCGGCCTACTGCGCGAGCAAAGCCGGCATTCATGGGCTCGTCCGAGCCGTCGCCCTCGAGGTCGGCCAACGCCAGATCACGTGCAATGCCGTGTGTCCGGGTTGGGTCGACACCGAGATGGCTCGAGGACGTCTCGCCTCGATGGCCGCGAGCGCCGGAAAGCCCGTCGAGGAAGTGGTGCGTGCCGCCCGCGACGAGGTCCCCATCGGTCGATTCGTCGACGCCGAGGAGGTTGCACGATTCGTCGCATTCTTGTGTTCACCGGCCGGTAGCGCCATTACCGGGCAAGCGCTCTCGATCTGCGGAGGGTCCACGGTATTTGCCGGCTGACGGGGGGCGGGCGTGACCCTTGGATTTCCCCGCTTGACCCGGGAGCGGGTTGCCTCCATACGTCTTCAAATCATTTTGAAGGAAGCGACGAACTCTCCGGCCATCGCTGTCGCTCTGCTTCGCGACGCCGCAGAACGTGCGGGTGGCCGCGCACCCGATCGGCTGGACCAGGTGCGAGCCGTCCTCGACGCCGACTTGGGCGCCGTCGACCGCGAGCTGGCCAAGCTCACACGCAATGGCGTCTCTCCTGCAACCGACGCTGCGACCCACCTGCTCGAAGCCGGTGGCAAGCGCGTCCGACCGCTGACGGTCATGCTCTCGGCCGCATGCTTCGGCCCGGCCCCCCCAAGCATTCGCGATTTGGCCGTCTCGGCCGAGCTCGTCCATTTGGCGACTCTGCTTCACGACGACGTCGTGGATGACGGGCAAGAGCGGCGTGGGCGCCCCGCGTCGCGCCGCGTATGGGGCAACGCCGTCAGCGTTCTGGCGGGAGACCTGCTGCTCACGCATGCCCTCGAGCGGACTGCGGCGGTTGCACCGCCAGCCGTTCTTGCCGACCTATTTGCAACGCTTCGACGCCTCGTCGACGGCGAAGTCATCCAGCTCCGGGGAAGGACCGAGCTGGATGTCCGGGAGGAAGTGTATTTTCGCGTCGTGCGCGACAAGACCGCTTCTCTCTTCGCCTGGGCGGGTCGCGCCGGCGCGCTCGGGGCGGGGGCGGACGCGGGCGACGCCGCAGCCCTGGGCGCGTTTGCCGAGCATGTCGGCATCGCGTTCCAATTGGTCGATGACGTCCTCGATTATTCGGGCGATCCGTCGGCTACGGGCAAGACGCTCTTGACTGACCTCGTCGAGGGGAAGATCACGCTGCCCCTCATTCGCGCGCTGGCTGACCGCCCCGCGCTCCTACGTGAGGTCGAGGCCGTCCGCCGCGGCGACGAGCGAGCCGCGCAGCGAGTCGCTGAAGCCGTGACGGCTTCACGCGCCTGCGACGGCGTAAGGTTGCTCGCTCGCAGCGAGACCTCGCGCGCGCTCGAAGCGCTCGAAGGCCTTGCACCGAGCACAGCGCGCGAGATGCTCGGCGCAATCGCGCGCCAGCTGACTTCGCGCGCCGCGTAGGCGTCGGGGGGGGCGGTGAAACGCGAAACGTCCGGCGCGCTGTCGCATGCGGAGGCCCTGGTCAGCGACGTCGTCGGCCGGCTGATGGAGTTCTGGGGATTCAAGCGCAACATGGGGCGCGTCTGGGCGGTGCTCTACTTGTCGCCGGAGCCCCTGAGCGCTGACGATTTGCGCAGCGCTCTCCGGCTCTCGAGTGGTGCCATCAGCATGACGCTCTCCGAGCTGGCGCGCTGGGGTGTCGTTCGCAGGGTATGGATACAAGGACAGCGGCGCGATTTTTATGCGGCCGAGGTCGCGCTTTGGCGGATGATCAGCCGCGTGTTCAGCGAGCGCGAGCGGGCCGAGGTCGCCGCCGCGGTGGACGCCTTCGAAGACGCGCTGCGACAGCTCGAGCACGTCGGCCGGACGTCGATGGATCCCGCGCAGCGAGCTCGAGCCGAGCTTCAGCGGACGCGGATTTCGCGGCTTCTCGATCTCGCGCGCCTGGGGCAGCGCCTCATCGACGCATTGCTCGCGACGGCGAAAGTGGACGCCGAGCCGCTCATGCGCTTCCTCCTCGGACAGCGCTGAGCGTCACTCTCCTCGCGCGACCAGAAGCTCGACGGAAGCGGCTTCGACGCTGCTCGAGGTCGGGGGGCGCGCCTTGGTAATTGCAATGCGCACGCTCGTCGCCGGGCTCTCGGCAAAGAGACGATCGACGATGCGGCGAGCCAGGGTCTCGAGTAGCTTGCAGCTGCGAGCCGTGCCCTCGGCCACGATGACCGACGCGATTCGATCGTAGTCGACGACATCCCGCCGGTCGTCCGCGCCAGGCAGCTTCGAGGGGGGAAGCGAGAGCTCGACGTGCGCGACGAAGTCTTGCGGCAACCTTCGTTCCGAAGGCGATGCCCCGTGCTTGCTCCGAAAGCGTACGCCGTCCAGCCGAAGGCGATACTCCCGAACGCTCGTCGTCATGACCTTCGCCCTCAGTTGAGGTCGGCTTTGTCGGGCTTCTGGCCTTCGAGAAACACGGCCGTCACCTCGCGCTCCAGGGCCGAACCGAGCTCGCTTTGCATGGCGTCGAGCGAGCCGGCCGCTCGTTCGACATTGCGCTGGTAAACGAAGATACGGACGCGCGGAGTGGTTCCCGCCTCCGTCGGTGGCGTATCGAGCGCGAGGAGCGCGCGTGGGTCGACGCCATCGACGACGAGCTCGGCGCCCGGGAGATCCACCACGTAGACCTCGGCTTCTCGAATGTAGCGGCTCAAGACGACGTCGAGCTTCTCGATCGAGGCGCGCACGACTGCCATGAAGGCCTCGGAGCTCGGCGTCCAAGCGGGTGGGGCTCGCAGCGCGTCGAGGGCGCGGGATCGCAGGAGCGCCTCGGCGGCACCCCGGGGGTCACCTTGTTCATCGCGAACCAGGCCGAGGTAGTAGTGCGCGTCGGCGCTGTCTGGGTCGACTTTGGCCGCTTGCTCGATGAGCGGTGCGGCCTTGTCAATCTGACCGAGCTCGTACCACGCCCGCCCAATGAGAAAGAGGTAGCTCGGTCCCCCCAAGGGTCCGTCGGGCAGCATTTTCATCGCTCGCTTGGCTTCCTCGTAGTCGCTTTTGGCCATTAGGGCATCCACGCGCAGAAGGATGCAGTCTGCGACTTCCTCGTCCGTCTCGGCATAGTCGAATGCGTCCTCGATCTGAGCCAGCGCCCCATCGAAATCGCCGAGCGGCGAGATCATGATTTCGGCCGCGTTGAGCATCGCCTCGAAGTAGGTCTCGTCGAGCGAAATCGCGAGGCGATAGTACTCGAGAGCCTGGTCGGCCTCGCCTCCGAGCGCTGCCGCAAAGCCCATCAAGTTGTGCACTTCCGGCGATTGCGGGTCGAGCTCGAGCGCACGCTTGGCGCATGCGACGGCGCCCGGGGCATCGCCTTTTTGGGCGAGATCCCAGCCACGATCGAGGTGGGCTGTGAGCTGGTCTTCCATGAAAAGGCGGGCGCGTGCGGCACTTGTGTGCCGGACGCAGCCCTTTCCGTCAAGCGCTTGGGCGTCGGTGCCGCAGCTCAAGGACAGGCGATGGGCTTGATGCTCGGGCCCACGCAGGTGCCGGGCGCCCTCTCGTGCACGATGACGCGAGTGCCGGG
>Ga0070761_10002667_pt1 | contig 10883 bp, 10 predicted proteins | sample HubBroMetageREF1_FD_66724 | JGI IMG/M metagenome (GOLD analysis project Ga0070761, IMG submission 66724) | Reference soil microbial communities from the Hubbard Brook experimental Forest, New Hampshire, USA - Hubbard Brook CCASE Soil... | ecosystem: Environmental > Terrestrial > Soil >...
ACCTCCAGGTCTGTCAGGATGGGCCTGCGGCCCACGAATAGTGATGAAAACCATGTGGGGCGGGCGTCCACGCCTGCGGCGGGTCTCCAGACCCGCCTGTTCCCCAACGGGCTGCGCTGGGTTTTCGACTGTGCGCGGGTCCTCCAGGACCCGCTTTTCCCATGCGAAACCGCGCCGTTGGCGGGTATGGAGACCCGCCGCAGGCGTGGACGCCCGCCCCACAAGCCGTCCTACGCCAAGCTCCCGACTGCCGCGACTCGACAGTCTGCATTACCGTGGTAATGTAAAGCCATGGCACTAGCTCGTTCAAAGGTCACGGCGCAGGGGCAGATCTCGGTTCCGGCTGGCATTCGCAAGAAACTCGGGATTACCCCCGGATCGATTCTCGAATGGGACGAAGACGGCGAAAAGATCGTCGTGCGGCGCGCGGGGCGGTATTCGTCGGATGACATCCATCGGGCGTTATTTCCTAACGGGCCGCCGAAGCCCCACACCCTCGATGAGATGAAAGCGGGGATCGAGCGAGACATCCGCGAGCGCTATGCGCGCCGTTGATACGAATGTTGTGGTTCGGCTCGTTACGCGCGACAACGCCGGGCAGGCCGGAGAAGCGGACGATTTCGTGGCGAAGGGGGCTTGGGTATCGATTCTGGCGCTGGCCGAGGCAACCTGGGTCCTTCGATCCGTCTACGCGCTTGATGCCATCAGCCTTGCGACGGCGATCAAGATGTTGCTCGATCATGAACACCTGATAGTGCAGGATGCGGACGTCGTAGAGGCTGCGCTGGAACTGTTCCGCTCGCGGCCCGCGCTGAGGTTTACAGACTGCTTAATATTGCACCTTGCGCGCAAGGCGGGACATCTCCCGCTTGCCACATTTGACCGCGCTCTTGGAAAGACACTGGGGACACAGAAGCTGTAGGGCGCCCGAAGGGCAGAATCGGGTAGGAGGCCTGTCCTACCGCCCGTCCCGCATGACCCGGACGGCCTTGCGCAAATTGCGGATGTCTTCCGCTGGGTTGGCCGAAAGCAACAACAGGTCGGCGTGCTTGTCGGGCTCAAGCGTGCCTTCTTGGTCGATCTCGTGCAGCGCCAACGCGCCATTGCGGGTGGCCGCCACCAGCACGTCCGCCGGCGAAAGTCCCGCTTCCACCAGCAAATCCATCTCACGGTAGGGATCGTTGCCGGAGCCCACCGCGATGGGTACGCCGCCATCCGCCAGACGTTTGGTATTGCGTTTTGCAATAGCCAGCCACGCCGGATTGCGTTCCTCGGCGAGCATCGGCACGAATACGATCCGCAAATCCCGCAGGTGCGCGACGAAAGCCGGATCGATAGCTTCCGTATCGCGGATCATGTGCAGAAATCCCGTCGCGCCGCGGTCCGCCATGGCGCGGGCGTCGTGCAGGGAGAAGATGTCGGCAAACAACGGTGTCCTGTCCCTCCGCGCCTGGTCCAGCGCGGAGTTGGGATCGCCCGGCCGGACGACGGTGTATCCCGGGGGCCCGCCTCCGGCGCCACGGCCGAGCACATCGATAGGGGCCGGCGTGACGAACTTCCCGGCCCCATCGATCTTCTGCGCTTCGGGCGGCACCGGCAAATTCGTGCGCGACCCAACGGCACGAATCCGGCCGTTCTCGATGGTCACGACGGAATTGGAGATCGGCGGCCCGCCCGTGCCGTCGATCAGAACCGCGCCCACGATGGATGTGACCGCGGGCTGTTCAGGCGGCTTGCATGCGGCCAGCAACAGCGCCACGCCAACCAGCGGGAGCGCGTGTTGCCCTTGTTTGCGGCGGATCATGGACCATCATACTGCTTTCGACGGAGACACGCAGATCGCGGCTGAGCGGGCGAAGGGGAGAGCGGGCGAGGGGGCGAGGGGAAACGCGGCGCGCATTTTCTGGCGGAGGCACTTGCATATTGCTGTATACGGGTGTAAAGATGTTGACTGTAATAACATTTGAGGAGCACTCGGGATGCGATGCCGGGGATGCCGGCGTAGTGGGAAGAGGGCGGCTCTCGTTAGCGAATTTTAAGGGCCCCCAATTTATAATCAACCAGGCTTTCCATACTCTCCATAAGGGAGTCGCCGTTCCTGCGGCTGGCGGAACCAGCGTCGTCACCGGGTCCCTACAATTCGCGATGAATCAAAGGACGGCCGGCCACCGCCGGTCCAAAGGAAAGTAATGGCAAATCCGACCCCCGAATCTCCAGCGGGGAAGACCACCCCGCCGCCGCAGCCGAAACCCTCGCTTTCTCAAGCGCTTTTCCGGATTCTGAAAGATCCCGATGCCGCGGATGCCGATCCGCAGAGACCGGTTCTGCGCCGGCGCCGCTTCGTGATCGCCTCGGTGCTCGGTGTGCTGGGCGTGAATTTCCTGATGTTTCTGCGCTTCTTTTTCCCGCGGGCGCTCTACGAACCCAAGACCCGATTTCGCATCGGCTATCCGTCGGACTTCGGCTTTGGCGTGGATACCAAGTTCCAAAACCAATACCGCATCTGGGTGGTGCGCAACACGGAGGGCATCTTCGTGATCTCCGCCATCTGCACGCATCTCGGCTGCACGCCGGATTGGAAGCCCAGCGAAAACAAATTCAAATGCCCGTGCCATGGCAGCGGGTACGATCCGGAAGGCATCAACTTCGAAGGCCCTGCGCCGCGGCCCATGGATCGCGCGCACGTGGAACTCGATCCCGAAGGCCAGATCGTGGTCGATCTGAGCCACGTCTATCGGTGGCCGAAGGGCGAACCCTCGCAGTTCGGCATGGACGGAGCCATTCTCCGCAATGTGTGAGGTTTAATCATGGCTGAAACAGACGGAAAAAACGGAGCGCCTCCGGCTTCTGCTGGCGGAACTACGGCCGGCTCCAACGGCAAGAACGGCAAGGGCAAAGTGACCGCGCTGCTGGAAGGCGGCAAGGTGGTGCGCGAGCGCGCCACCGAAGAAATCAAAGCGCTTAAACAGCCCGAAAAGACCGACCTTTGGAAATCGGTGCTGCGCGTCAAGCATGACGAGACGCCGCGCAGCCGCGCGCTGGGCGTGCTTTCCAACGTCTTCCTGCACCTGCATCCCGCTAAGATCAACCGCGACGCGGTGGCCTACAAATACACCTGGGGCATGGGCGGTATGACGTTCTACGTCTACATCACCCTGGTCTTCACCGGCACGCTGCTCATGTTCTACTACCATCCGTCGAAGGTAGTGGCCTTCCGCGACATCCTGTATCTCGAACACGATGTGCCCTTCGGAAAGCTGCTCCGGAACATGCACCGCTGGGGCGCGCACCTGATGGTGATCATGGTGGAACTGCACATGTTCCGTGTCTTTCTCACCGGATCGTATAAACCGCCGCGGCAATTCAACTGGGTGGTAGGGGTGCTGCTGCTGGTCCTGACGCTGCTGCTCAGCTTCACAGGGTACCTGCTGCCCGACGATCAGCTCGGCTTCTGGGCGGTTACGGTTGGAACCAACATGGCACGCGCCACACCGCTGCTGGGCCACGACGGGCCTTTCGGCCACATGCTGGGGATGACTCCGTTTAACGATGTGCGCTTCGGGCTACTGGGCGGCTCGATTGTGGACGCAAATGCCCTGTTGCGCGCCTACATCTGGCATTGCGTGGCGATCCCGATCATCGCGTCCACGTTCATGGTCGTGCATTTCTGGCGCGTTCGAAAAGACGGCGGCATTTCAGGCCCCGCGCCTGTGATGCTGGAGTCGGAGATTAAGGAACCGAGAAAGCTTTGATGGGGCGGGGGGCTTATGGATTTTCACCAACTTTGGACGATATTCAGCACGCCGGACAACGTTCCCATCGTGCTGCTGCTTTTCGTGGTGCCGTTCTACACCTGGTACGGCATGCGGCAGGCCTTCGCCAACGACCGGCTGATCGGCCAGCTTGAGGCCGACCCCGCGCTGGCTAAAACCAGTCACCGCAAGACGCAGCCTTGGAAGCCGGGTTGGGCCAAGGAAGTACACGTCTGGCCCTATCTGTTGCGCATCGAATTTCTGGCTGCCATCATCGTGACCGTCATCCTGATGGTATGGTCGATTACGCTGAACGCGCCGCTCGAAGAACCGTCTAATCCCACCCTCACCATGAATCCTGCCAAGGCGCCCTGGTACTTCCTGGGCCTGCAGGAAATGCTGGTATACTTCGATCCCTGGATGGCGGGAGTGGTTTTCCCGAGCCTGATCATTATAGGCTTGATGGTGATTCCCTATATCGACGCCAATCCGCTGGGCAACGGCTATTACACCTACAAGCAGCGCAAGTTTTCGATTCTCACGTTCATCTTCGGTTTCATTGTGCTGTGGGTCAGCATGATTATCATCGGCACCATCATCCGCGGCCCCGGATGGATGTGGTTCTGGCCCGGCGTCACTTGGGACCACAACCGCCTGATCTTTGAGGTGAACCGCGATTTACCAGATCTTTTCAGCATCAAAGGCCGCATCGGCAAACTGATCTTCGGCGCCATCGTGATGGGAATCTATTTTGTCGGCGCGTGGATCGGCATGCACAAGCTCATTACGCTCACGAAGTTCAGCAAGAAGATCTACGCGCGCATGAGCCTGTTGCAGTATTCCATCATGCAGGTTTTCCTGATTCTGATGCTGTTGCTGCCGGTGAAGATGATGTTGCGTCTGGTATTCCGCATCAAGTACATCTGGATTACGCCCTGGTTCAACATATGACGGATCAAGAAAAGGACCCAGTCGTTCATTCATCCCTAAGCAAGGCGCTTTTCATTTCGTCGGCTTTGCTGCTGCTTTCGCTTGGCTGGGCATTGTACGACGAAGTCTATGGCACGCGGCCATGGAAGGGTTACGAAGCGCGGTTCGCGAAGGTTTATTCACGATTTCTGAAGGACACGCTGCCGCAGGAAGCCGCCTCCGAGCAGAAGATCAAAGCATCCCCGGAGTACAAGGATCTGGACCGGCAGATGCAGGCCGCCGAAAAGGCGGTCATGCCCCAGGTCGCAGAAATCGACCGCAGAGTGAACCAGGAATTAGTGCCCCGATCCCTGGCATTGAACGAGCCGTTCCAGGAAGTCCGCGGCCACGTGGGCGCCCTCACATATCAGATCGAGATCTCCAAGAGCGAAGGCAGCAAGGAGTCGATGCGCAAGGAGATCGAAGAGCTGAAGAAGGAAGTCCACACGGTGAAGCTGCCGACAGCCGATGGGTCCATTGAAAAGCTGCCGATGGACTTCGCCACGATGGAAAAGCATTTGGGGGATTGGAAGGCGGAAAAAGCCGCGCTGTTGCAGAAGCGCGTCGACCTCTTGAAGCCCGCCACCGAATTGCGCGCCAAGCGCGATAAGTATCTTACGGATCGCATCTCCGACGTTAGCGCCGACACGTTGAACGGCTTGAGGAATAAAATGTCGATCTTCGAGGTCGGCATCCGCCAGATCCACGTTAAGGACGTGGACTTGGTGGACCGTTGCGAATCCTGCCACATGGGGATAGAGGAGCCGGTGACGCTGACAGCAGCGGCCCTTCCCAAGGGACTGGGTGACGAGGTCTTCGTCAGCCATCCCGACCGCGAGCTGCTGAAAATCCACGATCCGGAGAGGTTCGGCTGCACGCCCTGCCATGGCGGCAATGGGGTGGCCTTGACCAGCGTCGAGAAGGCGCATGGCTACAATGAACACTGGCTTTGGCCGTTGCACGCGAAGGAAAATCTGGATGCCGGCTGCCAGCAGTGCCATTCCCAGGAAATCGTCACCGAAATGGCGCCCACGCTGGATGCCGGCCGCGAAATCTTCCGGCTGCGCGGCTGCATGGCCTGCCACCGCTATGAGGGGTTCGATCGCGATCCGGACGAACTTTCCGCGGTCAACCAGGATATCCGCCAGCTCACCCAGCAGAAAGCCGAGATGACGCGGGAAGCGGGCTTCAGCGCCGCCAAAGGCGACACCACCCGCAATAACGACGAAGCGCAAAAACTTTACCAGCAGGCCAACGATCTGAAGGTGCGCGTCAGCCTGATCGACGCCAAAATCGAACAGGACGACGACCGCGCGCGGAGTCTGGTGCGTGAGATCAAGAAAGTCGGCCCCAGCCTTAAAGAAGTGCGCATGAAAATGCACAAGGAATGGCTGCCCGTGTGGCTGAAAGATCCGCACGTATGGCGTCCCGGCACAAAGATGCCCACTTTCCGCCTGGATGACGACGAAATCAAGGCCATCGCCGCGTTTGTATGGCAATCCGGTGTGACGGGCGACCTGCCGCAGCAGCCTTCTGGCGATCCCGAAAAAGGCAAGGAAGCCTTCGAAACGCGCGGCTGCATGGCCTGCCATTCGATGGGCGAAGGCGGCGAAAAGCAGGGCGGCACGTTTGCCGCGAACCTGAGCCGGGTGGGTGAAAAGGACAATTACGACTACCTGGTGCGATGGGTCCACAACCCGCGGCAACGGACCCTGCCCTATTGTCCCTTCGAGAAGAAAGACATCACCGAGGCGGACTACAAACGCGCCGGCCTGCCGTTCGTCTTCGATACCGAGCACAGCAAATGCCCCAACGACGGCCACGAATTGCTGGTGATGCAAATGACCCCTATGCCCAGCCTGCGCCTGAGCGAAGGCGAGGCGCGCGACATCGCCAGCTATCTGGAGACGCGCAAGCACGCGGGCGCCACCTACGCCAACGCCGATTACCTGGACGATCCGAGCCTGAAGGCGAAAGGTCAGTTCCTGGTGCGCTTCTATGGTTGCGCCGGATGTCATGAAATCGCCGGCCTGGAGGAAGAGCAACGCATCGGCACCGAGTTGACCAAGGAAGGTTCCAAGCCGATCGAGCGCCTGGATTTCGCATTAAAAGGCCACCAGGCGGAACATGACGGCTGGTATACGCACAAGGGTTTCTTCGAACATAAACTTGAAAATCCGGCGGTCTACGACGAAGGCAAGGAGAAGGCCAAGCTGGACCGGCTGAAGATGCCGAACTTCAACTTGTCCAAGCCGGAGATCGATCAGCTCACCACATTCCTGACCGGCTCGGTGGAGCCCAGCATACCGGCGCGTTATTTCTACGCACCGGCCGATCAGCGCCGCGACATCATCGAGGGCTGGTGGGTGGTCCGCAAATACAATTGCATGGGATGCCATCAGGTGCATGTTGGGCAGACCACCGTATTCATGACCCTGCCGCGCTACCAGGATCCGGATTGGAAGGATCAGCGCCCGCCCACTCTAATTGGCGAAGGGGCGCGCGTCAATCCGCAGTGGCTGATGTTTTTTCTTAACAATCCGGCGCCCACCGAGAAACCGGATGAGATGGATCGCGACGGCGTGCGGCGCTACCTGCATGCGCGCATGCCCACTTTCTATTTCTCCGATGGAGAGATTCAGAAGCTGGTGCGATTCTTCGGGGCCATGTCGTCGCAAGCGGCGCCGTACATCCCAGACCGTTTGGAGGCGCTCACCGATCAGGAGCGCACCATGGCTCGGCAGTTGTTCTCGAGCGAAGGCGCGCCTTGCCTGAAATGCCATGCGACGGGAGATCCGAAGCATGACGCGCACGCCACCGCGCCGAATTTCCTGCTGGCGAAGGAGCGTTTGAAGCCCGGCTGGGCGCGGCGTTGGATGCTGGACCCGGCCATGATGAGTCCTGGTACCGCCATGCCTTCGGGCCTATTCAAAGCCGAAGGCGATCGCGAGGTGTTTGCCGGTCCCACCCCGCCCAGTTTCAATGGGTATCCGAAGGACCACGCCGAATTATTGGTACGCTACATGTTCCAGTTCACGCCGGAAGAGCTGACTCGCCTGCGGGCCAGCGCCGGCAATTGAGAAGCGCGTTTGCCTAGCGCCCAATTTTGAAAAGAGGAGATATTCCATGAAGAATCTGTTAATCGCCTGCGGAGCGGCCGCCGCTCTGCTTTTAGTAAGCTGCGGCGGGAGCAAAGATGAAGCTAAGAAGGAAGAGACCAGTGCCCCTGCCGCCGCTCCGGCTGCGGCCGTGGACGACGCCAATGCCGCCACCGTCACCGGAAAGGTGAATTTCACCGGCGACAAGCCCAAATTATTGACGCTCGATATGTCGGCCAATCCGGTTTGCGCGCGCGCCCACACGACGCCGCAGAAGTCGGAGGAAGCTATCGTGAATGACAACGGCACGCTACGCAATACTTTCGTGTGGATCAAGTCGGGCCTGCCCGACAAGCAGTGGCCCGTCCCGTCCACGCCGGTCGAACTGGCACAGGACGGCTGTATGTACAAGCCGCACGTGATCGGAGTGATGGCCGGTCAGGGCATCGAAATCAAGAACGACGATGCCACCAATCACAATATCCATCCCCTGCCGAAGGTCAACCAGGAGTGGAACGAATCCCAGCCGCCCAAGGGCGATCCCAAAATCAAGAGCTTCGCGCGGGAAGAGGTCATGATCCCGGTGAAGTGCAATGTGCATAACTGGATGCGCGCCTACATCGGCGTGGTATCGCATCCGTTTTTTGCGGTGACAGGCGAGGACGGGACGTTTACAATAAAGGGATTGCCCCCGGGGACGTATACCTTGGAAGCCTGGCACGAGAAATATGGCACCAAGGACGTGCAGATCACGGTGGCACCCAAGGAGAGCAAAACGAACGATTTCACCATGGGCAGTTAGGGTAGGATAGAGGGGCGGGCACAAGCCCGCTCGTCTGCAAACGCCATGGCTCCTAACCGGAGGCTGAGCCGCCTGAAAGGCGTCCCCAGAGGGGACCCCAGGGCAAGATTGCCCGCCCCACAAGAAATGAAAGACTACATCGAGCTCACCAAGCCGCGCATCACCTGGCTCATCCTGATGAGCACCGGCATCGGCTATTTCTTCGGCATGCCCAAGGCCGGAAACTGGTGGGCTTTTGCAGCGGCGGTTCCCTGGTTGGGCCTGCTGCACACCATCCTTGGCACTGGGTTGATCGCCTCCGGCACCGCCGCCCTCAACCAATGGTCCGAACGCAAGGCCGACTCCCGGATGCGGCGCACCTCAGACCGTCCCATCCCCGCGGGCCGCATAACTCCCGCGCGCGCGTTGGCCTTCGGCGTGGCTCTTTCGCTCGCGGGCTTCGCGGATCTCTGGCTGGGCGTGAATCCGTTGGCCGCGCTGCTGGGCCTCTTCACGCTCCTCAGCTATCTCTTCCTTTACACCCCGTTGAAGAGCCGCTCGTGGCTATCCACCACCATCGGCGCGTTTCCCGGCGCCATGCCGCCGATGATCGGCTTCGCCGCGGCGCATGGCTCCATCACCGGCGAAGCCTGGGTCCTGTTCGCGATTCTCTTTCTTTGGCAGTTCCCGCATTTTTACTCGATCGCCTGGATGTACCGCGAAGATTACGCCCGCGCCGGCATTCGTATGCTCCCCGTAGTCGAGCCGGATGGCCGCTCCACGGCGCGGCAGATCGTGCTCTACGGGCTGGCCCTCATACCCGTAAGCCTGGTGCCCAGCATCTTGGGTATGTCCGGACGCATCTACCTGGTAGGCGCTTTGTTGCTGGGTGTTTATTTCCTGTATTCCGGAGTGCGGGTGGCGTTGGATCGCACCATATTGCGCGCCCGTCAAGTACTTATGGTTTCCGTTTTCTACCTTCCGTTGATCTACGGGCTGATGCTGTTGGATAGACCTGGATTGTGATTCTCGCCGAAAACCTGAGCCATCGGTACGGATCTCGCCTGGCGCTTTCGAATGTCAACTTCGAAGTCAAAGCGGGCGAGATTTTCGGCTTGCTAGGGCCGAACGGAGGCGGAAAGTCCACGCTCTTCCGCATCCTCTCCACCATGATGGCCCCCACCAGCGGCCGCGCCGAAGTGGCCGGTCACGATGTTGCGCGGGATCCCGCCGCGGTGCGCCGCGCGATCGGCGTGGTGTTTCAAACGCAGAGCCTCGACAAAGCTCTGACGGTGGCGGAAAACCTCCGCGCCCAAGGCCACCTGCACGGTTTGTCCGGCCCCAAACTCCGCGACCGCATGCAGCAGGTGACGGAGCGTCTGGGCTTGGCGGATCGCCGTAACGACATTGTGGAGACTCTCTCCGGCGGTTTGAAGCGCCGTGTGGAGATCGCCAAAGGATTGCTGCATCGTCCGGTCGTGCTGTTGATGGACGAAGCCTCCACGGGCCTCGACCCCGGCGCGCGCCGCGAGCTGTGGCAGTACGTCGAAGAATTGCGCAGCCGCGAAGGCGTTACCATATTGCTGACGACCCACATTCTGGATGAGGCAGATCGCTGCGACCGGTTGGCGTTGTTCCATCAAGGCGCCGTGGTGGCCGAGGGCACGCCCGCGCATTTGACCTCGCGTATCGGCGGAGATGTGGTGGTGCTGGAGGCTGCCGAAGGTGCGGACGCGGCTGCGCTGGCGGGGCGGATCGAAACCCGCTTCGGACTAAAGCCTGTGCTCATGGACGGCGCGCTCCGCGTGGAGATCGCCAATGGCCACCGCTTCATCACCGAGGTGGTGGAGGCTTTCCCAGGCGCGATTGATTCGGTCGGATTGCATAAGCCGACTTTGGAAGATGTGTTCGTGCGGGAGACGGGAGCTTTGATTGAGTAATTTCTGGTTACCGGTTGTGACGTTGTGGCAGCGCGAGTTGGTGCGCTTCTGGAGGCAGAAGAGCCGCGTGCTGGGGGTGGTGGCATCGCCCCTGGTATTTTGGCTGATCATCGGATCCGGTTCCGGCGACTTGGGCCGCTTCTTCGCCGGCGCATTGGTTTTGACTGTGTTATTCTCGGCCATCTTCTCCACGATTTCGATCATCGAAGATCGCCGCGAAGGATTCCTGCTCTCCATGCTGGTTTCGCCCGCGTCCCGTACGAGCCTGGTGCTGGGCAAGATCTTGGGCTCGGCTACGCTGGCCTGGATTCAAGGCATCATCTTTCTAGCCTTCGCGCCGCTG
>Ga0070761_10002669_pt1 | contig 10878 bp, 10 predicted proteins | sample HubBroMetageREF1_FD_66724 | JGI IMG/M metagenome (GOLD analysis project Ga0070761, IMG submission 66724) | Reference soil microbial communities from the Hubbard Brook experimental Forest, New Hampshire, USA - Hubbard Brook CCASE Soil... | ecosystem: Environmental > Terrestrial > Soil >...
TCCGTCCGGCAGTTGCACTCATCATATCCGGAACAAGTTCACCGCTGGAGCAGACTTACCGGAAAAGCAAAATCTGGTCCGAAATACCTACGACCTGGTTGAGTTCCTCCACGACGTTCTGAAGGTCCGGGAATTTCCGTGGGCCACATTCGAGCATAAGGTCGCATTGCACACGAGTTGCTCTGCGATTCGTGGCCTGCATATGGCTTCGATGTCCGAACGTGTGCATGACCCGGTTTTCTCGAAGCCAATGGCCCTGCTCAGCGGTGTTCCCGGCATTGAGTTCGGCGAATTCGAGCGCGTGGACGAGTGCTGTGGCTTCGGTGGCACCTTCGCGGTGACCGAGGAAGCGGTCTCCGCAAAGATGGGATACGACAAGCTGGCCTTCATGCAGAAAGCGTCGCCCGACTGCGTCGTCTCATCAGACATGTCCTGCCTGATGCACCTGCAAGGATGTGCGCGTAGGCAGAAGCAAGATGTTGCCTTCTTTCACCTCGCAGAAATATTGAATGGGGTGTCTCTATGAGTGCGCCAGTCGACCAGGCGAAGAATGCTGAGATGTTTCTGTCAGACACGGCCCACGAGGCACGGCTCGATAAGCTGCTCTGGGCAATGAGATTGAGGCGGGATGCCGCGGCCCGCCAGGTTCCTGAGTGGGAGGAACTGCGAACATTGGCGTCTGAAATCAAAGAACACACGCTGTCGAACCTCTCACAGTACCTTCTTCAGTTTGAAGCGAAGGCTAGCGCCAACGGCGTGATCGTGCACTGGGCCAGAGATGCTCACGAGCACAACCAGATTGTCTATGACCTCCTTGCCGAACAGGGAACGGACATCCTGGTTAAGTCGAAGTCTATGCTGACGGAGGAATGTGAATTGCGTCCGTTCCTCGAGAGGCGCGGTATTCGCGTCACGGAGACGGACCTCGGTGAGCGCATCCAGCAACTCGACGATCAGCCTCCGGCCCACATCGTCGGTCCGGCGATCCACAAGACGAACCATGATGTGGCCGTCCTGTTTTCGCAAAAGTATGGGTCCGATGCCAACAATGAAGATACCGCTTACCTCGCAGGTGTGATGCGGGAGAACACTCGGCCAGACTTTCTGCATGCGCCCGCCGGCATGACGGGTGCAAACTTCGTGGTTGCGGAAACAGGAGCCATTGTGGTGGCAACCAACGAGGGGAATGCCGATCTCTCGGCGAACACGCCCCAGCTACACATATGCTCGGTCGGCATCGAAAAAATCATTCCTACCACGGAGAGCCTGGCGGTCTTCATTCGCTTGCTCGCCAGAAGCGCTACTGGCGATGCGATCACGCAGTACACCTCGATGTTCCGCGGACCGCGTAAAGGCGCGGCCATGCACGTCATCCTGGTCGATAACGGAAGATCGGAGCGCCTGGGAATGCAACGGTTCTGGCATTCCTTGAAATGCATTCGCTGCGCGGCCTGCATGAACACCTGTCCGGTATATCGCAGAAGCGGTGGGCTGAGTTACGGCGCCACCTATATGGGGCCAATCGGCATCATCATGATGCCGACGTTTGAGATTCGAAAGTACAGCGAACTTCCTTTTGCTTCGACGCTGAATGGCAGCTGCACGAATGTGTGTCCGGTCAAGATCGACATACACGAACAGATCTACGGGTGGCGCGAAGTCATGGAGGAGAACGACCAGATCCAGGTCGTGAAAAAAGAAGCCATGCGCGTCGCCGACAAAGTGCTCAGCCATCCGACTCTCTATCAACTCGCCACGGCCACACTGTCAACCGCATTGGAAGTCCTCCCTCACTTTGCCATCTACAACCGGTTGAATGCATGGGGCAAACATCGGGAGGTCCCGCAGGCCACCACAGAAACATTTCATCAGTGGTACAGAACTCACCGTCCCAAGACGAACGAGGTGGAACGATGAGCTCGACTCAGGTGCTCTCGAGGAACGCAATTCTCGATTCAGTGCGAGCGAACCAACCGGCCGCTCGGTCGATGCCCACTATCCCTCACTTCCACACGAACCAGCCCGCGGACCTTTTGGCCACGTTTTCCCAGTCCATCGCTCGCATGGCCGGAGTGGTTGTCACTGACCATGTGCGTGACCTCGATTCTTTCCTCCGGACCAAATTTCCGGACGCCAAAATCATCTGTTCGGCGATTCTGGAATATGCCGGAACGATCAAACCTGCAAGCCTCAACCATTGGTCGGAGGCGAGCACAATCGATGTTTGCATATTGCGGTCGCCGATGGGTGTGGCCGAAACCGGCTCCCTACTGCTCTCCGACCTCGAATTGCAAGTGAACACGATCGCGTTCCTGGCGCATGATCTCGTGGTCCTGCTTGACCCAAAGCAGATCGTCGAGAACATCCACGATGCATACCAACACCCGTACTTCAAACTGAGGCCCTACAGCGTTCTGATGACTGGTCCCTCCGGTTCCGGAGATATCGGTGGGATTGTCGTCCATCCGGCTCAGGCCGCGAAGACTCTGACGGTCCTCCTCGCGCCCGCACCGGAAGCCGGTCGACGCACTGGGTGAATGCAACATCATGGATATGAAAACGACTTGCTCGAGTTTCCACCAATAAAAAATTGAATATGGAGATCATTCAATGCTGAAAGGATTCAACTACCCGCTCACTCCGAAAGGCAAATCGACGCTGAATCCGCCTCCGCCCTGGTACTACTCTTCAGACTTTCTCAACATTGAATTCTGGGCGGAGCCCTCTGCCGTGGCGTCTGTGTTGCCTCCTGGGCTCGATCCCGATCGCTCCGCGAACGGTCACGCCAACGCTCTTTTCTACGATTGGCAGTTTACCGGCAACGACGATGAATATCTCGACCCCGAGCGTTATCAATACCGCGAATTCTTCATCCTCGTCGATGCATTGTTCCAGGGCAAGCCGGTCGCTTACTGTCCATATATTTTTGTGAACAACGACGCGGCAATTGCCCGCGGTTGGACGCAGGGTTATCCCAAGCGTTTTGGCCAGGTATTCCAGACCAGGTATCATGCCGCGACGGGAAAGGCGGGACCTGCGCTCGCTCCGGGAGGCAAGTTCGCCGGGTCTCTAACGTCGGCGGGTCACCGGATGGCCGAAGGTATTGTCACCCTGAGAGAACCTGTGACCGACCTGTCGCTGCTGAAGCAGAAGCCCGTCGTCAATCTGCTTCACACGCCACGTCTCGCAGCCGACAGGCAGGACCATCCGGCGGTTCACGAGCTGGTCGAGAACGTTCCTCACGACGTCAAGATCGAGCAAGCGTGGATCGGCGAAGGAGCTTTAACGTTGCCGGTCTGCAAAGGCGAAGAACTCTCGGATTTGGCGCCCGTCCGTTGTGGCAAGGGTGTACGGGCTTCTCTGGCATACGTCGTCGATGATCTTAAAACACTGAAGGATTTGAGAAGGTGACGCCCCGAATGGCATAATTTTCTCCCTCTTTCAGTGCTGAAGGCGAGAAGCTTTCAGGCATTTCGTTTTTACTTCAACGAAGCGAATTCGGGGATTCAACAAGGTTCGTGAAAGGAACGACAATGGCAAAGAGAGTGGCCGATCTGCTGGTAGACGTCCTGGTGAAAGCGGACGTTCAGCGAATCTACGGAGTGCCGGGCGATTCGCTCAATGGCATTACGGATTCGATTCGCACCCGTGACAACATCCAATGGGTCGGCATGCGCAATGAGGAAGCAGGCGCATTCGCGGCCGGAGCAGACGCGCATCTCACCGGCAAGCTGGCGGTATGCGCCGGAAGCTGCGGACCGGGAAACATGCACCTGATCAATGGCCTTTACGACTGCCAGCGCAGCCGCGTCCCCGTTCTGGCCATCGCGGCGCAAGTTCCGAGCGCTGAAATCGGGAGTGGATATTTTCAGGAGACCGATCCGAAACAGATCTTCGCGGGGTGCAGCCATTATTGCGAGTTGATCTCACAGCCCGAGCAGATGCCGCGTGTGCTGGAGATTGCGATCCAGACTGCGATTTCACGGCGTGGCGTTGGCGTCGTTGTGATTCCAGGGGATGTGGCCTTACGAGATGCGATTGAGCAACAACCGCGCTTGCTTTTTGCCGAGCCGAAACCGACAGTGTGCCCGTCCGATGATGAACTGGCCGAACTTGCGGAAGTTCTCCAGCGCTCAAAGAAGATAACCATCCTTGGCGGCGCCGGCTGCGCCGGAGCTCACGGTGAACTCGTTGAGCTCGCCGGCAAGCTGCAGGCTCCTATCGTGCACGCGTTCCGCGGCAAGGAGTTCATCGAATATGACAACCCGTTCGACGTAGGCATGACCGGCCTGCTCGGCTTCTCATCCGGCTATCACGCAATGATGAGCTGCGATACGCTGCTGATGCTCGGTACCGACTTTCCCTATCAACAGTTCTATCCCAAGAACGCGACCATCGTGCAGATCGACGTTCGAGGCGAGCAGTTGGGGCGTCGCAGCAAAGTTGATTATGGCTTTGTGGGAGACACAAAGACCACGCTTCGAGCGCTCTTGCCAAGGCTGCAACAGAATCAACACGAATCGCATTTGAAAGAATCCATCGAGCACTACCGCAAGACACGACAGGATCTGGACAAGCTGGCAGTCGGCGATTCCGGCACAAAACCCATCCACCCACAATATGTCGCTAGCGTGATTAATCAACTCGCATCCGATGATGCGATCTTCACCTTCGACGTCGGAACGCCAGTCGTCTGGGCGGCGCGTTATCTCCGGATGAATGGCAAGCGCCGGCTCGTTGGTTCTCTCACCCACGGCTCCATGGCTAACGCATTACCGCAGGCCATCGGCGCACAAGTCAGCCACCCCGGCCGGCAAGTGATCACAATGTCCGGCGACGGCGGCCTGGCGATGCTCATGGGCGAACTGCTTACATTGCGGCAGCACGATTTGCCAGTGAAGCTGGTCGTTTTCAAAAATGACTCGCTCGCCTTTGTGGAGCTGGAAATGAAGGCCAGCGGCTTTCTCGATTTTGCAACCAACCTTAAGAATCCTGACTTTACAAAGATTGCGGAGGGAGCGGGCCTCCTCGGTCTCAGAGCCGAAACTGCAGATCAGGTAGAACCTGCGATCGCACAGGCTCTCAAACACGACGGGCCGGCATTAGTCGAAGTTCATGTGTCACGTCAGGAGCTTTCGATGCCTCCAACGATCACCTTCGAGCAAGCCAAGGGCTTTGGCATTTTCATGCTGAAGGCTGTGCTCAGTGGACGCGGCGATGAAATCATCGATCTCGCGAAAGTGAACCTAATCCGCTAGCCGGTTCGGAGTCCAGGGAGGAAGAAGAAGGGACAAACCCAGACGGTCGCGGGAGTGGTGAGAAAAAGCACATGCTGAAGACTCCCTTGGGGCTCGAAGAATGAGCTCGAAAAAGCGATCTCGAAGAACGATTTCATTCCGCAGGAACGTCTACTTGGGACCGACCGCTTGCATGATCTGTCCCATCTCCATCGCATTGCTCGACGGAATTTCCTGGAGAGATAAGGCCAGTTGAGCGGTGGGGACGCCAGTGACGTCTTGGAACATCGACCAAAGTTGTTTCAGCATGTCGGTCTTGTCCTGATCAGTGTGACCGCTCCGTAATACACAGCTCAATACCGCAGTGGTAGCCTGCTCACCCGCCGCATATCCCGAACCCTTGGGATAAGAGAGAAAGATCACTCGAACGAAATTCTTGGGGACTTTCATCACCGTGGTGTGTATTCGCGTGATTTCCTTCGCGATCCTCGCCTTCTTCTCGTCGGACACAAATCCCTCTTCGGTGATAGCGGTGTAGAACGGCATTCGCTTTTACCCTCCTAACGAAGTGATTGCCAAGATGTATGGTCAAGCCTGTCTGCGGGGCTTACGAGTGTCCGTTCGGAACGAAAATCAACTTCCTGTTCACAAACTCTTCAATGCCCAGGCTGGAGAGTTCCTTTCCATACCCAGAGCGCTTCACGCCCCCGAAAGGCAGCTCCGGAAGGCTGACATCGGGATAGTTAATGAAGACCATGCCCGTCTCCATCCGGCTTGCCACCCGCTTGGCTCTTTCGATGTTTGAGCTGTAAACGGATCCGCCGAGGCCAAATGGCGAATCGTTCGCGATCGCGATGGCTTCTTCCTCATCCTTGGCTGGAAAAACAAGCGCCGCAGGCCCAAAGAACTCCTGCTTGTAGGCGGGGTTGTCGGAGGTCACGTTCGTCAAAATCGTCGGTTCCAGAAAAGCTCCGACGTCTCCGGCGCGGCGACCACCAAGGGCTATCTTCGCCCCGTGACTCGTCGCATCCTGAATCTGTTTTAGGATGAGCTGCAGAGCGGCATCGGAAGAAAGTGGTCCCAAGGTTACCGTTTCATCGAGCGGGTTCCCCAGCTTCAGTTTCTTGGCTGCGGCAACGAATCGGGGAAGGAATTTGTCCAGCATCGATTTCACTACGATGAATCTCTTGGCCCCGATGCACGTCTGCCCGTTGTTGCCAAACCGGCCCAGGATTGCCATTTCCACGGTATGGTCAAGATCAGCATCGTCCAAGACAACGAACGCATCACTGCCACCGAGTTCCATCGTTGACTTCTTCAGGTTCTTTCCCGCGCGCGACGCGAGTGCCTCTCCTGCGCGCTCGGACCCGGTGAGAGCGATACCCTTCACTCGCGGGTCATCGATCAGAGCCCCAGCTTGATCATTGGTCAGAAAGAGGTTGGTGTAGACACCTTCGGGTACGCCGGCTTCGCGAAGAACCTGTTCAAAAGCCACTGCACACTGAGGAACGCCAGGCGCATGTTTGAGGAGCATCACGTTGCCGGACATCAGATGGGGCCCGACAAAGCGAGCCAGCTGATAATAAGGATAGTTCCAGGGCTGAATGCTAAGCAGGACGCCGAAGGGCGAATATTCGAGGCGAGCATCGCCGCTGCCAGATTCGAGCTTCTTCGGTGCGAGAAACACTTCTGCCTTGTCTGCGAAATACTGCAGGATGGAAGCGCTCAGTTCCACTTCGCCTCGGCTCTCGGCGATTCTTTTTCCCATTTCCAATGTGGCGAGCCGTGCGAGTTCTTCCTTCTTTTGCAAAAGAATCTGAGCAGCCCTTCTAATAATCTTCGAGCGCTCGCTAAAAGGCCGCGCCGCCCAGGCTCGAAATGCTTTGTCCGTCTTGGCCAGGGCGCTCCACATCTGCTCATCGGTATGCTCGGGAAAGTTCTTGAGTACTTCTCCGGTTGCCGGATTGACGCTGCGGTATGCCACAGTTGGCTCCTTCTTATTTCAAACCGATTCCTCAAATTGCCCGCCGCAACGAATGTGCACGAATCGTGCCACATCAGCGATCTGCCGCAAGAACTGGTAAATGATTGAGATTGAAACGACAAAAACGAAAATGGGAGAACTGACTCATCAGCCAGCAATGAAAATTCTGTCAGTGTCAATAACGCGTCAATCGTATTGATCATTTGGTTGGCGAGAGTCCCAACGACAGGCTCGGAAATTCCAGCCAAGCCACACGAGTGAGCTAAGTGACAAGAGAAGGAGCGGGCCTTCCTGCCAGGACTGCAGCAATGTTGTCCAGCGCCAACATGCCCATCGCCGTTCGCGTTTCGACCGTGGCTGCACCGATGTGTGGCAGCAGGAATGTGTTCTTGAGTGTCAGATATCCCGGATTCAGCTTCGGTTCCCCCTCGTACGTGTCCAGGCCGACGGCCGCGACTTGACCGCTCTTGAGAGCAGCAATCAGATCCTCATCGACCACCATGCCACCTCTGGCAGCGTTCACAACGATTGCGCCACGCGGCAAGCACGCAATTGCTTTTGCGTCGAGGAAGTGATGGGTTTGCTTTGTTTCGGGTGCGTTTATGCTCAGAAACGGGCTGATTCTGAGCAAATCATAGAGGTTATCGAGGAATATCCCGTCACCTTTAATTTCGCGAGGCAATCGATGCGGATCATGATAGTGGATCTTCATCCCGAACCCGCGAGCGCGTTGTGCAACCGCCTGCCCGATGCGCCCCATTCCATAAATTCCGAGAATCTTCCCTGTAAGTTGCCAACCCAACAGCAACGTCAGGTCCAATGGATTCCAGTTTCCGCTGTGGACCACTTGCAGGGCTTCATACGCTCGTCGCGATGCCCCTAGCAACAACAGCAGGGTGATGTCCGCGACCGCATCTGTCGAAATTCCTGGGACATAACCTATCGCGATCTTCCGCGCCGCTGCAGCTCTGAGGTCAATGTGGTCAATGCCAACGGAGTGGGTGGCGATGACTTTGACGGAAACAGCCACACGATTGAAAAATGCCGGGTCGAGCCTGTCTGCCGGGGTGACCAACATCGCATCAGCCCCATCCGCAGCCGAGAGCAGTTCTTCCTGCGTGAAGTGAGCTCCATTTTTCTTGCGGCGCAGTTCGAAGTCCTGCTTGAGTCGAGCGTCCACGGCATCAACGAAATAAGCCGTTACTACCAGAACAGGTTTGTGCATGAACCCGCGTCTTGCAAGACCTGTGCCATTTAGCGGTTGAAGCGTGCGTCGCGACGCCATCGCTTTTTGGCAAGCGACGTGCATTTCGCTTTCATGCGATGCGAATCGACAAGGGAAATGCAAACTCAAACCAGCAACAGTGATCTCCGCGGGGATGTGTCCGGCCACCAGGGCGCTGTTCTCGACGCAGTTCTCGAAATGAAAGACGTTCTGTCACTCCGATTGCCGTCTTTTTATCGGTGCGCATTTCGACTTCTGGGCAATGCAGCTGACGCCGAGGATGCGGTGCAGGAAGCCCTATTGGCCGCTTACCGGCATATCGGCCGGTTCAGAGGGGAGTCGCAGATGGCTACCTGGCTGACCACCATTGTCCGCAACTGTGCGCTGATGAAATTGCGTAAGCGGCCCCGCCAGGTTCATTTGCCTTTGGATGAGCAGACGGGAGGAGAGGAAAAATGCTTCGTTTGGGAAAGACTCGCGGACACGCGCCCCAGCCCTGAAGAGGAGTGTCGCAATGTGGAGCTCATTGCACACCTGCAAGAATGCGTCGTACAGTTGTCGCCTGTTTTGCGCAGGACATTTCAGCTGCGCGTCTTGATGGGTCTCTCGATCTTTGAGACAGCCCGAATCCTTGGATTGCCGCAGGGAACGGTCAAGGCTCAACTGGCGCGCGCTCGAGCAAAGATCAGGCGGCACATGCGACCAGCCCTTGCACCAGGATCGCGTCGGCGCCGGCGCCTGGACCGATAGTTTATTTCTTGACGAAGCTATGGGGCGGACGGAGAGATTACCTGAGAAGAAGGTGTTTTACACTCCATGCTTTGCACACTATTTCCCCGAACGCGGTCCGTGACTCTTTGATCCCGAGGAGATCGCCCGCTCCCAGTCCTGACGCCAGTCGCTGCGACAGTATCCGAGACATCGAAATTCAATCATGCTGGCTCCGCAGAGCGGGCAGATGAGGTTGCGTATAGCGGAGATCAAGTTCGAGTTGGCATTTGTAACTAAAGCGACCGAAGCCATAATGTCTCTCCTGTTTTGGCAGTTTGTTACCGCCGACTTCACAAAGCCTTAAGCGAGGGCCGCAGGAGCCGTTGAGGGGGCGGGCACGGGCTAGGGCTGCAGCCCCTCGCTTCGGATTCAAACGTAAGAGCAACTGAGTCGCCAAATGTTTCGTACGGAACGAACGCTCCCCTCTTATGGGAAATGTCGAGCCGACGGATGAAGAGGCGTCAGCGACGTAAGTCACTCTGACGGCGGGGAGACAGGCTTTGCCGGTTTAGGCTTCGCGGCAGATTTCTGGCTTTCTATCGTCACCTCGAACGATTGACCCAATATGTCGTTGTAGCGAATTGTGCTTTTCCCGACGAGCACGAGCAGCTCGCGTCCCGCCGCGTACTTGACAGTCTGCTCACCCAGCGGTGGCGTATAGAGCACGACGTAAATGGTATCGCCGACTTTGACCGTCACGTCGTAGCTCGCCGGGTCTGTGGCGCCGCCGGCATTTTGATGAGTCTTAACATCAATGATCGTTCCCACCTGATACTTCGACGTGGATTGGCCAAAAGCCGAAAGCGTCGTCATGAAGACACAAAACAAAATCGCTGGCCTAAGCATGGTTGCCCCTCTCGTCCAGACGCGTATAGAGCGCGACTAAGCTGTTTCGTTTTGACAGAAGCGTCGTAACATTGACACCTGAACCCATACCACGTGTTACGCCAAGCACTTGCATTGCCAATAGCAAGAACGATCAACCTGGTTGATCGTGAGAACGTCTCGCCGTAGAAACCGTTGCTGCTTTCAATAAATCGCTTCGCTGCCCTCTGCGAGAAATGCCTTACGCTGCGATTTGCGTGCCTGCTGGAAGCGGGAAGGCTCGTGGTCTGAGGTAGGGACGGCGCTATTTTGTGCGGGCCGCACGGGCTAGCTATATCGGTTTAACTAGTGGATGTAAGTTGCTGATTCCATTGCCACTAGGAGCACTTTTTTGCGCACGCCATGAGCGCTGCTGGCTCGTCCCGAACGGCCCGTTCAGACCCGCTGCACCATTTCTGGTGCAAGCGTAGGGAAACGTTGCCCCGCGATTGGGATAACCCTCGTCACAAACTCGCCAGCGGCAGAGTCGCAATTGATCCCACGCCTGATCCGCAGCTGGCTGCGGTCAAGCATCAGGCAGCCTTGACTGCGGCCCCCTTGATGAATGCGAGGATGTCCGCATTGATCACGTCGGCATGCGTGGTCATCATGCCGTGTGGGAGGCCGGGGTAAATCTTCAGCGTACTGTGCTTGAGCAGCTTGGCTTGCAGCAGTGAGGCGTCTTTGTACGGCACGATTTGGTCATCGTCACCTTGCAGCACCAGGGTCGGCACCGTGATCGCTTTCAGATCGCCGGTTTGATCCGTCTCGGAGAAAGCCTTGATGCCTTCGTAGTG
>Ga0070761_10002670_pt1 | contig 10870 bp, 9 predicted proteins | sample HubBroMetageREF1_FD_66724 | JGI IMG/M metagenome (GOLD analysis project Ga0070761, IMG submission 66724) | Reference soil microbial communities from the Hubbard Brook experimental Forest, New Hampshire, USA - Hubbard Brook CCASE Soil... | ecosystem: Environmental > Terrestrial > Soil > Temperate...
CGGGCGACCAGTACGCGTGGGACGTGAAGTCCACGTACGTAAAACATCCGCCTTACTTCGACGGAATGGCGCGCGAGCCTGGCCCCATCGCGGGGATCGACGGCGCCCGGGTGCTCGCGGTGCTCGGCGACAGCATTACGACCGACCACATCTCACCGGCCGGGTCGATCAAGAAAAATGGTCCCGCAGGGCAATATCTCCTCGACCGCGGCGTCGCCGTCGCCGACTTCAACTCGTACGGGTCACGCCGCGGCAACGACGAGGTCATGGTGCGCGGCACGTTCGCGAACGTCCGACTTCGCAACTTGCTCGCCCCGGGAACCGAGGGCGGCGTCACGCGCCATCTGCCGAGTAACGACATCGTCAGCATCTTCGATGCGGCCATGCGCTATCGCAGCGAAGCCGTCCCTCTCGTCATCCTCGCCGGCAAGGAATACGGCTCGGGATCCTCGCGCGACTGGGCCGCAAAGGGGCCGAAGCTTCTCGGAGTGCGGGTCGTCATCGCCGAGAGCTTCGAGCGCATTCACCGGAGCAATCTCGTCGGCATGGGCATCCTGCCTCTCGAATTCGCATCGGGACAGTCCGCAGCCTCGCTGGGGCTCACGGGAGAAGAGTCATTCTCCGTCCCGAGCCTCGAGGACGCGATCGCGAGTCGGAAGGCCACGGTGCGGGTGCAGGGGCCTGAGGGATCCAAGCGCGAGTTCAGCGCGACCGTGCGAATCGATACGCCTCAGGAGCGCGAGTACTACCGTCACGGGGGCATCCTGCCCTTCGTCGTCCGGCAGCTCTTGAAATCGCAAGGGTAGAGCGCGCACGAGCGTATCGCGGGGCGCCCCGATCACGGGGTCGCGAGCAGATCTTTGACTTTTGCCGTGATGAACCCCACGGCCCCGTCGCCCTTGATACCTCCTTCCACCTGTTTGCCTGAGGCCGTTCCATCTTCTTTGGGAACCGCGAAAAGCGGGATGAATTGCGATGCGTAGCCCGCGGCCGCGAGCCGCTCGCGATCCCGATCGATGTCGAACTCGAGCAGCGTAAGGCCGGGGAAGCTCGCGTCGAGCTCGCCACGCTCCGCCGCGTGGTGAAACCTCTGGCAGGGCTCACACCATACGGCGCCCACGTAGACCAGGAGCTTCCGCGAGCTCGCACCGGTTCGCTTTTGCTCGGTGCGGACGAGTGGGGCTACGTCACCACTCTCTTGCGCACGTAGCCAGCGTATCCCGGCCTTGGGTGCGGGCACTCCCGGATCGAGCTCCGAGGGGGTCGCCCCCTTGCATCCGGAGGCGAGTAGCAGCGCGACGAGCAATGCGCCGAGACGGCGTGAGCACGTCGCTCCGGGATCGCCCGCGTCGTCGCTGTGAGAGGCGCGATTCATGGCTTCCAGAGAAAAGCTTCGTGGACTCCGTCGATGATGAACTGCATGGCCACGGCCGCAAGGATGAGCCCCATCACACGCCCGATGATGTTCATTCCTGTTTTGCCGAGTGCCCGGGCGAGAAGCTCGGCAGAGCGTAACGTCAGGAGCGCGGCGACGCTCACGGCTGCAATCGCGACGAAGATGAGCGCGCGCTGTTCGAGGCTCCGCGCTTTGCCGACGAGCACCAGCACAGTGGCGATTGCCCCCGGGCCGGAGAGAAGCGGAATTCCGAGCGGTATGAGGCCGACGTCCTCCCGCGTCTCGGCCTCGATGGCTTCTTCGCTCGTCCCGCGAGTACCACTGTGCTTGGCCCGCATCATTTCCAAGCCGACACCGAAAAGCACGACCCCGCCGGTGATCTTGAAAGCCGGGAGCGTGATGCCGAAGAACGCGAAAATCAGCTGACCGGCGAGCCCAAAAAGAGTCAGTACGGCAAAGCAAGTTACCGAGGCACGGAGTGCCGTCCTCGCTTGGGCCGGCCGTGGCTGAGCCCCTACGAGCGCGAGAAACGTCGGCACCGCTGCAAAGGGATCCACGACGGAGAACAAGGACCCGAAGGCGACCAGCGTATACGTGATGAACGACATCGAGTTTACCGCGCGTCCTTCGATGCAGCAGCGTCAGCGATCGGGGAGGCGCCCACCCGACGCCGCGATCCGTCGAAACCGCACCCGCAACCCACTTGCCGGCGTGGCGAAGAGCTTGCCCGTCGTCGACTCGAAGCTCTGGTCCGGGGGAAAGTCCCAATCGAAATCGCGAAGGGTCATGACGGCGAAGGCCTTCAACATTAGTTCTGCCATTCGCTCGCCCGCGCACCGATGGCCCGACAAGGGCTCGCCGCCGCCGTGCGGAACCCAGGATCCAGCCTGACGATCACTGCGCGGATTGGGCAACCAGCGATCCGGATCGAATGCGTCGGGCTCGGGAAAGACGAAAGGGTCGTGGAGCGTCGCGCCAATCGCACCGAGGGCCTTCATCCCGCGCGGCACCGCGACGCCTTCGAACGCGCAGTCGGCGTTGGCGCGCGCGAAGAATGTCACCGGAACGACCGTGCGGGCACGTCGCACCTCTTTGGTCACTCTTTCGAGATACGGCAGCTCGCGCATCCGTGCGTAGGTGACCGGGCCATGGGGCATGTGCTCTCGAATTTCCGAGCGACATCGTTCTTTGATTTCAGGCAAGCGCCCGAGGAACATCGCCTCGAACGCCAGGGCGCCGATGACCGCGACGTAGGCGCCGAAAAAGTGCAGAGCCTCGATGCGAATTTCGTCGTCCGAGAGCTGCTCGCCCGCCTCCGTTCGCGCCGCCAAGAGACGCGATAGCGCGTTGCTCCCGGGCGTGAGCTTCTCCTTCGCCAGCGACTCCGCGACCCTCGCGCGGATGACATCGCGCGCGGCAATCGCCCGCGCATAGGGGGTCCCGGGAAGGTGAATGGGCAGGCTTAGCATTCCGTTGAACGCACGGAGAATGGGCTTCTGGATCTCGGGATGCTCCTCGTCGGGGGCCGCGCCCAGAAAGACGGTCGCAGCGACCGTCAACCCCATCGACGTGATCTCGGGCACCCAGCGGAAGGTCCCCATCTTCGCCCACTTCGTCGCGTAGCGGCCGATGACGCGCTCGACGACCTTCGAGTAGCCTCCGAGGGCTTCGTCGTCGAACACTCGCATGAGCAGGGCCTTTCGCCGTGCTCGACCAGGACCGTCCAAGAAAGGGACGGCTTCGGGATGGAGTATTTCTTCGACGGACCGCGGACTCGCTCCGGCACGCGAGAAGAGGCTGGGGTCGAGGACGAACTTGAAGGCCTCCGGACCGACGAAGCACGCGACGTCCTCGCCGAGAAAGCGCATCTTGAACACGCTCCCGAGCTCCGATGCGCAGCGCACCAAGAAGCCGTCCGGGTTGGCGAGGAAAGCCAACGTGCTTCCCACGAGGGGAAGTGAACGAACGGCAGGCATGCTGCGGAGGTTGGGGGTCATCGGTCCCGGTGCCGCGCGATGCTACACGAACGACGACGCCCACGCCGAGTGGCCCGCCGACTCGTCCGCGCCTCCGCTATAACGGAAACGATGAAGGTCATTGTCTTCGGCGCAACGGGTATGGTCGGCCAAGGCGTCCTGCGTGAGTGCCTTCTCGACCCCGAGGTCGACCAGGTGCTCTCGATCGGGCGAAACGAAACCGGGCAGCGCCACGAAAAGCTGCGCGAGATCGTCCGCAGTGACCTCTTCGACCTCTCGCCGTTCGCCGCAGAGCTGTCGGGGTACGACGCCTGCTTCTTTTGCCTCGGCGTTTCTTCCGCGGGCATGTCCGAGGCGGCATATCGCGAGATGACGTACGACCTCACGATCGCGGCGGCGAGTCTCCTCGCGGAAAGAAACCGGGAGCAGATGACGTTCATCTATGTCTCGGGGACCGGGACCGACTCCACCGAGCACGGCTCGGTGATGTGGGCACGCGTCAAGGGCGCGACGGAGAATGCGCTGATGAAGTTGCCCTTCAAGGCCGCGTACATGTTTCGGCCGGGGCTGATTGAGCCGATGCACGGGGCCACGTCGCGCACGCGCCTCTACCGCGTCTTCTACGTCGCGTTCGGCCCCCTTCTTCCGCTGGCGCGGGCACTCCTACCCGGCACGATCACAACGACCGAACGGGTGGGGCGCGCCATGCTCAACGCCGTCAAGCACGGCGCTCCGAAGCCCTTGCTCGAAAACCGCGACATCAACGATCTCGCGAATCGCTAACCCTCGACGCGCTCTTTACGCGTGTCCGTGCCGGTCGCGAATCGAGACGACGGGCCGAGTTGCCGTTCGGATGACGTTCTCGGCGACACTGCCGAGCAGCGCTCGCGCCAGGCCCTTGCGCCCGTGCGTGCCTATCACGATGAGGTCGGCATGGATCAACTCGGCGACGGCGTTGATCTCCTCCCAGATGACCCCTTCGCGAAGGATGGACTCGACCACGGTGCCCCGGGACGCCAACCGCTTCACGGTCGAGTCGAGCGCAGCCTGCGACGCGTCTGCGATGTGGGAGGCGATCTCGGGTGTGGCGATGATCGCGCCGTCGGGAAACCCGATGATGGGGAGCTCGTACGCGTGCATCACGGTGACGCCCGCGCCAAGCTTGCCCGCCAAACCGAGCGCCCAGTCGATCGCATGATCGGAGGTTTCCGTGAAATCTGTGGGAACGAGGATCCGGCGAAGCTCAGTCATGTCCCATGCCCCTTCCGCTTCTCATTTAGCATCTTGCGACCCGAGGCAACGTCCCCGAATGCATGGGCCCAGACGAGCACGGCACCGAGAACCGCCGCCGCAACCGTTTCCGTGCGCAAGATGAGCGACCCCAAGGACACGGGCCTCCACCCGCGGGCGACGGCCGAGCGAACCTCGCCGTCGTCGAGCCCCCCTTCTGCGCCACAAGCAAAAGCCAGGCTGGTTGCACGCGCCAGAGCGTCGAGGAGGGTCGGAGCCAGCGGCTCGTCCGCGCCGTCCCAAAGACAGAGGCGGGTTTCGGCGTCCGCGCAGGAATCGAGAGCGTCTTCCCACCGCGTTGAAGCGAGCACGATCGGCGCGTCGCTGCGCCCGCACTGACGAGCGGCTTGCTCGGCAATCTTCGCCCAGCGAACGCGTCGGGCCAGAGAACGCGCGGGGTCGAGCCGAGGCACGCTTCGTTGGGTCGCCGTGACCACGATCCGGGTGGCCCCCAGCTCCGTCGCGTCGCGCACCACGGCATCGCACTTGTCGCCTTTGGCGAGACCCTGGACCCACGTGACCGAGCGTGGCGCGCGCGCCGCCCCGTCGCGCGTCGAGCTGAGACGAACCGAGACGTGGCCGCGCTCCACGCCGATCACCGTCCCGTCGGCCTCTCGAGCGGTTGCGGGGTCGAAAGCCGTAAATACGTCTCCTGCCCGGAGCCGAAGGACGTTCGAGAGATAGTGAGCCGTGGCCCCTTCGAGCCGCCTTTCGCCGGGCCCCATGTCGGGGATGGGCGCGCGTCGCGGGTTCACGCTCGGAGCACCGCTGCGAGCCACTCGCCCTCCTCGAGCACCTCTTCGACGTGCAGACCCTCGTACGCCGCACGTACCTCGCTCCACGGCGAGGCGGCCGCGCTGGAGCCGAGAACGCCGCTCAGGACGAGCCACCCCCCTTTTCCAACGCAAGCCGTAAGCGCGGGAGCGACCTCGACCAGCGTCTTCGCTTCGAGGTTGGCCAGGACGACGCCGAAGGGCTCACGGACGTCGTCGATGCAAGCTCCGTCGGCACGGAGCTCCTTCGCGCGCCCATTGCGTTCGGCGTTCTCACGGGCAACGGCGACCGCCTCGGGATCGACGTCGATCGCGCGCACGGCTGCGGCGCCGAGCTCGAGCGCGATCAGCGCGAGAATGCCGCTTCCGCACCCGACGTCGAGAACCGTCGCGCCGCGGACTCGATCGGCGCGCTGCGCAAGAGCTCCTGCGACGAGACGCGTCGTCTCGTGGAGGCCGGTTCCGAACGCGCGCCCGGGCTCGAGGACGATGACCCGCTCGCCCGGACCTCGATCGTAGGCGCACCACGGGGGCCGGATGACGATGCCGGGGCACACGGCAAAGGGCTCGAAGTGCTTCTTCCACTCGTCGCGCCACGCATCGCCGACCACTTCTCCCAGGCGCGGGCCCCACGCGGCGGGAAGCTGCGCCAAGGCTTGCTCCGCGCGATCGGGGTGATCGAAGCTTGCGATGATGGTCGTCGTGCCCTCCTGCGCCCGCAGCAGCGTCGTATCGTCACGCAGCTCGACGCCCTGTGCGCCCAGCTCGAAGAAAAGGGCACCCGCTTCGTCGGCGTCCTGCGCGAGCACATGGGCCTCGACGTACGGATACCGGGGATCGTGTCCTCCCATGGTGCGGCTAGACTACTTCGTCGAGCTTCGCCCGCTTCGGGATGACGACGGTGCCCCTCTCGGTCACGTGGAAACGCTGGCGGTCGGCTTCCCGATCGAACCCGATGACGGTGCCCGAAGGGATCTCGACGTCTTTGTCGATGATGGCGCGCCGGATCTTTGCGTGCCGGCCCACGACCACATGCTCGAAGAGCACGCTCTCTTCGACCTCGCTGAACGAGTTCACGCGGCAACCGACGCCGAGCACGCTCCTGTGAATCCGCCCGCCCGAGATGATGCAACCGTGGCTGACCATCGAATCGGTCGCGATACCGACGCGCGCTTGCGCCTCGTCGCGGAACACGAACTTGGCGGGAGGGTCATGCGTAGCGCTGGTGCGAATCGGCCACCGGAAGTTGTAGAGGTTGAACTGCGGATGGATCTCGATGAGATCCATCTGCGCTTCCCAATACGCGTCGATGGTCCCGATGTCTCTCCAATATCCACGGTTGGGCCCTTCTTCTTCACCGGGAACGAGATTCTTCGCGAAGTCGTACGCAATGACCGACGCGCCCTGAGTCACCAGACGCGGCAAGATGTCGCGGCCGAAATCGTGACGGCTGTCGGCGAGCAACTGGTCCGCCGCGAGCTCGCGAACCAGCACCTCTCGATCGAACACGTAGTTGCCCATCGAGGCCAGGCAGCGAGTCGGATCGCCCGGCATCGGGGGGGGGTGGTCGACCTTTTCGTGAAACTTGAGGATCCGCCCGCTGACGTCGACCTCGAGAACACCGAATTCGCCCGCGGTCTCCCGCGCAACCGGAATCGCCGCCACCGTCGCGTCGGCGCGCATCTGTTTGTGGCTGGAGATCATTTGCCGAACGTCCATCTTGTAGACGTGGTCGCCGCCGAAAATGCAGACGAGTTGCGGCTGCTCGTCGCTGATGACGTGCTGGCATTGCCAAACGGCATCCGCGGACCCGCGGTACCAGGTTTTCCCAGTTCGTTGCTGCGCCGGTATGGCTTCGATGTATTGGTCGAGAATCGGCGCCAAGCGCCAGTTTCGCGCGATGTGCTCTTCGAGAGACGCGCTCTTGTACTGCGTCAAGACTTTGATCTTGCCGAGACCCGAGTTCACGAAGTTCGAAAGAACGATGTCGATGATGCGATAACGGCCGGCAAACGGGACCGCGGGCTTGGCGCGATCGAGCGTGAGTGGGTAGAGCCGCTTGCCCTCTCCACCCGCGAGCACCATGACGAGGACCTGGCTCGGGTCGAAAGCAAGAACCTCTGGTTCCGTGGGCATCTGTTTTTCAGCTTTACGTGATCTGGTTCGCGGCGTCACCGGGTGGCAAGCTCCGAGACCCCATAATTTGACCGAACCCGGCACGCATGAGACGGTATCGGTGATGGCGACGGGTCCCGCACGGCGCGCGGCCGCGGCGGCCGGCTGGGTACTCTGGTCCGCTGCCTCGGCCGCCTACGGAGCCGAACCGCACCCGCCCGCGGAAGCGCCGACTCGGAGTCCAGCGGCCCCTGCAACGGGACCCAAGGCGACCTCCAAGCCTGCCCGGGGGGGGGACCCGAATGCGCGCCGCGCCATCGCCGGCGGGCCTACGGGCGACGACGTGCTTCCTGGCGCCGAAAGCCCCGATTTGCGGGCTCTTCGCGAGGCCGAGCTCGAGCTCTTTCCCGCGCCGTCCTCGACGCACAACGGTCCCTTTGCTGCGGACACGCTGCTGACGGCGCCCGGCGACGGCCCAAACGTGGTGGCGACGGGCCTCCCTCCAAGCACTCTCGGGATCGCATCCGAGGCAAGGGGCGGCGACACGTCGTGGCTCGAGACCCTCGAGATGCCGGATTTGCCGGTCCGGTGGGATGAGCGGGTGATTCGCTACCTCAAGTTCTTCCGCGACGACCCCTACGGCCGCACGACGTTCGCCAACTTGTATCGGCATTCGGGCCGCTGGCGAGACATGATCCGCCGCTCCTTGAGGCGCCGATCTCTGCCCGACGACCTGGCCTGGGTGTCGATGATCGAAAGCGGATTCGACGTGGCTGCGCACTCGTCGGCGGGAGCCGCGGGCCTGTGGCAGCTCATGCCCGAAACCGCGAAAATCTACGGGCTCACGATCGACCACTGGGTCGACCAACGGCTCAACCCGCTCCTCGCGACGCAAGCGGCGGCAACGTTCCTCGACGATCTTCACCGTCGCTTCGGCAGCTGGGAGCTCGCCCTCGCCGGCTTCAACATGGGACACGCGGGTCTGGCTTCCGTCGTGCGCCGTTACAACACCAACGACTTCTGGTCTTTGGCGCACACCGAAGGGACCCTCCCGTGGGAGACGACCCTGTACGTTCCGAAGATTCTGGCCGCGGCGGTCATCAGCCACAATCTCGCCGCGTTTGGGTTCGCGGATCTGCTCGTCGAGCCTGCGGTGGAATCCGACGCGATCGAAGTCGCGCCCGCGACCCCGATCGCGCTCGTAGCTCAGGCGGCCGGCTGTTCGCCCCGGGATATCGAGGCCCTCAATCCCGAGCTGAAAGCCGCGCGCACGCCACCCGCGGACGCGGGCGATGCGTCCTACCCGGTGCGCGTGCCGCCAGGCAAAGGGGCAAGCGCCACACTGGCACTGTCACGGCTGCGCAAGGACCAGCCCGTGCTCGAACGCTACACGATGCGCTTCGGGGAAACACTCGACCAGGTGGCCGCCGCTCGCCATACGACCGCCCAGAAGCTCGTCGAGCTCAACGCCATCGTGCCCGGCGAAGTCATTCGGGGCGGCACCGTCTTGCTCGTTCCCGGGGTCGCGGGCGCGGACGCCGCGCCGCCCGCTTCCTCGGGTCCGAAAACGAGCGTCGTCGTGCCGTCCGACGTGTTCGTCTATCCGGATCGGGAGCGCGTCTTTTATCGCGTGCTGGCGCTCGACACCCTCAAAGACATCGCCGCGGCGATTCACGTTTCGCAGGACGACTTGAGGCGGTGGAACGATCTGGAAGCCTCCGCTCGCTTGCAAGAAGGCATGACGCTGCAGGCCTTCGTAGCTCCCGACGCCGACCTTTCGGGCGTCGTCGTTTTGCGCGAGAGGGACGTCCACGTTCTTCCGGTCGGATCCGACGAGTTCTTCGCCGCTCTCGAGCAGGAAAAGGGCTTCAAGCGCACGACGGTGAGCGCGAAGGCCGGCGAGACGGTGGAGTCGATCGGAAAGCACTTCTCGGTGCCGCCTCGCACGATGGAGCGGATCAACCGTCGACCCCGAAACGACGCCTTGAAACCTGGCGAAGCCGTCGTCGTCTACGTGCCCTGCAAGACGCCGTGCCCCGCGCGACCGACGACCGCAAACCGCGAGTCCGTCGTGGTCGGCGCACGGCCTTCGCCCCCGACGGACTGAGCGCTTCCGCAACGGTTCCGGTTAGACCCAGAGACTGCTGCTAGATATGGGCGCCATGGAAACCGCCATCGTGCTCGCCGCGGGCCAAGGGACGCGCATGAGAAGCGCTCTGCCCAAAGTCATGCACCGCGTGTGCGGCGTGCCGCTCGTTCACTTCGTCGTGCAGGCGGCGCTCGACGCGGGGTGCCATGAAGTCGTCGTCGTCGTCGGACACGGCCGGACCCACGTCGAGGACTATCTACGGGGAGCGTTCCCGGGCCCTCGCGTGCGGACGGCCGTTCAGCAGGAGCCGCGGGGGACCGGCGACGCCGCGCGGATGGGGCTGGCCGCGGCCGACGCGCGAGCCACGCGCGTGTTCATCGTGAACGGGGACATTCCTTTGGTTCGCGGGGAAGACCTCCGCACGGTCGCTGCCACGCTCGACGACACGACCCCGCCGGCGGATCTCGCCTTCGCGACTTGTGTGCTCGACAACCCAGCCGGCTATGGACGCGTCCTCCGAGTCGCGTCCAAAGTCGTCGAGATTCGCGAAGACCGCGATTTGCGATCGAGCGAAGAGCGCGCCGTGGGCGAGATCAACGCGGGCCTCTATGTCGCAGGCGCCGCATGGCTTCGCACGGCGCTTGGGGCGCTCGCTCCCAACAACGCGCAGCGGGAGCTTTATCTGACCGACATCGTCTCGCACGCCCACCGAACGGGCAAGGCCGTCCCCACCGCCTGCCTGTCGGCCGACGTGCTCGCGGGGGTCAACGACCGTCAGCAGTTGGCCGACGTGGAGCAGACGATGCACGAGCGTCTCGTCCGCAAGTGGCGCCTGGCCGGGGCAACGGTGCGCGACGGAGCACGCGTCGAAGCGACCGTCACGCTCGAGCCGGACGCCACGGTCGAGCACGGCGCCGTTCTTCGAGGCACGACGCATGTCGCGCGGGGGGCCACGATCGACGTGGGATGCGTGCTGACCAACGTGCTCGTGGAACCTGGCGCGACGGTCAAACCCTATTCTGTCGGAACCGACTCTCGAATCGGCGCCCGCGCCCAGGTCGGGCCCTTCGCGCATCTTCGTCCGGAGACGGAGCTCGGCGAGGAGGCCTGCGTCGGCAATTTCGTCGAGACGAAAAAGACGAAGATGGGCCGTCGCGCAAAAGCCAACCACCTTGCCTATCTGGGAGATGGCGTCATCGGCGACGGAGCAAACGTCGGGGCGGGCACGATC
>Ga0070761_10002671_pt1 | contig 10869 bp, 9 predicted proteins | sample HubBroMetageREF1_FD_66724 | JGI IMG/M metagenome (GOLD analysis project Ga0070761, IMG submission 66724) | Reference soil microbial communities from the Hubbard Brook experimental Forest, New Hampshire, USA - Hubbard Brook CCASE Soil... | ecosystem: Environmental > Terrestrial > Soil > Temperate...
AAAGCTGCACCGCGCTGGTGGAGGATATGCACGGCAAATTGCGCTTGATCGACTGGCCTAAGTTGCGCAGTGAAGTTCCGGCTGCGTCCATCGCCGATCCCGTCGGTCAGGCGGCCTGAATGAGCGACCTGCTTCAATCGACGTTGCGAAGTCCGCGCTGGCACGCGCTGCAGCGCAGCCTGGCGGAGTCCTTCAAGCCACCTCCATCCTCGGGCGGCAGTTGGCTGGCTCGAGTTCGCTGCTCTGCACTGCTCCCTCAGCCGAATCGCGGAATTCGGGCTTAGGCTCAAACTGCCTCAGAACTGACCGCAAACCGTCATCTTGCGCTGGCAAAATCCGCGCATGAGCAGTCAGGAACTCGCCAGTCAGGAAAACGAATGGCGCAGGCTTTATCAAGCCAGCATCATCGCGCGCGAACGTCTGCGGCGAGCCGAGGCTGTGAAGACGCGGATCATGGAAAAATTGGAGCGTCTCGAAGAAAGCATGATGGCCCAAGACGGGCTCAAGCCTGGTGGAGAGACCCATGAGCGACCGTTACGTGGATGGTGACGCCGCGGTGAATCTTTTGGAACGACGCTGGTTCGCAGCGGACGCCGCCGCCAAGTCGATGCAATCCGAGTGTGCGGTGCTGAAGGCCGTGGTGCAGCAAGCCGAGGCGGATTTAGCCCTGGCGCAGGCGCAATTGGCGACTCTCGAATCGCTCCGCGACGGACTGGGACGAGAACTCGCGGCGCTCGATGCCGGCAATCGCGGGGTCATGTCGGCTGCCTAATTTCCGTCTTATGACAACCTCCGTGCGATCAAGGGGCCGGCCGGGGCCTCAACAGTGTGAAGTCGTCGCGCGGGTAACAAAAATGAAACTTTTGGCCGGTAACAGAAATGACATTATTGTCCGGGAGTATTACCCGTTTGTGATCCGCTCAGCTCCCTGAAGTCGCGGATCCGAATTAAAGAGCGGATGACCGGCCGTGCCGGACTTTAAGCCACCGTGCGATCGATTGACGGAAAGGTCATCGACACACGTTCGTTGACGCAGGAATTTTGTGTGTTGCAAGCGACCAGAGCATGCCGTTGATGGTATCCAAGACGTTCCGGGGAATCATGGCAATCTCACTGCTGCAGTCTTCGCTCATGGCCCGATCCGCGGACGCTCCCCAAGCTCCCGCGCCTGCCCCCGCAGCGCCCACTGAAGCGGCCCCCGTGAAGTACTTTCCAATCATGGAGTACCAGGTCGAGGGCAATACCCTCATGAAGACCATCGACGTCGAGCGCGCGGTGATGCCGTATCTCGGCGAGGGCAAGAGCATCAAGGACGTCGAGGCGGCGCGCCAGAATCTGGAGAAAATCTATCACGACCATGGCTATCAAACGGTTCTGGTCAATATCCCGCAGCAAGAGGTAAGCAGCGGAGTCGTGCGCCTGAGCGTGGTGGAAGCACCCGTCGGGCAATTGCAGATCAAGGGTTCGAAGTACCACTCGCTGGAGACCATAGAGGCCACGGTGCCGCAACTGCAGGGCGGCGTGGTGCCGAACTTCAACGAGGTGCAGAAGGAATTGGCCCAGGTGAATCACAGCGACGATCTGCATGTCACGCCGGTGCTGCGCGCCTCTGCCACGCCCGGGCAGGTCGATGTCGACCTAAATGTGCAGGATCAGCTGCCGCTGCACGCCATGGTGGAAGTCAATAATCGCTACAGCGCCAATACCAGCCAGTTGCGCGTGATCGGCGAGGTGAGCTACGACAACCTATTCCAGAGCAATCAAAGCATGAGCGTCGAATATCAGACGGCGCCGGAACATCCGGACCAAGCCAAAATCTGGTCGGTGTCCTACGTCATACCCATGCAGAACGGCCTGGTCTGGGCTCTTTACGCCATTCGCTCCGACAGCAACATTGCGGCGGTGGGCGACCTTGATGTGATTGGCGACGGCAGCATCTATGGATTGAGGCTGATCGATCCTTTGCCCTCGAGCAGCCCGACCTTCTATCACAGCTTCACTGCGGGCTTCGACTACAAGGACTTCAAGCAGAACGTGACGGTGCAGGGCTCGGATAGCCTTGCCTCGCCGGCGGAGTACGCTCCCTTCACCGTGCAGTACTCCGCGACCTGGTTGGGCGCGACGGCTCCTGCGCACCAGGCGGCGGCCACGACCGCGGGTCGCAGCAGCACCACCTTCGATCTGGGAACTAATTTCCTGATCGACGGGTTCGGTACGGAAGGCGACCAATTTGCCGTCAAGCGCGCCGGCGCTTCGCCGACCTATGTGATCTTTCATCCCGGACTGCAGCGCCAACAGGTGCTCCCCTTTAGCTGGAGTCTGGTGGCCAAGGTGGATGGGCAGGTGGCGAGCGGACCGCTCATCAGCAACGAGCAATTCGGAGCGGGCGGAGTCGAGAGCGTGCGCGGCTACACCGAATCCGAGCGGCTCGGCGATAACGGCCTGAGAGGCTCCGTGGAATTGCGCACGCCGCAATTGCTGTACGGCCGTCCGCGCTTCACCAGCTCCTATTTCTATGTGTTTTTCGATGGCGCGCGGGTCCGCATTCTCGACCCCCTGCCGGCGCAGCGAACCGGTTACGACCTGGCCAGCGAGGGCCTCGGCTTCCGATTGAAGTTCGGTGGCCTTTCCACGGATCTCGATGGCGCCCGCGCCGACACGCAGGGCTATGTAACCCGCATCGGCAGCTACAGCGCGCAATTCCGAGTCAATTATGCCTGGTAGCGCCGCAGAACAACGTCCTAGAGCCCTGATGATCAAACCTTTGAAATTTCTAACGATGATGGTGCTGCTCGCGCCCGCGCTCGCGCAGGCCTGGTGGAACCCGGACTACAAGCAACGCACGTCGGTCGTCCTGAATACCTCGAGCGCCGGAGTGGCGGTGCAGGAAACCTTTACCAATGCCGCGATCCCGGTGCGCCTGCATTCCGGCAATTTCGATTTTGTCGGCGCCAAGGCGGATGGTTCGGATCTCAAAGTCATTGCCGGCGATGACAAGACTCCGCTGAAGTTCTGGATCGAGCGTTACGACAGCGTGAATGAGCTGGCGGTGATGTGGGTTCAGGTCCCCAGCATCCTGCCGGGCACCGACAAGAACACGATCTATGTGTATGCGGGCAACGATAAGGCTGCCGCCGAGGCCGGCAGCGCCGCGGTGGTCGCGGACGCATCGACGCTAGCCGCCTTTCACTTCGCGGAGAAGGACGGCATCGCCGCCGACCAGACCGGCACGATCAAGGCCGCCGCCGCCACCGCGGTGGAACTGAACGGCCTCATCGGCCCAAGCGCGCGCCTTGCCGGCACTCCCATCGTCTGGGCCGCGAACGACAAGATCAGGGTGGCCGCAGGTGCGCCGTTCACCATTTCCCTATGGGCGAGGCCCGATACCGCTGCAGGAGTCCTGTATGCGCAAGGGCCTCTGCAGTTGGCTCTCGCGGCCGGAAAGCTCACCGCGAAACTCGGCGCGATCACGGCCAGCGGCGGCGACCTTGCGCCGCAAACCTGGTCGCAGATTGTGCTGACGGGAGGCGCCGGCAAGCTGATCGTGTATGTCAACGGCGCGCAAGCAGGACAGGCGGACCTGTCGGGCGCAGTGCCCGCAATCGGCGGCGAGATCCGCGTAGGCGAGGGCTATCAAGGTCTCTTGGACGAGCTCGAAATTTCCGACACTGTCCGCAGTGTCGATCGGATCAAGCTCGACTATGCCGCGCAGAGCGCGGATGCCAAGCTGATCGCCAGCAAGACGGAAGCCCCCGGCGCCGAGACCGCCGGCAGCAACAGCTACTTCGGAATTCTGTTCAAGAGCCTGACGCCGGATGCCTGGACCATCATCGGCATTCTCGGCGTGATGTTCGCGATCGCGGTGGTGGTGATGATCGGCAAGGCTCTGTACGTCAGCCGCACCGATAAGGCGAATCAAATATTCTTGAAGCAGTTTCGCGACAGCACGGACGTGCTCAAGCTCGGTAGCGCAAAGGATGCCGAGCAATTCGCCGGTTCCTCGCTGTATCGGCTCTACCGTGCGGGCATGCGCGAGTTGATCAAGCGCAAAGTGGGCGCGCACGAGGCGGGCGGGATCGAACACCGTCTATCAGGCCCGTCGCTGGATGCGGTCAAGGCCACCATCGATGCCGATTCGGTGCGCGAGGGCTACGCGCTGAATTCGCAAATGGTGCTGCTGACCATCGCCATCGCAGGCGGCCCGTTCTTGGGATTGCTGGGCACGGTGGTGGGCGTCATGATCACCTTCGCCTCGATCGCCGCCGCGGGCGATGTCAATGTCAATGCCATTGCGCCAGGCATCGCCGCGGCGCTGCTGGCGACGGTAGCGGGCTTGAGCGTCGCCATCCCCTCGCTGTTCGGCTACAACTATCTCGCCTCGCGCATCAAGACCATCTCCTCCGACATGCAGATCTTCGTCGACGAATTCGTGACCCGCGTCGCCGAAGATTACGGGGTGCAGTGATGTCCGCCGGCCCGCAGGAAAATAATGCGCTCTACGACGATATCAACGTCACACCGATGTTGGATCTGGCCTATGTGTTGCTGGTGGTGTTCATCATCCTGACGACGGCTGCGGTGCAGGGCGTGCGCGTGCACGCGCCGGTCACCCAGGCCGCCAACAATCTCGGCAAGCCGCAAACCCGGGCAATCACCATCACCTCGGACGGTGCCATCTTCCTGGACGCCTACCCGGTGAGCATAGAGCAGTTGCGCACGAGCCTCGCACAGTACAAGGCGGCCAATCCCAATCTACCGGTGGTGCTGAAGGGCGATGCGGCCGCGCAGTATCAGACCATCATGGATGTTCTGGAAGTGGCAAAGAGTTTGGATATCACCGAGATCGGCTTGGTCACGAAGCGGGCAACCACGTAAATGCACGTCCATAACGACTCCAGGCCGTACGACACCATCAACGTCACGCCGATGTTGGATCTGGCCTATGTGTTGCTGGTGGTGTTCATTCTAATGACCACCGCGACCATTCAGGGGCTGACGATCTCCATGCCCAAGCCCTCGAACAAGCCAGTGACCGAACATCACGAAATCAAAGTGGTGCAAATCACCGCCGCCGGGGCGGTGACGATCAATGGCGTCGGAGTCAGCCTCGCGGAACTTGAGACGCAACTCAAGCTCGTCCAGACGCGGGATCCAAAAATGTCCGTCGCGATCAAGGGAGACTCGCACGCGCAATACGACAAGGTCATCGCGGTGATCGACCTGTGCAATGCCCTCGGCGTGAACATGGGTCTGGTCACGGCCAGAATCGGGACTTAGGAGGATCGACACATGATGATGAGCGAGCATGTCGATTACCGCGCGAAACAGCCGGCAGGCCAAATGTGGCGCCGGCGCATCCTCATCGGTACCGCCATGCTGGGATTCGTCGGCGCCGTGGTCTGGGGCGGCATCAACTTAAGTCACGGACCGATGGGACCAAAGCGCCAGATCGCGCGCATCATGATTTTGCCCGACACGCCGCCGCCCCCGCCGCCGCCGGAAGTGAAAATTCCCCCCAAGGAAGAGCAGCCGAAGCAGCAGATCGAACAGCCCAAGCAGGAGACTCCGCCTGAACCCGAACAGTTGAAAATGGAAGGCCAGGCCGGCGAAGCCCCGAGCGACTTTGCAGCCGGCGAGGTCAGGCAGGATTACATCGGCGGCGACGTCGGCAACGGCTCGCGTTATGCGGCCTACGTCGGACGACTCGAACAAGAAATCCAAGCCGAGCTCGAAAAGCACAAGCTGCGCGGCACCAACGTCAAGCTGTTCCTATGGCTGATGCCGGACGGGTCCGTGCAGAAAATCAACGTTGCCGGCGGCGACGGCGAATCCGAGCGCTCGGTGCGCTTGGCGCTCGCCGACCTGAATCGCGTCGACGAAGCCCCGCTCGCGGATATGCCCATGCCCGTCGGCCTGCAGATCAGCGTCCGCTAGATTGAATAAACCAAAGGGATCGATGCAATGAAAACAGGTTGGTGTTGCGCGCTGGTGTTGCTGCTGCTGTCGGCCGCCGCGCCGAGTTTTGCCGACGAGGCCGACGAGTTGCGAAAGCTGCGCGACACCACGATCGCTCTGGTCAATGCGCTGGTCGAGCAGGGCGTGCTTTCCCGCGAGAAGGCGGACGCACTGATCGCGCAGGCGGAGCAGGCGGGAGCGAAAGGCGGCGCCGCGCCGAGTACCCCCGCGCCGGCGCCCAACGCGCCGGCTGGCGGAGCTGCATCAGCACCCGTAGCTCCGGGCGTCGTGCGCGTGCCATATGTGCCCGAGGCGGTGAAGGAGCAGATCACTGAGGAGGTCAAGCAGGACGTGCTGGCGCAGGCCAAGACCGAGCGCTGGGGCAATCCCGACTCGTTTCCGGATTGGCTGCGGCGTGTCACCTTTTACGGCGACGTGCGTTTCCGCTACCAAGCCGATCGATACCCGACCGACAATATCCCGAACGCCCCTGTGGCCGTTCTTAATGCCTACGGCGTGAACGTTACCAATAGCACCGAAGCGGACAATCTATGGCGCATCCGCGCGCGCTTCGGCTTCGATGCGAAAATCGCCGACACGGTCAACATAGGCATCGGATTGGCGACCGGTGGAGTCGGCGCCGGCAGCAACCCGGGGTCGGAGAATCAAACGCTGGGCAATTACGAATCGCGCTCCACTGTCGGACTCGATCGAGCCTACATTTCCTATCATCCGGAGCCGTGGGCGATATTTTCGTTCGGCCGGCTGGGCAATCCCTTCTACCACCCCACCACGCTGGTGTGGGCAGACGATGTGAGTTTGGAAGGCATTGTGGCCACCTTCCGGCCGCAGATCCTCTCCAACGTGGGCTTGTTTGCGAACTTCGGCGCGCTGCCCATCCTGCAGATCGACCCCACTCCCACCAACAGTGCCACCAGCAAGTGGTTGTATGCCTATCAGGGCGGTGCCCATTGGAACGTGAGTGAAGCCGTCGACTGGAGGGCCGCGGCAACGCTGTACGACTACCGGAATATCGAGGGCACCCCGAATCCAACCATTTACTCGACGGAATACAGCGACAGCGCGGCGGCGTTTCGGCAGACCGGCAATACGGTGTTCGACATCAACGGCCTGCTCAATCAACAGAACGGGACCCAGAACTATCTGTGGGGCTTGGCGTCAAAATTCCATGTGGTCAATCTATCGACCACGGTTGACGTAGCATTCCTCGGCCCGACGCATGTCATCGTGGACGGCGATTGGGTCAAGAACTTAGGGTTCGACGAGAGCGAGATCGAGCAGCGCACCCATTTCCAGGTCGACAAGCAGGTCAAGGGCTGGCAGACGCGTGTTGCGGTCGGCTACCCCGACATGCAGCGCCGGTGGGCCTGGCAGGGGTATATCGGCTATCGGTACGTGCAGCGCGATGCCACCTTGGATGCGTTCACGGACCAGAATTTCCACCTGGGCGGCACGGACGCGCAGGGATACTACTTGGGCGGCAAATTCGCATTCGAGCCGAACACCTATGTCGAGCTGCGCTGGTTCGACGCCAAGCAAATCGACGGCGTGGAGCTCGCCGGCGCGGACAATCAGCTCGGCGGCCTGCCACTCGCGATCGACGTGCTGCAACTTGATCTTCGATCGTCGTTCTAGGGGCAGCGATGCGCAACCTCCTAGCAGCATTTGCCGCCCTCACATTGCTGAGCAGCGCGCTGCCCGCGAGCGTTCATGCGGCGGACGATGATGCGGTCGCGCGCGCGAAAGAGATGTTGCGCCGAACCCAAGAGGCGCTGCATCAGGCACAGGCGGAGAACGCGGATCTGCTGCGCGCCAAGACCGACGCCGAGCAGAAATTGCAGGCCGCGACCAAGCAAATCGATGTCGCACAAAGCGGCTCCAAGGCGGCGCAGGGCGCGCTCAATGCCAAGTTGACCGCGGCGCAAAGCGTTCAAACCGACCTGCAGAACAGGTTGAACGATGCCGATGCGCGGCTTGCGGCGACCAACGCCAAGCTTAGCGGCACAGCGTCGGAGCTGGCGGCGCGCAATGGGGAGCTTGCTCAGGTCAGACAGATGCTGGAACAAAGCAAGAGCGCGAATGCGAGCTGCGAGGATAAAAACTTAAAGCTCTACAGCTACGCCGAGACCGTGCTGGGGCTGTATAAGAACAAGGGTGTTTGGGCCGCTCTGTCCCAAAAGGACCCAGTGCTGGGCTTGAAGGAAGTCGACGTTGAAAACGTCGTGCAGGAATACCAGGCGAAGTTCGCCAGCCAGAAAATCAAGCCGAGCACCTCACCTTAAGCGCTGCGCGCGCTCGCGAGTAGAATTCGCGAATAAAATCAACCTCTAGCGCGAGCCCTCGCGCATAAAGCGGCATCGCCGCCGCGGCATACATTTGTCGTACGTTTCATGTGCGCCGCATGTTATCCATTCGTCACACAACCGACATTGTATCGACGTGTTGCCCTGCCAACATCCCTCCCCGCCGAGATACATGGGGACCCAAAGCGCCGCGCGACTAAACACCTAAGTCGCCCCGCTGCCGTAAGGACAACCAGAGTCTCAACAAATTTTTCATCAAACCCTTATGGGAGTTCGATTAATGCGTATCAAGAATGGTTTGGCAGTTTTGGCCGGCGCGGTTGCGCTTGCATGCGCGGGCGCCGCGTCCGCGCAGACCTCAGCCGGTCCGAACGGAACGATCTTCATCAACATCGTCGATACGACGAGCGGTACCTCCTTCTTGTTCGATACAGGATTGTTGGTGTCATCTTTCGCAGATCCGACCAGCTATAGCGTGAATCTTGCGACTAACTCCGCATCGTCCGCTGCCTACGCCGCCTTCGTGGCGTCCGAGGGCGGCTCGGATACGATTGATTACTCGGTGGTTGGAAATTATGCCCCGACTTCCGGGACTCCGTTGGACCTTACGCTGGTGACTGCCGCCAGCACGCCGACCCCGCCCAATGGGGCCCATGGCGTCCAAGCGGCGGGTCAAATCCAGGCGTTCCTGGGCACGAACAGCAATCCTGCCGGCGGCGCGACTTTCTTCGCCTCCTCCGTGACGACTCAGTGGAACTCTACCTTCGAACCGGGTCTGGCGACCGCTCTGGGTAATGTCAGCGACAACGCCCTGGTCGGCAGCACGATCGGCTTCTACGCCATCACCACGACTGGCAACTCAAACAAAGGCGGAGTTTCGGTTAGCCCATTCGCGAGCAGCTGGGATCTGAGCTCTGCGGGCGTGTTGACGTACAGTTCCGGTTCGCCGGTTCCTCTGCCGACGCCGCTGCTGCTCATGCTCTCAGGCTTGGGTCTCCTAGGACTCGTCGGACGCCGCAAGCAAGTAGCGACCGACTTTAACGGCGCGGCCGTCTAATTAACTGAATCCAAATACGAGGAATCATCATGAAGTCTTCTTCCAAGCTAATCGCCGCGGCGGTTGCCACGGCACTGGGAACCAGCGCCGCACACGCGCTTCCGCCCACCGCAACCATTACTTATACGTTCTACGAGGGTGGCGGTTCGGCGCAAGAGAACTCAGTCTATGCGGCTGTGTACAGCCTGCTTTCGCCCAGCACAGTCGATGTCTACACTGACAACGGCGTAAAGGCCAGCGGTAGCTACCTCATCGTCACGGGCACGACCGTGCCCCAATCTGGGGGCCAGGCGCCGTTCAACGTCGCGACAAACATCGAGTTTATTTACAAATTCAACGGCGGCAGTTTCCCGAACGGCGCCCTCCCGTTTGCGTATCCGACCAGCGCGACCCAGGCTCAGTTGTCCTATCCCACGATAGCCTCGATCGCGAGCGCCACGTCCACGGGCAACTCCGGTACGCCGACTCCGTCGAACCCGACCTACGAGTTCACGGCGGTGGACACGAATGCTCAACCGACCGACTTCGGTGTGACCGACGTCGAAGTCCCGCTGTTCAATTTCTTTTATAACTTGAACGGAACGCCGGCGCTCACCCCCTCGCAACTTGCGGGCATTGCCCAAGAGGGGATCTACGACGATGTATTCGGTATTGCCGTTACCAACACGGTGTACAACGGCACCTCGGGATTTCCGCATCCGAAGACCAATTTCACCAAGTCAGAGATCGTCGGCATCCTCACGGGAACGACGACCAACTGGAATCAGCTCTTTTCGGACGACGGCACGGAGTTCCCCTCCAAGCCAATCTGGTTCCTGGACCGCGGCTCGGGCTCAGGCACGAAGTCGGGTGAAAACCAGTATTTCCTAAACTATCCGGGAAGCGCTAGCTATGGTGCAAGCTTGAAGCCCTTCAGCGTCGGTGCAACCGCCAACTCCAACTACACCGATACCATCCTGAACCTGTCGGGCGGCTATCAAGATGTCAAGGAAGCCAGCACGGCGGCCTGTGTGACGGATCTGCAAAATGCCAATGCGGCCGGCGACTACGCAGTCACGATTCTCGCAGCCCAGTTCGCTCCGGCGCTGAATAAAGTCGGGGGAGCTACTGTCTACTCCTTCACCAAGATCAACGGCATCGGCATCGACACCGGCACCGCGACCGACAATATCAACGGCTCGACCTCGACCTCGTACACGAATGCGGTCACCGGCGCCTATGACTACGTCTTACAAAACTCATTCAACTACCGTTCCGGACTTCTGACTGCCTCCTCTGCGGGAGACGTCACGCAGCCGCCGGCGGGCTCTGCGCCGAATGTCGTAGTGGCATATGCGATTCGCAACAACCTGCAAGCGAACTCGCTCGCAGGCGCGAATAGCGGCAAAGCCTTCCCGCTGTCGGTGACCGGCCTGCTGATCGATCCGGCGCTGGCACCGGTGCAGGTTGCGGGCGTGATACTCAATAGCCGCTTCCGGGCGTCGGCGTCTCCGCTGCAACCGAGCTTCGATGCGACGGACAGCGGTGCGAGCG
>Ga0070761_10002676_pt1 | contig 10855 bp, 8 predicted proteins | sample HubBroMetageREF1_FD_66724 | JGI IMG/M metagenome (GOLD analysis project Ga0070761, IMG submission 66724) | Reference soil microbial communities from the Hubbard Brook experimental Forest, New Hampshire, USA - Hubbard Brook CCASE Soil... | ecosystem: Environmental > Terrestrial > Soil > Temperate...
GCCCATTTCAGCCACTCGCCGCGCAACGATAGAGAGCCCCAGTCCAGTGCCGGTCACCTTCGTAGTAAAAAACGGCTGGAAAATCTTCGCGCGCACTTCCTGCGAAATTCCGGGGCCGTCATCCTCCACTCGAATCTCAAGATTTTCCGGCGTTTGCGTCAGCCCCACGCGCACACGTCCGCCGTTCGGCTGCGCTTCGATGGCGTTGACAATCAGGTTCGATAGCACTTCGCTAAGCGCCTCTTCCGACGCGAGCAGCCAAACCTCCTGCCTGGGGCAATCGAATTCCAGCCGAACGTTTCTCCGTTCGGCATCGCGGCCGAACAACGCTGCCGTTTGCTTCGCGAGGGCAACGGCGCCGATTCGCAGGCCATTCACCGACGGCTTCGCAAATTTCAACAGCTGCGTGAGCTTCGCGCTCATGCGGTCGATTTCGCCCACCACGAGCGCGCAATCGTGCCGGATATCGAACGGCAAATCCGGTTTCTCGAGCTGCACCTGCAGAATCGTCTTCATGGAACTCAATGGATTGCGCAAATTGTGCGACACGCCCGCGGCCATCTGCCCCAGCAGAGCCAACCGCTCGCGTTCGGCCAGTTCCCTCTCGAGCCGCAATTTTTCTTCGATCAGCCGGCACAGGTCGAACATGGCCGGCAACTGCTCGGCCAGAAATTCCAACGCCGCGGACGTTTCACCCGTGATGTACGCGCCAGTCGTCGCAGCTTCGAGCAGGCCGATTTCTTGTTTGTCTTTCATGAGCGGCAGCCGCACCGCGTGCCCCAGCCCGCCGGGAATTTCAAGCGGCTGCGCCGCCGCATCGCGCGGGACGGAAATGCGTACCGCCGCCAACCCGAACTCGTCGCGAATGCGCCGTTCCGCCAAGGCCACAAGCTCGGCGACGCTGCCCTGTCTAGCCTCCTGCTGTATCTGCGATGTCAGGCGCTGCACATGGCCCATCCGCTCGCTCAAGCGCCGATGGAGGACCGGGCCGATCACCCTCTCGATCGGCTCAAATAGAAAAATCAGGATGAAAAGGAGAACGCTCGCGGTGGCCTCCGGCGGAAAGACTGGCGCCAGCCATCCGCTCACCCGATGCACCAGCGCCAAGTACAGCAGCGCCAGAAACGTCGCCGACAGCGCGTACACCAAATTCCTCTGCGCGCCGTATTCGAGGAAGTTGTGCTTCAGCGCGAAGTAGATCAGCAACGCTCCAGGAAAGATTGCGGCGACGATCGTCGCCGTGACGAGCAAATCCGATAGGAACGGCGACGCGGCTGTGTATGCAATCCGGCCGATTAGTATGGCGGAAAGCAAAGATGAGACTGAGATCAGCCATTTTCCCAGTGTCCTTGCACTCGGACTTCGCTCGCGGCGCAGGAGTCCTAATTGCAGAATGGCGGCAGAAACTGCGCACATCGCCAAATTTCCCAACGGACGGAAATCTGTGAAGCTAAGAAGCTCGGTACCCGAAGCCCTGCCGACCATGCGCGACACCACGGCCACGGCAACCGCTTCGCCGATGGCGATCAGGTACGTCAACCAAACGCAAGCCCAAAGAGCCGGCGACACGCGCACCTGCTGGACGCCCTCGGAGTACTCGACGTGGGTATGCAAGATCAACGGCAGCAGAAAGAACGCGCCCAAATCGAAAAGGATGGTAGAAAGCAGCCGCGTGGCGTCGGGCAGCGAACCATACTGGATCCGCCCGTTCATATCTAACAGGCCGCCCGCATACATCAGGAAGAGTAAGAGGGTCAGGAAGAACAGCAGGCGTTCGAACTTGCGCGGGCGTCGATGGCCCAGGATCAGCGCGAGCAGGAACAGGTACACGATTGTTCCCGCGGTCAAGCTGATGAGCCGGATGTAGAACAGCGCCGCCAAGGAAGCTCCCCAACTCGGATTCTATGCCCGAAAGGGAGGCAACTCAACGGCCAAGTGTCGGAAATATCCGACAGTCCGCAACACGCTGAAAAAGATATAGTTAATTGACGATGTTGGCCCTGGTAGTGAGCGCTCTTTTGTCAGGTTTTTGCTTGACATGCTGCGCCCGTCTGCTATATTAGCACTCGCCTGAGAGGAGTGCTAATCACCTGTAAGCTCTTCCCGTCAGCGCAATTTAGAGCATCCCACCGGAGGACATAGCAAAAATGGCAGTCAACATTACACCGCTACACGACCGCGTGCTGGTCCGGCGGCTCGAAGAGAAAGAGTCCGTGAAGGGCGGCATCATCATTCCCGACACGGCCAAAGAAAAACCGCAAGAAGGCGAAGTCATCGCCGTGGGAAATGGACGCCGGGAAAAGGGCGAGTTGATTCCGCTCGACGTGAAACCCGGAGACCGAATCCTGTTCGGCAAATACAGCGGCAACGACATCACGATTGACGACGAGGAGTACATGATCCTGAAGGAAGACGAGATCCTCGCCAAGATCGGCCACGCGGCGAAAGCTGCCGGCGGCAAAAAGTAACTTCCGGATTCCCTGACGACCGGGACCGGGCAACCAGTACGAAGAATATCCAGGAGGAAATAGATTTATGGCAAAGCAAATCGTGACGGGCGAGAATTCGCGCCAGTCCATCCTGCGCGGCGTCAACGTCCTCGCGGATGCCGTCAAGATCACGCTGGGTCCCAAGGGACGCAATGCTGTGATCGAGAAGAAGTTCGGCGCGCCGATCATCACCAAGGACGGCGTGACCGTGGCCAAGGAAATCGAGCTGCAGGATCCGCTCGAGAACATGGGCGCTCAGATGGTTCGCGAAGTCGCTTCCAAGACTTCCGATGTTGCCGGCGACGGCACCACCACCGCGACCGTGCTGGCACAAGCCATCTTCCGCGAAGGCGTGCGGACGGTAGCGGCCGGCGCGAGCCCGATGGCGCTGAAGCGCGGCATCGAAAAGGCCGTCGAAGTGGCCGTCGATGAAATCAAGAAACTTCACAAGGACGTGAAAGGCGAAATGATCGCCCAGGTGGGCACCATCTCCGCCAACAACGACCGGCAGATCGGCTCGATCATCGCGGAAGCGATGAAGAAGGTGGGCAAGGACGGCGTCATCACCGTTGAGGAATCGAAGACGATGGAGACGACGCTCGAAGTGGTCGAAGGCATGCAGTTCGACCGCGGCTACCTCTCGCCTTACTTCGTCACCGATCCCGAGCGGATGGAATGCGTCCTCGAAGACGTCCGCATCCTGATCCACGAAAAGAAAATCAGCTCGATGAAGGACCTGCTTCCCCTGCTCGAGCAGATTGCCAAGATGGGCAAGCCGCTTTTGATCATCGCGGAAGACGTGGAAGGCGAAGCGCTCGCGACCCTCGTCGTGAACAAGCTTCGCGGCACGCTCCAGTGCTCTGCCGTGAAGGCGCCCGGCTTCGGCGATCGCCGTAAGGCCATGCTCGAAGACATCGCCACCCTCACCGGCGGCAAGGCCATCACCGAAGACCTCGGCATCAAGCTCGAGAACGTAAAAGTCGAGGACCTCGGCCGCGCCAAGAAAGTCACCATCGACAAGGACAACACCACGATCGTCGAAGGCGGCGGTAAGCCTGCGGAGATCGAAGGCCGCGTGAAGCAGATTCGCGCGCAGGTGGAAGACACCACGTCCGATTACGATCGCGAGAAGCTCCAGGAACGGCTTGCGAAGCTCGTTGGCGGCGTCGCCGTCATCAAAGTGGGCGCCGCAACCGAGATGGAGTTGAAGGAAAAGAAGGCTCGCGTCGAGGACGCCATGCACGCAACCCGCGCGGCTGTCGAGGAAGGCATCGTTCCCGGCGGCGGCACGGCACTGCTGCGCTGCCTGGGACCGCTCGACAAGTTGAAGCTCGAAGGCGACGAAGCCATCGGCGTCAACATCGTCAAGCGCGCGCTTGAGGAACCGGCTCGTCAGATTGCGCACAACGCCGGTCACGAAGGCGCGGTCATCGTCGGCCGCATCCGCGAGTCGAAGGACGATAACTTCGGCTTCAACGCGGAAACCGGCGAGTTCGGTAACCTTGTCTCTCAGGGCGTAATTGACCCCGCCAAGGTGACCCGTCTCGCTCTCCAGAACGCTGCTTCGATCGCCGGCCTGATGCTCACCACGGAAGCTCTCGTGGCCGACATCCGGGAAGACGACAAGAAGGGCGCTGGCGCAGGCGGCGGTGGCGGTATGCCTGGCGGTGGCGGCATGGGCGGCATGTACTAAGAAATGACTTCCGCTTCGTAGGGGCGGGTTCAAACCCGCCCCTCGGCGGCAGCTCCAAAGGGCGTCTCGGTGCAATCACCGCGGCGCCCTTTTCTTTTGCTCTCTCTGGTCTCGGCGCCCTCTGCGTCTCTGCGGTGAAATCCTGCCGCGCTGGCATCCCGCCCGCACCCCCTTCCCTCAACGCTTGACCCCAGCCCCAACCAAGCGTAGCCTCGCGTGACAAATCTCGGCATTCGCAACCCACAAGGAGGCTGCTGATGGTCCCTCTCACTGCGCTGTGGCTCCCGATCCTGCTGTCCGCAGTCATCGTTTTCATTGCCAGCTCCATCCTGCACATGGTTCTGCCGTACCATCGCAGCGACTACCAGCCGCTTCCCGACGAGGACAAGATCCTTCCCGTGCTGCGCGCCGCAGGCTTGAAGCGCGGCCTCTATATCTTCCCTTTCGGCACCCACAAGGACATGAAGTCGCCGGCGATGACCGAAAAATACAAGCAAGGACCTGTGGGAATGATGACCGTGTTCCCCAGCGGCCCGCCCAACATGGGGAAGTTCATGGGCTTGTGGTTCGGCTACTGCCTGATTGTCAGCGCGGTCGCCGCCTTTGTTGCCGGTCCCATCCTTAGAGTCGGCGCGCATCACCACGCCATCTTCCACACTGTCGGCCTCGCCGCGTTCCTCGCCTATGGTGTGGGAACGTTGAGCAACGGCATCTGGAAAGGTCAGCCGTGGAGCGGGGTCACCAAGGAAGTGATCGACGGCCTCGTCTACGCCCTGCTCACCGCGGGCGCCTTCACTTGGCTCTGGCCCCGCTAGCACCTGATCCTTCGTTCGTTTCCCTCGGCGCTCTCTGCGCCTCTGCGGTGAAATCTGCCAGGCCCGTTCCCGAACCACTTTTGGCGGGTTCGGCGTTAGAATTATGGACGTTGGGTCTCGTATAATTCCGAGTGTAGGCTTGACGCTATGACCGAACACAAATCACCATTTTCGACTGTCGAAGGGGCTATCGAGGACATCCGGCAGGGGCGGATGATCGTCCTCGTGGACGACGAGGACCGTGAAAACGAGGGCGACCTCGCGATGGCCGCCGAGAAGATCACGCCCGAAGCCATCAACTTCATGACGAAGTATGGCCGCGGCCTGATTTGCCTCTCGATGACCGAGCAGCGCTGCGACGCGCTCGACTTGAAGCCGATTTCGCCGCGCAACACGTCGCTATTCGGGACTCCGTTCTGCGAGCCGATTGACGCGCGCCGCGGCACCACCACTGGCATCAGCGCGTCCGATCGCGCCACCACGATACTTACGGCCACCGATCCCGACACGCGTCCGGAAGATTTGGCACGCCCCGGACACGTGCAGACTTTGCGCGCGCGCAATGGCGGCGTGCTGGTGCGCGCGGGACAAACGGAAGCGTGCGTCGATCTCGCGCGCCTCGCGGGGCTGGATCATTCGGGCGTGATCTGCGAAATCATGAATGACGATGGCACTATGGCGCGCATCCCGCAGCTCATCGAGTTTTGCAAGACGCACGGGCTGAAGCTGCTCACCGTCGCCGACGTGATTCGCTACCGCATGCAGCACGAGCGTTATGTGCGGCGCATCGCCGAATCGATTCTGCCGACGAAGCACGGCAACTTCCGCATGATTGCGTATTCGAGCGACATCGACAACGAACTCCATGTGGCGCTGGTTCGCGGTGATTTGCCGGCCGATGCCGCCGGCGCGCGCGCGAACGACGATCCGCCGCTGGTTCGCGTCCATTCGCACTGCCTCACCGGCGATGTTTTCGGATCCACCGCGTGCGACTGCCACGCGATCATCGAACGATCGCTCGCGGCCATCGCGCAGGCGGATCGCGGCGTGTTCGTTTATTTGCATCACACGGGCCGCGGATTTCAGATTGATTCGCGCACCGAAGATGGCGAGTCTGTGCCGCGCATCCGGTATCACGCGCGCGGAGACGCTACGCAGGACGTGGGAACGCAGCGGATGGTGCAGCGCGAAAGCGGAATTGGCGCGCAGATTCTGATCGATCTGGGGCTGCGGCGAATTCGCGTGCTCACGAACCACCCGCGCAAGGTGGTCGCGCTGGAAGGCTACGGCCTCGAAATCGCGGATCAGGTTCCCCTGGCCGGCGCGGATGCCGCAAAATCGAGTCACCAGACGCTGTGAGCCCGGTTGGTAGTTTGTGGTTCCTACGTCGAGGGCTTTTTCTCGGGCGCGCTGACGGTTACATACGGCCGCAACTTTTCGAAGCGCGACTTCGAAATGCCGCGAATCGCAAGCAGATCCTCCACTCGCTGGAACGGCCCGCTCTTCTCGCGAAATTCTACGATCGCCTTCGCTCTCACGGGACCGATCCCGGGCAATTGCTGAAGCTGCTCGACGGTAGCCGAATTCAGGTCGACCGCTTTCGAGGGAGCCGGCTTCGTCTGAGCGCGCGCAAGAACCGGCGCGGAAAACAAGAGCGCCGCGAAGAGGCCGATTGCAGCTTTGTGCCTACAGCGGATTTCCTTGCGCATCAAGGGTCTCAACATCGCCGAAAAGCGCGGCTTGCTCGGCGATTTGGTCGCGGTCGCCGACGATGACGATCTGCTCGTTCGCGGAATCGAAATGGCGCCGCGCGGCGGTGAGCACATCCTCGGCGGTGAGCGCGCGGATTCTCTCGCGGTACGTCTCGAGATAATTCTCGGGCAGCCGCTCGAGGTACACCGTCGAGAGCTGCGTCAACAAACCTGTCTGCGTCGCGACGCCGAGCGAAAAAACGCCGGCCAAATAGTTTCGCGCGCTTTCGAGCTCCTCCGGCGTCACCGGAAGCGAACGCATTCGGTCCATCTCGTAGAACATCTCGGTGACAGTGGCCGCCACCACCTCGTTCCGCACGGCCGCGTGAACGCTGAAGTAGCCGTACTGGCGCAGCGCGTTGATGCCGCTGCGCGGGCTGTAGGTGTAGCCCTTCTGCTCGCGAATATTCACAACCAGCCGCGAATGAAATGCTCCGCCATAAATCGAATTCGCCAGCACCGCTCGGTACCAATCGGGATCGTGCCGCGTGATCGCAAGATTGCCCAGCAGCACTTGCGTCTGCACCGATCCCGGCAAATGCACGAGGTGCACGTGCCGGCCCGTGTTCTTTGGAGGCGCTGGAGCCTCCGCGACCTCCGGCTGCGGAGCTTTCCAGCCGCCGAAAATCTTGTCAATCTGCTCCATCATCGATTCGCTCGACAAATCTCCGACGATAACCAGCAGGCCGTTCGCCGGCGTGTAATGACGGCGATAGAAATCCTCGAGTCCGGCGCGCCGGTACGCCGCGACCTGCTCTTCGTTGGGCGAGACGATCGCATAGGGATGCTCGCCGAACAGCACCTGACGAAACCGCTCGTTCGCGAGGAACCCCGGAGTGGTGCGCTCGATTTTCAGCTCCTCGAGTTTCTGGCGGCGCTCGCGTTCGAATTCATTTTCCGGGAACGACGCGTGGCGCGCGAGGTCAGCCAGAAGTTCCAGCAGTCCGCCGGAGAATTCGGAGAGACCCGAAGTGGCAATTGCGCTCGAATCGGCTCCCGAGTGGACGCCGAGCTCCGCGCCCATCCGCCGCAGATCTTCCTCGATTTGGCGGCTGGTGCGCGACGCGGTGCCGGTGCGAACGACGCTGGCCGTGATATCGGCAAGTCCAGGCGTGCTGTGCGCGACGACGGCGTTGCCGCTCCGGAAAAAAAGCTGCGCCGAAATCTTCGGGAACTCGCGCGACTCGGCGAGCACCACTTGCAATCCGTTGGCGAGAGTGCGAACCGTGCGCTTCGGCCACGCGACCGGACGCTCGGGAGTGAGCGCCGGCGGGGTGACGGGACTCGAGTTTGCTGCGGCGGGAGTGCTCATTGGGCGGCTCCCTTTGCGACAGGCTTCCGCACCAGCACGGCGCGATTCTGCGGAACCAGGAGTTTCCGGGCGACAGCCTGAACTTCGGCGGAGGTAACCGCTTGAAATTGGTCGAGGACGGTGTTCACGCGATCCGGATCGCCGTCGAACAGGGTGAAGGACGCCAGATAATGCATCAGCCCGAATCGCGGCATGTACGAACCCATGCCGCCTTCGAGCATCGAGTAGTAGTCGGAGCGAATCTTCACTTTCACGGCGGCGAGTTCATCTTCCGTGACGCCGTGCTCGCCGATCTCGCGGATGACGTCGTCGAATGCGGCGATGGCAGCAGCGGGTTCGAATTCAGGCTTGGGGAAAATGCGGGTCACCATTTGCGTCGGACCGTTTGTATCGAACAGCTCCGCGCCGCCGCCGGCTTCCACCGCGATTTGCTTTTCGAGCACGAGCTGGTGATGGACGCGACCCGCGCGCCCGCCATGCAGCACTCGGTCGAGGACGGCTGCGGCATACCAATCCTTCGCACCGCGCGGAGGCATCGTGTATCCGATGGCGATCGCGGCCAGCGGGCCAAACGGCTCGGGCACTTCACCATGACGCTCTTCGATTTGCGGCGGCTCGGAGACGTCCGCGCGCGGGGTCGGTGGACCGGCCGGAATACTTTCAAAATGGCGCTTGGCGAGCGAAAACGCTTCGGCGGGTTCGAGGTCGCCGATCATCAACAGCACGGCGTTGTTGGGTGCGTAGTACGTGCGAAAGAACTGCTGCACATCCGCCAGCGTCGCGGCATCGAGATCCGCGAAGTCGCCATAGAAATTGTGCGCGTTAGGCCAATTGCGGAACGCCACCGGCGGCAAGTCGAGCCACGGAAATCCGCCGTATGGCTGATTCATCACGTTGACGCGCACTTCCTCTTTCACCACATCGCGCTGATTGCGCAAATTCTCGTCGTCCACTTTCAGGGCGCGCATGCGGTCGGCCTCGAGCCAGAGGACGCGTTCGAGCGCATTCGACGGCACCGACTCGAAATAATTGGTCACGTCGTAATTCGTCGTGCCGTTCAGCAGGCCCCCCGAGGAATTGATCAGGCGAATGTGCTCCATTTTCCCGGCGTTCTCGGAACCTTGAAACATCATGTGCTCGAAAAGATGCGCGAAGCCGCTGCGGCCGCGCGGTTCGAGGCGAAACCCGATCTGGTAATACACGCCGACGGTGACGAACGGCGCGGAATGGTCTGGCGACGCAACAACGCGGAGTCCGTTCGCGAGCGTGGTGTGTTCAACTGGGATGTGCAGCTTCTTCAAAATAGCCTCCGTTTAGTGTTTTTCAGAGCGCGCTTGACGCCGGCAATCGTCGTCTTGGAATCCTTCGCCAGCACTCGTCCCGCGAGAAGTGCGAGCGCGGCGTATGCCAGCTGAAATTCGCGCGGATAGGCGCGGAGCGCTTTTCCGTGCGCTTGCACGATGGCGTAGTCTCCGCGCGCGATCGGTCCCGTCCACGCAGCCTGCGGACCGAACCTTTCAAAATTATCGAGCATCTGGCGCGTCAATGGTAGTACTGCTTGCATGGCGCGGCGACGCGTGAAGCCAGAGCGCATGAGGATGCGCGTTGCCGCTTCGATGACCGCAAGCGTATGGCCTGCAACGAGGGCTCCGGCCGCGTGATAAGCGGCTTTGCTTTTCGCGTCGATTGTGACCGGCACGCCGCCCAACTGTCGGGCGATCCGTTGGGCTACGCGACGTGCCTCGGCATCGCCCTCAACCGCAAAAATGACGCCGTTCAACTTCGGCACGCCTCTTCCCGTGAACGTCTGCATGGGATGAAGAGAACCGGTGGCTGCGCCGAGGCGGGCCAGCGGAGAAAGGACGCTGCTATCCAGAGCACCACTCGTGTGAAGGACGACCCGTCTTGTAGATGCTTTGCCACCGATTCGGGCAAGCTGGGCCGCCACTTGCGCGAGCACGTCATCCGGCGTCGCAAGCAGAATAACATCCGCATCGAACACATCGCCGGTTACCCGACCTCGTGGCCATCCGGCGCCAATCCAGCGGACGGCCGCCTTCGCGTGGGCGTCTGAGCGCGCCACCACGGCTCCGATGCGCCAGCCGAGGAGGTGAAGACACTTGCCGAGAGTTTTTCCTACGCGTCCTGCGCCGACGATGGAAATCGTGCGTGGCATTCTTAGGTGATAGCATAGCTGATTCCGTTCTCCGCCGGAGGAAATTGGAGTTGCACCTTCTCTTCACGGGACTTCTTGGACTGGCCGCACTTATTTGGATCGTTCAGACCGTCGAGATCGCGCATGGCGTCCGTTCCCTGCCGAATCTCGGCGATGCGGCGCCGCTCGATTCCTCGAAATGTCCCAGCGTTTCTATTCTCGTAGCGGCGCGGGACGAGGCCGCAAAGCTTCCCGGCGCGCTTGCGACCTTTCTTGCGGAGGATTATCCGAACTTCGAGGTGATTGCCGTCGACGACCGTTCCGAGGACGCCACGAAGACTATCCTCGAGGCTGCGGCGCGCGCTAACACCAGACTGAAATGCGTCCGCGTCGATGTGCTGCCCGAGGGATGGCTCGGCAAGCCGCACGGCCTGCGGCAAGCGTACGAACATTCCACCGGCGAGTGGCTGGTTTTCACCGACGCGGATGTGTTCTTCGCTCCCGATCTGCTCCGTCGGTCGGTGGCACTCGCGCTGCAAAACGGATGGGACCATTTGACTCTTCTCGGACGCGCGGAAATGTACGGCTTTTTTGAAACGATCGCGATGACGTTCTTCGGGTTCGGTTTCATCATGGGAAC
>Ga0070761_10002677_pt1 | contig 10852 bp, 7 predicted proteins | sample HubBroMetageREF1_FD_66724 | JGI IMG/M metagenome (GOLD analysis project Ga0070761, IMG submission 66724) | Reference soil microbial communities from the Hubbard Brook experimental Forest, New Hampshire, USA - Hubbard Brook CCASE Soil... | ecosystem: Environmental > Terrestrial > Soil > Temperate...
TCAGGCGTCCTGGTCCCGCGTTGCCTTGTGGATCGAATCCACCCACTGCACAGAGCTCGGCTCCTCAACAGGGTCGATGTCCAGATTCACGACCACGGCTTCGTTATCGCTGCGAACCAGCACACACTCAAGCGTTTCGTCGCTGGATGCGTTGATCTCCTGGTGCGGCACGTACGGCGGCACGTAGATAAAATCGCCAGGCGCCGCCTCTGCGACGTATTCGAGACGGTCGCCCCAGCGCATGCGGGCGCGGCCGCGCACTACGTAGATGACGCTTTCGAGCGCGCCATGGTGGTGTGCGCCGGTCTTGGCATTGGCGCTGACGCTGACAGTTCCCGCCCAGATCTTCTGCGATCCCACGCGCGCGTGGTCGATCGCGGCGGCACGGTTCATTCCTGGCGTCTGTGGAGTGTTCGTGTCGAGTGAGTCCCGCGGGATCACTTTCACGCCATGGGCGTGCCAGTCGACTTTCTGGGTATCGCGCATATCGAGCCTGGCCTATTAGTGTAAACTAGGCGGGCCGGGCCACATCGATTACACCGCGTCGGAGATGCTGGTGAACGAGAAATCCTTCACCATGATCGCCGGCGCAATCATGCCCTGTCCTTCACCCCCGCGGACGCGCACTGGCGTGCCCATTGCCACGGTGTTCTTCAGCATCTCCACGGGACTCTGGTTGAAACGGAAGTTCATCACCGGCGCAGTGACCTTGCCTTGCTCGATCAGGAAGACCCCATCGCGTGTGAGTCCGGTCACTTGCATGGTCTGCGGATTGACCACCCGTATATACCAGAATCGCGTGACCAACAGCCCGCGATCCACACCGGCAATCAGTTCGGCCAGGCTCTTACCGCCGCCTTCCAGCACCAGACGATTCGGGAATGGCGTCGGCTGCTTACCGGCTTTAGCGGCAAAATACCGATCGTACACCAGGTTCTTCACTACACCGTTTTCGATCCACGTCATGCGTTCGGCGGGCAGGCCGCCGCCGCCACCGCCGCCTCCAAAGCCGAACCCTCCGCCACCGGCGAACGGAAGCGACGAGTAGAGCTTGTTAAACGGGTCCGACCGCAGCGTGATGAATTCCGGGAACAGTTTCTCACCGGCCAGCGTGCCGCCGCCTTTCTTGCTCAAGAAGCTGCGGCCTTCTTCGGCGCCGCGCGCTTGCATGCCGAAGCCCATCATTTGCACCAGATCCCCGGTGGCTGTCGGTTCCAGCACCACGGTGTACTTGCCAGGATCCAGCCGTTTGGGTTCCTTCCAGCGCAGACACTTGTCGATGGCTGTCTTGGCCACGGCCGCGCCATCGATGCTCTCGATGAGCACGGCCGGCTGCGAGGCCCAGCCGGAGCTGGTTCCCGCCGCATTGCGGATAGTCGCCGAGAGGCCCGCGTCCGTGGCCCGCCCATATCCGAAATTGCCTTGCTTATTGGCGATCGCCGCCGTCTCGGCCGAGCGCTCGAAGAACCCCGCGGCCATCAGGTTGTTCGCCTTGGCGCCGTCCATGATCGCGCGAATGTGCGGAATCATCGCCTGGTTTCGGGCGCTGGCGGTGGAGGCGGCATAGTTTTCCAATTCGGGATATTTCTGCTTTTCGAGCGGCGGCACGCGCTCCGGATTGGGCGGCGCGATCATGGCCAGGCTCTCGGTGCGCTTCACGGCCTCGCGCAACGAGTCGTCGTCGAATTCGTCCACGTGCGTGCTGCCGCTCTGGCCGTCGCGCACCGACGAAATCGACATGGACTGCTCCACCGTGAAGCCCGAGGTAGTCACATCGTTCAGCGCGAAACGGATGAATGCGCGTTCCGAACTGTTCACGCTGATGTCGCATTCCGGAAAGGTGGAAAACGAGAGCGCCTTCTCGGTTATTTTCTGGGCCTGTTCTCTGGTTAGCATAGTTCAATCCGTTTGAATGACATTCACCTGGCGGAACCGCGCCGGCGAACAGCCGTGGCTGACCGAGTTGATCTGTTCCGGCTCGCCTTTGCCGTCGTTGGGCGCGCCCCACTGCTGCCAGTAACTGGGTCCGGCGATCAGGTCGAGCGACTGCCAGAAGTCCGTAGTGCGCGACTGGTAAGCCACCCGCGAAACCATGCCCTGCTTCTTGCCGTGCTTGATCTCCCAAAACGCGTCGCCGCCGAACTGGAAATTGTAGCGCTGCTGATCGATCGAGAAGCTGCCATCGCCATCGATCAGGATGCCGTCCTCCACGCCGGAGATCAAGTCGTCGATGTTGGTCCCGGATTTGCCCGGCTCCAGCCAAACATTGGGCATGCGCTGAAAAGGAACGCTGGACCAATTGTCCGCATAGCAGCAGCCGCGGGATTCATGCTCGCCGATCAAATGGGCCTGGTCGCGGATGGTCTGGTAGTGTTTGAAAATGCCCTTCTCGATAATCGGAAACTTGGTGGCTTTCACGCCATCGTCGTCAAAGCCCGTGGTGGCCAGCCCGCGATCGGTAGTGCGATCGCCCCAGATATTCATCAGATCGCTGCCCACCCGCAGCGCGCCCATCTTGTCCGTGGTCAGGAAACTGGTGCCCGCGAAGTTGGCCTCGTAACCCAGCGCGCGATCCAGCTCCGTGGAGTGCCCGATGCTCTCGTGAATGGTGAGCCATAGATGGCTGGGCATCAACACCAAATCCTTCTTGCCGGGTGTCACCGGCGGCGCGTTGAGATGTTCGATCACCTCCGTGCGGATGCGTTCCGCGTTCTCTACCAGGTTCATTAGCGGAACATATTCGTACCCGGCGGTGACCTGCTGCGGCTGATAGCGGCGCGACTTCGAAAGCCCGCGCTTGAAATCCGTCGCGGTGGCGTTCACCCCGCCATAAGTCTGCAAATTGAGCTGTTGGATGGAGGATCCCACCGACGACGCGAAGTACTTGTCTTCGGAGCGGAACGACAGATTGCAATTGGCCGAGAAGACGCCCTTCTCTTTCTTCACCTCGGCGGCCGCCTTGCGGATCAGTTCCAGCTTCTCTTCGAGCGGCACCGCGAATGGGTCGCGCTCATGCGGTGTCTGCCAGCGCTCGCGATAGACCGGCACCGGAGCCAGTTCCAGCGGCTTCGAGCGGATCGCCGCGTTGGCGCGCGCCACCGCCACGGCCTCGCCGATCATGCGCGCGATTTCCTCCTGCGTAACCAGCGGAGACGCGGAGAAGCCCCACGCGCCGTCCACGATCACCCGCACTCCGAAACCGAACGAGCCGCCATCCGAAACTACCGGCACTTCCAGCGTCTTGCCCGTGCCGCGCTCGGGGTTCAGCCGCACGGTGAGGAACTGCTGGCGGTACCGGATGATCCGGATATCGGTGTATGAAGCCTTCAGTTTCTTGCCTTCGCGCAAAGCCGCCGCGCCCAGCTTTTCCAGCTCGGGATTTGGCTTGGTGGAGCCATCCGGGGCGGCAAACAGGCGCGTGGCCAGCGCCGCGGCCGTGCTCGACTGCATGAACGCGCGTCTGGTAAGCATGGTTATCTCCCGAAATATTGAGTATACACTTGGCGCGCCAACCGTCAAATTTGTTACACCCTCGTGGCGCAGGCACTCTTGCCTGCCGGAGGAGCCGGCTGACAGCCGGCTGCGGGCAGAATTGCCCGCCCTACAGGGCTCTTAGCTTAAGGCTTTGGCCCGGTGTACGGCAGATTCCATGTCGCCTGATACATGGAGTCCAGCAAAGGCTGCGTCTGCCCGTCGTAGTCCTGGTCGAGCGACCACATAAATCCGCCGCCCAGGCCGCGTTGCCACTCCGCGTACCAGATGCGCGTGTAAGTGGAATACTGGTCGTCATAAGTGACAAAGCCGGGCGACCCGTCCGTGCGCAGCAGATAAGGCACCGCGGATTTCTCGTCGAAGTATGCCGTCCATCCTCCCTGGTTGAGGACCGGCTTGACCCATGTGCCATATGTCACGGACCTCACCAGGTGACTATCGCACGTCCGGTTCGGCTCACCCGCCCAGCAGAGCCCGTACGGCTCGGTTACGGTCGTGTAGAAATAGCCGTAAAAAGGAGTGCCCATGTTGATCTTGGAGGCTGGCACATGATAATCGTTCAGGAAGATATTGGTGGTCTGCTCCACGCTACCCCCAGGCGAGCATTCCCAAGGCTGGGGATTGTTCGGATTCGCAAATATCGCCGAATTGAACTGCGCGTCGTCGGTCCAGGGGCCGGCGCAGTCGTACATCATGATGTTGTAATAATCGATCGACGGTTCCACGCCGGGGATGTTGTATGCGCCGCCCCATGGTGGAATGTCCGCCGAAAGGAAATAATTGGGGCTGGGGAAAGTGCTCCGCAGTCCGGCCATCAGGCCCGTGAACATCTGTGTGTCCTGCGCCGTTTCCGGATATTCCCAATCGATGTCCAGGCCGTCATAGCCGTTGGTGGTGATGAATGTTTGCAGATTCGCGAGCAAAACTTGCAGCGCGCCAGTGTTGGTTTCGAGTCCCGGAAAATCTCCTCCCAGCAGCAGCAGCACCTTCACTCCCGCCGCGTGCGCTTTACTGATGAGCGCCGGTTCGAGGAACCCATCCGGCACCGAAAGGCTGCCGTCGCCATTGAAGCCGACCCCGGCGTGATTGATGTGGGTCAGCATGTGGAACGGAATCTGGGCCGAGCTATACGGCGGAGTCTGGGTCCTGCTCCAGTAGCCGTAGTCGCCGACCAGACGTTTAGGAAAGGGCTGCTGGGCCTGCGCCGGCTGCATCGCCAGACTACATAGGGCCAAAGTGCCCAAACCTGCTGCATATCGAGTCATGTGGAACGCCTCCATCAGTGAGTACTGTACACCCGTTGAGTGCCTCGGCGCTACTGCCTTGCGGCTTTCACGAGTTCGGCTTGCGGTTGTTCGCGCGCGCGGTTTTCCTCTCGATTGCATCGATCGCGGCGTTGGGCAATCTGACGGGGCAGGCTGTGCTTGGGGAGCCGCCTCGCAAGCCCCCGCTGGGCCCGCCACTAGCGATCCGGCCGCGGGGGCACAGCATGCACTCCAGTAAGGCCAAGGCGGCGTGAGGCAGGCGGTTTCGCCCAATGCCACTTACTTTTCTCAATGTCGGGAAATTCTGCGGAACGTCGTGGGGCAGACCTCTAGGTCTGCGCGGGTCCTCCAGGACCCGCTCTTCGCGCAACGGAACAGGCGGGCGTGGACGCCCGCCGCAGGCCTGGAGGCCCGCCCCACAATTAATGCAGGGTGTTCGGTCATGGGTAAAGTAAGTGGCATTGGGCGGTTTCGCCTGCCAGTGCCCCGCGCCGTCGCTACGGCAGCGTTTCCCGCGCCACCTTGTCTGCCTGCTCCGCCCGGAAGCGCTTCAGTTTCTCCCGCAACTCCGGCCGCGAATTGGCCAGAATCGCGATGGCCAGCAGTGCGGCATTGCGCGCTCCCGCCGTGCCGATCGCCAGCGTACCTACCGGAATGCCGCCCGGCATCTGCACCGTGGAAAGCAGCGAATCCAGCCCCTTCAGCGCGGCGCTCTCCATGGGAACTCCGAGCACCGGCAGCACGGTCTGTGCCGCCAGCACTCCAGCCAGATGCGCCGCGCCGCCCGCCGCCCCGATGATCACCTCAAACCCGCGCGACTCCGCCTCGGCGGCGTATTGCGCGGCAAGCAGCGGCGTGCGATGCGCCGAGAGTACGCGGCACTCGTGCGGTATGCCGAATTGCGTCAGCGTCTCGTCGCAATGACGCATCGTCTCCCAGTCCGACTTGCTGCCCATGATGACGGCGACCAGTGGTTCCGGCATGGCCATCACTCCCCCTGCGCCAGCGTGTAGCCTGGCTTCCCATCGTAGTTGCGCAAGTTCTGGGCCGCGACGATCTCCATGCCCGTATCGGCAATGCGGCCCAGCAGGCCGATGATCTGCGGTTGCGTCGCGCCATTGGTAGAGGCGAAGCGGCAACGGTAATTGTCGGTACAGAAGGTTTCGGGATGTCCGCCCGGCCAGATCTTTACGCCGCGATTCGACATCATAGTGAGGGTCAGACCATCCGTGGCCGTCTGCTGCAGCACGGCCGCCAGCTTGTCGTTGTCGAGCGACGGCCAATTCACGTAGACATCCACGCCAATCAGATCCACTTTAGGATCGGGCCGGCTGGCTGCCTGGCGAGCGGCCTCCGCGGGCGGCGCTGCCGCATAAGCGACCGGCTTCAAGGTGTTGGGCTTTTGTCCGAGCCGCGCCACCACCGCTTGCGCGAATTCCTTGGTGCCCACTTTCTCTTTGCTGGCCCCCTCCGTAAAGATATCGTATGTGTGGATGCCGTCCTCGATCGTCCGCAGCCACGCGTTGTGCACGCGCGCCGCGGCTTCCGGTTGATTGATGTGCACCAGCATCAGCACGCCGCCCAGCAGCAGACCGGAAGGGTTGGCCAGGTTCTGATTGGCGCGGCGCGGCGCCGACCCATGGATGGCTTCGAACATGGCGCAGTGGTCGCCGATGTTGGCCGAGCCCGCGATGCCCACCGACCCGGCGATTTGCGCGGCCACGTCGGAGAGAATGTCGCCGTACAGATTGGGCATTACGATGACGTCGAAACTCTCGGGCGTGTCCGCCATCTTGGCGGCGCCTATGTCCACGATCCAGTGTTCGTTCTGGACGTCCGCATACTCCGCGGCGATTTCGTCGAAGACCTTGTGGAAGAGACCGTCGGTCATCTTCATGATGTTGTCTTTGGTGAAACAGGTGACCTTCTTGCGGCTGTGGCGGCGCGCGTATTCGAAGGCATATCGCACGATCTTTTCGCAGCCGGGCCGGGTGATCAGCTTCAGGCATTCCATGGCGCCGGGGCTGAGCTGATACTCGATGCCGGCGTAGCAATCTTCCTCGTTCTCACGCACGATTACCAGGTCCATGCCGGGATGCAGCGTATCGATGAACGGGTGATAGGAAACGCACGGGCGCACATTGGCGTAGAGGCCCAGGGTCTTGCGGGCGGTCACGTTGAGGCTCTTGAATCCGCCGCCCTGCGGCGTGGTGATGGGGGCTTTCAGAAACACTTTGGTGCGGCGCAGGGATTCCCAAGCGCTGGGCTCGATGCCAGCGGTGTTGCCGCGCAGGTAGACTTTTTCGCCGATTTCGATGGTCTCAATGTCAAGGGCTGCGCCGGACGCCTCCAGGATGTGCAAGGTCGCGGCCATGATTTCGGGACCGATGCCGTCGCCGTGCGCGACAGTGATGGGGGTTTTGCTGGGCATAGGGAAACCTAAACATAAAGGGTTGCGCCAGGTTTCGCAAGGGCAAACGGGATCCGGGCCAACACTTCCGCTATTCCTGCCCAGGTGAGCGCCGAATCGCCCCATCCGAGGTGAGTTGCCGCACAGGAGCCAGTACTCTAAACCGCTCGCAGCCTGGAAACACGGGGTCGCCACGTGGTATGCCTGTGGGTGAGCCGAATCGGAGAATTGAGGAGGTCCGCATGTTACGGTTCGTCCCCGCAGCAGCCGTGCTGATCGCGCTGCCGTTCTCCGCGGCGGCCGGCAACCCGCCGTTCTCGTTTTTCACTCGCACCGATCTTACCGGTCCCGCTTGCGTGGCAGTCGTGTCAGCGGACTTTAACGGCGATGGGATCGCCGACCTGGCTGTCCTGGGCGGAGTCAGTCTCGAGGTCTATCTCGGTGAGGGAAACCGCCGCTTTGCGCCACCCATCTCCGCGCACCTGAACGGGGAGCAATCCTACGATGCGCTGGCCGTAGCGGATATCAACGGCGACGGCCAACCGGACCTGGTGGTCTCCGGCGCCAATACGCAAATCTTCTATGGCAATGGAAACGGCACGTTCACCCCCGGACCCACGCTAGCGGTGGCGGGCCTTCCCGTGGTTGCCGCGGATTTCAATCTGGACGGCAATCGGGACTTGGCCTTTGCGTCAAGCAACGGGATCAGCGTCGTGCTGGGTAACGGCAAGGGCGGCTTTACCCCGCCGGTTGTGCTTCCGGCCGCGGGAGGCTGTTTGGCGGTCGGCGATGTGAACGGCGATGGATATCCGGACGTGATCGGATGCGGCGTGAATTCCCTGGTGGTGTTCCTGGGTGACGGAAACGGCGCCTTCCAGAGCCCGATCGGCTCGCCGATTCCCAGTTCCGCGATCTTCGCCACGACCGGCGACCTCAATAATGACGGGAAGCTGGATGTGGCGGCCGTTGCCAACCACGAAAATGGAAGCAATTCCAATCTCGGACCGGTTTATGTTCTCTACGGCAACGGTGACGGTTCCTTTCAGCCGGCCTTGCAGGTCCACACCAACATTGGCCCGCTGTTTTCCGTCGGCATCGGAGACCTGAATGGCGACGGGTTGCAGGATCTGGTGGCGGCCAGTATTGGCGGTCTCCCAGGCGCGCCCTTCAGTGGGTCTCTAGTCGGCACGTATCTCAATCGGGGGCCGGGGAAGGGATTTGCGCAGGACCAGGCGTATCCGGTCACATTCGCCGACGAATTGCCCTGGGCGGTGTTGCTGGTTACCGATCTTAGCGGCGGCCTGAATCCCGACATCGTCGTAACCAATGGTGGAGGAGACGCTTACTTTTCGGTTCTCTTTAACGACGGAACGGGCGGCTTCAAAGACGTCCAAGATGTCAACAACCTGCCCGGCTACTCGCTGGCCGCAGCGCTATACGGTACCCCGGCCTCCGTCCTCCAGGCGGATTTCAACGGCGATGGCCTTCCGGACCTGGCTTTCATAACCGTGCGGAACGGCGCGTACGAACTCCAGGTGTTCTTTGGAACAGGGAAGAGCCAGCCTTTTGCACCGGGCCCCGCCAGCTTGTTGATTTCCACCTCGGCATCCTTCGAGCCCATCTCGATGGTAGCTGGCGATTTCAATGGCGATGGAAAGTTGGATGTGGCTGTCTCTTACGCCAACGAACTCGCGACAGTTTCTTTCGTTCAGGTATACCTGGGCAATGGAGACGGAACATTTAGCGCGGGCGGCACTCTCAGCGTACCGATGGCGGCGGTGCAAATGATCGCGGCGGATTTCAACGGCGACGGCAATTTGGACCTGGCTTCTTCGAGCGGATTCCTGGCGCTCGGGAACGGCGATGGAACCTTTCAGGAGGCCACGGTCTTCTATCGGGTCAGCCCGGACGCCAACACTTTCGGAGTCTGGCTGGGATCTGCCGACTTCAACCACGATGGCAAGTTGGATCTGGCTTTCCAGACACCCCAGCTTGCCGGCGTAGGCCAGCCGCTCCTTATCTTTGCCGGAAACGGCGATGGCACTTTCCAGAATCCCGTCAGTTATACATGGGGCCAACTGCCGGCCGACGGAGCGATCGCGGATCTGAATGGCGATGGCAATCCGGACATCTTGATCTTGAGCAGTGCGAATGGGAACGAGCAGAATACTGTCGCGGTCTTTCTGGGCAACTCCGACGGAACGTTCCAGCCGCCGGCCTACCTGAAAGTACGCTACAGCCTATCGGCCATCCAGATTTTAGCCGGCGATTTCAATGGCGACGGCAAAGTGGACGTGGCCGTGATGGATTCGGGAGGAAACGCCGTGCACTTTTTCGCCGGAAACGGCGACGGCGCCTTCGGGCCCGACGTAGAGTTCGGGGCGGCCTCCACCATGGAATGGATGGGTAGCGGGAACTATGCAGGACAGACCAAGCCCGGGTACCCGGACCTTGTATTTTTCGATGGTGGTCCCAACAGCTTCCTGACTCCGCCGAATGCGGGAGGTCTAGCGATTTCGATGCTATGGAACTCCGGCTGGAAGCACCGGGAGTAGGGCGTTCCGAGGATTACTCGACGACCTGGAATTCGATCCACGAGCTGGCCGTGCGCGGAGTCTTGCCGCCGCGATCCGTCGCCATGGCTTGCAGATAGTATTGGCCAGGGGGCAGGGAACCGTTCAACCGCAATTCTCCGCCCACCGCGCGTCCGTCTTGGCCCGGCGCGGGGGCCACTGAAACCGGATTGTCCAGGATCGGTGTGCGGTCGCGATAGAGCTGGACTTGGGCATCGAATCTGCCGGGAGGAAGGGCCCCGCCCCCATCCTTATCCGTTTCGATACGAAATGCGAAAGCCAGCCGGCTGCCGGCGCGGAACTCCCGTAGTGCGGAAGATACGTCGTTGAAGCGGGTCTCGGCCGGTGCGGAGACATCGTCGATCAGCGGCGTTGTCAGAGCCAGGTGCCGCTTCTTCAGATCCGGAATATCGATGTATTGTCCGGCGGATCCGGCGGCGCGCGAGGTGCTATCCAGAACGCATGCCCGGATCTGATAGGGGCCGGCCTGTTTGACGGGAACATCCAACGTTAATAGGATGCCGTCTTTTCGCAGTTGTTTCAGTTTGTCGTCGTTGGCGTCGATAGCGATGTGACGGCTAAGACTAGCCAACGGATCGGCGCCATAGCCGGAAGCCAGAATCACAATGTCGAGCGCCGCATACTGGATGCCGTATAGATCCGTGCGAAAAGTAATATCGCGCGGATCCACATACAACAGGTTATGCACGAAGAATTGGCCTTTGGCAGTGCGCCGGTACAGGGCCGTCATACGTACGTGCAAGTCCGACTTATTGAAGAGAGATTGAACGTCTGCCATCATCTGCGCTTGGCGGGTCGCGTACTTGGGGCGCGCCGCTTCGTCGGTTTCGCCGAAGAATCCGGAACGGGAATGCGCGCGCAAGCCGTGACCGTTCACCGTTACCTTGATCGAATGGTAATCGGGTTTGGACGCCGGATCGCCGGTGCCTATGTTCTCCGGCGCCTTGAATCCGATCAGATAATATCCCCGCTGCTCCTCTTCGATGCGCTGGAGGGCGTCGCTCAAAGCGTTGCCGTTTACAGTGGCGAAGCCCCCCGTATCTTCGGCAAGCTGCTGAAGCCCTTGCTGGGATAGCCCAAGGGCGCCGAGT
>Ga0070761_10002678_pt1 | contig 10851 bp, 11 predicted proteins | sample HubBroMetageREF1_FD_66724 | JGI IMG/M metagenome (GOLD analysis project Ga0070761, IMG submission 66724) | Reference soil microbial communities from the Hubbard Brook experimental Forest, New Hampshire, USA - Hubbard Brook CCASE Soil... | ecosystem: Environmental > Terrestrial > Soil >...
GGCGTGATCTCCGGCACCCCCACCACCGACGGCACGAGCACGGTGACTGTTACCGCGCAGGATGGCAACGGCGCCTACGCCACCGATAGCTTCGTGTGGACCGTCTCTCCCGGCAGTGCCACCCAGCCGCCACCGCCGTCGTCAAGCCTGCAGATCAGTGCCGGCGGTCCCGCGACCGGGACCTGGGTGGCCGATGAGGACTTCAGCGGCGGTTCCACTTCGTCCACGACCAACGCGATCAGCACCACCGGCGTGACCAACCCGGCACCGCAGTCGGTCTACCAGCACAACCGGTACGGCAACTTCACCTACGCCGTCGCCGGGTACACCCCAGGGGCCACCTACACGATCCGGTTGCATTTCGCCGAGGAGTACTGGACGACGGCGGGCTCGCGGATCTTCAACGTGCTCATCGACGGGACGCAGGTGCTGACCAACTTCGACATCCTGGCCACCGCCGGCGGAGAATACGACGCCGTGGTGGAGCAGTTCACCGAGACGGTCCCCAGCAACGGGATATTCACTATCCAGTTCGTCTCCGTCAAGGACAACGCCCAGGTCAACGGCATCGAGATCCTGTCGTCCTCAAGCCCGGCGCCGCCGCCGACGCCCACCGGCCTGGCCGCGACCGCCGGCAACGGCTCGGTGGCGCTGGCCTGGACCGCCAGCACGGGTGCCACCGGCTACAGCATTTACCGCGGCACCACCTCAGGCGGCGAAGGCAGCACGCCAGTCGCCACGACCGCATCGACCAGCTACACCGACACCGGGCTGACCAACGGCACCACCTACTACTACACGGTCGCCGCGACCAACAGCGCCGGCACGTCGGCGCAGTCCAGCGAGGTGTCCGCGACGCCGACGTCGTCGCCCTCCAGCCTGCAGATCAGCGCCGGCGGTCCCGCGACTGGGACCTGGGTGGCCGATGAGGACTTCAGCGGCGGCGCGACCGCGGCGGTGACCAACGCGATCAGTACTACCGGCGTGACCAACCCGGCTCCGCAGTCGGTCTACCAGCACAACCGGTACGGCAACTTTACGTACACGATTCCCGGGTTCACCGCCGGGGCCAGCTACACGATCCGGTTGCATTTCGCCGAGGAGTACTGGACGACGGCGGGCTCGCGGATCTTCAACGTCCTGATCGACGGGACGCAGGTGCTGACCAACTTCGACATACTCGCCACCGCCGGCGGCGAGTACATCGCGGTGGTGGAGCAGTTCACCGAAACCGCCCCGAGCAACGGGACGTTCACCATCCAGTTCGTCTCCGTGAAGGACAACGCCCAGATCAACGGCATCGAGATCCTGAGCTGACAATGGCATGAAAGGACTGCCGGTCACCGTCGCGATCGCGACGGTGACCGGCAATCGGCCAGCTCTCCTTGCCGGGAATCGCGGCTCTACCAGCCGACAGCGACGACCATGTATTGCGGGTTGGTGACCGAGATGTCAGAGGATTGCCCGGCGTCATCGTCGTACGGGAAGCCGTGCTGCAAGCCGTTGATGGCGTTGTCGTGCCAGAACTCGGCGTAGTAGTTGGCCGGAGCAGCCTGGTAGAAGTTGGCCGGGTTGGATTGCTCCGAGGCCGGGAGCTGTGCGACGTGCCGGTTGAGCGCGGCGCACAGTGTCGGGTTATCGGCCAGGGTGCCGCCGCAGCCGAAGATCTGCGCGGTGAAGTCGGTGGTGTCACCGTTGGCCGCCGCATAGGCGGTGAAGTAGTTCGCGTAGGCGCCGCCGGTCTGGAACGCGGGGTCGTTGCCCGGTGACGGGATGCCGTAGGGGGCGTCGTCGGTGGCGAGTTCCTGGAACTGGGTCGGCACGAAGTTCTCGAATCGCTGGAAGGTCGCCGCGCGGCTCTCCTGGAAGGTGGCGTAGTCCTCGCCGACTTCCTGGTTGGATCCGTCGTGGCCGTGCAGCAGCAGGGCCAGCTTGAGGCCGAGCCTGTCCACCCGGGTCGTGTCGACGTTGATGGAGGAGGTGCCGACGGTGAACTCGATGAAGTCGTAGTACGGGCCGTTCGGCGTGCCGAGGTAGAAGTACATCCGGCCAGCCGAGTTCGCCGGCATGTCGATGTATGGCTGCTGGGCGGTCGACTCGGTCTGCCAGCTGCGATATCATTGTCAGCCACCAGTGGAGGTCAGTAGTGGTAGCGGGCTGCGAGGATGATGATCTCTGCTTCGGTGACGATGTAGACGAGGCGGTGCTCGTCGTCGATCCGCCGTGACCAGGCCCCGGGTAGGTGGTATCTGAGCGGTTCGGGCTTTCCGATGCCGGTGAACGGATCCCGCATGACGTCCTCGATCAGCTTGTTGATCCGCGCCAGCATTTTGCGATCGGTCTTGAGCCAGGACATGTAGTCCTCCCAGCCCTGTTCCTCGAATACCAGCTTCACCGGCTCTGCCAGGCGTCCGCCGCGTCGGGGTTGATCAGCGCATGCTCTGCGACGTTCTGGCCGTTCAGAGCGTTCTCGTAGGCTTTGAGCAGCCGGCGGGCGTTGGCCGGCGAGCGTAGCAGGTACGCGCCCTCGCGCAGGGCGGCATAGTCTTCGGCTGAGACCAGCACGGCATTGCCGTGCTTGGACACGATCTCGATGGCGTCATGATCCTCGTTGACCTTCTTGATCAGCGGGAAGAGCCCCTTGCGCGCCTCGCTCGCAGTGATCGACATGACAGCCACCCCTTCAGTAGTGGTACAAGATAGAGTACCGCTTAGGTGCACCAGTCGCGTCCGGCGCCAGCCGCCGTCCCAGGAGGCGCCCTGGCGGCTAGGCGTGGGCGGGCAGGTCACCGGCTTGCTCGGCGGTGGCTGCCCAGCTCGCGAGCATCTTGAGGCTGTCAGCAGTCGGGGTGCCTGCGGCTGCGGTGTAAGTGAGCAGCGTCAGGCCAGGGTGGGCTGGGAACTCCATGGCCTCGAAGTTGAGGTCGAGGGAGCCGACGACCGGATGGTGTATGCATTTCCGGCCCGTGCGGTGGAAGCGGACGTTGTGAGCGGCCCACCGGGTGCGGAACTCGTCGCTGCGGGTGGACAGCTCGCCGATCAGCTCGACCAGCTGCTTGTCGTGGGGATTGCTGCCCGCCTCGGACCGGAGCATGGCGGCAATGTCGTCAGCGGCACGCTCCCAGTCGGCGAAGAAGTCGCGTGCGGCCGGGTCGAGGTATATGAAGCGGGCGTTGTTGGCGGGCCTGCGCGGGTCGGCGAGAACCGGTGCGTAGAGGGCGCGGGCGAGGCGGTTGGCGGCGAGCATGTCGTGACGGGCGTTGCGCACCCAGGCCGGAGCGTCACTGATGGCATCGAGGATCTGCTGGATGACGTCGGTGACGCCGGAGGTCTTGCTGCGCTGGTGCCGCGGCGGGGCGGGCTGGGACGCGCGGGCCAGGTCGACTAGATGGGCGCGTTCGGCCTCGTCCAGCTGCAGCGCGCTAGCGATTCCGTCGAGTACGGCATCGGAGGCGCCGGCCAGGTTCCCGCGCTCCATGCGCACGTAGTAGTCGATGCTCACCCCGGCGAGCAGCGCGACCTCCTCGCGGCGCAGCCCTTTGACCCGGCGGTGGCCTCCTCCGTAGGCGGGCAGGCCCGCCTGAGCGGGCGTGATGCGCTCGCGCCGCGAGAGGAGGAACTCGCGGACCTGGGCTCGGTTATCCATGCCTCCACGGTAGGCACGCGCCGGGCGGTGAGGGAGGTTCTGGCGTTACCTGGAAGCGCAGGCCCTCCCAAATCCGCGGGTCAGCACCTTAACTGGAGGCCATGACCAGGTCCTCACACCGTCGCTGGCTGCGCGGGATCTAGATAGTAACAAAGGTAAAGGAGGCATCTGGCGATGAAAGCTGCGATATTCACCGGATCCGGAGCGGTCGAAGCAGGTGAACGGCCCGACCCGGTTATCCAGGAGCCGACTGACGCGGTGGTGCGGGTCGTCCGGAGTTGCGTGTGCGGGTCGGACCTGTGGTACTACCGCGGTGTCAACAAGCACGCCGTCGGCAGCATCGGCCATGAGTTCATCGGCGTTGTCGAGGCAATCGGCGCGGCGGTCACGAACCTTGCGCCGGGCGACTTCGTCATCGCGCCTTTCACCTACAGCGATGGCAGTTGCCCGGCGTGCCAGCACGGCTTCCAGGCGAACTGCGCCCACGGCGGGGCGTTCGGCAACGGCACCACCGACGGAGGCCAGGGCGAAACCGTCCGTACTCCGTTCGCGGCGGCCACGCTGGTGAAGGTGCCGGGATCCGATTTCACCAACGAACAGCTCGCCTCCTTCACTGCCCTGTCTGACGTCATGTGCACCGGCTATCACGCCGCCGTTAGCGCAGGAGTCAAGGCCGGTGACACGGTGGCGGTCGTCGGTGACGGAGCGGTGGGGCTGTCCGCCGTCATCGGCGCCAGGAAGCTCCGCGCCGGCCGCATCATCGCGCTCAGCCGCAACCCTTCCCGTCAGGCGATCGCCGAGGAGTTCGGCGCCACTGACATCGTCGAGGAGCGAGGCGACCAGGCTATCGAGGCCGTTATGCGGCTAACCGGCGGCGCCGGGGTCGACTGCGCCCTGGAATGTGTCGGCACCGACCAGGCCATCGAAACGGCGGCCGGAACAACCCGGGCGGGCGGCATGATAGGCGCGGTCGGCTTTCCGACCTACGAGAACTTCGACTACAAGACGCTGTTCTGGAAGAACGTCGGCATCAAGGGCGGCGTCGCGCCCGCCCGTCAGTACATCCCTGAGCTGCTCGGGGATGTACTGGCCGGGCGGATCAACCCTGGCCAGGTCTTCGACTTCGAAACCGATCTCGATCACGTGGCTGAGGCCTACGCGGCGATGGATGAGCGCCGCGCCATCAAGTCGCTGATCCTAATGGGAGCGATCTGATGGCTATCAGCGACGCGGCGCGGGAGAATCACGACGAGCTGTTCCCCGGCCATGTCTCAACCCTGAAGGTTACGGACCCCGAGCTGATCGAGATCTTCGACAACTTCGCGTTCGACGAGACGCTCCAGCACACCAGGCTCGATTCCCGTACCCGGCTCATGGTGCGGCTGGCGGCGCTCATCGGCTGCCAGGCGCCGCACGAGTACCGGGTCATGCTCGGCGCTGCTTTGACCAGCGGGGTAACCCCGGCCGAAGCTAGGGAAATCGTCTATCAGGCGGTCCCCTACGCCGGGATGGGCAAGGTCTTCGACTTCATCCACGCCACCAACGACGTGCTGTCCGAGCGCGGCGTCCAGCTACCGCTGGCCGGACAGGCCACGACTACGCCCGCCACCCGGGCGGAGAAGGGCCGGGCAGTGCGCGAGCAGATCACCGGGACGGACCGGACCGAGCGCATGTACGCCTCGGCGGCGCAGGACGAGCTCCACATCCAGAGGTTCCTGTCCGCCAACTGCTTCGGCGACTACTACACCCGCACCGGGATCGACCTGCCGACCCGCGAGCTGCTCACCTTCGCGATGCTGGCCGCTCTCGGCGGATGCGACCCCCAGGTCGCAGGGCACGTCGCGGCCAACCTCAATGTCGGAAACGACCGGCAGACGCTGATCAGCGTCATCACCGCCCTGCTGCCGTTCATCGGCTACCCCCGCACGCTCAACGCGCTCGCCGCCATCAACGAGGCCGCGCCCGCCCGTAACGAAGGACAGTGACATGGCCGCACAGACCTGGCTCATCACCGGCGTCAGCAGCGGCTTCGGCCGCGAGCTGGCCACCCAGCTCCTCGATCGCGGCGATACCGTGGTGGGCACCGTACGCCGCCAGGACAGCGTTGCCGACCTCATGCGAAAGTACCCGGACACGTTCCATCGCGAGATGCTCGACGTGACCGACGCCGCTGGCGTTCGCGAGGTCGTGGACCGCAGCTTCACGTCCTTCGGGCGCATCGACGTGGTGGTGAGCAACGCCGGCTACGGCCTGTTCGGCGCGGCCGAGGAACTGTCCGACGAGCAGGTCAGCCATATCATCGCCACCAACCTCACCGGCTCTATCCAGCTCATCCGGGCCTGCTTGCCGCATCTGCGCGTCCAGGGCGGCGGGCGGATCATCCAGATCTCCACCTACGGCGGGCAGGTTGCCTTTCCCGGCAACTCGATGTATCACGCTACGAAGTGGGGGATCGAAGGTTTCGCCGAGTCCGTCGCCCAAGAGGTCGCGCCCTTCGGCATCGGCGTCACCATCGTCGAGCCAGGTGGCGCCCGGACCGAGTTCCGCTACGGCAGTGCCCAGGTGGCAGAACTGCTGCCCGCATACGACGGCACCCCCGCGCGTGGCTTCCTGGCAATGCTCGACCCCGCCAGCGGGCTCGCACCCGGCGACCCGGCCCGAATGGCTGCCGCCATCATCGCCAGTGCCGTACAAGAGCCAGCCCCGCTGCGCATCATCCTCGGAGCGCAAGCCCTCAAGACCACCGTGGGTGTCCTGAAGGACCGCATAGCTAGTTTCGAAGCCCAGGCTGACCTGGCCGCCTCGGTGGACTTCCCGCCGGGCGAATGACCAGAGTCGCCGCCGGCTCACCATGTGAACTTCAGCGAGGCTGTGCTGGCGACGTTCGGATCCTTGCCGACGGCCCGGAGCCGGATCATGGCGTGCGTTTCCTTGCCGATACGCGGGAGGGCCTGCATGTAGTACGCGTCCGCGCTGATGCGCCCGAGCCAGAGGGGTGTCCCGCCCGGGATGGTCCGCGTGATGTCGTAGTACCAGACCTGCGGGCTAAAGTCCCATAGCAGGCGCAGTTCCGCTGCGGTGGCGTCCCCATTGACCTGGGAACTCTCGAGGCGGAAGTTCCGGGGCACGGGAATCTGGCCGCGCTGATCCTGCGGTTCGTAGATTCCGATGCCGCCGATGTTGACTGAGTAGTTCGTGACGGGCTTAGAGTCGCGCGCGAGCTTGACGCCGACCGAGATCACGGCGACTCGCTTGCCGCGATTCCTGCCAAGCGGCACGCGAGCGCGTGTCCAGCCACCGCCGGCTGAGGCGGTGGTCGTGAACTGGTCGAGCCGGTGCCACTCGGTCTGGTCACTGTCGGAAAAGATCAGGCCCAGGTACAGGTCTGCGGAGTGCGGTGTCGTGGACCGGTACAGTACTTCGGCTTGCGTGCTGGCGGTGACTTTCAGGTCGGTCTTGAACAGGCGGACGGCGGTCGCGCTGTTTGCGGTGAGGTCACCGGCGATCCTGAACGAGGAACCGCCGTCGAATGCTGTGCTGTAGTCGTATCCGGCGGATGGCTGCGGGGATGCTAGGCTCGTGTCGAATTCCTCGGTCCACCATTGCCAGGTGGGCAGGATGTCCTGGATTCCGGCGCTGAACCAAGGCGTCGATGAGCTGGCAGTTCCATTGAGGTAGAAAGCGTTCCAATGCCGGTGTTGAAGTGGCAGAAGAACGGCACGCTGCCTATCGCGGAGCGTTCGGCGATGTAGTTTCCTCTATGAAAGCGCGGGCGGCCGCGCAGGGCCAGGAGAATTTCACCGTGCAGTGGTATGACGCCGTCACGGTCGAAGGGACGCTAGCCGGCGTCGGTGACTGTGACCGATAGCGGGGTCGTGAACGCCTGGAAGCCGGTCTTCACCCGGGAAATTGCAAAACCAATAGGGCCTGCCGCCCTGTGCCGCTCGGAAACTCGCTTTTGCGCTGCCAGCGGGGTCGGTTTCCAGGGCGGTTCTGAGGGCTTCGAGCCGGGCGAGCAGGTCGCGGAGCCGCCGGTCGTTGTCGATCCAGGGCTGGTAGTCGTGCTGCCGGCCGGGGCTGAGCCATGCGATGGTGGGCCGAGACCGATGAGTTCGGCGCTCCCAGGCAGTCTCATCACATCTCCGCGATCAGAAAGGTATCCCGATGAGCACACCAGTCACCAAGCTCGACGAGCGATTCAGCGATCCGGCCGCCGTCGCCGTCGGATGGCCCCAGACCCGCGAAGTACTCGAAAACGCCGAGTTGTTCTGGGTCGCCACCGTGCGGACCGACGGTCGGCCCCACATCACCCCGGTCGTCGCGGTCTGGGTGGATGGCGCTGTCTGCTTCACCACCGGTGAGGGAGAGCAGAAATTCGTCAACCTACAGTCAAATTCGCACGTCGTACTCACCACCGGATGCAATCGCTGGGACCACGGAATCGACGTCGTTGTCGAAGGCGATGCCGTCAAGGTCACCGACAAGGACGCGCTCACTCGTATCGCCCAGGCGTTTACCAAAAGATGGGACGGCCGGTGGCAGTTCAACGTGGGCGACGGCTGCTTTCAGCAGTCCGCGGGTCAGGCCTTCGTGTACTCGGTCTCGCCGTCCAAAGTCTTCGCCCACGCCAAGGGAGACCCCTTCGGCGCCACCACCCACAAATTCTGACTCCTCGACACGGTAAGCAGAATGGTTTCATGGCCGGTCGGAGCGATTCAGTGGCGGAGACAGCCCAAGTACCGCTGCCCACCGCCGAGGTGGTCTGTGCGGCGCCTCATCAGCAGCGCGCAGCCACCATCGATCTCAGGGCCGGTGGCCACACCGGATCCTGGCTACGATTACGACGCAATGTGCCTCCGCCAGCTGATCGCACCCCGGCCCAACTCGCCGCCCAGGACTTCCGTAACCCCTCTCGCCAGCTCGAACGCCATGAACCGGATGCCTCGCTGTGAACGATGACCGGCCTCAGACTGGTCGGCCCGAAGCTACGGTACGTACCGTGGACCGGCCGAAGGCATGGATGAGCTGGTCGAGCGGCAAGGACAGCACGCTCGCGCTGCACGAGGCACGGGCCGGCGGTGAGGTTGAGGTGACCAGCCTGCTGACGACCGTGAATTCGACGGCGGACCGGGTGGCCATGCACGCGGTACGCCGCGAGTTGCTGGAGGCTCAGGCTGCTGCGCTCGGCCTCGCGCTGCACGTCATCGAGCTGCCCTGGCCATGCCCCAACGAGGTCTATCAACAGCGCATGTTGGCGGCCATCGAGACCGCCAGGCAGCAGGGCACTCACTACATGGTGTTCGGTGACTTGTTCCTGGAGGACGTCCGTGCCTACCGGGAAGCAGCACTAGCCGGCAGCGGCATCACGCCCCTGTTCCCGTTGTGGCAGCGGCCCACCGCGAGACTCGCCCGCGAGATGCTCGGCCTCGGTATCCGCGCGGTCATCACATGCGTAGACCCGGCCCAGGCCCCGCCGGCGCTGGCCGGCCGCTGGTACGACGACGAACTGCTGCGCGACCTCCCGGCCGGGGTCGATCCGTGCGGGGAGAACGGCGAATTCCACACCTTCGTGATCGACGGGCCGGGGTTCGCCTACCCGCTGCACGTGGACATCGGCGAGACGGTCGAACGCGATGGCTTCATATTCACTGACGTACTGCCCCGGCAGCGCTGAAATCTTAGCTCTATAGCACTCGAATCCAGTCGATCGCCAACGCATGTGGCACGCTGCCGTGCCGAGCGCCGCGCGAGAAAACCGCTGTAAATCAGTTCTTCTGGCTGTGACGGTGGTTCCTTGCAGGCCGCTCACCAACCTTAGCCCAGGTCAGCCAGGTTTCACGGCCACTGTGACTAACTGCGAGACCCCCCGATTTCCCGCCCCTTCTGGCAAGGAAGTGGCACGGGCCGAACTCGTTGCGCTGTCTGCTACGACGAATCGCTCAGGAAGGAGTTGCGCGCGCGGTCCAGGTGAGGCTGCCAGCTTCGGGGAGCTGGTGTGAGATGGCGGTTGCGATCAGGCGGCCGATTGCGTCGGCGTCCCTGACCGGGAGGTCTGGGTCGACCCATCCCTGGTGATGGCCAGGTTCATGAGCATTGCGGCCTGAAAGGCCGCAGCAAAGGCCGGTTCAATACGACTTCGCGGGGTCGCCGGCCGGCCCGCCGGGTGCCGGTCCCCCCTGAACTGGTTATCCTGCTCCGCGAGCACATCAGGCGCTTCGGGCCGGTCCCGATGGTCGGCTCTTCCGCGGCGAGAACGGCAACCCGCTTCAGCCCTCGGCCTGGTGGCGAGTCTGGCAGAAGACCCGCGAACTGTCCCTGATCCCCGCCCGCGCGAACGTCACGCTTCATCCGCGTGAAGAAGTTCTTTAGGTAAATCTCATTCAGGCGCCGCGTATCGCTGGCAGCCATTGCCTGGCTCAGCGCTGCGGTCTATTTGCGGGCTGGTGTTTTTTGTCCGTCCAGAGTGCGTATGGTCTCAGCATGGACGCGTTCGCCTGGGGCGTCATCGGTTCCGTGGCCGGTGTTATCGGTGCCGGCGCGGTGATCGTATTCGGGTTCATTCCGCTCTGGCAGAACCGGCGCATAGCGCGGCAGCCCGCCAGAGATGACCCGCCCGGCCTGAATGTGCGGATCGGCCAGTACATCGAGAACTATGGGCAACGCCCTGAACTGCGGCCCGCCCGCCCGGACGGCCCGGTGATCGCGGGAGAGATCCCGCAGGCACCGCCGGCGTTCCAGCCGCGTGCTGACCTGCTGGCGGCGCTGGCCAGCCGCGGGCCTGGGGTGGTGCTGGTGCATGCGCTGACCGGGATGCGGGGCGTGGGCAAGACCCAGGTAGCGGCGGCGTACGCGCGGTCGCGGATCGACGCTTGCTGGCGGCTGGTCGCGTGGGTCAATGCCGCCGATCCGGCCGGGGTGCTGGCCGGTCTTGGGGAGGCCGCGGCCCGGCTGGGAGTCGGCGGGCCTGATGGCAACCTGGAGTCGGCTGCTGGGGCGGTGCGGCACTGGCTGGAAGCCGGCGGCGAGCAGTGCCTGGTGGTGTTCGACAATGTCACCGACGTCGGCCACTTGTCCCGGTTCCTGCCGGCTGCTGGGGGCAGCCAGGGCATTGTGACCAGCAACCTGGTGGAAGCCGCGGTGCTGGGGTCGGCTTTGCCGGTGGATGTGTTCACGGCGGAGGAAGGGCTGGCGTTCCTCGCGCAGCG
>Ga0070761_10002679_pt1 | contig 10849 bp, 12 predicted proteins | sample HubBroMetageREF1_FD_66724 | JGI IMG/M metagenome (GOLD analysis project Ga0070761, IMG submission 66724) | Reference soil microbial communities from the Hubbard Brook experimental Forest, New Hampshire, USA - Hubbard Brook CCASE Soil... | ecosystem: Environmental > Terrestrial > Soil >...
GAAGGGACAGATTGATGACCTGCTGCACGAGATTCGCGCCCGCGTAGAACTTGGACAGCGCGTGCTGGTGACTACGCTGACCAAGCGCATGTCGGAAGATCTGGCCGAGTATTATGCCGAAGTCGGCGTGAAGTGCCGCTACATGCATTCGGAAATCGAGACGCTGGAGCGGGTGAAGATTTTGCGGGATCTGCGCAAGGGCGAGTTCGATGTGTTGATCGGCATTAACCTGCTACGCGAGGGACTTGATCTGCCCGAAGTCTCGCTCGTGGCGATATTGGACGCAGACAAAGAAGGTTTTCTGCGCTCGACCGGATCGCTGATTCAGACGATCGGCCGCTGCGCGCGGCATCTGAATGGACGGGCGATTCTTTATGCGGACCGCCAGACTGATTCGATGAAGCGCGCCATGGATGAAACTCTGCGGCGACGTGCCATTCAAACGGCCTACAACGAGGAGAATGGAATCACGCCGGAGTCGATCGTGCGTCCCCTGGACATGACGCTGGCCGGAATCGTGGCCGCGGATTATGCCGACCTGACCGCGGGCGAGACCGAGGGCATGCCAGAGTTCAAGTCGCAGGAAGATGTGGATGCTTACATCGCCAACCTCGAGAGCGACATGCGCGAAGCGGCGAAGAGGTTTGAGTTCGAGAAGGCGGCGAAGTTGCGAGATGCGATCAAGGAACTGAGGACGAAGGAGTTTTTGTTCGCGTAGGCAACCTCCACGCATGAAAAGCCAACGTATACCGCGCATTAAACTGGAAGATGTCGAGAGAGTCGTCCGCCGAGACTACTCGGAAACACAATTTGATTCAGTGATGGCTGTACTCAGCGGGTACGAGAGCAAGCGCGAGCGCTCACGGGTGCTGCTTGCGACTCTGAAACTGGCGAATGGCAATTTGGATGCACTCCGGAAGCACATCGGTAGCCCTTCAGGATTTCAGAGATGTTCTAACGCCGGCAGAATATCCGGAATACTGGCGAAGAAGATCGTCCGGGCTGGAAATGGCCGGCAAAGAACGCGATCGGATAATAGATAGCGATTGGGAGCAGTACGAAGTCTGGCTGAAGAGATAAACCATCCGCGCGTTACCGCTTTAAACATTCCGCGGGCGACAAAATCGCCACTCCCCGCCACTTGTTCATCCGCAGCAGATCTACATCGCCGGTGATGATCACGTCTGCCCTCCCGTTCAGCGCGACATCCAGAAACTTGTCGTCTTTCGGATCGCGGCATTCGCGGACCAGTTGAATGATTGGTACGAATTCCCCAATTTGCCCGAGCCGCTGTAGAAAGTTCTTGCGATTTTCGAGAGTAATGTAGGAATCAAACTTCTTTCGAGAGAGCACATCTGCCAACTCGTACATCGTAGCTTCGGAGAAGAGCAGGCGTGCTTCGAGTTCAACTTTTCGCAAAACCTGCGCTGGAAGAGACTGCGGCAGAATCAACCGGCTTACGAGAACATTGGTGTCAACCACGACTCGCCTGGGGATCGGCATCAGTCCTTTAGAATGTCAGCCAGAATCCCTTCGGTCATGCCGCGCTGCACGGCCTCGGCGCCGACCCGGTCACAAAACTTTTGAAACTCTTCCACGTTAATCCTGCGGATGCGCTCGTACTCTTCCGCCGAAATCATAACCGCCACATCACGGTCCTGGCGGCGGATAAGAACCGGTTCGCGCTGGGCAGCGTCGAGGAGGGCAGCGAAACGCTGTTTGGCATCGGTAGCCGAGACGGTCTTCATTTGTCCATTATAGATAAAATAGACAGAATAGACAATAGAGCAAAGTCGGGGCGGGAAGGCATAGCTACGAGAAGGCGCCCATTGGGCGCCGGGGAAATCTCATAAAGGAATCAAGAAGGATACAGCAGTAGCGCGGCTGCGGGGCTCTGCCCGGCTGGACAGCCAAGGAGGCTGCGCCCCTGGGACCGAGATGGCTTCCTACCGGCCGTAGGCGGCTGACGCGGCTAGGGGTTTGCGGTGGAAGGTGTAGCCGTCGAAGGTTTCGGAGCGGAAGTTCAGGTTGGGGGCTTGGAGTTTTTCGGTCTGGCTGAGGAAGAGGTATCCGCCGGGCTCGAGATAAAGGTGCAGGCGCTCCATGAGCGCGGTGCGCTGGGCGCGCGAGAGGTGGGGCAGCACGTCCATGCAGAAGATGCAGTCGAAGCGGCCGATGTAGACCGGCTTGGTCAGGTTCATGGTGGTGAAGGTGACCAGGCTGCGCAGGCGCGGCTTGACCAGCAGGTGCGCGCCATTGCTCGATGCGTTGTTTGGCACGCCATTGCTTGCCGAGCCGTTGCCCGAAGCTTTTGCCCAGCCGTTGCCAGAGCCGTTCGCAGCTCCGTTTGGGGAACTTTCCGCCGAGCCATTCGAAGCGTTGGAGCTGCCGATCTTCGAGAAGCAGGCGCGAATTGTGGCTGGAGGCAATCCGGTCAGAGCCGACTGCGGATACAGGCCGCGCTCGGCAACTTCAATGGCCGAAGGCAGCAAGTCGCTGCCGACAATGTGAATCGACCAGTCCTTGATTCCCTGCCCGTTTCCAGACCCTGCGGAAGCGGCGGCAGTTTCGGCTATGCCGCCATTGCGGCTGGCCGTATTTTTTTCTCTGGCCTCTTTGTCCTTGCCGCCGTTGTTTGAGGTCGAGGCATAGCTCGAACCGTGTCCGGAACCATTGCTGACGCCATTTCCGTTTCCACCAGTTCCATTTGCCCCAGCTGGCGCTTCGCACAGAGCCATCGCAATCGAGTAGGCCTCTTCCCCGGTGCCACAGCCGGCGCTCCAGATGCGTAGCGTGCTGGGAGCATCGTCTGATTTGCGGGCATAGAGTTGTGGGATCACCTGCCGGGCCAGCGCATTCATGGCTCCAGGATGACGAAAGAAACCGGTGTTGACGTTGAGCACGCCGTCCAGGAACGTGGGCAGAGCCGAAGGATCCTGATCGGAAGCACGGAGGCGGGCAAGTAGCGCGGCGGGAGATTCCAGTTCGTGAGTCTCCAGATACTCGGCCACGTGGGCGGCTAAAGCGCTGTTGGGACAGTCGAGCAGGATTCCCGCCTGGCGCTCGACCAGCAGGCGCAGCTCGGAGAGTTCGTGCTCGAGAATGGTAACGCCTGCCATCAATCTATGCATAAATCCTTCCCCCGGAGGGTACGCGAGATTTCTTGCGCCGAACTGCATCGGAATCGGCGTAGTGCAAGGGGAGGGTTCTCATACTTCAATTACCGGCGGCAGTGGCCGCATACGACTTGCCGGAATCCTGTTCGGCCTGCTGCGCAACCACGTTCATCTCCTTTTCCAAGGAAGAGAAGCGCTGCATGATCTCATGAATGCGGAGCGTCATGTTGCGAATGGTCTCGATCTGGGCGCGAGTCTGGGCCGACAGGCTGCCCGGTTCCAGCAGCAGCAGGTCAGAGTTTCCCAGCACCGAGGTCAGAGCGTTGTTCAGGTTGTGCCGCATTTCCAGCATGTAGCGGCCCAGCGTGGCCTGGCGATCGAGGGTGGCGCAGGCAGACTCGGCGGCGCGGGCACGGGATTCGGCTCGCGAGCGGTGGACTGCTTCGGCGGCGGCCAACACCAGAGTATCGAGCCACTGTTCGTTGCTCCGCAAATCATTGCCCCGCAGGATCGCAATACGCGGCCAGCGTTCGTGAACGAGTTGCGCGGTGGCGGCGTCCTGGCAAACGCAGAAAATCGGCTGGCCGGTCGAGTGCAAGGGTTCGAGCACCACCGACAGAAGGTCTCGGCGCAACTTCCCTACCAGGGCGACGTCGAATACATCTACCGCGAAGCGCGGCCACAGTTCCCCGCTCAGCAGCGTGAACGTGGGGACGTTGCGCTCCATCTGCCAGCGCGCGGTGATGCGGCGGGAGAAATCGACTTCGTCGGAAATGATCAGTACGGTCGGTGCCTGCACGTCCAAACTTCCTCTTCGCCTTTGGCCTCGCCTTACACTCACTAGACTCGGCGATTCTGTCTATCCACCTTGGAGCTCACTCAACGGTGCGAACGGATCACTTCTTCTTCGGCGACGCCGGGAGCTCAGAATCCCAGCCGGGTGTGCTGGAGACCTCAAACTCCGGCTCATCGGCAGGAGGGGCCATGGGCTGGGCATTCGGCTTCGCCGCGGCAGCGGGCGCGACGGATGGCTTAGCCGCAGGCTTCGCTGCCGTTGCCCCCGCGGCGGCGGCTGACGCAGCCGGCTTTGCCGCAGCCGGCGCGGGTTTGGCGGCGACCACTGGCTTCACTGCCGGCTTCGCTGCTGGCGCCGACTTCCCCGCGGACTCGGCCTGCGTCGCAGACTGGGATTTGATTTCCGCTTCGGGAGGTTTTCCGCGACCGAGGGCGTACTCGACGGAAGCGCGCAGATCGACCAGCATGCGCAACGGTTGTCCCGAGGAATATTCGGCCTGGAACATCACCTTCCACGACTGGCAGATCACGCGCAGGCGAACGATCGGTTCCTGCGCGGAAAACTGAGCGCGGCGGCAGTCGATGGTCTGCACGCCTTTCTCTTCGAGTTCGGTCAGACCGTCAAGAATCCCGTTCAGATCGCCCAGCATCAAGCGGAAGAAAGAGCGCCGCATGAGGTATCCGAAGCGTGTGAAAGCGACTAGAGCAACCGGCAGATAGAACAGGTCTCCGGCCAGACCCTTGGCTTTGCGCCCTTGCTCGAGAACGCCGCCGTGCAGTAGCTCATCGAGCGAACGACATTTCCGGCAGGCTTCCAGCACGCGGTCGAGCGCGTTCAACCAAACCGGAGGTTTCAGTTCCACTTCTCCGAGAACCGGCTTCATCGCCTCGGCTACATAGGCGAGATCCACTTCGGCGTCGGTCACACCGGAAGGCGCCAGCTGGCTGAAATACTGCACCAGCAGAAAATCAACCTTGTCGCGGATGATGTCCGTTTTGACCTGTTTGGCCAGGAAGTGCTCCAACAGGCTCTCCAGCCCTTCGTGATCCGCCAAAGAACTGGTCTGCAGGAACTGGCGTAGCTGGTGGACTTGAACCAACTGGTCCATTTGCTCCAGCCAGTGGTTGGCCTGTTCGACCACATCCTTTTCGGGCGTTTCGACGCCGGCCTCGAGCTCGGCGCAAGGTTTCACCTCGATGGCGAACTCGCGCGCCAGTTCGAAATATATGGGGTATAGCCGCCGCGCGGAATTCCATTGGGTGGGAAGATCTTGTACGGGTGTTGTAGGCGTCATGATTTCACGATCCAGTTGGGAACTTCTCCTCGAAAGCGCGCGGCCACCACGGTTTTGCCGGGCTGATACTGCACTGCGACCACCGAAACGGCTACATCGAAGGAACTGTCGGAATTCCGCAGGTGAAGATCGTCGCCGAACTCCAGGGGCGTGTTGCACTCAAACAGAACTTCGCGGGGAGTCCCAAACTCAATCACGATACTTTCGGCGAAGTGAAGATGAGCGTCGTTGGGGTCGCTGCCCGGCAGGACGCGGGCGAGTTGCACCGGCATGCGGACGGGCGACGCTTCCGGGAAAAAACGGGCAAGTCCCGCCACGGTGCTGGCGTTCTGCGCGCTGCGTGCCATTCCTGCGGCTGGCTGCCCCAAGCGATTCCCCCCTATTCCCAGACTCGTTCGACCCAAACGTTTAGCCCACACTCGTTTAGCCAGGGCTTAAATGCGGGTGGGCTCCCCTCTTCCCGGTTAGGAAGAGCTGTGGGGAGCCAGATTCCGCGGTTCAGAAAAGCAGGAGCAACGCGGCAGCCATCTCTGGGAACGGAAGGTCTAGCACTCATGTGAGTGCATTTTCAGTGGGTTATAAGCCAATCGCAGCGCGGTGAATAAGGTTGTGAGGGATTCGCGTCTCAGCGTGAGACGGGAGTCTCAAATCAGGGCTCGTCGTCAGTGGGACTTGTGGCCCAGTCAAGCCTATTTTTGGCTTGAGTGGGGCATTTCTACAATTGAACAGGAGTCTTGCTTTCCTTCTTTCGTGTTGTTGTGTCGTCCATTCCGGCTCAATCTCTCTCGTCCCTCACAGCCTGCATAATGGATCAGCCTCCGACGTCCTCACTCTAAATTTCGCAAAGAACGCGAGATTTGGAACGGGCCACCCGCCGCAACTTTCTTTGTAAGGTTTTCCGCCTACCTGAGACTACCTGTACAGGGACGCCTGAGAATTCGAAGCGCACATCTGATTGTCGGATTTCAGTTTTGGCAGCTTCGACTTCTTTGATGGCCGGACCCTATCCTCATTCAGGAGAGAAGAAATGACGATCGCAAATCGACTCAACTCCGCTGAAAACTTGCCCGAACTATCGATTCAACCCTTCCAGCCAAGCTCCTGGCTCACGCTCAAGCCCATTTTTGTTGGACCCAACGGTCTGCGGGCGGGCTGGCGGATCCTCATGTTCCTCACCTTGTTTGCTGTTCTACTTGGAGGTTTCGTTCTCATCAGAACGGGCGGCCCGCAAGGCTTTCGGGAGCAGTACAGAAACCAGGGCCAAATCGCGATCACGCCGCTCATCATGGGCGGGTCGGAAGCGCTCACCTTGCTGTTTCTCGGCGGCGCTGCCTTGATCATGGGAAAACTTGAGCATCGCAAGTTCAGCGAATACGGTTTACCGCTGCGGAAGGCCCTGGGAAAGGATTTCTGGATCGGGTCTTCCTCCGGCTTTCTCGCGATCAGCGGCACGCTGCTGACGATCTTCTTGCTCCGCGGGTTCCGTATTACCGGCCTGGCCCTGCACGGGAAAGCAATTGCGTATTCGCTTCTCGGGTGGGGCATCGCATTCCTCATGGCCGGGCTGGTTGAAGAATTCCTGTTTCGCGGATACATCCAGTACACGCTCACTTCCGGAATCGGATTCTGGCCGGCGGCATTCGTGATGTCCGGCTTGTTCGGATTAGGCCACTTCTTCAATTCGAATGAAACAGCTTTAGGCTCGGCGACGGTCGTGTTGTTCGGGCTTCTTCTCTGCCTTTTCTTGCGCAAGACTGGGAATCTCTGGTGTGCGGTCGGCTTTCATTTAGGCTACGACTGGGGACAAATGCTCTACGGCGTGCCTGACAGCGGCATCGCGCCCTATCAAAATCTGCTCAATTCCACGTTAAGCGGGCCGCAGTGGCTCACCGGAGGAATGGTTGGTCCTGAGGCCAGTTTCTTGACGCCGATCGCGTTACTGGTTGTAGCTCTGCTTTTCAGCCGCTATTATCGCCAGACTCGGTATCAGATCCAGAAACCAAACGTCGCCGCCGGTGACCGTCTGGTGACGTCTTAGCTGCCTCGAAGAGCTCCCTTAGGCTTGGCCTTTACGTTTTCTGCCCGAATGAAACGATGCCTTTTCAGTCACAGATCGATGCGCTGGCCAGGTCACAATCGTGAGCGAACACCGCCAGGCTTTGGAAACACAGTTCGCTCACATTCTCAGTGAGTATGGGGCGGCCATAGCACGGCTGGCGTTCAGTTATGAGGCGGTGGCCAGCGTCAGGGAAGAACTGGTACAGGAGATCGCTCTGGCAATCTGGCAAGCCTTGGCTCATTTCCGAGGCGACTGCTCGGAGAGGACCTTCGTCTACCGCATTGCTCACAATCGCGGCCTTAGCCACGTATGGAGGCGACGGCCGCCTCATCAGCCGTTGGAGGAGATCGAAGAGTCCGACCAACCGGTAGATCCGCGGCCGCAGCCAGAGGAGCAGGCGGCGCGAACCGACCAGCGGGTGCGGCTTATGTCGGCCATTCAGTCTCTGCCATTGACTCACCGGCAGATGATTGTGCTGATGCTCGAAGGCTTGTCGCATGCAGAAATCGCGGAAGTGACGGGCATTACAGAAAATAATGTGGCGGTGCGCCTGACCCGGGCCAGGAAAGCTCTGAAGGACGCGTTGGGAGCGAGACCGTAATGTCTAAGGAAATGACCGGAGTGAGGAAATGATCGAAGACCGCGAACTTGATGGTTGGCGCGAACAATGGAGCGGCGTGGCCGAGCCGCCAGCCGAGTTCCAGTGCAAGGTCAAGGAGAGGATCAAGCGCGAGGAAAGGCGCTTCGTGCTGGGCAATCTCCTGACGGTAATCGCTTTCCTTGGGATGTTGACTTTCGCCGCGTTCGTGCGGCATCGATCGACTTGGATGGGGACAGGCTGGTCGACCGGGATCTGCGTCTTAGTGTTCGTAGCAGCGGGATGTCGAGTCTGGGTTTTGCGGCGCTTGTGGCGTCCTCAGACCCAGTCAACGCGTGCCTTCGTGGAACTTTGGCACAAAAGAGTCACGGCTCGAATCCGGCTGCTTCGGATCTCCGTGTATCTGTCACTCGGCTGGATTATTTTTTGTGCGGTACTTACCGCGGCGAATTGGGCAACCATCGGGCAGGACGTGAGGGCTCATCCGAACCAGTGGGTGGCGTTGCTGGTGGTCTGCACGCTCATGCAATACCCGGTGCTCTGGTACGGTGCGGTTTGGCTCCGGCGCCGCAAACTTGCGGAACTGAACGAAGTTAAGAAAATTCTGGATGAAATGGACGAAAAGAATGTGACGTGAAGTTCGCTCGATCCCTCAGACATCCCCACTCTAAATTTCGCAAACAACGCGAAATCTAGAATGGGCCACTATTTTGCCGCGGTCGGCTCGCCTGCAAAGGCGTCTAGCGGTTCCCAGTCGTTCGGGCCGCATGGGGCGTCGGATGTTTTGCATACTGAGAACGTGACGATGGGATGAACCTCCCATAGGGAGAAGCGCGGCGGCTGGCCACCGAGAGGCTCATCCTGATCTGGGTTTACCTTATGCGCGTTGTCGTAGAACAACTGCCCGGTCACGCGAACCATGCGGCGCGCGGTTTCGGCTTTGGTGAGATTCTTGACCGACCATGTCGCGGGGCGGCTCTGCGGGATCATCTCGACCACAATGCCTTCGAAGGGGCTCTTGTCAGGATCGTCCGCGAAGGGGATATGGAAGTCGTTATTCGCACTGCCGGTGAGATTGCAATTGACCGACTCGCCCGTGTTGGGATGGGGCTTGCCCACGAGGAAGCCATCCACTTGAACTAGGTCGCCCTCGGATACCGTCTGGCCGCTGCTTACCTGAAGGTTCTGCAGTTCAGCGCGGGAACTGGCATCCAGCGGTTGGCCCTGGCCAACAGTTGAGTCCGCCTGGTTCTGCAGCGTAGTGAAGTCCGTGAGCACCAACAATTTGGGCGTGGCGGCGGTGGGGGTGTGCTCCTTGGTTCGATTGAGGAGCTGCTCGTCCGGATCGTTCGCATTCGCACATCCGGTTACCGGACATTGAGTCAGACTGGCGACGCAGGCACGGCTGCCCCCGCTCCGGGCAGTCATCGTGGCCGGTTTCGAGGGCCCCATTCCGTTCATGGCCAAGCCGATAGCGAGCGGCAGAACTGTTCCAGCCGTCGTGAGCGGATTCCTTTTTTTGGCCGCCATACAGACCTCCTCCGATTAGTCGGCGCTACACTCGATTGACGGGCGGATTGGGGTTCGGATTCGGGTTCGGGTTCGGCTTCGGATTCGGGTCGGCGTTAGAGGTTCCTTGACCATTTCCATTGGTTGAGGCACTGATACCCCGGCTCACGAGATAGGAACTGGCGCTGATTCCGAGCAATGCAAGAACCCCTCCCGGCACATCGGGAAGGGGCGGCTGGTTCTGCTCCGAACCAGAGGTCAGGGAACCGCCGTTCTGGCGGATCTTCACATTTGAAACCACCACCAGAAAGAAACTCAGCGCAACCACGAAGGTGAAGATGATGAGTTGGAACCGGGAGGTGCTCGCCTTGTTGTCCTCGTCGCTAAGCAGGCTGGTGAGATCGATCTGATTGGAGGCTATCTTCCAGACCAGCACAAGCCCGAACATGCCAACAATCACGCACACCAGATAGCCCACGATGATTTCGAGATACGGAAGGGATTGCATGATCGATCTCCTTTTCGATTTAACGCGGTTTGTCCGTCTTGTGCAGATAGAAACGGCGGCCCAAGTAGAGAGCATGGCTGCCGCCTAACAGCAGGAGCCAGTTCTGACTTACTTCCGGTAAATGCGATGGATCTTTGCGAACTTGCGCCAGATATTGTGTGGCGACCACGACCGTCGCCAGCAGCAGTTGAACCCGTTCCGGACTGAACGACCGGTCTCCTTCTTTCTTCATCAGAAGAGCGCTGAGGTTGAGCTTTCCTGTGAGGGCGTGGACCAATAACACGCTCATCAAGGCGAACGAAAACGCCCACACTTCCCAGACGACAAGTTGGACGACGTTGTTCATCCGCACCCGCGCAACGAACCAAGATTTGGTCGGACCAAGATCTGATCGAACCAAGATTTTGATTAAACCAGGACTCGATCGGACCCGACTGAACCAGAAAGGGGAAGATGCTCCAGCGTCGAGTTGGAAGCTACGCGATGCCTCAACTTCGAGCGAGCGAATGCTAGTCCGTAGCCAAGGCAGTGTGCAACAAATACTTCTTTGTGTTACGAAATCCGGAATTGCAGGAGGAAAGCGCTATCCCGATACCGCTGGCATCACTGCAGGGTGTGGCTCGACGAACCCGAGCCGGAAGATCCCATGCCGATGTTGTAGCGCTTGAGTTTGCGGTAGAGCGTGGCGCGGCTGATGCCGAGCATGCGGCCGGCTAGGGCTTTGTCGCCTTTGACTTGCTCGAAGACGCGCTGGATGGTGGCGCGTTCGATGTCTTCTAAGTCGGTGGTCGACAGCGGCGTTCGCGGGGATTCGGCTGCGGCTTGCGCTGCGGCCAGATCGGGGTCGAGCACGGGCGGTTTAGCGGCGTGCGAGGCTGACGGGATTCCTGCTGGTCCGGCTCCGGCGCCGCTCACTCCTGCGGCCGAGCCTGAGGCAATGGCTGGGGGAAGGTCGCCGAGGTCGATGAT
>Ga0070761_10002680_pt1 | contig 10849 bp, 4 predicted proteins | sample HubBroMetageREF1_FD_66724 | JGI IMG/M metagenome (GOLD analysis project Ga0070761, IMG submission 66724) | Reference soil microbial communities from the Hubbard Brook experimental Forest, New Hampshire, USA - Hubbard Brook CCASE Soil... | ecosystem: Environmental > Terrestrial > Soil > Temperate...
TCGTCTTTTGCGTGGATGAGTTCGGGCCGCTCAACCTGCAGCCGCGCCCGGGACGGCAGTGGGCCGCGGTCAGCGGCAAGAACAAAGAACCTGGCCGGGCGCCGCGGCCGCGGATGCGCGCGACTTACACCCGCACCGCGGGGGTCCGGCACCTGTTCGCCGCCTATGAGCTGGGCGAGGACAAGCTGTTCGGGCATATCAAGCCGCGCAAGACCCGGGCCCGGTTCCTGGAGTTCTGCCGCTACCTGCGCTCGCTCTACCCGCCCGCTACCAGGATCGCGATCATCTGCGACAACTTCAGCCCGCACCTGAGCACACGCAAGGACCGCCGCGTCGGCACCTGGGCAACGGCGAACAATGTCGAGATCGCCTATACGCCCACGAATTCGTCCTGGTTAAACCGCGTGGAGGCGCAGTTCACGGCGTTGCGGTACTTCACGCTGGACGGGACCGACCATCCCAGCCACAAAGAGCAGGCCAGCATGATCCGCCGGTACATCATCTGGCGGAACAACCACGCCTACGACGAACGGCTCCGCCGCATCGTCGACCGGGCGAACGCGGCCTGACCGCGCGGTTAGGAGCCGGGCGGCCGCAGGGCGTACCCGAGCATCGGCCACACCGCGCCCTTGACCTCCTGAGACCCATCGCGCCGCGGATCACGCTGGTACCCGGCGCGCTGCGCAGCCCGCTGCGACGGGACGTTATCCCGGTGAGTGCGCAGCCACAACTCCTCCAGGCCCACCGCCTGGAAGGACCACGAGCTGAACATGGCCAGGGCCCGCGCCGCGGCCCCGCGTCCACGTGCTCCGGCGGCCACCCAGTACGAGACCTCCCCGGCGCGCCCGTCATGATGCAGCGCGATATTGCCCAGCCGCTCGCCGGTAACCGCATCGCAGATGACGAAGCCCTCGGCAGCGCCCGCCGTGCGCAGCCTGACGATCGCCGCGAGCACCTGCCCGGCGTCCAGCGCCGGCGACTCTGTGGTGAAGCGCTGTATCAGCGGATCGCGCACGCTCCCGGCATACCAGGCCGAATCATCATCGGCCCACTCCCGGAGCCGGACCACCCCGTCATCCAGCCCATCACCGTGCATACCCACCACACTGCCAGCCCCAGGTAACCGACCCCACCACACGGCAGGGCAAACGTTCCCTGCCGCGGCACTAGACACCAGTGCTCTCTGGCCTGCGGTAATCTGCCTTAATACGCTAGGGCGGCCGGTGTGCGCCGGATTCGGCCGCTGCCCGTCTCCGTGTCGTGGAGAACGGCGGCAGCATGTCCTGCTCGCCGAGCCAACCCGATTGTCCGGACCCGGCAGTAATTCCGGTGCCTGCGCGCCGGGTTCTGCGCGCAGGGCGGCGAGCCGCCGGAACTCACCCTGCGCGTAACCAACGACCTCGTCGTCGTCCATCGCGGCGCCTTGGGCGAGCGCGGCGCTGTAGGCGGCCTCGCCGAGCGCGGGGCGGGCGAGGGACTGGGCTTCGCCGATGTCCATCTTCACGTCTTGGTGAACGGGAGAGATGTCCGGCGGGAAATGCGCCGAGAAGGCTCCGGACAGCACCGCAGCCGGTTCGGACTCGCCGAGCCGGGCCAGCACCACGGCGGCGCACTGGAGCGTCATGCCGAGCAACAGCCGGTTGCCATCGGCCTGTGCCTGCGCCATCGCTTCCTGCAGCGCGGCCAGCGCTCCGAGAAGATCGCCGAGCCGGGCCCGGATGAAGCCAGTCCACGACAGGGCGATGCCGAGAGCGGGGTCGAAGGCCCCGGCGCGGGTCAGGGCCAGGCTGTCCTCGATGAGCATCAGCGCGGCCTGCGGGTCCCCGGGCCAGATCGCGCCCGCGGCCGTACAGAAGGCCCACGCCGACAGGCCCGGATTCTGGACCCTCCGGGCCACCTCGACCGCTTCCATCGCGGGCTTCCGCGCCGCCGCGTAGTCTCCGGCGGCGGTCCAGGCCATCGCTTCCAGGGCATGGAAGTTTCCGACGAAGAACTCGATGCCCAGTTCCGCGGCCTCCAGGCGGCCCTCGCGGGCGATGCTGGCCCCGCGTTCTGGCTGCCCGGTCAGCGTGCAGGTCTGGGCGAGGAGCCCTCGCAGCAGCCCGAGGCTGATCGGATCGCCGGCTGCCGGGTCTTGCAGGGCGTCCTCTGCCCGCCGCTGCGCCAGCGGAAGATCGCCGGCGAAGAACGCGCTCCATGCCACTGCGGCGATGACCATTCCGTGCAACTCGGGCGGGCACGCGCCGATCTGAGCGGCACAGGCGTCGGCCCAGCCGCCGACGGTACCAGGTGATGTGATGGCGAAGCCGACCAGGGCGGCGACGATCCGGAAGGCCAGCGGGCGCGCCTGGTCGCCGCTGGTCAGGGCCCAGGTGACGGCGGCCTGCAGGTTGTCGCGCTCGGCCCGGATCCGCGGCTGCCACTCCAGTTGCGCGGGGCCGGCTAGCTCCAGCCCGGCCCGTTCGGCCAACGCCGCGTAGTACTCCGCGTGCCGACGCCGCAGCCGGTCTAGCTCGCCGGCCGCCAGTTGCTGCCGCGCGTAGGCCCGCATCGTCTCCAGCAGCCGGTAGCGGCTGGTCTGGCCCGGTCCCTCCTCCTCGGCGACCATCGACTTGCCCACCAGGGAGGTCAGGCTGTCCAGGGCATCCCACCGCTGCAGGCCATCGGCGTCGGCGATATCGGCGGCCGCCGCGGCGTCGAAGCTGGCGGGGAATACGCCCAGGCCGTCGAAGACGCGGCGGTCGGTCTCGCCGAGCAGCGCGTAGGACCACTCGACAGTGGCTTGCAGCGTCTGCTGGCGGCCGGCGGCGTCGGCCCGGCCGCGGGTCAGCAGCCGGAACCGCTCATCTAGCAGGCCGGCGATCTCGGCCGGGCGCAGCGCCGCCACCCGGGCAGCGGCCAGCTCGATCGCCAGCGGGATCCCGTCCAGGCGCCGGCAGATCTCGCCCACGGCGGCCACGTTAGAAGGGCTGAGGGAGAAGTCGCCGCGCGCGGCGGCGGCCCGCTGGGCGAACAGGGACACCGCGTCGCTGGCTCCCGCGGCCCCCATACCCGCGTCCGGGCGCGGCAGCGACAGCGGCCGCAGCCCGAAGACCTGCTCCCCGCCCACGCTCAGCGGCTGCTGGCTGGTGGCCAGGATGCGGACCCCCGGGCAGCCGCGCAGGATGTCCGCCGCCAGCGCCGCGGCCGCGGCCGCCAGGTGCTCGCAGTTGTCCAGCACCAGCAGCAGCGCGGTTCTGGTGCGCAGGAACTCCACGATGCTGCCCGCCACCGACAGGCCGGGCCGGGGACGCGCCCGCAGCGCGGCCAAGACGGCCTGGGCCATCATCTGCTCGTCACCGGCCGGGTGCAGCTCGCACAGCCACGCGCCATCGCGGAAGGACGGCAGCTGGTCGGCCGCGGCGTGCAGCGCCAGCCGGGTCTTGCCGACCCCGCCCGGCCCGACCACCGTCACCAGCGGCGACCGCGCCATCGCTGCGGCCAGCCTGGCCAGCTCGCCGGCCCGGCCGACGAACGAACCGAGCTGGACCGGCAGGTTCCCGGCGAACCCCTCCAGCGTCCGCAGCGGCGGGAACTGCGCGCGCAGCCCCGGCCCGGCCAGCTGGAAGATCCGCACCGGCCGGGCCAGATCCCGCAACCGGTGCTCCCCCAGGTCCACCAGGGCGCACCCGTCCGGCAGGTCCTCACGCACGAGCAACTCCGTCGTCCCCGACAGCAGCGCCTGCCCGCCATGCCCGGCGGCCATCAGCCGGGCGCACCGGTTCAGCGGCTGGTTCAGGTAATCCTCGCCGCCCAGCACCCCCTCAGCGGTCAGCAGCCCCATCCGGGCCGCCAGCGGCCCCGTGACTTCACCCCAGTCCACCGCGCCCAGCCCCTGCTGCGCGGCCAGCACCGCCCGGACCGCCTCCCGGGCCGAGGCGAACACCGCGGCCATCCCGTCGCCCATGGTGGAGAACACCACGCCGCCGTGTGACTCGACTGCCCCCCGCACGATCGCGTCATGCCGCGCCAGCGCCTCCCGCATCTCTCGCGGATGCGCCTCCCACCGGCGCGTCGATCCTTCCAGGTCGGTAAACAGGAACGTCACTGTTCCCTGCGGCAACCCCATCGCAAAGGCCCCTTCGCCCAGACGCCCGCTACGAGGCCCGTACGTAATACGGAAGGGAGTGCGGGTGGCCCGCCCTCGGTGCTCGCGTGACCGGATCGAGCCGAGCCTAACACCGTGTCACCCCAGCCGGCCATACGGAGCCCGTCAGAGATCTCCGTGCCAAGGAATTTTATGCCGGAATAATCGTGCGCACCCCCTTTAACAGCCCGACCGAAAAGCCGCTTGTCGAAGTAAATCCGCGGCACGACATAGCCTCGAATTGCCGCACCGGCAATCGATGGAGTAGTACCATGCAATACTGATCCGTCTAGAACGATTACCCTTACGTATGGAGCGGCTTGTCGCCGCTAAAAATGTCGTCCAGCCCAAGCTCTTGTGCAATATGGACAGCCTGGGCCCTATGTCATCACCGCACGGCTTGTCTCGTGGAAAGGCCTGCCGGTCGATGAGGGCCACGCGCAAGCCGCGGGTTGCGGCCGCATAGGCTGCTACGGACCCTGCCGGACCGGCCGCAACGACGGCAATATCGAAGATCTCGATCACGGATTTGGGTCTGTCCTACGGGATCGAACGCCCGCACGCGCCGTTCAGTCGGCTGGGGGGGGAGCCCTGGCCGTACTGGATCCCACCTCACGTTCGCTTGATTTCCCGGCGGAGTTCCTATAGCAGGCCAGGTACGGGCTGAGATCGGTGAGGTACAAGAGATCTCGGACATACGTCAGCCACTGGCCGCAGAACAGCCCGCATCCAGTTAATAACCGCTCGAGAGCACTTCATGCCGCTGGCGATGCCCGATGCCGGCCGTCGAGGCAAGCCCCCGTCGTGGCGGTCTGCGGAGTATGCTGCGATCGGTTACCGGACGCTGGGGGGCGGGCAGCATGGACTCATTGGTGGTATCCGGCCGGTCGCTTCTACCGGCCGCTAAATTGGACGCGGCGCGGCCGCCGAAGGCCAAGCCATGGTAACCGGGCCCGCCGGACCGGTTACCCGCGGAATGCGGCGGATGCTCTGGGTCGCAGCCGGCCTGGTGCTTGTACAGGGCAGTATCTTGCTGGCGGCGCACGACGACACGTCCCGTTATTTCAGCTGGACGATCGCCGTTCCGGTGACAGCGGCCTTCCTCGGAGCCAGCTACCTCGCCGCGGCGGTGCTCGAAGCCATGGCGGCTCGCCAGGGAAGCTGGCAGCAGGCCAGGATCGCCGTGCCGGGCGTGCTCGCCTTTACCACGCTGACGCTCGCGGTGACCTTGGTGCACCTGGACAAGTTTCACCTGAGCGTTGCATCTGTGCTGACGCGTGCCCTGACCTGGGGCTGGCTGGCGATCTACGTCGGTGTTCCCCCGGTCCTGGCGTTCTTGTGGTGGCGGCAGGCACAGGCAGTGCCCGGCCCCGAACCGGCGGGAACTCCCCTACCGCCAGTGGTACGGGCAGCACTCGGAGTTCAAGGAGCCGTGATGCTGGCCCTCGGCGTCGCGCTGCTCGCCGCGCCGGTCCAGGTGGCCAGGCTGTGGCCGTGGCCGCTGACTGCCCTGACTGGCCGCGCCGTGGGTGCCTGGCTCGTCGGGCTCGGGATCATCGCTGCCCAGTCCTGGCATGCCGATCGCCGCGATGTCGTCGCGATCGTCTTCCCGGCCAATATCGTGTACGGGGCGCTGCAGCTGGCCGTGCTGGCCGTGTTCGCGCACACGATGCACTGGGATCAGGCGCTGGCCTGGTGTTACCTGCTGTTCCTGGCCAGCCTGCTCGCCGTCGGCATAGCTGGCCTGACTGCCGTGACCAGAAACGGCTTACCCCACTACCGCTGTGTTCGGGACACTTGGAGCCCAGTGACAAAACAAGTGACAACGATCAGGCACCGGCCGACGCAGCCAGACACCGATATCCTTCCGACCTGCGGTAATTCGCCCCAACTCGATGCAGTCAAACGAAACCGGCATGCCCCAATCGTGCTGGCGCCCGTTTTCGGGTGTACTGTCTGTTTGGCTGGCGGGGTTGGCCGAGTGATGGTGCCCAGAGTCCTCGGGCGCGCAACGGCTCCTACCGCGCCAGCGGGGATGCACCTTGGAGAAGGCGTTGCTGCTGCCGACGGGATCCTAGACGCGAGTGCTGTATCCGCAGGTCAGAGATCTTGAGGGCGCAGCGTACCCTGTAAGGGTGAGCGTATATAGGCCAATGACGGTACGATCCGGCAGGTGCCCAACCTGCTGGATTCGGCAGCCGCAGGCCTCGTGTCATTGATCCGCCGGCTCGCGACCATTACGAGGAAATAACTGGTCCGACGAGGACCTGTGGCGTGCCTACGACGGCGCTACTACTTCATCGCCCGCAGTACGCGCGGGATGGCCTTGTATGCCTCTTTTGATGCCGCAGGCCACGATGTTGAGATCGGCATCGATGCTGAATACACCACCGAGGAGGCAATGATCCACTTTGACCGGCTTCGTCGGCATGGTCGCAACCGGGCCTGGCTGGGCGAAGGGCATCCTTAGATGAGTAAGCGCGATTACGTGCGGCAGGAGCTGGCTGACATCGAGGATCAGCTCGCTGACAAAGACCCCAGCACCGTTGGTGAGGACGTGTCTGACCTGGCTGCCATCGGCCTGGCACGGTACAACCCAACGATTACTCCCAAGCAGATCGCTGACCTTGTGGCGAAGGCTCGCCACCACGGCCGCAGCTGGGACCAGATTGGCAGCAGACTCGGCATGTCCGGCGAGGAGGCCCGTAAGGCTTACGAGCACCGATCCGGGGGGTTGCGTACAGCGATTGCAGCGAGCTCTGTGGCGGGAGCGGTCCTGGCGCTGCGGCACCTGCTTCGCAAGTTCGGCGGCGTGTCCCGTGCTTAGCCGATCGAGGTCGCAGCGGCGGGTCACTCCATGCGATCATCTGGTTGGTCAGGCGGCGCTCGAGCAGCAGGTGGGAAGCGCAGCGGTGATGGCCGCGCCAACCCAGGGGTCGGCTGGATAGACAGGGAAATGACTTTCCGTGCGCGCCAGCCAGTCGCCTTCGCGGGTCCATCTTGTTCCGAGCTTGCGGTAGCCGGGCCGAGAGCTCCTTGACGTCGACGTCGACCTTTAGCCGAACGCCGCGGGCGTTCCTGGCATGCTGAGCGCCTCGTGGACCTACGAGGCAGGCAGCGGCTCCGATCGCTGTCGCGGATGAAGGACGTGATCATGTCAGGCTGCCGTCGGCAGGCTCGAGTAGGTCGGCGAAGCCGATCCGCTGGTAGAACTCGGTGCGGATGCGGTCGCCGAGGTCGAAGACCTCCTCCGCGCCGTCGTGCATGGGGTCGACGTGGACCCGGAACGGCCGCTGGCCCTTGGCCAGCCCGACCACGCGGGCGATCTGGCGGGCGACCTCGGACGGGTCGGCGTCAGGGGGGGCCAGTTCGGCCTGCCGGGCCGGGATCTCGTCCATGATGCCCGGGTAGAGCTGGTCGTAGTCGTGCTCGACCGCGGTGTCGGCCGGGTGCCCGGCGTGCGCGTAGTGGTTAGTCCCGGTGGTGAACGCGCCCGGCACGATGATCGTGGTCTCGATGCCGAACCGGGCCAGCTCAGCGGCATAACTGACGGCCAGGGCTTCCTCGGCCGCCTTGGCCGCGAAGTACGGGGCGAGGTAGGGCGGGGTGCCGCCGCGGCTGCTGCTCGAGCCGACCCAGACCAGCAGCCCGTCGCGCCGGGCCCGCAGGTGGGGCAGCGCTGCCCGGTTGACGCGCTGGGTGGACAGCACGTTGACGTCGTAGATGTCGGCGACCTGCTCCACCGTGAACGCCTCGGCCGGCCCGAGGACCATGTGCCCGGCGTTGTGGACGACGACGTCCAGGCGCCCGGTATCGCTGATGATCTGCTCGATCGCGGCGTCGACGGAGGCCTGGCTGGCGACGTCCATCTCGACCGCGCGCAGGGTGACCGAGTGGTCCGCCGCATACGCGTTGAGGTCGGCGACGGCGGGCGCGTTCCGGCCGGTGGTGGCGCGCATGCCCGCGTAGACGGTGTCGCCGGCGTCGGCCAGCGCGCGGGCGGTCATGGCGCCGAAACCGCTGGATGCGCCGGTGATGATGATCGTCTTAGCCATTGACGTGTCCTCTCGCAGCTCAGGTTGCTGTGCAGGCGGTGGTGCGGATGGTTGCCTCTTCTATGGGTATCGTCGTCCCGGGAACGCAGCGCTCGCCTCTGCCGCCGGGCAGGGGAAGTGGCCAGGATCGCCGGGCCGGATCGGGGCGCGGACCAGACCGGGGAGCCGCCAGTGCGGCTCTGGGGCATCTCAGTCGGCGGGCAGGACCCGGTCGAGCTGACTGCGGGAGCTGATCCCGAGCTTGGTGAACACGTTGCTGAGGTGGTACTTGGCGGTGCCCGGGCTGATGAACAGCCTGGCGCCGATCTCCGGGTTGGACAGCCCGTCCCTGGCCAGCCGCGCGACCAGGGCCTCCTGGGCCGTCAGCGCGGCGCTGCCGACGGCTGCGCCGGCCGTCGGCCCGGTGCGCTTGCGGGCGGTCTCGCCGGTCGCCCGCAGCTCCCGCCCGGCCCGCTCGGCGAATGCCGTCATGCCCATCTCGTCCAGCATGTGATGGGCGGCGCGGAGCTGCTCGCGCGCGTCGCCGCGGCGGCCCTGTCGTCGCAGCCACTCCCCGTACAGTAGGCGGGACCGGGCGAGCTCGGCCCTGATCCGCGTCCGGCCAAGCCGCTCGACCGATTCCCGGTAGAACTCGTCTGCGGCCGGGCCGTCGCTTTGCAGGGCCAGGATCCGGGCCTCGATTCCCAGCGCCCACTCGGTGCGGGTCACCCGGGTGCGTTCGGACAGCCAGTCCAGCGTGGCCCGGACCAGATCGGTGTCGCCGGTCCTGGCGGCCGCCTCGGCCAGCTCGGCGACGACCATGTGGCTGAGCGCCGGATGGTCGCGGCCGAGGGCGGGATGGTCGAGCTGGAAGACCTCCCGGACGGCGTCGCGGGCGACCTCGTACCGGCCCAGGCCGTTGTTCAGCACCGCGCTGGCGTAGGCGGCGGCGCCGGTCAGCCTGCCCGCGCCGCGCCCGCTCGCCTTCCGCTCGGTGGCCCTGATCAGCTCGGCCGCCTCTTCCTCGCGGCCCTGCCAGGCCGTCAGCATCACCGTGGCGTAGCCGGTCGCCGGGCTGCCGGTCGCCTCGGCGATCAGCCGGTCCTCCTCGATCAGCCGCTCGGCCGCGCTCACCTCGCCCGCGAGCACGTGCACGCGAGCGAGGAAGTTGAGCGCGTACTGCAATTGCACGAGCGCGCCCGCGGCGCGGGCGACCTGAACCTGGCGGGCGGCCAGCGCGCGCCAGGATTCGAAGTCCCACAGCTCGAGCGCGATCAGGTTGCCCGCTCGGCCGCCGGCCAGCCAGAACCAGCGGCGCGCCTCCGGAGCGTCGACGTCCAGGCCGACCAGCAGCTCAAGCGCCCGCGTCAGGGCGGCCGCGGCGGCCGCGTGTCCCTGGGTCACCAGCAGCGCGACCGCGTCGAGGACGACGTCGACCGCGCGCGCAGGGTCGGGGCCGGGCGGCGCCGCCTGCGCGGCCAGGGCCGCCTCCCGGATACCGCCGGGCCGACCCAGATTCCCGGCGTAGATCGCCGCCCACAGCGATTCCAGGTGCGTCTCGCGGGCCAGGGCGACGTCGAGCGGCTCGAGCAGCCGCGCCGCGCGCAGCAGCAGCCCAGCCGCGTCGCTGCTGCGCACCTGGTCAAAGGCGATCTGCCCGCGCAGCCGGACCAGTTCGGCCGCCTGCCGCGCGTCCAGCGGCCCGGAACCCTGACCCTCGGCCGCCACCAGCAACCCCAGCGCCGGGTCGAGCTCCCCGGCGTCCCGCTTGACCCGCGCCGCAGCCAGCAGCCGCCGTGATCGGCACGCCGGGTCGGGGGTCAGCAGCGCCGCCCGCTCCAGGAACGCGGCCGCCGCCGCGAGCCCGCCGCGGCCCTGCGCCCGGCCCGCCGACCGCTCCAGCTCCGCCGCGACCTCCTCATCAGGTCCGGCCGCGGCCTGCGCCAGGTGCCACGCCCGGCGATCGGGGTCGACGGCCGGATCGGTGGCCTCCGCGAGCGCACGGTGCATCTCCTGCCGCACCTCGACCGGCATCAGCCGGTAGGCCGCCGACCGCACGAGCGGATGCCGGAACCGCACCCGGACGCCAAATTCGACCAGCCCCGCCGTCGCCGCAGGCGCGGATGCACGGACCCCGATCCCGAGCCGCTCCGCCGCCCGCCACACCAGCAGCGGATCCCCGGACGGATCGGCCGCCGCCAGCAGCAGCAGCCGCCGCGTCTCCGGCGCCAGCCCGTCGAGCTGCCGACGGAAGCTCTCCTCGATCCGGCCCGGCAGCGACACCGCCGCCGGCAGCCCGAACCCGCCCGCCAGCTCGGCCGGCGAAAGCCCGCGCGGCAGCTCGAGCAGCGCCAGCGGATTCCCCCGGGTCTCGGCCACGATCAGGTCCCTGACCCGCTCGTCGACCGGCCCGGCGAGCGCAGAATCGAGCAGCGCCCGCGCGTCCTCTTCCCCCAGGCCGCTGACCAGCAGCTCCGGCAGCCCCGCGAGTTCCGGCCCGGGAATCCGGGCCGCGAACACCAGCCCGACCGGATCGGCCGCCAGCCGCCTGGCTACAAACCCCAGCGCCTGTACCGACGCCCGGTCCAGCCACTGCTCGTCATCGACCACGCAGATCAGCGGCTGCCCCTCGGCCGCCTCCGACAGCAGCCCGAGCACCGCGAGGCCGACCAGGAAACGCTCGGGGGCC
>Ga0070761_10002681_pt1 | contig 10848 bp, 4 predicted proteins | sample HubBroMetageREF1_FD_66724 | JGI IMG/M metagenome (GOLD analysis project Ga0070761, IMG submission 66724) | Reference soil microbial communities from the Hubbard Brook experimental Forest, New Hampshire, USA - Hubbard Brook CCASE Soil... | ecosystem: Environmental > Terrestrial > Soil > Temperate...
GGATTGGACGGCCAGCACTGCGGCGGTGCCGACCGAGGTGCCCGCGGCGTTTACCCAGACGGGCGAGGCGAAGCCTTGCACCTCGACCCGCTGGCTCCAGGCCCCGGACGGCGCGATCGTGTAGTTGCGGGCGGCGAAGGCCGCCTGGGTGGAGGTGGCCGTGGCCCCGGGCACGTGCACGTAGACGTCCAGCAGCTGCGCGCCGTCGAGCGCGCCGAAGGTCGGGACCAGGGTGGCTAGCGTGACCCGCAGGTAGGCGTAGGTGCCGTCGCTCAGCACCTGGAACCGCGTGATGTCGAAGGACCCGGCGACGAAGGCCGAGTTGGTGGGGTACTGGTACGTGCCGGGCCCGGTGTCGTTGCCGACGCCGTCGCCGGCCGCGTCGGGGACGTCGAGGACGCTGGTCCCGCCTCCCTCGTTGCTGACGGTGACCTGGCCGTAGCCGGTGCTGCGCCCGCCCGCCGCGGTCGCGGACACGGTGATCACGTTGCTGCCGAAGCTGACCGGAACCGTGGCCGAGAACGACCCGTCGGCCGCCGCGGTCGTGCTGGTCACCGTGGTGGGCGCCCCGGTCGTGGTGTCGTCGGCGGCGACGGTCACCGACGCGCCGGGGGCGGTCGTGCCGGTCACGGCGGTGGATGTGGCGGCCAGGGTGGCGGTCGACGCGGGTGAGGTGATCGTCACCGGCAGCGCCGTAGGCGGACCATTAGTGACATAACGGGCCGTGGTGACAGCGGGGGTATCCACGTTGCGACCGGCGCCCAGGGACACGATCAGCCGTAGCTCCTGCGCCTGGGCCCAGGACAGCGGCGAGGCCGACCCGGCCGCCTTGCCGTCGGTGAACCCGATCGAGGCGGTGGTCGGGTCGCTGCCGTAGGGCGAAGCGGCCAGATCCGGGTCTTCCCACGCCTGCTCGGGCACCAGCCCGACGCCGGAGGAGAAGTTGAACATGGCCTGGAGCAGGGAGCTGGCGTTCGCGGTCTGGCCTTCGGCCAGGTCGGACTCGGCGCGTTCGCCGGACAGAACCGGCCATAGGTGCCCGGTGCCGGTGTCGGTCGGCGGCCACGGGGCTCCCGGGGTGGTGCACGAGGTCTGGCTTGGCTGGTAGCAGTCGCCGTACCCGTCGGCGCTGCCATCCGCCGCGGAGGTCCCGTAGCGGTAGTAGCCGGTCCCGCTCGGGGTGACGACCGAGATCTGCTTGTCCAGCACGCCCAGGGAGGCCTGTATGTCGGGGTCGCTGATGGGCAGCTCACCCAGTCGCGTCAGTTCCTGGAAGCCGCCGTCGATGACGGAGCGCTGGTCCACGGTGGGCCCGCCGTTGCCGAGGCTGTAGCTGATCGCGGCGTTCGGGTCGCCGGTCTTGGAGACCCTGATGAAGTAGTTCGGGCCGTCCGGGCCGGTGGTGGTGACGGTCCAGGTCTTGATCATGCGCTGGAAGTCGTCGGCGGTGGCCTGGTACAGGCGCGCGCGGGCCGTGTCGCCCTGTGTTTTTGCGATCACCGAGGCCGCGGTCAGCCCGGCGATCTCGGCGGCGATGGTGGAGGGCGAGTAGCCGGTCTGCTCCTCCCAGCGCTCGACCCCGTCCGAGGGCCCGTTGGCGACCAGGAAGTCCGCGGCCGGGCGGATGTGGTTTTTGTAGAGCGAGGAGTCACCGCCCAGGCCGGACAGCAGCGCCATCAGGATCGGGTAGGAGGTCTCGTCCAGCTGGAGCCCACCGGTGTCGGGAGCGGCCTCGCCGTTGAGCAGCGAGTTGCGCGGCATCGAGCCGTTCGCGAGCTGCTGGCGGTCGAACAGGAACAGCGTGGCCGCCCGGGCCGTTTGGATGTCGCCGTCAGCCAGCAGCCCGGTGAACGCCTCGTACAAGTCGCGGGCGAACACTTCACGGTAGGAGCCGAAGTACGACGGCTCTCCGTTGTCGAGCACCCCGGCCGGGACGGACTGGCCCCACGGGCTGGCCAGGGACGCGACGATCGCGCCCGGGTACGTCTTGTCCTCGCTCGCCTTCAGCACGTTCGCCGACAGGTAGTAGTGGTCCCTTACCTGAATGTCTGAGAGCCCGGTCACGTGGGCCGGGGGCTGGCGCAGCCCGGCGTCGTAAGCGGCCCAGCCGCTCTGGTAGTCCTGCTCGACCTGGCCGAACGGGCGGTCCAGGGAGCTGTCGGCGGTCGATACCGCCTGGGCCTGGTTGCGGCCGAAGCCGAGGGCCAGGGTCACCTGGCCGCCGCGGTCCGGGGTGACCTCTTCGGTGGCCACGATGTGGCCGTCCGGCGCTTCGTTGTACGCGGTGAGGGCGTAGGACGTGTCGAGCTGGGTGAGGCCGTCGCTGGCGGTGCCCTCGTAGCCGACGCTGGCCGTGGTTATCGGGGTGCCCGCGGCCAGGGCCATGTAGGTCGGCACCGCGTAGTCCCGGTTGACCGCGTCGGTGACGGTGTTGGTGCTGAAGATCACCGGGATGGACGAGTTCGTGCTGGTGTCCACCACGCCGGAGTTCGCGCCCGCGTTCTGGGTCCCGCCCCCGCCGTTGCCGTTGACGTGAGCGTCGAGCCGCGCGTACAGGTGCAGGCTCTTGAGGTTGGTGCTGGAGCCGGGCAGGCCCTGCAGCGTGGTCTGCATGAGCACGGTGTCACGGGCCGGGTCGGTGATATAGGTGGTGACCAGCCGGAAGCCGTGCTTGGTGTCGGTCGAGGTCACCGTGCAGGCCATGCCGGACGGGTCGGCCGTCACGGTGTAGGTCATGTCCCGGGTCTGCAGGTCGGCGAACGTGGACCCGTCGGTCACGACGTACTGCAGTGTGCTCACGTCGGTGTTGTCGATGGTCGGCTCGTAGACGTCGGAGAGCACCCCGTCCGCCACCGTGTACCACACCTTGGATCCGCTGTCGGCCGCGGTGCCGACACAGTCCTTCCTGGCCAGGTCGAAGTAGGACGGGGCCCCGGGGCCGTCGGGCGCCAGGCTGGCCTGCGTGGCGACGGCGGTCCCCGCGTCCGCCGGGGCGGTGACCACCAGGCCGGCCACCAGGACGGCCGCGCCAGCCATCAGCGCCGCGAGCCTATGTCTGCGTACCATGCCGAGGCCTCCCATCGTTCCCTCCGCCAGAAGGGACACGGTGAGCAGACCGGAAACCCCTGCAGCGGGGCCTCGGTCGCCACTCGCGCCTAAAGCCTGCCGCTACGGGCTTAGTTGTGTCAATGAGTCGGAACGAGTTGGTGCGTGTGCGTTTCGTGGGGTAACGGCTGGCTTGTCGTTATGGGGTCTCCTTCGCGTCGAGGGTGAAGTAGATGGTGGCGCCGCAGCCGACGGCGCCTTCGGCCCAGGTCCGGCCGCCGTGGCGGTCGATGATGCGCTGGACGCTGGCCAGGCCGGTGCCCGTGCCGGTCCCGGTGCCGGTGCCGTTGCCGGGGTACTCGCTGGCGGCGTGGAGCCGCTGGAAGGGCTGGAACAGCTTGTCCGCGTAGGCGGGATCGAAGCCGGCCCCGTTGTCGCGTACGTAGCAGCAGAGGGGGGCGTCGTCAACGGGAGTGGCGGCGAACTCGATGGTGGCGTGCTCGCGGCCAGCGGTGAACTTCCAGGCGTTCTCGAGCAGGTTCTCCAGCACGATCTGGATCAGGGGGCGATCCGCGGTGACCCGGACGCCGTCCTCGACGGTCACCAGGACCCGGCGGCCAGGGTCACGTGTGCGTAGCTGGTCGCAGATGGCGGTGACCTCGGCGCTGAGGTCGACGTCCTGGAGGTTCATCTCGGCGGTTGACACCCGTGACAGGTGCAGCAGGTCATCGAGCACGGTGGCCATGTGCGCGCTGGCCGCCTGGATGCGCCCGGCGTACCCGCGGCCTGTTTCGTCGAGCCCGTCGGCGTACTCCTCGACCAGGGCTTCGGCGAACCCGCTGATCCCTCGCAGCGGGGTTCGCAGGTCGTGGGCGGCCGAGTAGGTGAAGGCCGCCAGGTGCTTGTTGGCCCGCTCCAGGTACACGGTGCGCTGCTGCACCCGCTGTTCCAGGGTTGCGTTCAGGGCCTGGATCTCCTCGGCTCGCCGGAGCGCCTCGCGCTCGGCGTCCTTGCGGGACGTGATGTCGCGGTTGATCTGCATGAATCCCAGGAGTGACCCGCCAGGTCCGCACTGCGCCGCCCACCGGCTCTCCACGATGATGGACTGCCCGTCGGCGCACCGGTGAGTGAGTTCGCCGTCCCAGCGGCCGCGCTGGGCGGTGATGGCCTCGATGCTGGCCCGCGGCTCGGGGAACTGCGTGCGGAGCATGTCGTGGCATTTCTGCCCTACCGCCTCGGCGCGGGTGAAGCCGTAGATGTGCTCGGCACCCGCGTTCCAGTACGTGATGTGACCGTCCGGGTCCATGGCCAGGATCGCGTCGTGGGCCAGTTCGAGCAGCGCGGCCTGGCCGGCGATGATCTTCTCCTTGGCGTGGCGTTCGGACATGTCGGCGAACGCGGCGATCGCGTAGTCGACGACCTCTCCGCCAGCTCCGAATACCGGGCGCCCCCAAACCTCGAGCGGTGTGGCGGCACCATCCGGCCCGTGGATCTCAATGTCGTCAACGTGCGACGGCTGGCCGAGGGTGGCACGGACAACGGGCATGCTCTCCGCCGGGTAAAGCTGGTCCGTGCCGGTGCGGAAAGCACTGTAAGTTTCGGCTAGCTCACCGGTGCCGATGCCCGATACGACGCCCCGGCCCAGCAAGCGCTCGGCCTCTCCATTGGCGTAGTAGGGCCGGCCGTCCGGGGACGTGATAAACACCCCGATGGGCATGGCGTCAAGGAACTGGAACAGCCGCTGCTCCCCTTCCCGCGCCGCCAGCTCGGCCGCGGACCGCAGCGCCGCCTCCGCCACGGCCACCCGGCGCCGCCCCTCCGCGTGCTGCGCCAGCCAGACCACCAGACCCACCAAGCCCGCCATGACCAGCCCGAGGGCAGTGGCGGCGCCGGTGAAGGTGCCCGTGGAGATACGCCCCGTGGCCACGGCCCGGCCAGTGAGGGACAGCCACACGGCCAGGCCGAGAGCCAGCGCACCGGCTGGCATCGGGAGCCACCTGGGCAGGCCCGCATGACCCGCGCGGGAGTCCCGCCAGGCGGCGCTGATCAGCGTGAGCGCAAGAACGAGGAAGGTCACGGCGGTGAGGAAAGCCATCGCCGATACGTGCCACCACCCGTAAGTTCCGGGGTTGCCGGTGGCGTACCCGAAGGTCGCTATGAGCGCGATCGCGCCGATGACAGATCCTGCCGCGGCCACCACGGCCGGCCGCCGGCGACGCCGCCACGGACCCCACACGAGCAGGGCCGTGCCGGTCAGCGCCAGGCACACCGCGGTATTGATCGCTGGCCTCCCGGGCACAACGTGCGGCGGGGCGATGTAGGCCTTCACGACCAGCTGATCGATGCCGAGATCGCGGTGGAGGGCGTATTCGGCCAGTATCACCACGCCCAGGACCGCGTCGAACAGGCCCGCCGCCAGCGCTGCCCGGGGCTGCCGCCTCCTGGCCAGCACGACGAGCGCGACCCCGGTCACTACAAAGGCCAGCGCGGTATTGAATGACATCGGGTTCTTGCTGCCGAACCGCAGAATGGCCGTGACCCGGGCAAACCAGGCCGCCATCACGGTCAGGCCCACGGCGGAGCAGAGCAGGCCCCCGGCCGTAGTGATCACATCCGGCACCCATTGGCGGCGCGATGGAACGCCAGCCGGGCCTTCTGGCGCGGCCGGAAGCGAGGCGGCCGGGCCATCAGCCGCGGCCGGAAGCGGGGCGGCCGGGCCATCGGGCGCGGCCGGAAGCGGGGCGGCCGGCGCGCCCGCGGGTGCCGACCGCGCCTCGTCTGTCCCTTGGATCAGCATGGGCAGCTTCCCCGCCAGCGTCTCGGATACCTCAAGCGATACAGCAGGTGAAACCGGTCTCGTAAGTCTCAACGATAACACAAATAGTCACTGCTGCGTCACATAGAGTGACAGACTGGTTGATTGTATTCTGTACCGGGTCTGACTTTCAGTTACCCCGCGGGCGCTATCCGCACCGCAGGCCCCATCCGCCCCGCCTGGTCAGCCGCGCGCCGCGCCCGCAACGACACCGATGTTCCATCGGGGCTGTCCGGGCGACACCGATGTTCCATGGGTGCTGCTCCAGCCGCGCCGGTGGGGCGGCGAGGTGGTCCGGCGGGGCGGGGCGGAGGGGCGGGGCGGAGGGGCCAGAAGGCTGGGGATTGGATCTGCCGGGGGGGTGCGGGGACGCCTAGACTCGGGGGCTATGCCACGCCAGTTCCGTCAGGTCGATGTGTTCACTGACACCCCGTACTTCGGTAATCCGCTTGCGGTCGTGCTCGGAGCCGAGGGCCTGAGCGACGAGCAGATGCGACGGTTCGCGAACTGGACGAACCTGTCCGAGACGACGTTCGTGCTGCCTCCGAGGGACAGCGGGGCGGACTATCTGGTCCGGATCTTTACGCCGAGCAGCGAGCTGCCGTTCGCCGGTCACCCGACCCTGGGCACCTGCCACGCCTGGCTACAGGCCGGCGGCCGGCCGGCCCGTCCCGGACTGGTGGTGCAGGAGTGCGGGGCCGGACTGGTCGCGATCAAGCAGACCGAGGCGGGCCTGGCTTTCGCCGCGCCGCCGCTGGTGCGGCAGGGACCGGTCGAGGACGAGGTGGCCGAACGGGTGGCCAAGGCATTGAACATCGGCCGGAACGACATGGTCGACATCCAGTGGGCCGACAACGGGCCGGGCTGGGTCGCCGTCCTGCTGGACAGCGCGAAGGCCGTGCTCGCGATCCAGCCCGGAACGGTGACCATGGACATCGGCGTGGCCGGGCTCTATCCGCCCGGGGCGCCGGAGGCGCTGGAGGTCCGGGCGTTCAGCGGCCAGGTCAGTACGGTCGAGGACCCGGTCACGGGCAGCTTGAACGCTTCGCTGGCCCAGTGGCTGCTAGGCACCGGCCGAATCCAGGCCCCCTACGTGGCCAGCCAGGGCACGGCCATCGGTCGCCGCGGCCGGGTGCGCATCTCCCAGGACGGGGACGGCCAGGTCTGGGTGGGCGGCAGCGTCGTCACCTGCATCAGCGGCACGGTGGAGCTCTAGTCTCCCCCAAGACAGCTGTAATTTTTCGGAGATGCATTTCCGCACGTCAGCGGCTTGAGGTTGGCGGGCCGGGGTGCCACGGCTGCGCCACCGAGGACGTGGCCGCGCTGGACAACGCGCTCAACAACCGGGCCATCCAGCGCGACTTCGCCCGCGACCCGGTGTCCTGGGCCGCGCGCGAGTACCTGGGACTTGAGACACTGTCGCTTTAGGCACGCACCACGATCCGTTCGGCATAAAGGAGAAAAGCCATGGCGGTCCCCGACCGATCCGATGACGCGCGCGCCGACTGGGAACAGCGCATCGGGCGACGGGGAGTACCCGGCCAAGAGGAGCACGGCGGTCCGGCGGCCGGCCTGGCGCGGCCGGCCGGGCTGCGCGCAGTGCCCGGACAAGGGCACGTCACGCTGGACTGGGATCCGGTGCCCGGGGCGGCCGGGTACCTGGTCTGCCGGGCCGCGGGCGAGATCTATGAGCCGCTCGATCACGGCGGCGGGGACGTGCTCGCGGTCCCGGCCGGGCCCTACGCCGACACGTCCGGCGAACCGGGCCGGCTCCGGCACTACGCGGTGGCGGCGGTGGCCGACGGGACGTCCGCCGGGCCGTTGTCGGACGCGGTCGCCGCGGCGCCGGCCGCCGGCGGCAACAGCGCGCCGACGGTCACGATCGAGGTCGGCGGGCCGGAGTCCGGTGAGCTGCAGCGGCCGTGGGAGCCCATGATCGGCTCGGAGCACCTGAGTTACCTGCTGAGCCGGGACCGGACCGGCGGCCGGGTCATCGGCGCGGAGGTACGCGAGGCGCTGCGGATCGCGCACGACGAGCTTGGCGTGCGGGCCGTCCGCGCGCACGGCATCCTGGACGACGACCTCGGGGTGTACCGCGAGTCGGGGTACGACTTCACCGGGATCGACCGGGTGTACGACGAGCTGATGGAGATCGGGCTGCGGCCGGTCGTCGAGCTGTCCTTCATGCCCGCTGCCCTGGCCCGCGATCCGGCTCGGACGGTGTTCACGTACGGGGCGATCGTCTCCCCGCCCAAGGACTGGGACCGGTGGGCGGCCCTGACCGCGGACCTGGCCACCCACCTGATCCAGCGGTACGGCCGCGACGAGGTGGTGTCCCGGTGGTCGTTCGAGGTCTGGAACGAACCCAACCTGGACGTCTTCTGGTCCGGCACGCCGGAGGAGTACTTCCGGCTCTACGACGTCTCCGCCCGCGCGATCAAGGCGGTGGATCCGGGGCTGCGGGTCGGCGGCCCGTCCTCGGCGGCGGCCGGCTGGATCTGGGAGCTACTGGGCCACCTGGAGGGCTCGGGCGCGCCGCTCGATTTCCTGTCCACCCATACCTACGGGAATGTGCCGCTGGACCTGCGGCCGGTGCTGGGGGCGTTCGGACGGGCCGGGACGCCGATCTGGTGGACCGAGTGGGGCGCCACCCCGACCCACTTCAACCGCGTCGGCGACACGGTGTTCGCGGCCGCCTTCCTGCTCCGCGGGATGGACTCGGCGCTGGGCCGGATCGAGGCGCTGTCGCACTGGGTGGCGTCGGATCACTTCGAGGAGCTCGGCGCGCCGCCCGAGCTGTTCCACGGCGGATTCGGGCTGCTGTCGGTCGGGAACCTGCGCAAGCCCCGGTACTGGGCGCTGGCCCTGCTGGCCCGGCTCGGCCGGTCCCGGCTGCCGGTCACGGTGTCCGGTGACGGGGCGGGCGGGCTGGTGGAGGCGCTGGCCGCCCGGCACGAGGACGGGCGGATCGGGATCCTGGCCTGGAACGTCACCCTGGACCAGAGCAAGGTCGGCGGGGACCCGCTCCTGGACCGCCGGGTGCGGGTCCGGGTCTCGGTCCCGCCCGGGACGGCGTATGACGTCCGGCACTACCGGATCGACGCCGGGCACTCGAACATCGTCCCGGCCTGGGAGCGGATCCGCGACGGCGCCCCGTGGCCGTCGCCGGAGCAGTGGGCGGCGCTGGCCGAACTCAACACGCTCGACGAGCTGGGCCCGCCGGAGCGGGTCGCGCCGGGTGGCGATGGGGTGCTGGAGGTCGGTTTCGGCCTTCCGATGCCGGCCGTGTCGTATCTGGAGCTGGTCCCCTAGCGGCCGGTTTCGGGCCAGTGGCTGGTGGTGACCTGGCCGCCGGCGATGACGGCGACGACGGCCGGGCTCTGTTCGTCGCGCCAGATGATGTAGGGCCCGGCGGGCAGGTCCGGATAGACGGCCGCGTACCGGGTCACGGTCGGGGTGTGACGGGGCCGGACCTGGGAGTGGGTGCGCCGGGCGCCGGGATCGCCATCCCGGCTGATCTCGATCTCCCGGCCGTTCAGGTCGGGCGGGGTGTACAGGATCAGGGCGCCGATGTCGCCGCCGAGTTCCATGACCACGGTGCCGGGATCCGACGGTCCGGCCGGCGGCTCGGTCATTGCCGCGCTCCTTTCGGTCAGGACGGGTGGTTGTAACCGCTGTACGGGACCCCGAGGTACGGGAAGGTGCTGGTCGGGGGCGAGCCGATGGCGGGCGGGTCGGGAACGAAATCGGAGATCTCGCCCGCGGCCGCGTCCGGCTTGTAGTGGCTATCGACCAGCGCATAGGTGAGCCCGGCCACGGCCCGCAGCTCGATGGTCACCACGTCGTCGGTGACCCGGCGGCCGTTGGGGAAGCCCGCCAGGTCGTTGCCCAGCAGCCCGAGGATGCTAGGCGTGGCGGCCGGCGGGATCGAGGTGTTCAGCCGCAGCATGTCCGCCAGCACCGATCCGGTGAAGTTCGTGAAGTCCCCGATGATGCCGCTGGGAATGCCGGTGAGCAGGATCGCCTGCAGGTCGGCCCGCGGCGTCCCGGCCTTCACCAGTCCGGCCAGCTTGGGGAAGACGCCGGGGTACAGCACGTTCAGCAGCCCGGCGAGGCCGGGCTGGGTCACGTCGGCGGCGAACCGCTTGTCATGGGAGGGCGGCAGCGTGTTCCACAGATCCTTCTTGCCCATCGGGATGAGCACCTCGTTGACCAGCGGGTTGCCCAGCCGCGACACCTGCCGCCACGGCCCGGAGTACACGTTCTGGCCGCGGTCGATGTCCCATAGCGTGACCCGCCGGCGGCTGGCCGTGGTCCACACGCCGATGGTCGGCTGCCCGCTGACCGTCACCGAGGAGATAGGCACCTGGATCGCGATCGAGTGCACGTTCAGGTGGTTGGTGGAGTTCACCCCGTGCGTGGCGCTGAGGCTGCCGACCGGAGCGTGCAACTGCTCGAACGGCCGCAGGTCGCCCAGGTCGAAGATCGCGCCCAGGTCGACGTAGAAGGCATCGGCCCGCTGTCCGGCGAACACGGTGATCCCGCTCAGGGTGTTGACCGCGGCGGAGGCCAGGCTGCCGTAGTCCGGCGTGGACAGCGGGCCGATGTTGCACGGCGGGCAGGGCAGGCCGGTGCCCAGCGAGGTGGAGGAGCCGCCTGCTACCACCGCGACGTCGTAGGTCTGGACCCGGTTCCAGTTCGGGCTGTCCAGCGACGTGATCGGGCCAATGTTGTAGAGGAAGATGCCGGGGTCGCGGACCTTGGTGTGGAAGCGGAACTGATAGGAGATGTCCGCCTGGCCGTCCCCGTTGTTGTCGATGTGGATCTCGTACAGCACGTCGTCGCCGAACTCGTAGAAGTTCGGCCCGCCCGAGGGCAGTTGCAGCGGCACGTAGTTAGCGATCAGGGTGACGGTGTCGGGCGCATCCGGGCTGACGAACGCGTATACGTCGGTGCTGTCGGCTACCGGGTCCTTGGAGATTTCCGGG
>Ga0070761_10002682_pt1 | contig 10847 bp, 10 predicted proteins | sample HubBroMetageREF1_FD_66724 | JGI IMG/M metagenome (GOLD analysis project Ga0070761, IMG submission 66724) | Reference soil microbial communities from the Hubbard Brook experimental Forest, New Hampshire, USA - Hubbard Brook CCASE Soil... | ecosystem: Environmental > Terrestrial > Soil >...
GAAGCGGGCCGAGCTTCTCGCCCACCGCATCGTCGATGACGTCGACGTAGAGGCCGAAATGGTCAACGATTATCTTCAGGTCAGGATTCTCCTCGGCGATTCGCGCGAATTTGTCCAGCTGATCCGGCGGCCAGACCATCACCGGCAGGCCTGCCTGCGCGGCGGCGGGCCAGAACCACTCGGCACTGCCGTCCTCGAGCCAGGAAGGAGTGCGCCACGGCGGGAAGCTCAGCCTGATGCCGAGCATCCCGGGGCGCTGGCGCCAGGAACCGAGCACTTCGGCGTTCTCCGGGCGGTCGAGCCGCAGCGATCCCATCACCGCGAAGCGCGCCGGATGCATGCGGGCCGCGTCGAGCGCGATCTCGGTCGTCGGCGTGCTCGTCGCGACCACCACCGCGCGAGCCACCCCCGCGGCGTCCATCTGCGCGACGACGTCGGCGGCCTGCATCGGCCGCTGCCCGAAGTCCGCCGCGCGGCTCTCCGTTTCCGGGCCGAATATGTGGAGTTGCGAGTCTATTATCTGCACTGAATCCTCTTCGCCGGTCTTGCGTTTCGCCAGCCAGGCCGATAAGCCAGGCCGATGCGTAAGGGCTGCAGTACCGCGTCGGCGGCGACTACACCGTCGGCCGTCGCGATGAGCGGGTTGATTTCCACAAGCTGGTAACTGGACAATGCGCCTCCGGTGAACTCGCGTGCGATGAGCTGAACCACGTCAAGCACGGCCGCCTGCGCGGACGGCCCCAGGCGAGCGTGCGCGGACATGAATCCCGTTATCAGGTCCAGGTCGCACGCGCTGAATGGCAGCAGGCTGGTGATCTGGTTCTTCCTGGACTCCGGCTCGAACCCGCCCAGGCCGAAGGTGGCAACCGGGCCGAAATTAGCGGTCCTGCGGACCCCGAGGAGCAGTTCGCGGCCCCAGACCATCTCCTCGACGAGCACGCTGGCGGCGATGCCCTGCCCCCGGATCCGCTCCAGCATCTCGGCGGCCGCCTCGGCGAGCGCCGCCGCCGAGGCGATCCCGAGCCGTACCCCGCCCCATTGCTCCTTGTGCACCAGCCCGGGAACGATCGCCTTGATGACCACAGGCAGCCGCAGGCGCTCGGCGGCCGCATCCGCCTCGGCGCTGTCGCTGAGGATCAGCGCGCGGGTGCAGGGAACGCCGATCGCCTCGAGGACCCGGCGGGACTCGGCGATGTCGAGCGTCGCCCCTGCCGCGGGCCGGCCGGGTGCGGCGTCCGGGTGCGGCGCCGCGCCGGGCTGCCCGAAGATGTGAGCAAGCGCCCGGATGGTCGGGCTCACTCCCCGGACCACGAGGACGTCCTCATGGGACTCCGCGTACGTCCTGATCCACTCGCTCCAGCCCTGGTGCACCACGGCGGAGACGACGACGGGGGTGCTGGACCGGTGCGCGAGGCGGGCATGCCGCAGGAGTATGGCCCGGTGGATATCCCGGTGATCTCCCTCGCCGAGCGGGAAGGGAACGCTGAACGGCACCAGCACCGCTCCCACCGCCGGGTCGTCGTAGATGCTGCCGAGCGCGCGCTCGACCTCCTGCGGATCCATGGGTGTCGCGGTGAGGTCGACCGGGTTGGCGAGGAACGATCCCGGCCCGCCTACCCGGGCGAGTTCGCTCGACGTGTGCGGCGAGAATTCCGACAGCGGGACGCCGGCGGCGTCGGCCAGGTCGGCGGTCATCGCGGCCGAGCCGCCAGACCCCTCGATGACCGCGACCCCGATGCCGGGCCCGCGCCGTGCCCTGGCCAGGTGCCTGTGCACGTTGACGAACCTGGCCAGGTCCTCGATATCGTCCGTGAGCACGGCTCCGTGCCTGGCGAGGAAGGATCCGACCACCTCGCGGTCGCCGGTTATGGACGCGGTGTGCGCCTGCGCCACCCGGGCCCCGGTCTGCGATCCGCCGACCTTTACCAGGGCTACCTGCCGGTCCGCCGCCGCCGCGCGGTCCAGCGCGTCCGCGAGCCTGGCGATGTCTTCGCTGCTGCGGCCCAGGGTCTCGACGTAGCCGCAGATGGCCCCGGCGTCCGGTCGGTCAAGCGCCATCTCGATGCCCCTGGCCAGGTCGATTGACGCGGCGTTTCCCAGCGACACGCACCAGTCGACGCCGACGCCCTCCTCGGCCAGGGCTTGCAGCACCATCAGCAGCAACGACCCGCTTTGCGACAGCACGTCCACCTCGCCGACGGTCAGGCCGTCAGGTATCGGCGCGCCGAGAGGGCAGAACTTGTTCCGGAAATCCGCGAATCCGATGCCGTTGGGCCCGTAAAGCCGGACGGAGTACTGCAGGCTCAGCGCCACCATGCGGTCCTGGAGTGCCCGCCCTTCGTCGTCTCCCGCCTCGGCGAAGCCGTTCGACAACACCACGACGTCCCTGACGCCCAGCTCGGCGGCCTCCTGCAGGACGGCCGGGCAGGCCGGCGGGTTCACCGCTATGACCACGGCATCCAGTCGCGCGGGTACCTTCGCCAGGCTTTCGACTACCGGGATCTCCAGCTTCGGCTTACGCGGGTTGACCCCCCATACCGTGCCCGCATAGCCGAACCTTTCCAGGTTGTGCGCTATCCAGTAGGTCCAGAAACCGCGATCTGACGCACCGACCATGGCGACGGCCCCGTTCTCGCCGCTTTCCCTGGCCAGCTGTCCTGTCATAGGGTGTCCGGTCATCGAGGCGTCCCGCCTTCGCCTTCGCCTTCGCCGCCCGCTGCGGCCTGCGCGACCGCCCGCAGGCCCTGAAGCTGCCACGAGTAGAAATGCAGCCCGGCCTCCCAGGTAAAGCCGATCCCGCCGTGAACCTGGATCGCGGTTTCCCACACGTTCGCGCAGTAATCGAAGCCGAGCTTCGCCCTCGGCCAGATCTCGTCCGGGCCGGCCAGCGCCACCGCGAGGGCCGAGCTGCGGGCAAGCTCGGCGTCCATGTTCATGTTCGCGAGGTGATGCTTGACCGCCTGCTGGCTGCCGATGAGCCTGCCGAACTGCGCTCGTGTCTTGGCGTAGGCCAGCGACCGCTCCAGGCAGAGCCCGGCGCCGCCGGCCGCCCGCGCAACTGCCAGCGCCACGATCTCCCGCCGCACCTCGCCGCCGAGCACGGTGGCGTGCGGGGCCGTGGCGAGCGGATATGAGGGAGAGCCCAGGGGGGACTGGCCTGACCCGCCGGCCCCGGCGCGGTCAACTCCGGAGGGCAGCCGGTCGACGCACGAGACTCCCGGCAGGTTCCCGTACGGTGCCAGCGGCCCGGTCCGGTGTCCGACGGCGAACGTCAGCGCCTCGTCGTCGGCCGGTCCCGCGCCGGACCACCGGCGGACGAGGATCGTCTCGACCAACGGGAGGGGAACAAGGTGACGGCCCCAGGTCTCGGCCAGGGCGAGCAGGTCCACGAGCCCGAGGCCCTCCTGCGCCGCGCCGGGATCCGCCAGTCCTGACACGGCAACCGATGGCCAGCCGTCGCGGCACAGCGCCGACCACAGGTCGCCGTGATCGCGACCGAAGAACTCCTCGCCGCGCATCTGCGTTCTCGGATCTCCGCCGTGGGCGACGAGTATGCGGTCAAGGACCGCGATCGCCTCTTCGGCATCAGCTGACGGCAGGACGTCGGCCTGCGGGGTTACCGTGAAAGCGCGCATATCATCCCCTGGGGAGTCCGAGCAGGCGTTCGGCGATGACGTTCCGGTTGATTTCGGACGTTCCGCCGGCGATGGTGGCGGACCTGATCGAGAAGTACTCTCGCCGCCACGCGGGCAGATGCTCATCGCAGGCGTTATCGACGCCGATGCGGCTGAGGTCCTGCTGGAGCTCGCTGACCGCGACCTTCAGCACGCTGTGGCTGCGGGCCCAGTCACGTCCCGCGGCCATCGCCTCGACGGCGCGCATGGCCTGCAGCCGGTTCACCTCGATCCGCGCGCGTAGCTCGCCGATGATCTCGGCCCGGCGCGGCGAGGCCAGGCATTGATCGCAGTCCTCAAGCATCTCCAGGTTCTTGCGGGCGCTGCCGAGGCGTACCGGCGTGAATCCGACGCCGCGCTCGACGGACAGGATGCCCATGGCGACCGCCCAGCCCTCGTCCTGCCCGCCGAGCAGGTTCTCGGCGGAGCAGATCGCGCTGGAGAAGAACATCTCACCGAACTCACTGGACCCGGAGATCTGCCGTATCCGCCTGACCTCGACGCCCTCCTGCCGCAGCGGCATGAGCAGCATGGACAGGTTGTGGTAGCGGTTTTCCTGCGGTCCGGTCCTGACCAGGAGCAGGCACCAGTCCGCCGAGTCGCAGAAGCTCGACCAGATCTTCTGCCCCGTCACCACGAAGCTGTCACCGTCGCGATAGGCCGTGGTGCGCAGGCTCGCCAGGTCAGAGCCGGCGTCGGGCTCGGAGAATCCCTGGCACCACAGTTCCCTGACGGCCAGGATCCCCGGCATGAAACGTGCCTGCTGAGCCGGCGTGCCGAACTCCATCAGGCCGGGTCCCACCAGGAGCCGGCCGACTCGCCCGGCCAGGTCATCTGGCGCGCCCAGCCGGGTTGCCTCATCCGCGAAGATGAACTCCTCGATCGGGCCGAGCCCGCGCCCGCCGAACTGCGGCGGCCAGGAGATGGCGCCGTATCCGCCGTCGTGCAGACGTCTGTCCCAGGCCAGGCGGCGGGCCAGGATGTCCGCATCGGCCATCTCGGCGCGATCGGCGTGGCTGACCCCGCCAGTGGCGTCCAGCAGCCATTGCCGTGACTCCTCGCGGAACCTGGCCGCCCTCGGATCGCCGAAACTCGTTGCCTTGCCGACCGCCTGCGCCTCGTCTGCCGTCAACTGTCCTGGCCCCAATCCATCTATCGCGCGTCGCTTGTTCCGCGCGGGCGGTCCTACAGGTGTTCCGCCGCTTGTTCCTTCAGGCCTGCCGCGGGCTCTTGCTCCCGCTGGTACACCGGCACGATCAACGCCCTGGCTACGGTGTGCTCGCGCAGCGCCGAGCCGACGTAGGCCGGGGAACTGTCCGCGTCGGCGCTGAGCACGCCGGTATCCAGGGCGTGCACGGCGAAGACGTACCGGTGCGGCGCGCGCCCCTTAGGCGGCGCCGCACCGCAGTAGTCCCTGGTCCCGAAGTCGTTCCGGGCCTGGATCGCCCCCGCGGGCAGCGTCGTCATCGCGACGCTGCCCGCGCCGGCCGGCAGTTCGGTAACCGAGGCCGGCAGGTTGAACAGGACCCAGTGCCAGAAGCCACTGCCCGTCAGTGCGTCTACGTCCAGGCAGGTAACTCCGAAGCCCCTGGTCTGGCCGGGGAAGCCCGCCCACCGCAGGTGCGGAGAGAGGTTGCCGCCGTCCAGGCCGCGGCCGTTCAGCAGTTGCGCTGTCCCCAGCGGCTCGCCATCGCGCATGTCATGACTCCAGACGTCGAACGACGGGACGGCAGCCATGAACACGTAGGGGATCGGAGGTCTGTGCTGGTCATTCATGCGGGCTCCGTCATGAACCCGATGCCACTACCTTGTGGGTGAAAGAGTCGACCGCGTACCACTTGATGAGGCGCACATCGTTGGGCGCACTCGTGTCGCCGACGATTTCGTAGATCATCGTGTTGACCTCGGCCTGGTGGACATCTGCGTGCATGATGATCGGGCCCGTGGGGGCCTGGATGGTCAGCCCGCTCAGTGCCGCCTGGATGGCCGACGGCGATGTCGAATTCGCCTTGTTGATAGCCGCCGCGTACTCTTCGGCCGCGACCCACCCCTCGTATGTCCAGTCGTTGGCCGGACCCAGGGTCCCCGCCACCTTCGCATAAGCCGCGAGGAAGGCGTTGTTAACCGCCGGGTTGACCGCCGCCTGGTACTCGTAGGAGTAGTTGTCCCATACCGCGGGCGCCTTGCCCTTCAAGGAAACCGCGCTCGAGAACCAGCCGCCCACCGTGATGATTCCCGCATAGTTCTGCAGGAAGTGGTAGGGCGCAGCCTGCAGCGCCAAAGACGTCGAGCCGTCGCCGAAGGTCGCCATTATGAGCAGCCGATTTGGCGTCGGCTTGGCTTCGGTGACCGACAAGGCGGTCACTGCCGTGGCGAAGTCCTCGGTGTCCAGCGGCACGTAATACGCCTTGTGCACGCTGAGCGGGTGGCCGATCGCCGCCGCGTCAGAAAGTTCTCCCTGGATGACCTGCTTGGCTACCAGGTAGTTGTATCCGATGATGTCAGCCTGCGTCGTGGCCGGGAGGCCGGCCTTGATGAAGGCGGCCTCGTCCTGCGTGGACTGGCTGTCCGACGCGGAAGCAAGGTAGAAAGCTGGCGAGACGTTGTTCGCCCCGACGAGCTGGTTCGCCGAGCAGAGCGTATTGATCATCAGCCCGCCTGCCCGTTGAATGAGGGGCGCCACGGCCAGGCATTCAGGACTGGACCAGGGTCCGGAGTAGAACAGCCGGTTCCCGGCCGCGATCGCCTTCCTGGTGGCTACCACGGCGTCGGAGGGATCGCCTTGCGAGTCGTAGGCGTTGAGCGCCAGGGGATGGCCATGATCGACGCCTCCCGCGGCGTTTATCTCGGCCACGGCTGCCTTCGCGCCCGCGATGGCGTCCAGCCCGATGACGCCGTTCACGCCGGATATGCCGCCGACGAAGGTCAGCGTCACGGGCGACCTGGCGCCCGATCCTGACGTACCCGATGTACCTGACGTACCTGATGATCCTGGCGACGATGACGATGAGCAAGCAGCGGCCGCGAGGATCAGCAGCCCTCCTGCTGCAATTCTTGCTAGGTGCCTTGTCCTCATCGAAGGCCACCTTCCGTTCTGCTAGGTATCGATTGATTTAATATTTGGCTCAGCGTCCGGGGGAAGGTCGCTCGCCTGCTTTCCAAGCAGGTCCATCTGGAGCTGTTTATTCTTGCTGAACTCCGATGAGCTCGACTCGCTGATTATGCGGCCGCGGTCCATGATGTAGACGCGATCCGTCATTTCTGCGGCAAATGGCAGGTCCTGCTCGACCAGCAGGTATGCCATGCCTTGCTGCCGCATTTCGTAGAGCGCGTCCTTGACTTGCTCCACTATTTTGGGCGCTAGGCCCTCGGTAGGCTCGTCGATCAGCGCTAGCTGCGGGTTAGCGATAATCGCCCGTGCGATCGCCACGAGCTGCTGCTCGCCTCCACTCAGCGCCGTCCCTTTCTTGTCGAGCAGCGGCGCGAGTATGGGGAATCGATCCAGCATCGATTGCATTGTCAGTGTGTTGCCCGAGGATCGCGTACCACTTTTGGCGGCAATTTCCAGGTTTTCCCTGACCGTCAGTTTCGAGAGTATCCTGCGCGAATCCGGGATCCATGCCACTCCCAGCCGGGCACGCTGTTCAGGCCGCTGGCGCGAGCAGTTCACGCCGAAAAGCTCGATCCGGCCCGTGCTTCTCACGTCCACTCCGATAATGGCCATGATCGTGGAGGTCTTGCCGACGCCATTTCGGCCCAGCAAGCCCACGCACTCGCCCGGCCCGATCTCGAAGTCGATGTTGAATACCGCCTGGGCCCGGCCATGCCAGACACAGAGCTTGTGAACGGCAAGCGCGGGCTTCACTGTGCTCCGCCGGCGGACGCCAGGGCAGGTGGCAGCCCGTCGAGCTTGCTGCCGTTGGCGTCATAGAGATAAAAGCCGCGGCCGCTCTTGCGGCCGAGATGGCCCGCGCTCACCAGGTCGACCAGGATCTGCGGCGGCCGGTAGCGGTCGTCTCCCAGCGCCGGGTAGATGGCGTTGAGGTTATTCAGCCGGGCGTCCAGTCCGACCAGGTCCGCTAGCTCCAGCGGGCCCATCGGGTGGTTGTAGCCCAGCCGCATGGCGACATCGATGGCGTCGGGGGCCGCCACTCCGGATGCGACCAGGCGCATTGCCTCGTTCCCGAGGATCAGGCCGAGCCGGCTGGTGATGAAGCCGGGCGAGTCCTTCACGAGCACAGGTATCTTCCCCAGGGCTTCCGCGAGGTCGGTACACTGTCGGACGTAGTGATCGGGTACGCCGTCGGCGACCGCGACTTCTACCAGCCGCATCTTTTCGGCCGGGTTGAAGAAATGCATGCCGACCAGGCGCCCCGTGCATCCGCCGGCCTCGGCCAGGCGCGCGATCGAGAACGTCGAGGTGTTCGTGGCCAGCAGTGCGTCCGGGTCGGCGGCGAGGACCGCCTCGCGCAGGACCGCCGCCTTGGCCGGCTCGGATTCCACCACCGACTCGATGATCGCGATCGCCCCGGCTGCGGCGCCCGCGATCGAGTCGGCGATGACCAGCGACGCCTGCGCGCTTTCTGTACCCGGAGCATCGGGGCTGCCGACGGCGGAATGGGCCAGCAGGCGCGCCGCCTCGACATTAACGTCAAATATCGCCACGCCGAAACCGTGTCGTAGCGCGGTGCGTGCTATTCCACGCCCCATCGTTCCGGCACCGATAACGGCAATCGTTTTTGACGTCAACCGCCCCATCCTTTACTTCGGTGAATAGATGTGCCGTCTCGGCCATGTGGAGCAGCCGGGGCGAGTTCACGGTAAGTAGCGGTCCTGGCCCTGCGCCCAGGACCCAAGATCGGGGGTTCCAGCTATGGTCGCCGCCCCCGATCCGGGCAGGCCTTCCCGGGAGGCGGCTGGTTGGGTAACATGCAATCATACGAGCGATCGTTCGTCAATAGATGTTACGATGCTTCTGAGCTGCGCAGACTCACTTCAATAGAGGAGGTTACTTGAGAAGTAGTCGGAGTGTCCGCACGAGGACACCGTCCGTAGGCGGGCCGGAGGGCTGCCTCGCGGGGATTGCCAGCGTGCAGGACCGGACGCATCCGATCCGATGCGGGTCACCATGGTGAGGTCGGCTCGGTCACAAAAGGTGACCGAGCCGTCGGTCGGCAAGCCGCGGCGAGTACGTGGCGAGCGCACGCCGGCGCACTTGGACAAGCTCGCGGAGATAAAGCGGGAAGCGGCCCGTTGTTTTTACATCCAGGGCTATGCCGCGACCGATGTCCGGACCATTGCCGACCGAGTCGGCCTGCAGGTATCAACGCTTTACAATTACATATCAGGGAAAGAAGAGCTACTTTACCTGATCATGAAGGACGGCATTGTCGAGATCGCCGCGGCCCTGGACGCGGCCATCGCCGGGCTGACTGATCCGTGCGACCGGCTGCGGGCCGCGGTCAGGTCGCATGTCCTGCACCACGCACATCGCCAGTTCCGGGCCTGGGTCGGTCACGTCGAGGTGCGCTCGCTCACCGGCGATTACCTGGAAGAGATCATCGGCAGGCGCCAGGAGTACGAGCATCGCTGGATCGCCATCCTGCAGGACGGCATCCAGGCCGGCGTATTCGGCGACACCGATCCCCGGCTGACCATGTACGGCATCCTGGCAATCGGCCAGAGCCTCGCCCGCTGGTACAAGCCGGACGGCCAGTATGACGCGGAGCAGATAGCCGATGCCATGGCCGACCTGGTCCTGTCCGGAGTGGTGGGGCGGTCATGACGACAGCGGGACGACGCCGATGACAGCTGCGCAGACCGGACAGGATGCCGCTGACCCGCCGGTTCGCTTCATCGCCGACGGTGCCATCGGGCGGCTTATCCTCAACCGCCCGGACAAGCGCAACGCGGTATCACCGGATATGGCCGTCGGCCTGGAGGCGGCGCTCGACCGGCTGGAGGGCAGCCAGGAACTCCGGGTGGGTGTCATCTCCGGCGCGGGCGATGCGGCGTTCTGCGCCGGGGCTGACCTTAGTTACGTCGCCAGCGGGGAGGGTGAGCGGCTGTCCACGGCCCGGGGCGGGTTCGCTGGCCTCGTGCGCTATCCGCGCCGCAAGCCTCTCATCGCCGCGGTACATGGCTATGCCCTGGCCGGCGGATTCGAGATCGCGCTCGCCTGTGACCTGATAGTGGCGGACAGCACCGCCCAGTTCGGCTTGCCTGAGGTCAGCCGCGGGCTCATCGCGAACGGCGGCGGCCTGCTCCGGCTGGCCAGCGCGCTTCCGCGCGCCCAGGCGCTGGATATCGTCCTGACCGGCCGTCGCCTCGACGCCGCGGAAGCAGCACGGCTGGGCCTGGTGACACGCGTGGTCGGCGAGGGCCAGGCGGTTGACGAGGCCCTCCGGATGGCAGCCATCATCGCCTCTTATCCCCGGGCCGCCGTCCAGGAGAGCCTCTATCTTGTCAACGCGGCCAGGCACGACCCGCCGGCCGAACTGTGGGCCCTGTGCGCCGAGATCGCCCGCCGCGTCCGCGAATCCGGCGACGCGGTCGAAGGGGCCCGCGCCTTCCTCGACCACCGCGAGGCCTCATGGCAGGGCCAGCAGTGAACGACGCGGCGGGCGTGGCCGCGGCACCCGACTGGACCACGCCCGGTGATACCCGGGGCCACCTGTGTTTCTGGGACATGGCCGACGGCATCACCGGGTACGTGCTGGCAGCTAATCGGCTCCAAGCACCTCGAACGCCGGGTGCTTAGGCGCGATGGCGCGGATCTGGTCATCGCTGGAGACTGGCCCGACACCTTCGAAGAAGATCCCGACTTCCGCCTTCCACCTCTTCAGGTAGGCGCGCAGCACCGGTACCTTCTCCTCGTCGGTGAGCTCTCTGCCGCGGAAGTCCTCGGTGCGCCTGCCCACGCGTAGTTCGCCGGTCCCTGCGGCCCGCAGATTGCGCACCCACTGGGTTTCGCCGCGGGGCGCGACGAGGTAACGGCGGCCATCGAAGGTGAGCAGGTTCACCGGCGTGGTGCGCCACTGCCCGCTCGTCCGGCCCTTGACCGCGAGGACGCGCGAGCCGAGAACGCTGATGCCCTGCCGGGTGAGCAATGCCACCAGCCGGTTGAAGACGCTGCGCGTGAACCAGCCGGGTGCGCGGTAGTGATCGGACACA
>Ga0070761_10002683_pt1 | contig 10846 bp, 10 predicted proteins | sample HubBroMetageREF1_FD_66724 | JGI IMG/M metagenome (GOLD analysis project Ga0070761, IMG submission 66724) | Reference soil microbial communities from the Hubbard Brook experimental Forest, New Hampshire, USA - Hubbard Brook CCASE Soil... | ecosystem: Environmental > Terrestrial > Soil >...
AAAGATGGGCGAGACGACGAACATCGGCAAATCCCTCACGCTCAGAGTCAGCCGAACGGGCACGAAGCCCATGCGGTCGGCTCTCTGGAGGGCGAGGCCGGCGCGGTTTGCACACGCAATCCAGTCTTCCAATCCGAGATTGAGAACGCGGCGAAGAAGGGGCGACCGATGAATGGGCTCGAGCAATAGAACTCGACCCTTCTTGCGCACGAGCGAAGCGACGTTGGCGAGGGCGCGCTCGAGGGCCGCGCCCTCGGCGCAAGCGACCGAGAGGCAACCGAGCACGATGGCGTCGTCGAACGTCCCGAGATGTAGAGCGTCCAGGCCGGCGATGATGTCCCCTTGCTCGAAACGCACGAGCCCGGAAGACACGAGCGCGCTGGCCTCGAGCCGGGCCGCATCGACCGTCGCCGCCGAGAAATCGACTCCCACGACTTCGCGCGCACCTCGGTCCTCTGCCAACCAGTGCGCGACGCGCCCCGTTCCGCACCCGACATCGATCACGCGGCGGCCCGTCACGTCGCCGAGAGACCTCGTGAGGAGCTCGCGCTGCCTCGCGTTCCACACGGAGTTGAACGCGTTGGAGGGCCAGAGCGAGCGGGCCATTCCTTGGCGGGCCGCGGCGCGCGCGTCCCAGTACGACGACTGGCCGTAGAGCGCGTCACGCGACGACCGCTCTTTGGCGAGCTGCCAGACTCCGGCGGAGCCGGTTCCACCCTTCGCGCCCATCTACGAGCTCGCGTCGTCGAACGTTTCGATTCGGATGCGCGCGAGCGATGCGTCCGCGCACCGCATCGCCTCGTCGCGCGTTGCGCCGTGCGCCAAGACGTAGGCCGCTCGCTTCGCGCTGTCGGTAAGGGGCATCACGCGACCTCCGGCCGAGACGAAGACTTCGGCATTCGCGATTCCTTTGGCCGCGCGTGCCTCGTCGAGGCCCTCGACGACGCGAACCCGGCCGGGGCGTGTCACGAGAAACTTCGCGATGGCGGCGTTCGACTTGGCGCCGATGGCCCCCTGGTGCTCGAGCGCCGAATCCCCGAGCGCGACGCCGATGACACGGGTGTACAGGTCGACGCCCGAGGCCAGCCGTGTGACGTCCGCGTCGAAGCCGCCGCCGAGGCGGGCCGCCGTCTCGAAGAGGACACACCCCGTCGGCCCGAGCGCAACCTGCGAGTAGCAAGGCCCCCGGACGTGACCGAGGGCCGCGGCGCCGCGCCGTGCTTCGTCGACGACCCGGGCCTCGTCTTCGGGAGCGAGCCCCGAGGGGTAAACCTCCGCGATCATGACGCCGAGCGGCTTGTTGCCCGGCACCGTGATTCGCTCGGTGACGCAGTAGCTCTCCATCCGGCCGTCGGCGACCCACCCGTTGACCGAATACTCGCGGCCGACGAGCCATTTCTCCACGATGACCAGCGGTAAGCCGGCGCTCGTCGAGTGCACGCGCGCTTCCTCGAAGGCCGGGGCGAGATCGCTCTCGCTCTCGATGCGGGCCACCCCGCGCTGCCCCCACCCGCGAGACGGTTTGACGACCAAAGGAAACCCCTGAGCGTCGGCGAACGCCCTCGCTTGCTCGAACGTCTCGCAGCGTGCGAAGGCGGGCGCCGAGAGCCCAGCGGCCTTGTAGGCGGCGCGCATGACGTCCTTGTCCTGACACCGTCGAACGGTCTCGGGATCGGCATAGAAGGGTAGCTTGACGCGCACGGCCACTTGAGCCGTTGCGCGAAGCGCCACCTCGCTCCCCGAGGTCGTGACCGCCTGCGCGCGGGCGCGACTCACCAAGGTCGCGAGGGCCTCGACTTGGCTCGTCGAGACCTCGAAAAACTCGTGGCAGTGCTTGACCGCGACGGCCTGCGGGTTGGCATCCGCTCCGATCACGTGCAAGCCGAGGCGCCGAGCGGTCTTCACGAGCGACAGCTGGGGAAAACCGCAACCAACGATCAAGATCCGCTTCACATCGCCGCTCCTTTGACGATCCGGTCCGCTCCGCCACCACTTCTCTCGGGAGCACTTTCGAGGGCTGCGGGCGCCGTCGCCGGGGCGTGCAACGCGGCCGCTTGCGCCGCGGGGGCGGTGGACGGGCGCTGCAGCTCGTCCGGGGCCCGAAGCGAGTCGAAGTTCATCCGCTCCGCGACGTTGTACAGCGGTCGCGCCTGCGCTTGCACGTAGATCCGGGCGATGTATTCGCCGATGACGCTCGTGGCCATGAGCTGAACACCGCCGAGAATCACGACCGCCGCGAAGAGCGAAGGCCAACCCATGATTCCGTAGTTCCAGAGAAGCTTGCGTGCGATGACCCAAGCGCCGAGGCCCAGGCCGGTGCCCGCGAACGCGAAGCCCATCGTCCCGATGAAGCGAAGTGGCTTGCTCGAGAAACCAGCGACGAGGTCGAACGTGTGGTTGAGCAGCTTGGTGAAGCCGTAGTGCGTCTTTCCGGCGTGCCGCGGCGCGTGGGTGACTCGCACGGAGCCGATGCGGGCACCGCTCCACACGATGAGGGCACTGAAAAACTTGCGCCGCTCGGGGAGGGCCGCCAAGAGGCGAGCGATGGGAGCGCTCATGAGCCGAAACGTGGAGACGTCTTCGGGAAGCTCGATCTCCATGAGCGACTGCACCGCCCATTGCATCGTGCGCGAGGCGGCGATGCGGTACGCCGAGTCCTTTCGCGCTTCGCGGACTCCGTAGACGACGTCGTACCCCTCGTTCTTCTTGGCGATGAGCTTCGGGATCTCTTCCGGAGGATGCTGCAAATCTCCGTCGAGCTGGATGAGCCAGCGTCCGGCCGCATTGAGGTAGAGGGCTTCGACGGCGGCTTCCTGGCCGTAGTTTCGCGTGAACCGCACGACGCGCACCCGCGGGTCTCGAGCGGCGAGCTGACGCAAGATATCGGGGGTGCGGTCACGCGATCCGTCGTCGACGAAGAGGAGCTCGAAAGGCTCGCCCATCCGATCCATCGCTGCAATGACGCGGGAAGACAGCGCTTCGACGTTGCCTTCCTCGTTGAAGAGAGGGACGACGACGCTGTAAGTGATTGGGCTGCTGGGCGCGGGCAGGCTCACCGACGGCCGGCAACGATAGCATGACGACCCTCCGAAGGGGGTGCGCGGCCACGGGGGCGGAGCGCTAGGCTGAGGCGAAACCGTGCGAGTGCTCGAGCAATTCGTGGAACCGCCGCGCGCGTGTTCGTACTTGCCGGGGCGGTCTGCGAGCCTCGACGTCAAGGTCATCCTGGACGTGACTCCGTCCGAGCTCGACGACCTGCTCGAGCGGGGTTGGCGGCGTTTCGGGGCCGTCTATTTTCGTCCCGCGTGCGCGGCTTGCTCCGAGTGTGTGAGCCTTCGCGTCCGAGCGGATCGGTTCGAACCGACCAAGAGCCAACGCCGGGCCGAGCGCGCGTGCGCCGGGCTGAGGCGCGTGGTCGGGCCTCCCCTCGTCGATGACGCACGGCTTGCGCTCTATGCGAAATGGCACTCGAGCCGTGAGGATCGCCGGGGATGGGAGCAAAGTCCCCAGGATCGAAAGCGTTATTCTCTCGAGTTCGCGTTTCCGCACCCGTGCGCTCGCGAGGCAGCCTTTTACGACGACGAGCGGGAAGGGGCTTTGGTGGCGGTGGGCTTGTTCGACGTAACCCCCAAGGCCCTGTCGGCGATCTTCTTTTACTATGATCCCGCCTACGCGCGCTTGTCGCCGGGGACGGCGAACGTCGTCTCGCTGGTGCGCGAAGCCGCCGCGGCGGGCCGGTCTTTCGTCTATCTGGGTTACCGGGTATCGGGGTGCGCCTCGCTTCGTTACAAGGCGTCTTTCGGACCGCACGAGCTCCTCGAAGGTCGTCCGGAAATGCTGCGTGACCCCGCCCGCTGGCGGGCGCGCGAGCTGGGGTAGCGTCGTGTAGCGCGCGCCTTTTCCCCCTGCTTGACAGGGTGGGCTCCCGCACGTAAGTTCCGCGGCCCCTTTCGTCATGCCCTCCACGCAGCTTTCCGCACCGCATCGGACGCAGAGCACGTTCGTCATGACCCGAGCGCAGGCTCAGGCGTCTCGCGCTTGGTGGGTCGTCGACGCGACCGGCAAGCCCTTAGGCCGTTTGGCCAGCGAGGTCGCGAGCGTGCTGCGCGGCAAGCACAAGCCCCAGTACACGCCGCACGAGGACACGGGAGACTTCGTGATCGTCGTCAACGCCGACAAGGTGGCGCTGACCGGCGGCAAGCTCGACAAGAAGTTTTACTACCACCACTCGGGTATTCCCGGCGGGTTCAAGGCGGAGAGCTATCGCCATTTGCTCGCCCGAAAGGGAACGTTCCCCGTTGAGAAGGCGGTTCGCGGCATGCTCCCGAAAGGTGTGCTTGGCCGGCAGATGATTACCAAGCTGAAAATCTACGTGACCCCAGACCACCCCCACGTCGCTCAACAACCGCGGCCCCTCGCCGTCTCGGACAAGGCTTCCGCTCGCAGTGCCAAGGGCGCGCCCGCCCCGGTCAAGGGTTAATCATGGCCACCGCCGCTGATCCTCGCACCTACGCCACGGGCAAGCGCAAGACCGCGATCGCCCGCATCTGGCTCAAGACCGGTAACGGCACGATCGTCGTCAACGGGATGCCGGTCGATCAGTACTTCGAGCGCGAAACCTCGCGGATGATTCTACGGCAGCCTCTCGAGCTCATCGAGGCGCAAGACCAGTTCGACGTTTTTGCGACGTGCATCGGGGGAGGCAAGAGCGCTCAGGCCGAAGCGATGCGCCATGGGATTGCGCGCGCCCTCATCACCCTCGACCCGGAGAAGCGCTCGGCCCAAAAGCGCGCAGGCTTCTTGACGCGCGACGCGCGCAAGAAAGAGCGCAAGAAGTACGGCCAGCCCGGCGCCCGCAAGCGATTCCAGTACAGCAAGAGGTAGAGCTTGGTTTGCGCGAGCGCGCTCCGACGTGCCTGCTTTCGCGTCTCGTCGCGCGTCGCGCTCTGTGTCGCTCTCGGCCTCGTTGCCTTGCTCGGCGCCGCGGATGCACGGGCGACGATCGTCGAGCGCGTCGTCGCGGTCATCGGCGAACGGCCGGTCTTGTGGACCGAGCTTCTGCATCGGGCGCTCGCCGGGCGCGTCCAAATCCGCATGCAAACGCATGACGCGAACGTCATCAGCGTGCAGGAACAGGAAATGTACAAGGAGCTGCTCGAGCGGATGATCGACGATCGTCTCGAAGAGCAGCAAGCCAACAAGGCGCACTTCGGGGTCTCCCAGGAGGAGATTGACCGGGCGATCGCCAACATTGCCGCGCAGGCCCAAAGCCAGCAAAGCCGGCCGGTCACCGTCGATGACGTGCTCAGCGAAGTCCGCCATCAGGGCCTGACCGAGCAGGACTTTCGCGAGGAGCTTCGCCGGCAGATCCTCGAGGGAAAGCTCATTGAGCTGCGCGTGCGGCCCCGCGTTCGGGTGACCGACCAAGACGCCCACGCGACCTACCAGCACTGGGCCCAGGAGGTCCGGGACAAGGAGCCCGTCGACGTGCGCATTCTGGCGCTCCGAATCGCGCCCGGCGCGTCGAAGGAGCAAGTCGACGTGCGGATGACGTTGGCTGCGGAGCTCGCGAAGCGCGCGCGCGACGGCGCCGACTTTTGCAAGCTCATCGCTCAATACAGTGACGACACCTCCACTCGCGACGCCTGCGGCTCGCGCGGCGCTCAGCCCATGGCCACGCTCATGCCACGAATTCAGGAGGCTGTGCGTGCGACGAAGGCCGGCACTGTGTCCGATCCGATTCCGATGTCGACAGGTCAAGAAGAGGCGGTGGTCATCATCATGCCCATGGGCCAGATGCATGTGCCTCCGTTCGACGACGTGAAGAGCGACATGACCCAGCGAGCGATGATGGAGGCCGTGGATCGAGGCCGCAAGCAGTGGCTCAAGGAGCTGCGGCGCGGCACCTACATCGACATTCGCCTGTAAGCCTCGTCGCCAGGCGGTGCGCGCCGGCTTGCGCTAGCTTCATTCTCCGTGCTCCTCGCCCCTCCGGACGTGCGATTGGCCCCTCGTGGCGCGCTCGATCGCGCCAAGAGCGAGCTCGAGCGCCGCCTGGGCCCCTCCAAGGTCCTGACGGACGCCGAAGCGTGCCGCGCCTACGAGGCGGACGAGAGCGACGTAGCGGCGCGGCCCGTCGACGCCGTCGTGATCGCAAGCTCCGCCGCCGACGTGGCGGCGACGCTCGCGATCGCTGACGCGTGCGACGTCCCGGTGACCCCTCGTGCCGGCGGCACGGGTCGCACCGGCGGCGCCGTTCCGGTCGGAGGGGGCATCGTCCTGGCCACTCACGCTCTCGCACAGATCAAAGACATCGATCGCGAGAATCTCGTCGCGGTCGTCGAGCCCGGCGTCATTACGGGCGAGCTTCACGCCACGCTCGAACGCGAAGGGCTCTTTTACGCGCCTGACCCAAACTCGCTCGATAGCTGCCGAATCGGCGGCAACCTCGCCGAGAACGCCGGAGGGCCCCGAGCCTTCAAATATGGCGTGACACGCGACTGGGTCCTCGGGCTCGAGGCGTGTCTCATGGGGGGGCGCGTCGTGAAGACCGGTCGCCGCACGGTCAAGGGCGTCACCGGCTACGACGTGACCGCGCTGCTCGTCGGCAGCGAAGGCACTCTCGCCGTGTTCACCGAGGCGACGCTGCGCCTGATGCGCAAGCCTGCGCAGGTCGCCACCGCACTGGCCCTCTTTTCCGACGTCCGCTCGGCCGCGCGCGCGGTGGGTGCCGTGGTGGGCTCGGGAGTCGTGCCCCGCTGCCTCGAGATGCTCGATTCAGCCACTCTCGGGGCCGTGCGGGCCGTCGGCGTCGCCGTCGACGAGCGTGCCGGCGCGCTGCTCCTCATCGAAGTTGACGGCGAATCGACCGAGGAAAGCCTTTTCAAGGTCGGCGAGGTCGCCAGCGCTTGCCCGGGGTGCATCGACGTCGTCGTGGCGCAAGACGGCACGCAGCGCGACCGCCTTTGGGCGGCTCGCCGCTCTCTATCCCAGGCCACACGCAAGCTCGCTCGCCACAAGCTGAGCGAGGATGTCGTCGTCCCTCGAAGTCGAGTGGTCGAGCTCCTGGAGAGGACGGACGACATTTGCGCGGACGGTAGCGTTCGCCACCTGGCGTACGGCCATGCCGGCGACGGCAACATGCACGTCAACTTTCTATGGGACCACGACTCCGAGCGACCCGCGGTCGATCGGGCCATCGATCGGCTCATGCGGGCCGTCGTCGCTCTCGGCGGAACGCTCTCGGGCGAGCACGGCATCGGCGTGACGAAGGCTCCGTACTTGCGCCTCGAGCAGAGCGAGGAGCTCATCATGCTCCAACAGGACATCAAGCGGGCATTCGACCCCAAAGGCCTGCTCAATCCCGGGAAGATATTCTCCTCTCCAGGTCACGGGCCGTGCTAGGGCGGACTCGTGAGCCGTTCGTGAGATCCGGGCTTCGCTCGCTGCGATCGGGGCTTGGTAGTGGCCGGATTTGAGCGGGCCTGACGCCCGGCGTCACGTGACGACGGCACGGAGCATGGCTTAGAATCCTTGGCATGCGGCTGCTGCCTCTCGCGATTATCCTCGAACTGCTGGTGTGCAGTTGCAGTGACCTCGACGCGCCCGCCTCTCCTTGTCCAGCCCCCACTGTGACGGGCGTAGGCTGGTGTACGCAATATCAATCCGCGACGTGCTCGGCATGCCCGGTAACGGTTCTCTGCCCAGGCTGGTGTGTCGTCACTGATGGGTCTGTCCCCACGCGATGCGATGCTGGAGCCGACTAGCGACGAAAACGATCGAAGTCTCGACCATGGTTGCGCACGGTGCTGTTCACCATGCGGATGAGCACTGAAGAACGCGGCCGACTGGGATCGGATCGCAAGCCATCGCGGTGTGAAGGCCGCTCGCCTGATCCGAGGAGTGGTTGCAGCGTGAGGAGAGCGAGATCGGTATCGACCGACTGACGTCCCAGAATGCCAGCACGTTCGCGGAAGCTCAGACCCGATACGAGCAAAGCGGCGGGCAAGGAGGCGGAGATGCGGCTCAGTCCGCGTTCTACGATTCGTGAGATTCGCCGACGCGCTGGTGACCGGTCACCCACCCGCTCGCGGGGGCTTGGATTGAGACGTCGTTGGCGGTCATGAACGGGATCGGACAACCGCTGCCATGATGTGACCATATACGCCGTAAATCAGCCCTGCAGTGAGGAGTACTGCGGCCAAAAGAAGAAGGTAGTACTCGGCCAGGAACGCGCGATATTTCATTCCTGTAATAATAGACGATGTCGCCATGACGCGGCGCGTAAGTTGAGGGCAAATTACGTCCCCCCCGTAGGTAGCTCGGCGAGACCCGTGGCGCGCCCGAGCTTCGGCGTCTGGATTGCCTCGCTCTCCTCGGTCGTGCTGAGCTAAGCCCAGGAATCGGGAAGTCATGACCAGCCCGGTAGACCTCAGAACCGCCCGCGATCAGGCGATCGCGGTGCTCTCCGACGCGTTCGCCCACGATCTCATCGAGGTGGACGAGTTCGAGCACCGGCTCACGCGGGCGCATCAGGCGACCACGCTGCCCGAGGTCGCCGAAACCGTGTCCGACCTCACGGCGTCGACGTCGGCCACAGCCTTGGTCCCGGCCGCCACCACGAGGCCCGTCGTCGCCGGGGGTTGCGAAAGCGACCGAGTCATGGCGATTTTCGGCGGCGTCGAGCGACACGGGGCCTGGAGGGTGCCCTCCCACCTGCAGGCAGCGGCCGTATTCGGGGGGATGAGCCTCGATTTTCGGGAGGCCGTGTTTGCCCCGGGGATCACGGAGATCAACGTCGTGGCACTCATGGGGGGCGTGCAGCTCATCGTGCCGCCCGGTCTTTCCGTCGAAGTGTCGGGTACGGCAATCATGGGTGGATTCGGGCATGTCGAGCGAACCCCCGCGCAGGCGGACCCGGAGCGACCCTTGCTGCGCGTGCACGGTCTCGCGTTCATGGGAGGCGTCGCCGTCGAGACGCGACTCCCGGGGGAATCCGAGATGGACGCGCATCGGCGTCGAAGTGGCGATCGGCGGGCGCTCGCGAGCCGGGGCGCCCCCAAGCGCTTGGCCCCGAAGACGCGCCCGTAAGATCCAGTCGACTAGTTGCGCTCGGTCGCGTCGATCGCTGCGAGCACCTCGTCGGCGTGAACCGAGGGGTCGACGTCGGGCCACACGCGCGCGATCCGACCGTCCTGGCCGACGAGAAACGTGACGCGCGACGTCATCCCGAACGCACCCGGAACGCCGTAGGCGCGCGCGACGCTCCCCTCCTCGTCCGCCACGAGCACGAAAGGCAAGTCGTGCTCGGCGCGAAAGTCGCGGTGGCGCTTCTTCGAGTCTCGCGACACGCCGAAAATGACGACGTGACGCGCCTCGTACTTTTTGAATGCGTCTCGAAAGGCGCAGGCTTCGCGGGTGCACCCCGGGGTTCCGTCCTTCGGATAGAAATAGACGACGGCCGCGTGACCGCGCATGGAGGAGAGCGTGGAGGCCCCACCGTCGATCGCGTCCCCCGTGACGTCGGGCGCGGCCATCCCGACCTGGAGGAGCCCCTTTCCTCCGTCGGGGCGCGCCACAGGAAAACAAGCCCCGAGCGCGAGAAAGAACGCCGCGCCGACGGCCGATTTCGAAAGGGGCCTCACAGCGTCACGGCCTTGCGCATCCACGCCTCGACCTGACTCCACACCCCACGAACCCGACCGCTTGTGACGAGCCCCATATGCGTAGGGGCCCCCGTCTCGTCGTCGCCCCGCGCGATGCGCACGATCGTAGAATTCGGGCATCGCTCCGCAAAGCGCGCGCCCGACTCCGGATCGCATTCGAACCTGTCATTTTCACTCAGTATTTGCATAACCGGGACACGAACCTGCGAGAGCGAGGATAAGTAGTCGACCCCACCGTCTGCGCTCGTCCAGGTCCCGCTCCGGACGACGCGCGTGATGTCTTCGATGAGCGCACGCGGCTCGTCGTCGCTTCCGAGCCGTAGCGCCCGAGCCGGAAAGTAGCCGACGCGTCGGGCCACCACGAGCATCGTTTCTACGGTGGCGCGCTTGGCCCACCAGCGGCGGTGCGAAAGGTCGAGCTGCCACATCCACATGGTGGAGGCCAGCGTTGCGATCGCGTCGACCTGCATCGCGCGAGTGCCCTGCGCGGCGAGGGCCGCATGACCTCCGAGCGAGTGGCCCACGACGACGACGGGAAGACCGCGGCCCACCTCCGAGCGAGCGAACTCGCAGACCGCCGGCAAGTCCCTCGTGACCAACGCGTCGTATCCGAACGTCCCCCCTTCGCGCGGCGCCGGTCCGCTGTCGCCATGGCCACGGAAGTCGAACGCCACGACGTGCCACCCTCGGTCGATGAGAAAGGAAGCGAGACCTGCGCCGACCGGCCTATCGAACTCCGTCCGTCTGGCCATGAGCGCGTGCCCGAGGAGGGCGACCCCGATGGCCGATTCTCCTTGCTCGTGGACGTCGACGCGAAGCGACCACCCGTCGGTCGTACGAACGTCCATCGACTCCGTGGGGCCGGTCGCGCGCACGGTGGCCGCAGGATTTACTCGAGAGGAAGGATCCACAGGTCGTCTCCCTCGTGGGCACCGAGGTGCGCCGCCGCGTCGCGGGCGACGTGCGCGCCCGCCCCATCGCCCCGCCAGGGTGCGACGACGGCTCGAAAGTAAGGTGGTTCTGCCGCTTCGACGGCGATGATGGCGCGCGAGAGGGGTTCTTCGCTCGGGGCGAGTAGAGCGCTCAGCGTCGCGGGGTGGGAGCGCTTCACCAGACTGACCTCGTCGGTCGCGGCCGTAAAGTGCGGACCCCCATCGAAGGGGTCGACGCGCCAGGCGTAG
>Ga0070761_10002684_pt1 | contig 10846 bp, 10 predicted proteins | sample HubBroMetageREF1_FD_66724 | JGI IMG/M metagenome (GOLD analysis project Ga0070761, IMG submission 66724) | Reference soil microbial communities from the Hubbard Brook experimental Forest, New Hampshire, USA - Hubbard Brook CCASE Soil... | ecosystem: Environmental > Terrestrial > Soil >...
GCCGCCGCGCCACACCTCGTGGCTGTCCTCGTCGAGTTCGAGGTCGGCGAACGACAGCCTGGGGGACGGCTCGACGGCGCCGCCGCGCGTGCGCCGCAATACCGCTTCGATCCTCGCGATGACCTCCTCCAGGCTGAACGGCTTGGTCACGTAGTCGTCACCGCCCAGCGTGAGGCCGCGCACCTTGTCCTCGGTGGAATCCCTGGCCGTCAGGAACAGCACCGGGGTGCGGGTTCCGCCGCCGCGAAGCCGATGCAGTACCTCGAACCCATCCATATCCGGCAGCATCACATCAAGTACGATCAGATCGGGCCGGTGCCGTTGCGCGGCCTGAACGGCGTCGGTCCCGGCCGCGGCGGTTACGACCTCGAACCCGGCATAGCGCAGGCTCGCGGCGAGGAGCTCAAGGATGTTCGGTTCGTCCTCGACTACCAGCAGCTTCGCGGTCGGCTGCGGGCGCTCACTCACGACGGTGCTCATCAAGCCAGTATCGGCCCCTTGCCTGAGCGTTACCTGAAGTCGCCCTGAAACACACCTGACCACTCCCGCTGGATTCCCTGGTTCATCCAGACGAGAGCTAGCCGGCCAGGGTGGAGCCCGTGATCAGGCCCTTGGGGATCGGCTGGCCAGTGTTGAGTGCCTGGTCGAGCTGTGCCAGTTCAGTGCCGTCCAACTGCAACGCGTCCTGGCCATCGACGAGGTAGTTGGGGTTGGCGATGGGCGCGGTCGTCGTGATCGGGTTCTTCAGCGCCAGAGCCACCGCAATGAGCTGGTACAGGCCGGTGCTCTGATCTACGATCAGCGAGCCAGCCACGCCCGAGGCGGCCGGGACGCTCTTGAACGGGTCGAGTATGACCCCGGTGCTGGTGAGCTTGCGCAGCAGGGCCCGCAGGAAGATCCGCTGGTTCTGGATCCGCTGCAGGTCCTGGGTCGCGTACAGGTGCCTGCTACGGACGAATCCCAGAGCCGCGTCCCCGAAGAGGGTCTGGCAGCCCGCCTTAAGGTGCAGGCCGGACGCCGGATCGACCAGCGGCGTCTTCAGGCACAGCCGGACGCCGCCGATCGAGTTCACGACGTTGACGAAGCCGCCGAACCCGATCCCCATATAGTGATCGATCCGCAGGCCGGTCAGGTTCTGCACGGTCTTGGCCAGCAGCGCCGGGCCGCCGAAGGCGAACGCGGCATTGATCTTGTCGTAACCGTAACCGGGGATCTGCACCCACGAGTCGCGCGGGATGCTCATCAGCACCGGGCGCCCGCCACCGGCAGGCACATGCACGACCATGATGGTGTCTGACCGCTGGCCACCGATGCCGAAACCGGCGGCGAGCCGCCTGATCTGGCTGTTCGTCAGGCCCTGCCGGCCGTCTGACCCAGTGATCAGCCAGTTGGTGCCCATTCCCTGGGCGGGTCGGCCTGGGTAGTTGAGCAGAACATTCTTCTTGTCGAGCTTCGAGTCGAGGTAGAAGTAAGTGGCCACGCTGCCCACGATCGCCAGTGAAAGCAGCACGGCCAGCGTCAGCGCGATCGGCCGCGGCCTGATCCAGCGTCGCCACCCGGTCCGCGGCCGGTCAGGCCCGCCGGGACCCGGTGCTCGGCGAAAATTAGCCGGCGCGACGGGCGGTGGTTGCGCGGGCCAGTTACCGCCCCCGGGCCTGCCGCTTCCCGGCTGGCCGGCGTAGAAAGGCGGTGCGCTCCCCGGCTGAGTCACCTGATTGGCGGCGGTCACGCCGCCGACCGTCGGGGGCTCGGCGCCGACGCCAGGTTGCCTGGCACCCGCTCCGCCCGCGCCGTCACGAAACCAGTCATCCGGCCAGTCCGTCATGAGTATTGCCTCACCATCGCGTCATGCTGTCTTCATCGTCTCTACAACATGACGCCGGAGCAGCCAAATCGGCTGGCCCGATCGGCACGCAGATATTTGCGCACCGCTAGTGCGCGGCGCCGCGGACTGGCTGGTATCGCTGGCCACTAGCGTCCTGGCAGCTTGACGACGGTGACGAAGAACTCGTCGATCTGGCGGACAACGCCAAGAAAGCGCTCGAAGTCCACTGGCTTGGTGACGTAGGCGTTCGCGTGCAGGTCATAGCTGCGCAGGACATCTTCCTCGGCATCGGAGGTGGTCAGCACGACCACAGGAATCCGTTGCAGATCGCTATCCGATTTGATCTCCGCCAGCACCTCGTGGCCGTCCATCCTGGGCAGATTGAGGTCGAGCAGAATGAGGTCAGGGCGCGGCGCGTCGGCATATTCGGCTTCGCGCCGCAGGAACTGGAGCGCGTTCACCCCGTCGCTGACCACGCTCAGCCGGTTGCGCAACTTGTTTTCCGCGAATGCCTCCCTGGTGATCAGGACATCGCCCGGGTCGTCTTCTACCAGCAGCACGTCGATCATGACCCCGGCCTCATCACTCCGCACCAGATCCCCCTTGGCGCGTCGTAGCAGCAGGCAGCGTCCACCGGATCGTGGTGCCTGGCCCGTCGGCAGGCTTGTCGTCGACCCAGATCTTGCCATCGTGGAAGTCCACGATTTTCCTGCACAGCGCCAGGCCGATGCCGGTACCCGGGTATGCGTCGCGCGGATGCAGCCGCTGGAAGATCACGAAGACCCGCTCCCGGTAGGCGTACTCGATGCCGATGCCGTTGTCCTGGCACGAGAACTCCCAGAGCCCGTCCTTACGTTCAGCTGTGATCTTGATCACCGGGGGCGCGTCTACCCGCCGGAACTTAATCGAGTTAGCCATCAGGTTGGCAAACAATTGGATCAGCAAAGTGCGGTCGCCGGTCACCACGGGAAGCGGGTCGACCGTGATGGTCGCGTCGCTGTCCTCGATTGCGGCTTCGAGTTCGGACACCGCTTGCCCGGCTGCCTCGTTGAGGTCGACCGGACGGAAATCGGCGCCGGGCTGGCCGACCCTTGAGAACGCCAGCAGGTCGTTGATCAGGCCCTGCATCCGCTTGGCGCCGTCGACCGCGTACGCGATGTACTGCCTGGCCCGCTCATCGAGCTGGTCGGCGTACCTCGACTCGAGCATCTGGCAGAAGCTCGCCACTTTGCGCAGCGGCTCCTGCAGGTCATGTGAGGCGACATAGGCGAACTGCTCAAGCTCGCGGTTCGATCGCTGCAGCTCGGAAGCCTTGAACGAGACGTCGTCCAGGCTGTAGATGAGCTGGCGGCGCATCGCCTCGATATCGGCGGCCAGCTCCGTGATCTCCTGCGGCCCGGAGACCTTGACCTGATGGTTGAGCTGGCCGGAAGCCACGGTCTGAGCTTCCTTGCGCATGGATTCAAGCGGCCGCCTGACCCAGGCGGCCAGGCCGGTCCAGGCGACGACGGCGGTGCCGATGATCAGCACGCCAACGGCGATCGCCTCGACGATCATGGCCGTGGTCGCCCGGCGCAGGCGGCCAAGCGAGGCAGCGCGTTCGCGGCTGGCTTCGGCGTAGAACACCCGGACCGCTGTCCTGAACGCGTCGAAGTCGTTCTTGCCGCGGAGTTCGCTGGTGTCAGTCACCCGTGCGTGCCGCCGCACCGCGGCGACAGTAGGCACCGCGAAGTCGTTGTGCCAGTGGTCAGCGCGGCTGAGCATGACCTCCAGGTCAGCGCGCAGGATCGGGTACGGGGCCGCGAGGCTGCGCAGGGCGGCCTCATCGGCCGGCGCGTCGGCGGAGCCTTGCTGGTAGGGCTGCAAGAAGCCTGACTGGCGGGTGAGCGTGTACCCGCGTACCCCGGTCTCTTCGTTGACCAGGGCGTTGTATTCGTAGCTGCTGTAGCGCAGGATCGGGTCGAGCCGGTTGACCTGCAGATTGACGGCACTGATCATGGAGGCAAGACCCAGCCCGAACGCCACGCCGAAAGCGATGAACAGCACCCCTGCGACCGCGAACGCCGTCGTCAGCCTGCGCCGCAGGGACCAGCTGCGACGGCCGAGGCCCTGCCTGGTCCTGGCCCAGATGTTGGCCGCTGTATCCGGCCCGCTGGACGAGTCGGTCACGGGCGCCGCCCGACCACCAGGACAGCGATGTCGTCGGCAGGCGCCTGGCCATTAAGCCGTTCGACCTGCTTGACCAAGGTGTCGGGCAGCGACTCAGGAAATCCGGGCGGGCTCGGATCGGTGGTCGATTCCGCGATCAGGTCCACCAGCCCCTCGGGCCCGAGAATCTCCCGGCCAGGTCCGGCGCGGCCCTCGATGAGGCCGTCGGTGTAAAGCATGAATGACCAGCTGGTGCCGAGCGACACCGGGATCGCTGGCCACTCCACGTCGAACAGCCCGAGGGGCGGCCCTGGGCGTCCGTCGGTGAGCAAGCGCGGAGCCCGGCCGAGAATCACGGGCGGCGGATGACCGGCCAGCCGCAGGCTGCCTGAGCCCGAAGCCACATCCAGGCTGAGCATGGCGACGGTCGCGAAGACCTCTTTTCTGTGCCGCTCGTGCTCAAGTACTTGCTGCAGGCAGGCGAGCGTCTGATCTGGCCGCCGGCCGGACAGTACGAGCGTCCGCCAGGCCACGCGAAGGCACACCCCGAGTGCGGCCTCGTCAGGTCCGTGCCCGGCCACGTCGCCGATGAGCGCGTGCAGCATGCCGTCATCAAGCTCGATCAGGTCGTAGAAGTCGCCGCCAAGCAGCGACTGATCCCGGCCAGGCCGGTAACTCAGCGCGTGGTAGAGCCTCACGTCGTTCAGGATCGGGACCGGAAGCAGGCCGCGCTCCAGCCGGGCGTACTCGGCCTGCCTGATGGCCGCGTCATGCAACTGCCGCGCCGCCTCGTCGGCCCGCTTGCGCTCGATCGCGTACCTGATGCAGCGGCCGAGCATGCTTCCGTCGACCTTGCCTTTGATCAGGTAGTCCTGAGCGCCAGCGGTAACCGCAGCGATGCCAAGTGACTCGTCGTTCGCGCTGGTCAGTACCAGGACCGCGGCGTCCGGGGCATGCTCAAGTACCCGGCGCAGCCCGTCGAACCCCTCGGAATCGGGCAGCCCCAGGTCAAGCAGCACGCAGGTGGGTGCCTTGGCCAGTTCTGGCATGGCCGCGCCGATACTCTGCTGCCACGTCAGCGACACTTCTAGCCCGGCATCATGCAAAAGCTCCCTGGTCAGGAGTGAGTCAGCCTCGTCATCTTCGATGAGGAGCAGGGAGATCACCGGCGTGATAGCTCCGTTCGGCGATCCAATCCGGTACATTCTGAAATTTCCTCGCACGCTCTTACGGGTCAGCCTAACGACCCGGAGCATACTCGCGGATTGCCGGATAGCGGCCAGTTCGGCTGCGAGATTAGAACGAACAGGGAGAAGGATCAGGTCAGGCCTCCCCGCCAGGTAGCGGCTCACTGCTCGCTGTATTCGTCGACCACCTCGCGCTCAATCGGCTGGGTCTCGTAGCCAGCCGGCTGCCGCTTCGCCGCCGCGGAAGGCTGAATCTGCCGCACCGGACGCCGCCGGGGCGAGCGCGGGCCGTTTGACGTGCCCTTGACGGTCACTGTGCGGCGCAGCCAGCTCTTATTGCGGTATGACATGAGCAGGCCGGCGGTGCCGGTCAGCATCAGTATCCAGCCGACCACTTGCAAGTTAAGGAAGCTAGGGCTGGCAGTGATGGCGAAGGCGAAGATGGCCCCGATCGCGATCACGGTCAGGCTCGTCGCTGACTTCATGGATGGCTCCTTCAATCCGGTTCAAATCCGGCCGGTAGCTTCAGTTCCGGTCGCGGCGGCGGCTATGCGCCAGCAATTCGTCAAGCGAAACCGAGCAATTGTCGTCCCTGGCCAGGTCGGCGGTGAACGCCTCAAAGGCGTCGGCGCTGCGCACAACGGCTCTCCTGAACTGCTCGCTGTAGCCCGCCCGGCGGTCCCGTCCGATGCCGAGCCAGAAGCCCGCCGCGCCTCTGAGGATCAGGATGAGACCGACGATCCTGAGGTTGAGGAAATCCGGATGGCCGCTGACGGCAAACAGTAAGATCCCGCCAGCGGCCAGCCAGGCGCAGGTCTTCATCGCACCTGATCGCTGCACGCGCCCCGCCGGGCGTCCGCCGGCTACCACCGGTACCAGCGTCTAGAACCCTCGGCGCTGCGCAGGACAAAGCCAATCAGCCAGACGACGATCACGACGAGCGCGATCCACCACAGCAGGTGCAGGGCGAACCCGAAGCTCGCGAGGAGCACCGCAAGCAGCAGCACTGCGATGATCAAACGCATGATGCCGGTCCTTCCGTTGGTGACTGCCTGCTACTGCCCGGATGGCAGGGCCTAAACATCGCTGCGGCGGGGATAGCTACGGGGATAGCAACGGGGGTAGCTACGTTTGTGTCCCGGATTCGGTGGTAGCTGCGTCGCGCCGATGGCGTCGAGGCCGGAAATAGGAGAGCCGAGCCTGCGCGCCGGCCGGGCGGTCACGGCGATCGTCTGTCGCGATCGGAGGCTCACATGCGGATCGGTGCGATCCTTCTTGTCATCTGGCTGGTCATTGGCGTGATCGCTGGCGCCCAGCGCAACTACTACAACGGCAATGTGTCCTGCGCACGGGATGGCACGATCCTGGTCACCATACTTGCCGGCCCGCTCAACTACGTTGGCCTGAACCCGACGGTAAGCTGCCGGGTACCCAAGCCAAGTAAGTAGCCGGCTAGCAGGGGCCGGCTAGCCGGGTTTGGCGAGACCTGCCTGCCCTGCCCTGCCCTGGCCTGGTCCCGGCCCCGGGTGGTCCCGGCCCCGGGTGGTCCCGGCCCCGGGTGGTCCCGGCCCCGGGCGGCGCGCGCTCCGGGTTACAGCGTCGGTGGGCCGTTCCTGCTGTTCCCCGCGCGGCCAGGTACAGCGACGATGCCTTGTTATAGCTGCCAGAACAGCAACAACTAACCATCGTCGACGTAAGCCACGCCCGGGCTGCCACCATCATGGCCCGCCGATGCTGTAACCCCGGCACCGCCAGCCCCCGGCCGCACGGCCGGCCTTGAGGAACCGACGTGTCACCCGCCGAAGCCCCGGCCGGTCTTGGCGGCGGCCACGCGGGGGGCCGTTGCTGCTGTGCAGGCGACTGCGGGGTTCCCCGGCCGCGCGGGAGGCGGCCGGGGAAGTCACCCGCGTGAGTCCGCTCGCTCGCCACCAAGATCAACCCCGTGATCCAGCTGGCACGAGTTTCGCCAAACCCGTCTCATCAAGATGCGAGCCGCCAGTGCCCTAAGCAGGACCGTCCTGGCCAGGGTGCCTGCGGGGCACGGGAAGCCTGCGGCACGGGGAAGCCTGCGGCGCGGGAAGCCTGCGGCGCGGGGCGATGGTGCTGGCCCGAGGCCGCGCCTGGGCCAGCACCTGGTCATGTGGCGTTATGGTGGCTGGGTCACTGGCCGGCCGTTCGCCAGTGCTCGTTCAGGTACTAGGTATCTGAGTTTATGCCGCTAATCTGATGGTAGTTTCCTTATTGCCTGCGGGCGGGACTGGCCGGGACCGGCGAAGCTGTTTCGCGGCGCGACCCGGCCGTCATCACTACTGTCTGAGACGAATTGGAGGCCGCCATGCGCATTGGCGCAATTTTGCTTATTATCTGGTTGGTTATAGGTGGTATTGCTTCGGCCCAGCGTAATTATTTCAACGGAAGTGTGACCTGTGCCAGGTTCAGTACTATAGCTGTCACGATACTGGCTGGCCCGCTGAACTACGTAGGCGCGAACCCGAAGGTCGGCTGTCACTTGCCGAAGCCAAGCAGGTAGCCTCCCGCCGCGCGATCGTGCCTGCCGGACAGCGCCAATGGGCCAGTTCCGCTTCCTTTCAGCTCGGAGGGACATATGACAGAACCGGCGGATGCTCTCAATCTGCTGCGTGAGGGAAACCAGCGGTGGGTACGCGGACTGCTTGAGCACCCGCATCAGACAGTCGCCCGGCGGCTTGAGGTCGCCCCGCACCAGGCTCCATTCGCGCTCATTTTCTCCTGCATCGACTCGCGGGTGCCGCCAGAGATCGTTTTTGACCGCGGAGTTGGCGATCTCTTCGTGATCAGGACCGGCGGGCAGGCCCTGGACCAGGGTGTAGTGCTCGGCAGCATCGAGTTCGGGCCCAACGGATACGAGTCGTGCCGGCTGATCATGGTGCTCGGTCATGAGAGCTGCGGCGCCATCACCGCCGCGATCAAGTCCTTCGAGACCGGGGTGGCGGCTCCTGGCCATATCCAGGCCGTGGTCGACGCGCTACGGCCGGCCTACGATGTGGCCGTTCGCCGGCCCGGCGATGATCTGGTCGAGAAGATGGTGCGCGCGCAGGTGGAGTTGACCGTGTCGGAGCTGAAGCACGATCCGCTGCTTGCTGACCTGATCGCCGACCATGGCCTGGTTGTCGTCGGCGGCCGGTACGACCTGACATCTGGTGCCGTGGAGCTGATCGCTTAGCTACTTCCACCAGGTAACCGAGCGTCGTTCGATATGTGCCCAGATAGGCTCGAAGTGACGTGTGGTGCTAAAAAGCGCTGATCGGGTCGAGTCTGGTAAGCAATGGCTATTCCGATACTTGACATATCCGCTCGACTGTCCCAATCTAACCAGCAGATGGTCTGAACCGGACTGCAGAGGGGAGGTAGTAATGAGGGACGACGACATCGTTAAGGCAGCCGAATAGTCTTCAGCAAGAAGAGTGTCAAGCAAGCACATGATCCCCGGGCCGCAGCACTCGCTCCGCGAACTGCGGCCTCGGGGATCATCGTGTCGCTGTGCGTTTGCGGCAGGCCCATCACAGTGAGTTCGCTGGCGTTAGGGCACCCTCGCCGGCGCTTTGAGGGGGCTGGATACCCCCCGGCCGGGTCTAGCGGGGAGGGGCTGGCCTGAGGCGGAGCAACTCCAGGGGCGCGGGGGAACGGTGGTGGCCCGCTCCGGGCTGCGTGGTTTGCCGGTGATACACCTGTTCACGTAACCGGCTTGGAGTGGAGGACGACGTGAAGGTGTGCGTGACGGGCGCCAGCGGCAAGGCTGGCCGGGCGGTGGTAGCTGACCTGCTCGCCCATGGGCACAGGGTGATCAGTACCGACGTGGCGCCGGCGGCGCCTGAACTGGGAAAGTCAGCGTTCGTGCGGGCCGACCTGACCGACTACGGCCAGGCGGTTGAGGTGCTGACCGACGTTGACGCCGTGATCCACCTGGCCAACATCCCGGCGCCCGGCCTGCGTACTCCCGCCGTGACGTTCAACGAGAACATGACCATGAACTTCAACGTGTTCCAGGCGGCCGCGCAATCCGGCCTCGGGCGGGTGATCTGGGCCTCGAGCGAGACCACGCTCGGCCTCCCGTTCGACGTGCCGCCACGGTACGCGCCGCTCGATGAGGAGCACTATCCGGTACCGACCTCGACCTACGCTCTGTCGAAGGTCGCCAGCGAGACTGTCGCTGGTCACATCGCGCAGTGGTCAGGCATTCCTTTTGTTGCCCTGCGGTTTTCGAATATTCTCGGTCCCCACGACTATGAGGAATTTACTTCATACTGGGACAATCCCGCACGACGCAAATGGAACCTTTGGGGCTATATCGACGAGCGGGATGCGGCGAAGGCATGTCGCCTGGCGCTGGATGCCGATGTGGCCGGCGCCGCCAGCTTCATCATCGCGGCGGCCGATACGGTCATGACCCGGCCATCAGCCGAACTCATGCGTGAGGTCTTTCCTGATGTACCGCTGCGCCGGGCGGTCCCCGGCAACGCCACCTTGCTGTCCATCGAGCGAGCCGGGCGGGTGCTCGGATTCGAGCCCGAGCACTCCTGGCGCCAGCACCTGACCCCCTGACGGCGCAGCGGCCCGGGCCCAGCCCGGCCCGGGCCCAGCCCGGCCCGGCCAGTTGCGATTCGCGTGGGTCGGATCAGCGAGCCCGGGTAGGGCTTATCCCCGAGGCGAGGCTTCTTGCTAGGTGACGGGAGCGAATACCAGCAGGAGTCGCCGGGGGAGGTGTGCGATGAGCAGCGGCTTGTTCGGGTCCGAGGGCTCCAGCCCGTTCGATGAGTTCCTCGCTCGTATCTACGGCGCCGGCGGCTCGCCGCGGCCAGGTCAGCGCATCGACATGACGCGCCTGATGAGCGGGCCGGCTCGCGATCTGCTCGGCGCGGCGGCCGCGCACGCGGCCGCGCAGGGCGGGGCGGATCTGGACACCGAGCATCTGCTCTGGGCAGCGGCCACGATCGAGCCCACCAGGCAGTTGCTGGCCAGGGCTGGTGCCGACCCTGGTGCGCTGGCCCGAAGCATCGAGCAGGGCACACGACGAGCCGGACGCAGCGATGAACCCTCGCGTCCGTTGCTCACGCCGGGAGCCAAGCGGGCCTTGCTCGACGCGCATCAGATCTCACGTTCGCTCGGGTCAACCTATATCGGGCCTGAGCACATCCTGCTAGCGCTGGCAGCGAACCCGGAGTCAGCCGCTGGCCGCCTGCTGTCCACGGCGCGGGCGACGCCTGAGGCGCTTCGGGCCGTGCTGGCCGGTCACGGAACAGTCACCGGGCGGACCGGCCGGTCATCGACTCCGACGCTCGATGAGTTCGGCCGCGGCCTGACCGCGCTGGCCGGGCAAGGGCACACTGACCCGGTCATCGGCCGAGATGGCGAGATCGAGCAGGCCATCGAGGTGCTGTCCCGCCGGGGCAAGAACAATCCTGTGCTGATCGGGGAGGCCGGGGTCGGCAAGACCGCGATCGTCGAAGGCATCGCCCAGCGCATCGCCATGGACGACGTGCCGCGGACCCTGGCCGGAAAGCGGGTAGTGCAGCTTGAGCTCTCCGGAGTCGTGGCCGGCACTCGGTATCGTGGCGACTTTGAGGAACGAGTCCGCCGGATCATCGACGAGACCAGGGACCACAGCGACCAGCTGATCATCTTCATCGACGAACTGCACACCCTGGTC
>Ga0070761_10002685_pt1 | contig 10842 bp, 8 predicted proteins | sample HubBroMetageREF1_FD_66724 | JGI IMG/M metagenome (GOLD analysis project Ga0070761, IMG submission 66724) | Reference soil microbial communities from the Hubbard Brook experimental Forest, New Hampshire, USA - Hubbard Brook CCASE Soil... | ecosystem: Environmental > Terrestrial > Soil > Temperate...
CTGAAACTGTCATTAGGCCGGGAATCTCCGTTGAGCCGAGCAAGCTGACCTTACCCTACCCGGTCAGGGCGGCTTTCGCAGCTGGATGATGCAAATAAGAATGATTCGTGTTAGCGTTATTACCAGTAACCAACATTTCAACCGGAATTCGCTCGCATGCATCGAAACCGCACGCCGGGGCTTGCCTCCAACCCGTCGAACCTATTGAACAGCCCCGCGCTCTCCCGCGCCTCCGCCTGCGCCCTCGGCGCGGCGAATCCCTGGGGAGTAGCCGGGGTCGCGGTCTCCGCGCTGCTCTCCGGCCAGGCGAGCGCGGATGAGGCGGCGGCGGCGGGCGGCGAGCAGCAGACTCTTCCCAGCGTCGAGGTCACGGGGACGGCCATCCAAGCCGGCCATGACATTTCGCAGTCGATCGATACCGTCGACCACAAGGAATTGGAAGAGCAGCACCTCACTCTGCTGCAGGACGCCTTGCGCAATGTTCCGGGCGTCACCCTGAACTCGGGCGAGGGCGGCAGCCACGGCGATTCGATCAATCTTCGCGGCCTGTCCATCCCCGATAGCTTCTTTCTCGACGGCGTGCGCGACATCGGTCAGTACCAGCGCGACACCTTCAACTCAGAGGCCATCGCCGTGCTCCTGGGGCCCGCCTCGGCCTTGTTCGGGCGCGGCTCGACTTCCGGGGTCATCAACTCGGTGAGCAAGCAGCCGCAACTCGAGCCGCTGGCGGATCTCAGCGTATCGGCGGGTCAGGCGGATCTGTGGCGCGGCACGGGCGACTTCAATCTGCCCCTAGGCGATACGACGGCCCTCCGGCTCGCGCTGATGGATCAGCGTAACGGCGTGATGGAGCGCGACCAGGTGTTGTACCGCCGGTATGGAATCGCGCCGACCTTAGGCATAGGCATCGACACACCCACCCGCTTGACCTTGAGCTACTTCAAGGAGGAAGAGAACGATATTCCGGATTACGGTATTCCGTTCATCGACGGCGCCCCGGCGCGTGTCGACCGCAACAATTACTACGGTCTGGTCAACTACGATCGCACCCGCACCAACACCAATATCGGAACCATTCGCTTCGAGCACGATATCAACGACGACATCACGGTGAGCGACAGCCTGCGCTACGCCAACTACGGATTCGAGTACTTGGTCAGCGGTTCCTATCTCGGCAACGATTACGTGGCACCGCCGCCGCCGGGAACTCCGTTGGCTGACATTGAGGTATCCCGTGACCAGCCGAGCAGCGCCGGCACCACCAGTCTTGCCATCAACCGCACCGATGTGACCGCCAAATTCGATGGGGGCGGTTTCAAGAACACGCTGACCGGCGGTTTCGAACTCAGCAAGGAGCAATCCAACGTAACGCGGTTCGAGAACGGCCTGGACGACATCGCGCCGACGCCGCTCTTGAATCCGGATCCCTTCAATACGCCGCCGACGCCGCTCATCCCGTATTCCAACCCGAAGGGCCGGGGCAGCGATGTGAGCGCCTATGCCATGGACAGCGTGGCCTTCGGTGCCCACTGGGACGTGGATGCCGGGCTGCGCTGGGATCACTTCGATTCGAGCTTCAGCGAGGCATACTCGGGCACCGGCTTTTCGCGCACCGATGTGCTGTTGAGCCCGCGAGCTTCCGTGATCTTCAAGCCGGACGACGCCCAGAGCTACTATCTCTCCTACGGCACCTCGTACAACCCGGTGATCGAGTACCTCATCGTCGCGCCCACCGATCAGAGCCTGGCCCCGGAGAAAAACTCTACCGCCGAACTGGGCGCGAAGGTCAAAGTGCTCGGCGGGGCGGCCGAGTTGACCGGCGCGCTGTTCGACACCCGGGTCCACAATGCGCGCAACTCGGATCCCGATGATCCGACCGTGCAGCAATTTCCCTTCGATCAAGAGGTGAAGGGCGTCGAGATCGGCATCAACGGGTACGTGACCAAGATCTGGGAGATCACGGCGAACTACACTCACTTGGACGATCGCATCACCGCGACCGCCGATCCTCTGTCGCTCGGCAAGTGGGCGCCCAATACGCCGCACGATGCGGTCAATCTCTGGAATACCGTCGAGCCCACAGCTGCGTGGACGGTGGGTGGGGGCTTGACGGCCGTGAGCCATCGCTATGCCGACACCGAGAACAGCGCCGGCGTGCCGGCCTATGTGGTGTTCAATGCGATGACGTCCTTTGAGGTCAACGAGCATTTGAAACTGCAGCTCACGCTCAACAACGTCGCCAACAAGCTGTACTTCACCAGTATTTACTACACCGGGATCGCCGAGAACCACGCGCTGCCGAGCGCGGGACGCACGCTCATCGGCACCGTGAGCTACCGCTTTTAAAGTGACCCGCATGCCGGCCGCTTCAGCATCGATCACCGCGCTTCTGTCGCAGATGGACAGCACCCGGCTTCGGGCGCTGTTCGCCCAGGAGCCGCATCGCGCGGTGGACTGGGTGTACGTCACCGCGGCCGACGGGTTGCCCGCCGCGCAGGTGTGCTACGGGCGCATGCTGCTCGAGGGCACGGGCGTCGAGCAGGATCAGGTCGCCGCTCTGCAATGGTTTGAGCGCGCGGCCGCGGGCGGCGACGTCGATGCGGTGAACATGGTGGGCCGCTGTTACGACAATGGCTGGGGAACGGACCAAGACCCGCGGGCGGCGGCCAAGCACTACTCCTGCGCCGCCGCCGCCGGCCACGCATGGGCGCAGTACAACCTGGGCCACCTGTACTTGGATGGCCGCGGCGTGGCGCAGGACTTCGAGCTCGCGTTCTCCCACTACCGCCGCGCGGCCGAGCAGGGACATGAGCGCGCCATGAACCTGGTCGGGCGCTGCTACGAGGAGGGATGGGGAGCCCCGCGGGATCCCGAGGCTGCCGCCGACTGGTACCGGCGTTCGGCCGAGGCCGGCTATTTTCGCGGCCAGTACAATTGGGCCAGTGCTCTGCTGCAAGCGGGCCGCGCCCTGGAGGCCGCCCATTGGATCGAGCGTGCCGCGGCCCAAGGACCCAAGGATTTTCGTCAGGCCGTCGCGCGCCTGCGTATCCGTGAGGGCAGGTGAGGCCATGCTCGCGCGCATCCCGAAGCTGCTGAGCGGAGCCCAAGTCGCCGACCTGCGCCGCGCCCTGGATGCGGCGGATGCGCCCTGGGTCGACGGCCGCGTCACCGCCGGACATCAGGGCGCACCGGTGAAAAGGAATCTACAGGTTGACGAGGCGAGCCCGCTGGCACGGGAGCTTCGGGATATCGTGCTCGCGGAACTCGAGCGCAATGCCCTGTTCATCAGCGCGGTGCTGCCGCACCGAGTCTATCCGCCGATGTTCAACCGCTACGGCGAGGGCATGCACTTCGGCACGCATGTGGACGGCGCGGTGCGCATGATCCCGGGATCGGGCCACAAGCTGCGCACCGATCTGTCGGCGACGCTGTTCCTCGCGGACCCGGAATCCTACGACGGCGGCGAACTCATCATCGAGAATGATTTCGGCAGCGAGACCGTCAAGCTCGCCGCCGGCGATGCGGTCGTCTACACCTCGACCTCGCGCCACCGCGTGACGCCCGTGACGCGCGGCGTGCGCACGGCCTGTGTGTTCTGGATCCAAAGCCTGATCCGCGACGATGCGAAGCGCGAGCTCCTGTTCGAGCTCGATCGCACCATTCAGCGCTTGACCGAAACATCGGCTAACCCTGAATCTCTGGTGCGCCTCGCGGGCCAGTACCACACGCTGCTGCGGCTGTGGACGGAATTTTGAGCTATCCTACCCGCCCTTAAAACCAACACCGATAAAGGGGTTCCGATGAAGCAGCACGCCCGATTGAGTTACTGGGGGCTCGTGATTGCGGCAGCCTTGGGCGCGCAGTGGTTCGCGCAGGCGGCCCAAGCGGATGCTCCGCCCGCGGCGCCGCGCATCATTGTGCTCAAGGCCGCGCACCTATTCGATTCGGTGTCGGGCACGCTCACGGACCACGGCGTGGTGGTGGTGTCGGGCTCCAAGATCCAGGCAGTGGGCAGCGATGCCGCCATCCCGGAGGGCGCGCAGGTCATCGATCTCGGCGACGCCACACTGCTGCCCGGGTTCATCGACGCCCATGTACATTTGTCGGAGCAGTCCAGCACCGATTGGTATCGCGACTTTTTCAACGGCATCATGCGCTTCCCCGCGGAACAGGCGCTGTACGGCGCTCACTATGCCAAGATCACTCTCGAGGCGGGAGTCACCACAGTGCGCGATGTCGGATCATCCGACTATATTTCGCTGGGGCTGCGCAACGCCATCAACGCCGGACAGATTCCCGGCCCGCGCATGCTGGTGGCCAACTATGCCATCGGAGCGACCGGCGGCCACGCCGATCAGGACCCGGTGCCGCCGCAGCGCATCGCGGTGGCGGGGCCCATTCAAGGCGTGTGCAACGGTCCCGAAGAATGCCGCGAGGCCGTCCGCTACCAGATCAAGTACGGCGCGGACGTCATCAAATTCATGCCTTCGGGCGGCGTGCTGTCGCTGTCGGATCCCGTCGACAATCCGCAGCTCACCCAGGAAGAGATGAACGCCATCGTCGGCGAGGCGCATAACTGGGGGCGCAAGGTGGCGGCCCATTGCCACGGCGACCGCGCCGCAAAAATGGCCATTGCCGCGGGCGTCGATTCGATCGAGCACGGCAGCTTCCTCAAGGACGACACGCTGCTGGAGATGAAGAAGAAGCATGTGTACCTGGTGGCGACGCTGTTCGCCGGCGCCTGGGTGGGCGAGCATCTGGATACCTTTCCCCCGGCCATTGCCGTCAAGGCGCGCGCGGCGGCCGCCCAGGCGCAGCAGATGTTCCAGCACGCCGTGAAGATCGGCGTGCCGCTCGCCATGGGCACCGATGCCGCGGTCGAACCGCATGGTTTGAACGCGCGCGAGTTTGCGCTCATGACCAAGAACGGCTTGACCCCCGCGCAGGCATTGATGGCCGGAACCGCGAACGGCGCCGACCTGCTCGGGCTCGCCGACAAGATCGGCACGCTCGCCGTGGGCAAGTCCGCGGACATCGTGGCGGTGGCCGGCAACCCGCTCGCCGACATCCATGCCACCGAACATCCGGTGTTCGTGATGAAGGAAGGCGCCGTCTACGTGGGCGCCGGAGCGCTGCGCTGATCTAGCCGCGCAGCTGCCAGAGCAGAAAGGCGTAGGTGTCGGCCGCTTCGCGATCCTGCTGCGAACGAGTCGACCCAATGCCGTGCCCGGCGTCATAGTCGATGCGCAACAGGATGGGTTTGCCGGAGCTCGTCGCCGCCTGCAGCCGCGCCGTCATCTTGGCCACGTGGAAGGGTGCGACCCGCGGATCGGTGACGCCGGTGGTGAGCAGCACCGCGGGGTACGGGGTGCCGTCCCTCACCGCCTGATAACTGTCGATGCTGCGCAGGGCGCGATAACCCGCGGCGTCGCGGATGGCGCCCCATTCGGGCTCCTCGCCAAAGCCGTTTTGCTCGACCACGTAGCGCAGGGGATTCGACCAGCCCACCCCATCGATGACCGCGGCAAACAAGTCCGGTCGCTCGGTCATCGCCCTTCCCACCGTGATGCCGCCGGCCGACCGTCCGCCGATCGCGAGATGTTGCGGCGAGGTGTACTTCTTCGCGCATAGCTCTTCGCAGACCACGATCAAGTCGCGCCAGGTGTTGGGCTTGTTTGCGAGTTGACCGGCCTTGTGCCACTCGCGTCCGTATTCGCCGCCGCCGCGCACATTGGCGTAACCCACGATCGCGCCGGCATCGATCAGCGCGAGGGATCGGCCGGCGAACGCCGGCGTGTAGGCGGAGAGCCCGTAGGATCCGTACGCGGATATCCACGCGGGAGCGCTCCCGTCGAGTTTCAAGCCCTTGCGATAAATCAATGTGTAGGGGATTTTGGCGCCGTCCTTGGCGGTCGCGAACAGGCGCCGGGTCTCGTACGCGCTCACGTCGATGGCGGGTTTGGGAGTAATGCCGGTATCGGCCAGGCGGCCGCCGGAGTCCACCGAATAAATGCCGGTGGGCGTGAGCCAGCCGCCCAGGGAAATCAGGGCGCCGTCCTCATCGGGCACGGCATTGACCGAGCCGATGGTGCCGTCGAAGGGCAGCGTGATTTCGGCGACATGGCCGTCGTGCCCCAAGCGGCGCAAGCGGTTGACGCCGCCGTCCATGATGAGCAGGTAAATGCCGTCGCGCGCCCGCGCGGTGCTCTCGATGACGTCGGATCCCTGCGGTACAACCACCGCAGCCGTCGCGAGGTTGGGAGCGGCGGCGGATGTCTTGACCAGGCGGCCGCGCGGCGTGCCCTTGTTGACCAGCAAGTACAAGTCCTCGCCTTCGAGTTGGACGTCGGTCACCTCGTCCTCGAAGGCCGCGAACGGCACCCAGCGCGCGCGGCCGGCGAGAACATCGGCGAGGGGCGCAATGAAGCCGCGCCACTCCGGGCGAACGTCGATCAACAAGAGAATGGCGTGAGGGGATCCCGGAAACGTGGCGATGTAGGGGCCTTGGATCTTGTCGTACTCTATCCCTGAGACCAGGCCGCGCTTCATGAGCACGGGATCCTTGCCGGGGTCGGTGCCCAACCGATGGAAGCGTGCCCGGCTGTCGAGATAGCGCTCGGGAGTGTCGACGGCGCCGGTGAGCTGATTGTAGAAAAACCCGCTGCCGTCATCGAGCCACTGCGGATTGGCATCCTCGGTGTTGGCTATTTGTTCGGGCAGCACCTTGCCGTCGGCTACGGTGAGTACGTGCAGTATGGAGTCCTCGCTGCCGTTCTTCGACAGGCCGTACACCACATGCCGTCCGTCCGGCGAAGCGCGCCACCAGTCGAGCGACACATGACCGTTGGCGACGCCGGTCTTCGTGGGATCGATGAGCACGCGGTCGCCGGCTTGCCCCGCGGCGTCGCGCACGAACAGTTTGTAGTTGTCCGCGCCGCGCGGACGCTGCGCGAAGAAGGTCAGGCCGCCGGCGCGCTGCACTCGGCTGGTGGACACCGTGTCGCCCGAGAGCTGCTGAATGCGTTTGAGCAGCGAGCCCCTCGTGGGCAGCCGGTCGAGCACCGCGCGGGCGTGATTGTTCTCGGCGTTCAGGAACGGCAGCCAGTCCCGATCCTTGTCGTTCTCCATCCAGCGGTAGGGATCGCTCAGTGTTTCGCCGAAGTAGGTGTCGCGCACCACCTCGACTCGCGCCACCGGGGCGGGCGGCACATCGCCATCGGCCGTCATCGGCTGCTGGGCTGCCGACGCGCCTCTGGGCAGAAGCGTCATCGACAATGCGCCGGCACTGCCGGCGAGGAATTGACGGCGGTCGACTCGCAATTTCATTCATCCCCCAAATTTCAATCAGTTCGTGGCCGCTCAGCTGGTGCCGACGGTGCCCAGAGGCAGCGTGCCCAGGAGTTCAGAGGCGCCGTTCCACAGCACTTGGATGCCGATGCAGAACAGCAGAAATGCTGACAGCCGAACCACGATGCTAGTTCCCGTCGCGCCCATTAGACTCGCGAGGCGCGCCGAGTGTCGATAGAAGAGGTACACCAGCAGGGCGAGCAGCACCACGGCGGCGAGGGTCTCGACGAAGAACTCGAGCGTCGCGGGATGGAAGCCGCGGGGACGGCTCGCCCCCAGGGAGATGGCCACGGAAATCGTGCCGGGGCCGGTGGTCAGGGGCATGGTGAGCGGATAGAACGCCAGCCGGCTCGGCGGTACGTCGATGGAACGCGGGCTGGGGGTTTCGCTGCGCCGCTGTTCGGTGGCATCGGGCTGATTCAGCATCTGCCAGCCGGACATGGCGACCACGATTCCGCCGGCCACGCGCAACACCGGAATGGATATGCCGAAGAAGCTTAAGACATAGGCTCCGACGTACAGCGAGGCGGCCACGATGCAGAAGGCGTAGATGGCCACCCAGCGTGACACCTGCCTGCGCACGCGTGGGTCGAGCTCGCGGGTGGCGCCGAAGAAGATGAACGTGCCCGACAGCGGGTTGACGATGGAGAACAGGGCGCCGAACGCCAGCAGAAAGGTCGTCACTGAAATCCCCTTTGAGTCCCGCGCGCTCGCGCTCGGTGCGCGCAGCCGGTCCGCGCCGCAGCGGGGTATCTTACCTTACGGACCCTCGGCCGACCCGGCAGTGAAGGTCCAGGCGAAGATCAGCGCGAGCACGAGTAGCGGCACGAAGGCGGCGAACACCCAGAAGGCGGCGGCCTTCGCGGCGGAAATGGAAATTCCCTCGGCGAGGCCCGACATATTGGCTGCGATCCCCACCGCGGCCGCGCCCACCGCATAGCCGATGCGCTGCATGGTTTCGGGCGAGGTCACCGCCAGCGGCCGGTCGGTTTCATCCGACAGTCGCGCCATTCGGTGCACGATGGACGGCCAACACAGCCCGAAGCCGAAACCCTGCAGCAGCCCGCACAGCACCATGCCCCACATCATGCCCGCGGGTACCGTCAGGGCGAAGCCGCCGGCGCCGAGCGCAACCAGGACGACTCCCACCCGAATCAGCGCCCGGTCCGCCGCGATGGGAGCCTTGGACACGGCGAGGGTGGCGAGGCTCCAGGCGACGGCTTCGCCGGCGAGAATGTACCCGGACGCGAGCGGCGGGATGCCGAACAGAATTTTCAGGATCAACGGGCCGTAGGCCCAGAAGCCGGTGGTCGCGATGGACAGGGTGAACACCATGAGAAGCCCCGCTCCCACGGGATGCCGAAAATCCAGCAGCGGCGACGGGAATAGCCGCGAGCTCGCGCGGCGGTCCAGGCGCACCGCGCAGTACAGAAGCATCACGCCCAGCACGCAACCCAGTGCCGATAGGGGGATGGCGCCGGCCACGCTGCTCTGCGCGATGAGCAGGGTGCCCGCCGACAGAACCACGAGGGGCAGCACCGGCCAAGGCTTGGCGGACGGCCGCGCCGGAGCTTGCGCCGGCAGCCACCGGGATGCCATGAACCACAGCACCAAGGCCTGAAGCGCGAACACGACGAAGGTCATGCGCCACGCATGCAGAGCGGCAAAGACCCCGCCGATCAGCGGACCCAGCAGCGAACCCGCTCCCCAGATCAGCGCGACGATGCCGAACAGGCGGCTCCACCACGCAGGCTCGAACCATTCCTGAATGGCGAGATAGCAGAGCGAGAGCAGCACGCCGCCGCCCATCCCCTGAGCGAGCCGGCCCAGGAGCAGCACGCCCATGGCCGGCGCGAGTCCGCCGATGACGCAGCCGCCGCCATAAAGGAACACCGCCCACTGCAACATCCGCTTGAGACCGATTCGCCGGCACAGCATGGGCGCGGCTGCGCCGGCCACGATGGCTCCCACCTCGTACAGCGTGATGGTCCAGTTGATGTAGGCGACGCCGCCCAAGTCGTCGACGATGGACGGTGCGATGGTGGCAGTGACCAGAGTATCCGCGGCGTGCAGCCAGATGCCGACGCAGAGGACGATGAATCGGCCCAGCATCCTCGATGCGTACAAGCTCCGCCAGGTTGCGCCGTTCTCGATCTCGATTGCTCCGTTGCCGTTGGCCACGCGCTAAGATACGACCTCAAGTTAACTTGAGGTCAAGAAGCCGACCATGCGCACCAGAAGCATCCGCAAAGAATCCGGCGTCGGCACGGAGCTCAGCGTCGGCGAAGTCGCCGCGCGCAGCGGGGTCGCGGTGTCGGCGATTCACTTCTACGAAGCCAAGGGACTGATTCGCAGCCGCAGGAATCCGGGCAATCAGCGCCGCTACCCGCGCGGCATCTTGCGGCGAGTGGCGGTGATCAAGGTCGCGCAGCGCATCGGTCTGCCGCTCAAAGTCATCCACGAAGCGTTGGCGGCGCTGCCCGACGGCCGCACGCCGACGGCGGCGGACTGGCGACGATTGAGCGCACTGTGGAAGAAGGAACTGGACACTAGGCTCGAGCGCATGCTGCGTCTCCGCGACAGCCTCAGCGGATGCATCGGCTGCGGCTGCCTGTCGCTCAAAGCCTGTCCGCTGCGCAACCCCAAGGACAGGTTGGGCGAGGAGGGACCCGGGCCGCGCTTGTTGGACCCGATCGAGTCTCGATAATCGACCGCCACCCGCGACGACGCCACGCCGGCACGCTGCCACCGGGCGCGGCGACGCCGGCGCGCCGCTTGCGACCGGCGCTGCCACGCGCGCGACGCTATGCCGACGCGTTGCTAAACCGGCGCGCTGCTACCGCGCGCCGCTTGCGATCGGCGCGGCACTCGCGCAAGCTTCGGCCGTGCCCCTTCCATCGCGGATCGAATAATGATTCAAACAGCGCGTCCCCTGCGGCGGATTCTGGGTCTCGGTTTCGGCGTGGCCATGGTGTTCGGCGGCACCGTCGGCGCCGGCATCCTGCGGCTTCCGGGGACGCTGGCCGCGGCGCTGGGTGACTCGCGCCTCATCGTGCTGTTCTGGATCGTGGGCGGACTGTATGCCCTGCTCGGCGCCATGGCGGTTGCGGAACTGTCGGCCATGCTGCCCGAGGCCGGTGGATTTTATGTCTATGCCCGCCGCGCTTTCGGCAAGGGCGCGGGGTTCGTGGTGGGCTGGGTGGACTGGCTCAATCAAACGGCGGCGATCGCCTATGCCGCGCTCACCGCCGCGGTGTTCCTGGGCACGCTGTGGCCGAGCTCGGCGGATGCGCCGCGGGCCGTCGCCATCGGCGTGATTGCACTCTTTACCGTCGTGCATTGGACCGGGCTGCGCGTCGGCAGCACGCTCACGCGCGTCATCAGTCTGGCCGTGGGCATCATGCTCATGGTGCTGGTGGTGGGCTGTTTTCTCACGCCGCCGGCCGCCGCGTCCGCTGCGCCGCCGCCCGCGGCATCGGCGGTGACGCTGCCGTT
>Ga0070761_10002686_pt1 | contig 10835 bp, 10 predicted proteins | sample HubBroMetageREF1_FD_66724 | JGI IMG/M metagenome (GOLD analysis project Ga0070761, IMG submission 66724) | Reference soil microbial communities from the Hubbard Brook experimental Forest, New Hampshire, USA - Hubbard Brook CCASE Soil... | ecosystem: Environmental > Terrestrial > Soil >...
TGGCTGATGCAGTTGCCCCGTTGAGCCGCAAGAGATACCGTCGCTCCTGGCCAAGAACGGCGTATGGGAAGCGCCATACCATTAAGCTCTGCGCCAAACTCCCTCTCTTCAGAGTACGCCAAGATGGGCTGCCGGGGATAAACCAGCGCGCAGAGGAAGCGGGACGTTTCCATGGTGTTTATATTCTAGCCCGAAGGATTCAGTGGGGCAGACCCTGGAGCGAAGCTGTGGCGGCGAAAATGCCCTTCCCGCCCAGGGCTGGCATTGGGCCGCGTTTACGGTTAACGTTTTTTCTTCCAGTTGACGTGGCGGGGACGTGTCGGGAATCTCCCACTACCCTGTCTAAAACCGGGATATCGGCTCACTCGTATCTTAGAGCCGTCATCGGATCGACGCGGAGCGCCCGAGCGGCAGGGGCTAAAGAGGCCAGTAACGCAGTTGCGCCGAGCACGCCAATTACCGCGAACACGGCTGTTGGATCTAGAGTGCTCAGGCCCGGCACCAAGAACATCGCAAGTGGCTGCATCACGAAAAAGGCCAGAGCCAGGCCTGCAAGCATGCCGCCTCCCACCAGGACCAGACTTTGCCGGCCGACTATCCGCAAGACATCGGATGGGGTCGCCCCCAGCGCCACGCGGAGCCCGATCTCGCGGGTGCGGCGCGAGACCGAAAATAAAAGTACCCCATAAAGGCCGATGGCCGCCAACATGAGTCCGAGTATGCCCATGGCTCCGAGCATTACCGCCCCGGCCTGGCTTGGCAGTAACGCCAGCCCCAATGCTTGGTCCATTGGTTTCGTTTCGATTGCGGCAGTGGAATCGAGACGGCCCAGCGCATCGGCTATAGGCTTTACGTAGTTCGCGGGCGAGCCGGCTGCGCGAACCAGAAAGTGCAAATTGATGGGCTCGCCGTGGGCAAAATACGGCTCGTATAGAGCGAGGCGCTGCTGCTCGCCGAGAGTGAAGTACCGGCTATCCTTTGCCACTCCGACGATGAGCTTGGGTTTGTCATTCGCAAAGTCCGTGGCGATCGTGTGGCCGACGGGATCGCTTTTGCCGAAAACCGTGCGGGCAAAGCTCTCGTTCACGATGGCCACCGGTTGCGACCCTTTCCGGTCGGCCGCGGTAAACTCCCGTCCACGCAGAATCGGAATACCGATGGTACGGAAGTAGTCCGGGCCGACATTGTTGCATTCGTACTGGAGGTGGATTGGAGTCGACGATACGTCCGTTCGAAGCTGCGTCCCGGTCACACAATTATCATTCAACGGAACGCGTTGGGTAATAGCGGCCGCTTGTACGCCTGGCAGACTATCCAATCGCTCCAGCGCGGAATGGACTAGGGACATCTGCTTGGCTTGGTCGGCGTCGTTATACTCTTCGGGTACCAGGCGCATATACGCCCAAATCGTGTGGTGAACGTCGAAGCCGGGATTCATCGAAGTGGCTCGGAGCAGGTTATGCACGAAGAGAAAGCCGGTAGTGAGCAACACAATCGAAACGGCCAGTTGCCCGGCAACCAGAACGCTACGCAAATTGCCTGCGCGGGCGGTCTGTCGCTCCCCCAGTTTTAGCGTGTGGCTCACGTCCTTTCCGACCGCTTTGAGAGCAGGCAGCAAGCCGCAGAGGAGCGCGCTGACGAATACGATACAAAGCGAGTACCACAACAGCCGCCAGTCGGGCGAGACAACCAGGTGAATGGGGAGGGGCACAGGCAGAGCCAGATTGTTGATCCCCTTCGCGCAGGCGATGTCGATGCCCAACCCCGCGATCGACCCCAACACGGAGAGCAACAAGCTCTCGGCCAGCAGGTGACGCACGATTCGCCTGCGGCCGGCGCCAAGCGACAGACGAATGGCCAGTTCGTGCGAGCGGCTGGAGGCGCGCGCCAGGAGCAGGCTGGCTACGTTTGTGCATGCAATCAGCAGCACCAGACCGACAACAACCAGGAGCATAGCGAAAAAGGCCACCACCACACCGGGCATCATCTGCCGCAGGCGATCGAGGCCCGTAACGCCGGTGACGCGCGTCTGGCGGCCGCTTCGTTGCCAGCCGTCCTTAGGGTGAATACGGTCGAGTTGCGCGAACAGGCTTAGCAGGCGGGCGCGCGCCACGGGGAGGGTCATGCCTTTCGGCATGCGTGCGTAGAATTGCACGTTATCGTCGGCATGCGCGACTGGAATGTAAATATCCGGTGAGATGCCGAACCCAACGACCGAACGGTGGTTTGCTGGAAGCACACCGGCGACCATATAGACGCGTCCCTCCAGGATCAGTTTGCGGCCGAGGATTGCCGGATCCTCGGCGAATGTGCCGCGCCACACCTGGTTCGAGAGTACCGCGGTATTGGTTTCGCCGGGCGCTATCCCGCGGCCAAGAAGGAACGGGACGCCCAAGGTACCGAAAAAATCGTCCGTCACCGTTCCCGCATAAAAGCGGCTGGTCCGATCGCCGTCCCGCCAGTTCACCTCGCGTTCAGGATTGATTCCCGCCATTCCTGCAAACACATGCGCATCCCGCAAGAACTGAAAATCGGCGACTGACGCTCCGCTGTTCCCGCCTTCCCATATGGCGATCAGCGAGGCGTTGTCGCGGCAGGACGGTTCGCTGAAGAGAAAGCTGGTCGTGATATTGAAGATTGTAGTGTTCGCGCCGATTCCTAGCGCCAGGCAAGAAATGGCGGTTAGGGCGAAGCCGGGATTGCGGCGGAAAGCGCGGGCCGCGTAGCGGAGATCGGAGGCCAGGTCCTCCAGCCACTGCATCTGCCAGGCTCCCGAGGTGTCTTCGGCCGCCTTCAGCCGCGAGCCGAATTCGCGGCGCGCCCGCAGAAGCGCTTCCGTGCGCGGCACACCGCTGCTCTCCAGTTCTTCAGCCCGGCTCTCGATATGGAACCGCATTTCGTCGGCGAGCTCAGATTGAAAGCGCGATTGGCCGGCCAGCCAGCGCAAGCGCAAGTAAAGTTCACGCAGAAATGCCATGTCGTCAGTTCCTCACGCGGTCTTCATCACCAGTTGTATGGCGTTCACCAGTTTGTCGAATTCACTGATTTCGGCCGCCAGCTGCTGCCGGCCTTCCTTGGTGAGGCTGTAAAAGCGCGCCTTCCGGTTGGTCTCCGAAGTTCCCCATTCCGCGCGCAGCCAGCCTTTCAGCAGCATCCGATTTAAAGCGGGATAGAGCGAACCCTCCTCTACGTCCAGTACCTCTGCGGATCGTTCTTTGATGCGGCGGGCAATCGCGTATCCATGCAGCGGACCGGCCGCCAGAGTTCGCAGGATCAGCAGGTAGAGGGTACCGGGCAACAATTGTGGGGAATCTTCGGGCATGTTTTCCTATTCCAGACTATGTATAGCCTGGACTAGGGAAAAAGTCAAGCGGGATTTGCCCGGCTCCGTTCCATGACCGTGCCGCCAGCATGGCGAGTCAATGGTCATGCAGAGCAGCCGTCCCGTCCGACCAATTGCCGACGGGAATCAGAAATACGGTCAGCCGGCCCTTGCTTTGACATCATATAGCAGATCGCCAGCTTCCAGCGCCGGCAATTCCTTCTTGTCGAGAGCGGCTTTGATGTCCTCGGCCATCTGAGCTTTGGATTGTCCCGCCAATATCAATTCGGTTTTTCGAATCGTTTGCGGAAGGTAAGATCGCACGGCTGCGGGGTTGAAACAGATCGGACCCCGCACGCCGGCATCCTGTGAGATGGATTCCGAGCAGCGCTTCGCGCACGATTCAAGCCGGTTTTCATCACTATTGGTGGGCCGCAGGCCCATCCCGACAGGCCTGTAGGCCCGCCCCGCAAGTACCATCACCTTTGGTGGCCCGCGGAGCCATGAAGACAGGTCGGCAGCCTGCGGGCCGATCGTCGATGAGCCTGTTTGGCGCCGATTCTGGAATTCCGTCCGGCTACCTAGGGTGAGCCGCCATCTTCTTTTCGAGGGCGGCCAGCAGGCGCGATTCGATTTCCGCCGAAATCGGATGCGCCTCCATTCCTTTGTAGATGCGGATGGTCCTCTTGGTGGTGTCGCAAACCACCCAACAGTTCGGGCATTCGGTAATGTGCTGCTCCAACTTGGCCCGGATCTCCGCATCGACGTTCTCGTCGAGATAATCGCTGAGTTCCTGCAGGAATTCTTTACATGTAAGCAAAGGCATCATCCTCCTTATGCTTGAAGAAACGGGTTAACTTGTCGCGGAGCTGCAAGCGGGCGCGGAGCAGCCGGCTCTTGACCGCCGGCACCGACAAATCGAGCGCTTCGGCGGTCTCTTCGGTGGAAAGCTCCTCGATATCCCGCAGGACGAAAACCGCGCGATAGGGCGGCGCCAGGCTATCCACCGCGGAGCTGAGAATCTGGTTCACCTCCTCGCGGGAGTAGCGCTGTTCCGGATTCTCGTCCCAAGCCGCGATTTCACGCGCCACGGTATCCTCGCCGGTATCGATGGTTTCGTCCATCGAGACCGTTTTATCCGTCTTGCGCTTGCGCAATTTCATCAGCGCCTGATTGACGGCGATGCGCACGATCCAGGTATAGAACTTCGAATTGCCCTGGAACTGGTCGAGGTGCTCGTAGGCCTTGAGGAAGGTTTCCTGCAACACATCCTCCGCGTCCTCGCGGTTCTGCGTGATGTGCATCGCCAGGCGGAAGATCTTGCCCTCGTAACGGCGCACCAATTCCGAGAAAGCTTGGGCGTCGCCTTCGCGGGCCTGCAGAACGACTGCGGTCTCCTCCGGGATTTGGCTGGTAGCCCCCATCTCTTAATTTCAGTATCGCACGTGGAGGGCGGTATTAGGCTAGGCCGCTCGTTTTTCCGTTCCGGATTGGGCGACGTCCGCGCCAACCTCGGGACGGCGGAAGGGATCGGCAAATTATGTTGCATTAGGTTGCATCCGGTTGCATTCGCGGCGGGAACAGCCGGGGATTCGAAGGGCGGCGGGGGTTCGGAATCCACTGATTCGCAAGGAGCTTCTTTTTCGGCGCTAAAGTCTCTTTCAATGTCGCTGAGACCGGGGAGGCCGTCGTAGTCTTGTTCGAGTTTGGCCGAGTCGAGGAGCTTTTCGCCATCCGGATAGGGAGCGGGTTCCGGCAGGGACCAGCCGGTCTTGGGCAGTTGGGGGCGTTGCAAGATGAACATGGCGGCCCTCAGTTGGACAGCAGGCGACGACTTGGGATTGTCGAGGACGGCCATGAGAGTTTCCAGGGCGCGGTTGCTGAGATCGTAGAGCTTGTCGCGGCGGGCAAGGACGAATTCGGCGCGGGCGGTCCGGAGGGCGGCGGAGAATTCTTTGCTGGTTTTCATCCAGCGGTAGACGGTGACGCGATGGATGCCGTACTGTTCGGCGGCGTTGGTGAGGGTAGAGCCGGCAGCCAGGGCATTGACCACGCATTGCTGGACAGTGGAGAGGACGGGTGGATCGGTAGTGTGCTCCATGGCCAAGAAATAGCATACGGGTTTGGGCGGGAGGCTCAACGAATTGGCATTATGCTTTGTTTTCAGTGGGCTGCGGGGATTTTGATTCGTGTGATCGGCCTTCGGGGAATTGGCCGGTTACGTGGCGCAATAGGCGGCCTCGGCGGAGAGAGGAGATTTTCTCGGGCGGGTGGTGGTCAGTTGCGTGCCAGGATGAACAAGGCTACGGGGTCAGGGCGCGGCCCCGTGGGCGGCGCGTCGCGAGTGCCATGACCCGGTGGCATGATAAGATGCGAAAAATGAACGACGAAACCTGGATGCGGAGGGCTAGTCGAGCATGGTCTGCGCAGAGAAGATACGCCTGAGAGATGTTCATCAAGAGCGCGGCGTGCTTTGGCGCATTCGGCCCGCGCGGCTTTTGAAGCCGCCAGACCTTCGACCAATTCGTCGCCGGTCTTCGCGCCGAGGTTCTTGAGGGCCGTGCGGAGGCATCTAACGGTAGCAGAACATGATATACGGTTGCCCGGCTTCTGGCGTGAGGATCGACATCTAAGCTTCTTCCTCGCATTTCTGGTGCTTATGACTATCGTCGTTCCGATGGTCGGCGAGTCGCGCCCTGGGCGAATTGCCATCGACCTGACCTTCGCGCTCATGCTCCTCTCCGGCGCAATCGCGACGGTCAACAGGCGGATGCTCATGTCCCTCATCATTGCGCTCACCATCGTGGAATTCACGGCGGACCTGATCGTGGAATTCGACCCCTCGTTCAGCCCCAGGGCCTGGGACACTGTCCTCAAGGTGTTTTGCATGGCCATTCTAGTGGTCATGACGCTGAAGCAGACGTTTCTTCTTCCCGGCCCAGTTTCCGTGCACCGGGTGATGGGCGGCATTGCCGCCTACCTGCTGATCGGCGTAACTTGGGCGTTCGGTTACAAACTGCTCCTGGAAATGATTCCGGGCGCCATCCATTTCCAAACGCCGCTGGCCGCCGGAGTTGCCACAGGCGAACCCTCCCGTTTGATCTATTTCAGTTTTGAAACCCTTACGACCGTATCCTACGGCGACGCGTATCCAGTACATCGGATTGCGCGATCGCTGACCACGGCAGAAGCGCTGATCGGGCAACTGTACCCCGCGATCCTGATCGCAACATTGGTCGGCATGGCCTTGCAGGCGCGGTCCAACCCGGCACCCAAAGACACCGAGTTCAAGCTCTAAGTTATATAGCGATCGCGGGGGCAAATCGCGCAGCGAAGCCGGCCAACCGCTTGCGTCCTCTTGAACTAGAAGGCCGAACCGATGAAAGCCGAGAAGTTTTTGGGAGGCATTGGGGGATGCAATTCAGTGTAACGTCGCGACGATTGGGGCGCCTAATAGCTTCGAAACAACAGATCTTCAAGAGCCATCCGCCGCACCTGCCAAAGATCGCGTTCCTTCTCATTGACGTTCAGCTTGCACTCGCCCTTGTCATTGAAGGTCAGGGTCACATCGAACATCTTGTTGCCGTTATCGCCCCGCACTAAAATCGCGTGCTCGGCAAGGCTGAATATTACGGACCTGTGTCCATCCTCGGCTTCTAGAAGAACCGTAAAGTCGGCGCCATTCTCCACCACCGAAAACTCATAGGGGGAATTATTGGGACGCAGGGCGTTGCGCGTCTTGACGTCCTCCTCAACCTGTAATCTGAGCGCCTTGAATACGTTTGGTAGAGAGCATGCGGAACGCTCAGTTACCCAGTTGAACTTCGGCGTATCCTTCTCCGCTTTTCCTGCTTCGTCGTCCACGGCTTCACCTCGAAAACACAGCCCACCTCGGCACACAAGGCACGTCTGGCCCTTTGGCAGATCCCGTAAAAGGCCGCACTCGCGCCGCTCGACTGGATTATAACGTGCAATGATCGCGCCTGCCAGGCGCCGTGAGTCTTACGCATCTTGGAAAGCTGGAGGGCGCGGCGGGTGGTGAGTGGTGAGGGGGCGGGACATGCTATCGAGGCAAGCCTCTCGCGGTTCGTCCCAAGCCGATTTCAGATCTGCTTTTCAAAATGCCGTCGATCGTGGTTTTCTATTGCATAGCGGCCAGCACTTCATCGAGCTGGACCGTGGCGAAACGGGTGGCGTAATCGGACACCCCGTACGGGATGAACAGCTCGCCGTCGTGCAGCAACGCACCGCACGAATAGGTAACGTTTGGCACATTCCCCTCCCATTCGCTCTGGATTGGTTTCAGCAGGGGTTCACGCAGGCGACCGATCACTTTGGACGGATCGTCAAGATCGAGCAGGAACGCGCCGATCGAGTATTCTCGCACCGGGCCGACGCCGTGGCTCAGCACCAACCATCCAGCCTTGGTCTCAATCGGTGACCCGCAGTTGCCGATTTGAACCATTTCCCACGGAAACACTGGCTTAAGAAGGATTCTCGGCTCATACCAGAAGTGGACATTGTCGGAGAACATAAGGTAGATGTTCTCCGAGTCCTGCCGGGACAGCATCGCATACAATCCATTAACCTTCTTCGGGAAAAGGGCCATACCTTTGTTTTGAACCGCCGGACCGTTCAAAGTGGCAAATCGAAAAAGAAGGAAGTCGGATGTCTCCAGTAGTTGCGGAATACCGAGTTGACCGTCGAAGGCCGTGAACGTCGCAAAGTAGACGTGGGTTCCGTCGTCGTTCTGGAAACGTACGAACCGGGCGTCTTCGATGCCGTTCCGCTGCGAGAGAGTCACTGGGAAAATAACCCGTTCGGATACGCCCTGTTCGGTTGAAAACTGAACCGAGCAGTTGGACTTGGCCAGTATCGACATTCGCTGCGCAGTGTCCTGGCGGTCCTTTTCCCCCTCCGGCGTCGAGCCCTCCTTCAATTCCGTTTCAATCGTGGACTGAAGTTCTTGTTCTGTGAACGAGTCCCCCAGCCTTTCCATAACGCGGCGCGTGTGCTGGTTGGTCAATCCAAGTTCGAGAATCTTCCGTTCGAAGAGTGGCTTCTCATAAAGGACGTTGGGGACTCGGCTCGGCTCCACGATACAGCAAGTGGCAGCCCCGACCTCGATCCGGTGATCGGCATGGATTACGCCCGTCCGGAAAACGATGGAGGAAATGCTGCCATCCCCGGTCGCGCGCAAGCTCAAAACAAAGCGTAACGCGCCCGAGGGCAGGCCTTGTTGATCGGGGTCGGCAACCATAGACGGATTAAATAGTGCCGCGGACTCGACAGAGAACTCGGAGACGAAATACGCTCCGATTAGTAGTTGTCGCTGCTCGGAAAGGTATTGATCCATGGAAACCAGCTCTCGCAATTGCCTGAATCGTTCCTTGAAAAGCTGTCCAATCTGCTGGTGGCGTCCGGAGAACTTTGCGGAAACCGCGTCAAGCAACGGCCCGACGTCATTTTCGGAGATCGACATTATCCCAGTGACAATCCTCTCCAATCGCGGAACATCGCCGGGGGTAAACGACCGCAGGAGAACCCGCGTCGGATCGGGCGCGAGTTCCGCGTCGGCGCGTTTAACGTTGATAGGGATGGCACTCATGGTGCGGTTGTTCGCCAACGAGGCTGTGGGCCCGGTCACCTGTCGACATCTGCCACGTCTGCGAGTCGGCACCGGCTGTTCTCGATATCATCGATGCGTACCAATCCATCTTTAATGATTATCAATGATTATCCTTCGGTGTTCCACCGCTTGTCAGATTCCGGGGCGGAGTCGTCCATATTTTCTCGGCGTGCTGGCCGGCTGCGATCAAGCCCGACGGAGACGCGGCGAGGGCAGTCTCATCATCCGGATGCATCCGTGGGTTTGGGATTGTGCCAACAGTCATCCGAAGCGATGATCGCGTCAGCCTGCTTCGGCCCCCAACCGCGGCACTTGTAGGGACGAGCCCTGTGGCGCATTTTAAGGACTGGCTCGTCCACCGCCGGTAGATCTCTCGCTACTCCCCGACGAATTCCTTCCCTGCGACTTGGACGCGAGCCGCGAGAGCGATTGCCGCGTTGGAGGAGGGCCGGAAACGCAGATAGTTGGTTCGGCTTGTCGCCGGCGCGGAGTCGGCGAAAAGCCTCTGCGGCGGCGGCTTCAACTCCACCAAGACCTCAGCCGCGGTTTCGGCCAGGTATTTGCCGGAGCGCAGGTACCAGGGAACCCCTTCCCAGCGCCATGAGTCGATGAAAAGCCCGGCGTTCTTCGCGACACCCGGCGCCTTCCTGTAGCCTGCGTATCGTGCAGAACGGTTGAATCGTGGGACAATACCGCAATGCCCGCGATTTCCAGAAGAGAGTTTTTCAAGAATACGGCAATGGGGGCGACCCTCGCCGGAATCTTACACGCCAATCCGCTAGGCATGCCCATCGGATGCCAGACCTGGCCCGTCAGGAACATGATCGCCAAGGATTTTCCCGGCGCCATCAAGACGCTTGCCGCCGCCGGTTTCGAAACGATCGAGTTGTGCTCGCCGGTGGGCTACGCCGACTCCGGCTTTGCCGGTCTCGCCAAATACAAAGGGCCCGAGCTGCGCAGGATTCTGGGCGATGCGGGGGTCAAGTGCGAGAGTTCGCACTTCGGCATCGATGAACTGCGCAAGGATCTCGCGGGCAGAATAGCGTGGGCAAACGATGTCGGGCTGACACAAATGATGGTGCCCAGCCTGGAGGGGCCGCGGAACCCGACGATGGACGATGTGAAGCGGGCGGCTGAGGAATACAACAAGATGGGTGAACAGTCGGCCAAGGCGGGCATCCAGCAGGGCCTTCACAACGAGGGGTTCGAGCTGTCGATGGTGGGCGGCAAGCGGACCTACGACATCCTGCTGGACCTGCTGGATCCGAAGCTGGTCAAGTTCCAGTTTCAGGTGTCCACGATCAGCAATGGCTACGACGTGGCCGAGTACTTCATGAAGTACCCTGGCCGGTTCGTTTCGATGCACGTGCAGGACTGGTCGTCGGTAACCAAGAAAACGATGGCAGTGGGGCAGGGCACGCTCGACTGGACGAAAATCTTTACCGCGGCAAAGACGGGCGGGATCAAGAACTACTTCGTGGAAATGAACCTGGACTTGATGAAGGCTAGCGTTCCGTTTCTGCGGCAGCTCCAGGTTTGAGTAGGGGCCCTTACGCATTCCCTTGGCTTTGCAAGCCGGCTGAAAGCCCGGCTTAGGCGAGCTTCGCTCGCCGAAGAGCGGGTTCTGGAGAACCCGCGCACAGTCGAAAACCCAGCGCAACCTGTTGGGGAACAGGCGGGTCTGGAGACCCGCCGCAGGCGTGGACGCCCGCCCCACATGGTTTTCATCACTAGTCGTGGGCCGCAGGCCCATCCTGACAGGCATGGAGGCCCGCCCCACCAAATGGCCAAGGTCCAGAGGCGAGCTATGCGGGCACTGCCCGCCCTACGCGTATGCGTGCATTATCCGCCGATCGCGTACATCGGCCGCGGCGGCGCCACGAA